>Ga0079224_100000609_pt1 | contig 36177 bp, 31 predicted proteins | sample Stecom2015_FD_80414 | JGI IMG/M metagenome (GOLD analysis project Ga0079224, IMG submission 80414) | Agricultural soil microbial communities from Utah to study Nitrogen management - Steer compost 2015 | ecosystem: Environmental > Terrestrial > Soil > Agricultural land | place: USA: Utah... | reverse complement strand
TTCTAGAGCGACGAACGGTTGGGAATGCGCCGAAAAATGCGGAAAACAGCGTCGGGCAGAGTGCCCGCGTGGGGAGGGGCCCCGCCGAATTCACTTCGGCGGGGAGGGGCGGCGCGAGCCGCCCTACGAAACAAGGCTAGAACGCCGATCAGTCAAACTGATCGGCGTTCTGGAGCGACGAACGCCTAGGAACGTGGCGAACCATGCGGAAACAGCGCCGAACAAGGTGCCCGCGCTGGGCGCTTTCGGGTGTCGACCGAGCTCAGCCTCGATTGGGGCGGAGGTGATGGCTGACACCGAAGCGAATGTGGAAGACGAATTCGCGATCGGTGCGCGCAGCGTTCTCGCGAGCACGACGCGCGCGAAGGCGACGGAACGACGCGAGGGATCGGCCATCCCCGACTAGAACACCCGCAACCCGGGCTCAGCGCGGCTTCGCGAGCGTGCGTACGTAGTCGTAAACGGTGCCGAGCAGACAGGCGTTGCCGAGGACGAAGACGATGAACAGCGGGATGAGCGGAATCATCGGCATCAGCATCAAGCAGAGGATCACGAGCTGGAGTGCGAAGAACAACCACGCAGCCGTCATGATCACGATGGCGCGCAGGGGATATCGGACTCCACTCGACGCAGCCTTCTCGACCTGTGCCATGTTCCCTACTACCTGTGTTTCTCCGGTGACGCCGACCCGGCACGGCGCCACGGCGCTCATACCGGCGTTTCGCGTCTAACCCGACGCGCGGAGCAGGTCAAGCGTTGCTGCCGGCCGAAAACCCGCGGGAGCCTCGTCTCGCAGGGGGCGAGCGCCGCCTTGCCCGCCCGAGCGGGGGCGACGCGGGCGCTCTGCTCGGTGCCGCCCTCCGCAGGACTCGGCGCGTTCCCTCGGCTCGTCTCTCTAGGCTCGCGGCACCGGCGGCAGCGGGACGAAACGATGCGTCAGAAGGCCGCGCCGTCGGCGGGGATCACTCGGGGTACTCGACGAGGTTTCCGGTCAGCATGAGCAACGAGAGCACCGTCCAGCAGTGGTTGTAGTAGCGGCTGCGGGCCAGGAGCTCTCCGGTCCGCACCCGCTCGTACGCGGCATCGACGAACGGCTGGAAACGGGGGTCGTGCATGGCGCCGACGGCGGCGCACCCCACGAACACCGCGGACCCGGGGTTGGGTTGGGCTGAGTTCGGGTCGGGCGCGGGCTCGCCGGAGAGGGTGTAGCCATCCACGATGTCGTCGGCGCCGACTCCTGCGAAGAAGGCGCTCGTGCGAGCGAGGTACGCGCGGGCACGCGGGTCGCCGTGGTACGCGAAGTCCTGCCCGATCCGGAACGGGAGGCGAGCGGAGTCGTACTGGTAGTTGGTCATCGCCCCCGGAAACGCTTCGACGGGCTCGCCCTCCTCCGTGCACCAGGCCGGCACGAGCCCGTTGTCACGGTTTCCGTTCGTCGCGTTCAAGCTCTGTTCGACGATCGCGTAGCCGCGATCGATCACGTGCTGCCAACCGGCGACGTTCTTCGAGACCTCCCCGAAAAGCCGGTACTGGTGCGGCGCGAAGTACGACGGGTTGAAGACGTTGCGTCCGCGCCAATCGTCTCCGGGCAGGAGCATGCCCGAGCGCTGCCCATGATCGACCTCGTATTCCCAGATACGCTCGATGAGACGCGCTGCTTGGCTCGCATAGTCTTCGTCGAGCGCGCCGCGTCCCCCCCATTGCCGGTGAGCCATCACCAGGGCCCAGGCCATGTCCTCGTCCGCATCCGTCGCGGCGCCGGTCGCGAGCGCGCGCGAGCCGTCGGGGGCGATGTACCAGTCCATCAGGCCGTGCGCGTTGAACCAGCGACGCGCGTACGCGAACAGCCCGTCGAAGAGCGGCTGGTCGTCCATCATGACCGCGATGATCATGCCGTACGCGATCCCCTCGGAGACGGTCGAGTTCGCGAAGCCGTCGGGAGTGTCGGGGCGGCGGGTGCGCAGGAACCCCAAGGCGCCCTCCGCGGTCACGATCTCGTCCCGAAAGCGACGAAAGGCGCGGACCACGTCCTCGGCGTTCGCCTCGCGAGGGTAGATGCATCCCGGAAGGCGCTGGTTCTGCGGAAACGGAAAGCGTCCCATGGGGCGGGATTGTAGAGGCAACCGAGCGTGGCGGGGTGCCGCATTGCGCACGGTGGGTGCGGCCGTACCCTGGGAAGGTCATGGTCGAGAAGCTAGAACTCTCCGACGATGAGTGGCGGGAGCGCCTCACGCCCGAGCAGTTCGAAGTGTTACGTCGGCACGGGACGGAGCGGCCGCACACCGGCTGCTATCTCGGCACGAAGGACCCGGGAACGTACGTCTGTGCGGGGTGCAAGAACCCGTTGTTTCGCTCCGGAGAGAAGTTCGAGTCCGGGACGGGTTGGCCGTCGTTCACGCAGCCCGTGGCTCGAGACGCGATCGCGATCTACGAGGATCAATCGTATGGAATGCGGCGGCTCGAGGTACGCTGCGGCCGCTGCGACGGCCACCTCGGGCACGTCTTTCCGGACGGCCCGCCGCCGACGGGGCTGCGGTTCTGCATGAACTCCGTCGCGCTCGAGCACGTGCCCGAGGGGCGAACCGTCCCGCTCGTTACCCGCTGAGCCGAGAACGCCGACGGCGCGTCCCCAATCGTTCGTGGCTCCAGATTCAGGCGGGAGCCGACGGGCGGAGCACGTCTTCGGCGCGGACCTGGTTCATGAGCGGCAGGCCCCGCTCGAACGCGCTCACGTTCTCGAGCGTGGTGGTCGCGATGTTGCCGAGCGCCTCCCGCGTGAGGAAGGCCTGGTGCGACGTCACGACCACGTTCGGAAAGGTGAGCAGTCGCGCCAGCACGTCGTCTTGGAGCACGCGGTTCGACAGGTCCTCGAAGAAGATGCCTTCTTCCTCCTCGTACACGTCGAGGCCGGCGGCGCCGATGCTCCCGCGCTTGAGCGCCTGGATCAACGCGCTGCTGTCGATGAGCGCACCGCGACCGGTGTTGATCAAGAACACCCCCGGCTTCATCGAAGCGAGCGCGGCGGCGTCGATCATGTGGTACGTCGCCGGCGTGAGCGGTACGTGCAGTGAGATCACGTCCGACTCCGAGAAGAGCGTCGGCAGCTCCACGTACTCGAGCTCGAGCGCCCGTGCGGCGTCGAGCGCCGGATGAAGGTCGAACGCCAGCACGCGGCAACCGAAGCCGCGGAAGATGCGCGCCGTGGCGAGACCGATCCGTCCCGTCCCGACGATGCCGACGGTCTTTCCGTAGAGGTCGAAGCCCACCAAGCCATCGAGCGAGAAGTTCCACTCGCGCACACGGGCGTAGGCGCGATGGATCTTTCGGTTCAGCGCGAGCACCAGCCCGACGGCGTGCTCGGCGACCGCATGCGGCGAATACTCGGGGACGCGCACGACGGGGAGGCCGAGGCGCGCCGCGGTCACGAGATCCACGTTGTTGTATCCCGCGCACCGGAGCGCCACGAGCCGGACGCCGTCGCGGTGCAAGGCCTCGAGCGCGTCGGCGTTCAGTCGATCGGCGACGAAACAGCACACGCAGTCGTGTCCGCGCGCGAGGGGCGCCGTGTCCTCCGTCAGGCGCAGATCGAAGAACGTGATCGCGTGACCGAAGGCGGCGTTGGCCGCCTCGAAGGCGGTGCGGTCGTACGCGTGCGTGTCGAACATTGCCATTTTCATGGGAGGTTCCCTCCTCGGTCCCTGTGGCCCGTCCGCCACTCCATAGATCGACGCGGGGCGCGCGGCTGCCTTGCCAGAAGCGTTCCACGGTAGGCATCGCGGGCCGACCGCTTGGTACGGCATCGGCGGGCCGGGGACGTTTCGGGACAAGCCGGCTGGGAATTTTCTCTCCGGGCGGAGGACCTCGCTCGGGTTCTTGGAGCCGCGTTCCTTCTTCGCCGTCTCACTTCGAGCACGTTGGCGAAACACCGGAGCGTCGCGGTTGGCTCCTCTCGAAAAACGAGGGAGTGACGTGAAGGGTCCCTTGCGCCCGTCGGGTTTCATTGTGTATGAAAAGCGCCGCATACACCGCGGTCGAGCTCACATGCGGTTCGTGATTCGCGCAATTTGCCACGGCTTTCTTCTCTCATGAGGCAGACGCACCCGGGATTTCGGCTCGCGCACGCGCGGCCTCGCGGAGCGCTTCGATCGGCGCGATCCCGATTGCGCGCCCTTTCCATTGGATCCGTCGTGAACCTCGCCCGCGGTCTCCTGGTGGTCGCCGCCCTCGGAAGCCTCTCCGGTTGCGCGGAGCTTCGTGCTCGGAGCCATGCGCGCGAGGGGAACCAGCTCTATCACGACGGAAATTACGAGGCGGCAGTGCGGGAGTTCGAGGCCGCTGAACAGATCTTCCCCGAGCTTCCGGTCGTTGCGCTGAACAAGGGTCTCGCCTGTCGCCAGATGATGATCCCGGGGTCGAAGAGCCCCGAGCACCAGCGGGCCGTCGATTGCGCCCTCGATGCCTTCAAGAAGCTGCAAACGCTTCGTCCGGACGACCCGCGCGGCGAGCAGCTCTACGTCCAGACGCTGTTCGACGGAGATCGCTACGAAATCTTGGCCGCGATGTACGAAAAAGAGCATCGCGAGCGCCCGACGGACGTCGCGCCCATCAACGGGCTCATTCAGGTGTACTCGCGTTGGGAGCGCCCGGACGACGCACTGCGCTGGACGATGCGCCGCGCCGAAGTGCAGAGCAAGGAGGCCGAGGCGCAGTACGCCGTTGGTGTCTTCATCTGGAACGAGCTCTACCAGAAGGGCGGAAGCGGCGACAAAGCGACGTACGACCCGCGGCCTGACGCGGTGAACCCGGCCCTTCCGCCCGTGTTCGGCGAAGGGGACATCGTGGGAGAGGAGCGCGTTCGGCTCGCGACGCTCGGCATCCAGCACCTCGAGAAGGCGCTGTCGATTCGGCCGACCTATCGCGAGGCGATGACCTACATGAACCTGCTCTACAGGCAGAAGTCGATCGCGTACTTCGACGAGCCGGCGAAATGGCAGGAAGCCATCGACGCCGCGGAATCGTGGCGGAAGAAGGCGATGGAGAGCGATCTTTCGGCGAAAGGGACGGCGCCCTAGCGCGGCACATGGCGTTCGAAGGCATCCTCACGCAGCCCGACACCAAACCGAAGCGTTGGCGACGCGCCATGCTGTCGGTGTCTCTCGCGTTGCACGGTGCGGCGCTCCTCGCTGGCATCGCGCACTCCGTCTGGCAGGTGGACGAGCTGCCGATGCCTGCGGTTCAGGTCCTGCTCACGGCGGCGTTGCCGCCGCCCCCACCGCCGCCGCCGCCCAAGAAGAAGAAGAGCACCAAGCCGAAGACCAACAAGCCGGTCGAGACGAAGCAGCTCGTTCAGCCCACCGAGATCAAGAAGGAAGACCCCGAGCCCGAGGAACCGGCCGAAGACGACTCGGGCGAAGAGGGAGGCGTGGAGGGCGGCGTCGAAGGCGGTGTGGTCGGTGGTGTCGTAGGCGGTGTCGCTGGCTCTCCGCCGCCCCCGAAACCGAAGAACACCGCTCCGCGGATGGTCTCCGACAAGGTCGCGCGCGCGCACCTCTTGATCAACCCGAACGCGCCGCAATACCGGGTGAACCTCCCGCGCGCGCTGGCCCGCACGGGGCAGGTCTACGTGGCGGGGTTGCGCGTTTGCGTGGACGCGCGCGGCTCGGTCACCGACGTGCGGGTGCTGCGCTCCGCCGGGCCCGCGCTCGATCCGCAGTTCCCCACCGTTCTCCGGCGCTGGCGCTATCGGCCCATGAAGGTGGACGGCCAGCCCGTGCCCTTCTGCTACCTCCTTCGCTACGAGGTGTCTGCGCGCTGAGGACGCCTCGCAGCTGACGACGACCCTTCGGAAACAGAGAGACGGACATGGATTTTTCACTGCTCGGCCTGTGGAGCCAGATGGGCATCATCGCCAAGACGGTGGTGATCACGCTCATCCTGATGTCGATGTATGCGATCGGGATCTCGCTCGAGCGTTTCCTCACCTTCCGGCGCGGGAAACAGCGTTCCCTCGAATACATCCGAGCCTTGCAGCCGCTGATCGGGGTGCACGGGCGTATCGAAGAGGCCGCTCAGCTGAAGGCCCGATATGCCGACGCGCCGCTCGCTCGCATCGTGGGGACGGGCCTCGACGAGTTCGTTCAGGGTCTCCGCGCGCTCGGTCCGGCGGCGCGGGACGCCGTCGAGCTCGAGCTCCTGCTGCACGGGGTCGGGCGTTCGATGGAACGCGCGAAGAAGCGTGAGATCGCCGGCCTTCAGCGCGGCTTGCCCGTCCTCGCCACGATTTCGTCGTCGGCTCCGTTCGTGGGGCTGTTCGGAACCGTGTTCGGCATCATCACGGCATTCCAGCTGATGGCCGATCCGTCCGGGGGCGGCGGCGGTGGTGGCCTCGCCACGGTCTCCGCGGGCATCGCGGAGGCGCTCCTGACCACCGCGGTGGGCCTCGGCGTCGCCATCGGCGCGGTGTGGTTCTACAACTTCTTCACGGCAAAGCTCGACGAGATGGTCGTGATCATCGACGACGCGTCCGGTGAGCTCACGGATCGGCTCCTGCACACGAACCGCGGCGTGCAGGGCTATCCCGCGCACGACAACGCCGCCGCGGTCGCGATGCCGGTGACTGCGTGAGCGGTAAGGGGAAATCTCGTATCGAGCGCCTTCGGGCGCTGCGCGCGCTCGCCGGCGAGGAGCACGAGCGCGAGCTGCCGGATGTCAAATCGGACATCAACGTCACGCCCCTCGTGGACGTGGTGCTGGTGCTCCTCATCATCTTCATGGTGGTTACGCCGCTCATCGCGAGCGGCGTCGCCGTGGATTTGCCGCGCACCCTGCATCACTCCCGCAAGCCGGATGACGGCAAGGACATCATCATCTCGATCACGCAGGACAAGCGCCTGTACGTCGGCAGCACGCGCGTGGCGAAGGTCGAGGACCTCGGGCGCACGGTGAGCAACGAGCGCCGCAGGTACCCGGACAAGACCATTTTCCTCAAAGCCGACGCGCGCGCTCCGTTCGGAGCGGTGCGCCAGGCTATGGACGCGCTGCAGAAAGCCGACATCGAGGACGTCGTGATCGGCACCGAGGAGCGCAAGAAGGATCAGTGAGCCGGGAGGCCGAACGCCATGGCGATGGATGTCGGTAGCAGCAAGGGAGCCAAGAAGGACATCAACGTCACGCCGCTCATCGACGTCGTGCTCGTGCTGCTCATCATTTTCATGGTCCTCACGCCCTCGATGTTGAAGCACCTGACCGCGACGGTTCCGAAGAAGGCGGAGGACGCGCAGTCGGGGCCGGCCGACTCGGTGATCGTCATCGAGTACACGAACAAGCGCGAGCTCACCATCAACACCGAGCCGGTGGCCCCGGAGGCGCTCGCCGACAAGCTCGCCGCGCGGCTCCGCGCTCGCCGACAGAAGATCGTGTTCTTCAAGGCCGAGGACGAGGCGCCCTACGGGGAAGTCGTCCGCCTGATGGACATCGCGCGCGGTGCGGGCGCGGAGACCCTCGCCGTCGTCACGCAGTAGGCGAGCGGCGCTGGATCGCGCGGCGCGGGGGCTCAGCCGCTGCCGTCCGGCGTTTCCTGCGCCGAAGGCTCCTCGTCCGCGGGAGCAGCCGCTGGCTTCGGGCCGCTCGGGCAGTCGGCGAGCTTCGGGTCCCACTTCATGCACTGCCCGTCCGGCGTGCGCCACGAGCGCGCCCCGTGGAAGGCGCGCGTTTCCCAGGACACGGTCGCTTCGGGGACGATGGAGAGCGACCAGTCGGTTTTCGTCTCGTCCACGTCGAAGACGCAGACGTATTTGCCACCTGCCACCGCCTTGAACTTGGCGCGCCGCTTCGGTCCTTCGATCACGCGCTCGAGCCGGTGCCAATAGAGCTCCGCCGTGATCTCGTGCTCGCCAGGGAGCACCTCGAACTCGCTCCAGGCCGTGCTGAACCGGAAATCGTCGACGTTGCTCACGATCACCCCTTCGGTGTCGCAGAACACGGTCGCGACCTCGTGGGAGGGGCGGGCGTCCCCGCGATACGCGCGGTAGGTCATGCACCCGGTCGTGCCGAGCGCGACGGCGAGCAGCGCGCCCACGCCGAGCCAAAACCGGCGGCCCAGGCGGCGTTCGTCGCGAGTTTTCGGGGTGTCGTGGCTCAACGAGGCGTTCGGCCCATGCTAGCCGCATGGCGCACACGGGGGAAGCGCGTCGCTCACGCCTACAGGGTGGGACAGGCTCGAAGGAGCGCGCTCCGACGCCGATCCGTGGGGTGGATCCAGGCGATGTCGCGGCCGTCGGGGACGCTGCCGTTCTCGAACGGAACGAGGGCGAGCCGCTGCCGAAGCGCGCGCCGTCGGCTCGAGAGCGCGAACCCCTCGTAGCCGTGGCCGCGCATGAACCGGACGAGCTGGTCGAGGTCACGGCCACAGCGCGCGAGCTGGAGCGCGATGGCTTCCGTGATCACGAGCGGGCGGCTGCGCGCGATGGTGTGTCCGAGCCCGGCGAGGACATGGCACTCGTACCCCTCGACGTCGATCTTGATGCAGTTGACCGGCAGCGACGCCTCGAGCAGCACGTCACCGGGGATCACGCGGACGGGCATTCGCGCCGTCAGGTTGTGCTCTCGGGGATCGAGGTGAGCGAAGGTGCCCGCGCCCGTGTGTCCGTCGACGACGCTGAGCTCGAGCACCCCCGAGCAATCCCCGAGCCCGAAGGCGTGGACGCGGGCCCAGGTGACGCCGTTGTCGGCGAGCGAGCGCCGGATGCGCGCCGCGCAGAGCGGGTTCGGCTCGACGGCGTCCACGGCTCCCGTGGAGCCGACGAGACGCGCCGCGAGCAGGGTGATCATGCCGATGTTCGCGCCGACGTCGACGAACCGATCCCCGGGTTTCAGGTACGCGAGCAAGAGGAGCTGTGTCGGGAGGTCGTAGTAGCGGCCCAGAAAATACGTGTACCGCTCCGACCAGTTCGACAGATCCACCTCCATCTCGTAGCCGTGCAGCTTGCCGCGCACCCGACACGTCGGCGCCGCGCTCCAGCGTGTCCCGTCGGTCCCGCGAACGAGCGAAGACCGATACAGCATGCCCCACGCTGGCAATTCTCGACGGATGTACGACAGCGCGAGGCGCGCCCCCACCGGTAGCGTCGGGGCGAGCGAAACCCAGTCTCGCATGAGCTCCCTCTCAGGTTCGGATGCCGCACGCGGGGCAGCCGAGATCATCGAAGTAGCATGCGCGCCGTGCCCTCCGTATGGGATCGCTCATGCGCGTCCTCGACGCGTTCGCGATCCGCGCGGACGCCTCGGCGCGCGCGGCGGATTCATCGAGTTGCGCGATCGGGCTCACCCGGAGCGGTGATGCGCGCCCGATACGACGAAAGGATCGGAGCGTGCACCGAGCGCCTCGAGCGCGGCGACGAGTCGCGAGCGGTAGAGAACCGAAGCGCGCGCCCAGCGTGCGCGCTCTTGCTCATCGGCGGAGCGCTCCGCGAAACGCGCGAAGCCTAGCCGAAACGCGCAGTAGGCCGCGGTGTAGGCCGTGAGACGCCCGCTCGCGTCGTCGCCCGTGAGGCGCCGATAGCGACGGAGGAGCCGCCGCGTGCTCGGTTCGTCGAGCTCCCACTCCACGACGGCGCCGGCGAGGTCCCACGCCATGTCGGTGGGTCCGGGATAGAGATGATCGTCGGCGTGGTCGGCCCCATCCGTCTTCGACAGACCGGAGCCGGACACGATCCACTCGTGCGCCTGCATGCGGCCATCTGGCTCGACGGGTGTGACGATGGGCAGGCTCGGCACGGGCCAGTCCACGCCGAGCTCTTCCGTGGAATTCACGCGCGTCATCGTCTCGAGGGCCCCGGGCGACGCTTCGCGGGACGGGAACGCTTCGCGACGGAAGGCGAGATAGCGAGGCAGCGCGTCGAGGAGGAGCGCTCGGTCGCGCACCGCGCACGCGGGCCTTCCCGGAATCCACGCATGCGCCAGAAACCCAGGGCTGTCCGGGTGCACTCGCGGCCCGAACCCCGCCTCGAAGAGGGCTCGGGCGCGCGCGAGAACGGGGTTTTGGTACGGGGGATAGCCGGAGAACTTGAGGAGCTCGCCGCGCTCGGGCACGAAGTGCTTCGTGCGCTCCTGCTCCGCCCACGTCGGGGGCCACGCACGCGGGTCCGCGAAGACGCGCGCGCGCCAGCGTCCGCCGGAGAAGTCTTCGAGGCCGGCGTTCACGCCCCGGGCTGGAAGAGCGATCATCCGAAAACGCGCCCAGCGGCGCGCGCCGTCGCGCGCGACGAGGCGTTCGGCATCGACCGGGTGGCTTCCGAGGAAACGCACGCGCTCGACCGAGACCCCATGCCGCTCGAGCGCTTCCCCCACGGCGAGGAAGGTGGAGCCGCTCATCCCGGGACCCTCGTCCACGACGAGGAACTCGCTGTTGCGCGCGCTCTGCTCGGCGGCTTCCCGGAGCCTCCCCGAGAGCTCGAGCGTGCGATCCCAAGGGTGGCCCGTGGGGCGCACCGTGAAGCGCTCCGGGGCGAGGCCGCGCTGCGCGAGCGCCGCCCGAACGACCGCCGAGAGGCTCGTGCCGATACTGCGGACGCCGACGACGAACACCCTGCCGCCCAGAGAGAGCGGAAGGGTGGACGCGAGCGCCGCGAAGGCCGCGGGATCGAGCGCATAAAAGGCGTACCCTTCGGGCCTCCGGAGCTCGACGACCGCGGGTCGGGGGAGCGCTGCGGCGAGCGAGCGCGCGCGCGCGAACGCTTCCCCGTCTCCGAAAACGAAGGCGCCCGCGAGGGCGTCGGTGATCGCCGCCGCGGGCCGGCCGAGCTCCTCGTCGAGATCGGCGAAGCCGCACTCGAGCTCGCCCGCGGTGAGCAGCGCTTCGAGCGCCGAGCCCCGGTCGAGGCTCGCCGCGAGCGCATGGACGGCGGCCTCGCCGGACACGCGCCGCACGCTGTCGCGATAGACGAGCAACCGACCTCTCTCGTCAGCGCGCGACGGCGAGCGCGGACGGGCCGGGACGGGAGCCGTCGAGATCGGTGAAGTCGTACTCCATGGCGAGATCACAGACGCGGAGCACGCGTCCCGTCTTTCGCCGCACGTGCTCGTCGCATGCGAGCGCCACGACGGCGCGTCCCGTGTACTCGATGGACTCGCCGTGCGGAGGGTGCTTCGGATCGGAGACCTCCAGAGGCGACAGCGTGCCTGGACAGAGCGCGAGCGCCGTGATGCCCTGCTCGGAGAGCTCGTGCCCGAGCGCGCGAACGAACCGGTTGATCGTGGTCATCGCGAGGTCGTAGTAGGTGTTCTCGGCGAGCACCGGCGCGTCCGGGTCGAACGTGCTCGTGAACACCAGCAGCGCGCCCTTTCGACCGAAGACGAGCGGCAGCGCGAGCCGCGTGGTTACGAGCTGCGAGCGCACCCCGGAGATGAAGAGCTCGTCCCAGAGCGACGGGGGCAGCGTCCAGAAGGGCCCGTGATCGCGAGGGACGCCGCTCTGCGCGTGGACGTTGCACACGACGATGTCGAGCCCGCCGCACTCCGTCGCGATCCCGGCGAAGAGCTCCTCCACCTGCGAGTCGTCCGTGGGATCCACGCGCGCGGGAATGCCGATGCCGCCCCGCGCGGAGACCTGGTCCGCCGCGTCTTCGACGAACGGTCCGGGCGTATGATCGCTCGAGAGGTGCGACGCGCGATCCGTGAGGTACACGGTCGCTCCGGCCTCGCCGAGGCAGAGAGCGATCCCGCGGCCGATCCCGCGTGCCGCCCCCGTCACGAGCGCGAACCGTCCGCGCAAGGGACGCGATTGGGTTCGTGCGGACCGACGGCTCCGCCCGCGTGGCGTGCCGGACTCGGCCGTCTCTGACCAGCCCAGACCTTGCAGAGTCGACATGAGGCACCTCGACGGCGTCGGTGCTCGACGCCCTCCAAGAGTACCGTCGACCCGATGCGAAACAGCACGCGACGTCGCTTTCGGCAACGAATCCGCTCGTGCCAGTGAGTCGCGGCGACGCGCGGCGTCGCGCGATTTCTCGACGGTGTTCTCGCGCCGTGCGGATATGCCTCGGCGGCGGGTGCTCAGCCGCGCACGACGGGCAGGGGTGGCTTGGTTCCGCTGCCGAGGTCGGCGAAGAAGTCGTTGCCCTTGTCGTCGACGACGATGAACGCGGGAAAATCCACGACCTCGATCCGGAAGACCGCCTCCATGCCGAGCTCGGGGTACTCGAGGACCTCGACCTTCTTGATGCAGTCGCGCGCGAGGCGTGCGGCAGGACCGCCAATCGAGCCGAGATAGAAGCCGCCGTGCTTTCGGCATGCCTCGGTGACGCTCCGCGAGCGGTTCCCCTTCGCCAGCATCACGAAGCTGCCGCCCCGGCTCTGGAAGAAGTCCACGTACGAGTCCATGCGGCCCGCCGTCGTCGGACCGAAGCTGCCCGAGACCATCCCCTCGGGCGTCTTCGCGGGCCCCGCGTAGTACACGATGTGCCGCGCGAGATAGTCGGGCATCGGCTCACCGCGGTCGAGGAGCTCTTTGATCTTCGCGTGGGCGATGTCCCGCGCGACGATCATGGGCCCCGTGAGGGAAAGGCGCGTGCGAATCGGGTAGCGGGAGAGTTCGGCGCGAATCTCGCTTATCGGGCGCGCGAGGTCGATGCGGACCACGTCGCCGGAGAGGTCGCCTTCCGTGATCTCCGGCAAGTACTTGGCGGGATCCGTCTCGAGCTGCTCCAGGAAGACGCCGTCGCGCGTGATCTTGCCGAGCGCTTGCCGATCCGCCGAGCACGACACGGCGATCGCGACCGGACAGCTCGCCCCGTGTCGGGGCAAGCGAATCACGCGCACGTCGTGGCAGAAGTACTTGCCGCCGAACTGCGCGCCGATCCCGGTTTCCGCGGCGAGGCGCAGCACCTCGGCTTCGACCTCGAGGTCCCGGAAACCGCGGCCGAGGGCGTTTCCGGACGTCGGCAGCGTGTCGAGGTAACGCGCGGAGGCGAGCTTCGCCACCTTGAGCGCGTACTCGGCCGACGTCCCGCCTACGACCACGGCCAAGTGATAGGGCGGGCACGCCGCCGTGCCGAGCGAGCGAAGCTTGTCCGCGAGAAACGCACGCAGGGCCTTCGGATTCAGGAGCGCTTTCGTCTCCTGATACAGAAAGCTCTTGTTCGCCGAGCCGCCACCCTTGGCCATGAACAAGAGCTTGTAGGCGTCGCCATCGACGGCCTGAATTTCGATCTGCGCCGGCAGGTTGTTGCCCGTGTTCGTCTCGCGATACATATCGAGCGGCGCGAGCTGGGAGTAGCGGAGGTTCGCCGTGCGGTACACGTCGCGCACGCCGCGCGCGATCGCGGCTTCGTCGGCGCCTCCCGTGAACACGAGCTGCCCCTTTTTGCCCATGACGATCGCGGTGCCCGTGTCCTGGCAGGAGGGCAGCACGAAGCCGGCGGCGATGTTCGCGTTCTTGAGCAGCTCGAGCGCGACGAAGCGATCGTTTTGGGAGGCCTCGGGGTCGTCGAGGATCCTCCGGAGCTGCGCGAGGTGCCCGGGGCGGAGGAGGTGAGCGATGTCGCGCATCGCCTCCCGCGTGAGGAGAGTCAGCGCCTCGGGCTCCACCTTGAGGAATTGGTGGCCCTGCGCTTCGAAGGTCGACACGAGGTCGGAGGTGAGGCGGCGGTACGGCGTCTCGTCGGCGCCGAGGGGCAACAGCTCCTGATACACGAAGTCGTCCATGGGCTCGCCGGGACCTTTGTCGGGCGGGGAACGAGCCGCAAGGCCTTCTCGCGCGGGCGCACCGCTTCGGGACGGCTTTTCCGGAGGCAGCGCCGGGCCGCACTCACCCTGGACGGGCGGCCTTTCCCGACCCAAGGGCCCGAAAGGTCGGATCAGTTCTGCGGCGCGGCCTGCGGCTTGGGCTCCTCGCGCAGGACGGCCGCGGTCTGTCGAGCCGCCTCCTCGTGCTCTCGAGCCCGGGCGCGGTGCTCCGGAGCCTTGGCGGCGCGGGCCGCGCGCGCGAATCGGTCGGCCACGTCGTCCCAAAACGGGGCGCTCGCCTCCGGCGGCGCGAGCGCGCGGAGGAACGCCGCATCGAACTCGGCCAGCGGAGCGAACGGGCTCTTGCCGCGCGCGAGCGCGTCGAGCGGCTCGAGACTGCCGAGCGGCCCTTCGAGGCGGGGTGAGGCCAGCACGAGCTCGGCCGCGTCCTTCGGTGCCTGCTCGAGCGCGCGAGCGAGAGCGAAGACGAGCGCCGCCGCTTCGTCCTTGGGGGCAGGGCCGAGCAGGGCGCCGACCTTCTGAAATGCCGAAGCCGAGAAGTAGGTGATGCCGCGCCGCAGCTCGGCGAAGGCGTAGAGGAAGCGCGCTTCTGGCGAGAGGGGCTCGCGATCGAGGCGCGCCGCCAGGTTGGAAGGGATGCCGCGTTCGAGCAACGCTCGGAGCAGCCGCGGGTCCGTCGCACGGGACGTTCCCGCGAGCAGACGCCCCGCGTAGAACGTCGGCAGGCGGGCAGCCAGGCGCTCCTCGACGGTGTCTCGGGGAAGCGCCGGCAATGGCGGGAGCAGGAGCTCCTCGAGCGCCGCGACGCGGCTCCCTCCGTAGAGCTCCGAGAGCACCGTGCGCGCTTGCTCGATGCGCGGGTCGGAGAGCGCCCCGAGCTCGGCGAGGACGCGCAAGCCGACCAGGGCGGCGTCGCGACCGCGCGCTTTCCGGGGCTCGAGCGCTTCGTCGAGGGAGCCGTAGTACGTGTCGCGGACCTCGGGGTCGCTCGCGAGCTCGATGGGGAGCGGCACGGCGCGCGCCGCGCGGACGAAGCGGAGGTCGGCGGAGCTCGCCGCGATGGCCGCAATGGCCTTGCCGTAGCCGGTGAGGCGGGAGCCGCGGAGCGAGAGCTCGCCGATGGCGAGCGCTTGGCCGATGAGCCACGGCTTGAGCTCGCGCTCGAAGAACGAAAGGAACACGGCCTTGTCGAAGGGGGGCGTGAGCGAGGGCGGCGCGTCGACGAGTCGCGCGAGCTGGCCGGCGATGTGGAGGCCGAGCAGCGTCTGCTCTTCCACCTTCGACGGCTGAATGCTCGACCCCTCGAGGAACGCGCTGACCAGGACGTCCGCGCAGGCGACCGGAGCGAGATCGGCGCGCAGCGCGCGAACGAGAGGAGCGGCCTCCGCGCCCTGGGCCTCGGCGCATGCGAGCTCCCGATCGCGCGCGATCGGCTCCTCGATGACGAGGGCGTTCGCGAGGCGCTCGGCCACGGGCGGTCCCGGCGCACACGCCGCGGGCTCGAGATACCGCGCACACTCGGCGGGCGGCGGGGGCACGGCGGCGGGTTGCACCGGTGGGTCTTCACGCTGCGGGCGCAGGGAGGCCGGATCGACGGCGGGACCGGGCGCGGGCGGTGGGGTCGCTGCGGGGCGCTCCGGGCTTGCGGCACAGGCCGTGACGAGCAGGACGACGGCGGGGAGTCGCATCGGGGCGAGGGTCGGCTCGCTGCCGAGCGCGGTCAAGCACGCGGCGAGGCCGGAGCCGTTCGAGGACACGCGCTCACGAACCACGCGACGAGGAGCACGAGCACCAGCAGCGTTGCGCCGAACACGTACGGATACTCGGGGCGCACTTCGTAGAGGCCCGTGCCGAGCACGGGGCCCACCGTTCGTCCGAGGGCTTGCGACGAGCTCGTGAGCCCGGCTGCGCCTCCTTGCTCGTCGTCGCCCGCACGCAGCGAAATGGCGGCCGCGACGCCGGGCAGCGTGAGCCCCTGACCGAGCCCTTGCAGCGCCATGGCGGCGATCAGCAGCGGCTCGGTGCGCGCGAAGACGAGAGCGCCGAGTCCGAGCGCCGCGAGCGGGATCCCGACGCGCACGAGGCGGATCGGCGGCCAGCGTGTCCGGCGCACGAAGCCGCCTTGGACGATGACGGCGACGATTCCGTAAACGACGAGCGCGACCGCCACGCTGCGCGCCGCGCCCGTCGTGGTAAGGCCGAGCCGATCCTGGAAGTAGAACGGCACCGTCTGCTCCATGGCAACGGAAGCCAAGGTGGCGGTGAACGCGACGGCGAGCAGCGCCGGAAACTTGGAGGCGATCCGTGTCAGCCCCGGCGCTTCGAGGGGACGCTGGCTGCGCTGCGGCTCGGGCAGCGTGCGCCACACGAAGAACGCGTTGACGAACCCGATGGCACTGGACAGGTACACGGGGACGAGCAGCCCGAACGGTGCGAGCAGCCCGCCGATGGCCGGACCGAAGACGATCCCGAGGCCGAACGCGGCGCCGACCACGGACATCCCCGCCGTTCGATCCGCGCGCTCCGTCACGTCGGCTACGTACGCTTGCGCGGTGGGCAACGTCGCCGACGACCAGAGGCCCCCGAGCACGCGCGTCGCGAGCAGAAGCGCAAACAGGGCGTGTCCCTCGATGCGCCCCGCTCTGCCGAGATGCGCGACGATCGCGAACGCCAAGAACGTGAGCGCAAACCCGAGAATGCCTCGGAGGAGAATCGGCTTTCGTCCGTGCGTCTCGCTCTTTCGGCCCCAGTAGGGACCCGCGAGGAGTTGCGCCAGCGCATAGCCCGTCGTGAGCATGCCGACCTGGAGCTCGCCGAGCCCGAGCTCTCGGCCGAGCATGCCGAGGATCGGGAACAACACACTCAGGCCGAGGATGCTGTTGAAAATGGCGAGGAAGAGGAGGACGAGCGGGCTCATGCGGAAGGCCGCCCCGAGACCGGGCGGCGCTGGAGCGTAATCGCTCGCGAGCGGCGCGCCTCGGATGGCGGGCATTTTTCTCGGTGCGGCCCGTTGGCCGGTCGGGTGCCGCGTCCGCGTGCTTGACGCGTTCCCGAATTAGACTCAGTCTAGCCACATGCGCCACGACGCGGTGATCGCGCTTCTCACCCGGCACGGGATCCAGCCCTCGGCCCAGCGCGTCGCGGTCGCCGACTACGTCCTGTTCACGGACGAGCACCCGTCGGCCGATCGCGTGTTCGCCAAAGTGCGCAAGGTGCTTCCGGTGTTGTCTCGGGCCACCGTGTACAACACCCTGAATCTGCTCGTCAGAAAGGGCCTGCTCCGTGAGCTCGTGCTCGCCGAGGGCAAGGTGGTGTTCGATCCGAAGCTCGAACGGCACCACCATTTCGTCGACGAGGCGACGGGGCGCATCTTCGACGTGCCGTGGGAAGCGCTCGAGGTCCGCAAAGTGACGGATCTGGAAGATTACGACGTCTCCGAGTACCAGGTCGTGTTGCGCGGGCGCCGGACACAAAGGCGCAAGTGAGCGGCCCTAGCCTCGTTTCGTAGGGCGGCGGCACGCGCCGCCTCTTTAACGCGCGGCTTCGAGCGCTTGCCGGAAGAACACGGAGCCGCGCGCGAGCTCGCGCACGTAACCCGCGACATACGTCCGCGCCGGCTCCGGAAGGCGCGCGAAGGGAACGACGTGCTCGTCGGGCACGAAGCGGAAGGTGAAGTTGATGCGGCGGGTGCGAAAGCCGGCGATCCGGGGCGGCAGGTCGAGCTCCGGGTTCCGCGCGACCCGCTGCACGCGATGCAGCACGCGATCCTTATAGAGGGATCCACCGAAGAGCTGGAGCGAGCCGTCCTCGAGCCATTGGGAGAGCAGGGGGGGCGTGGGCTCTCCGACGCGCTGCCGCTCGACGAACTGGAAGAGCGCCCGCTCTCCGAGCGACAGCGACGCGACCGGGCCGGGCTCGAAGTCCCGGTGCTCGCCCACCCGAGCGGTATCGAGCTCGCGGCCGTTCTCACTCCGGCTCCCGTAGAAGTTCACGAGACAGGTGTTCAGGCGGTAGCCGCGAGGAATGTCCGCTGGCGGAAAGAGACGGCGAATGCGCGCCTCGACATCCCGGAGGAGCTCTGCCATCACTCCCGGGAACGGCTCTGCTTCCACGCAGCGGTTCCGGACCTGCCGAGGAGGCCGGTAGTAGTCGAGACAGGCAAACTGCCAGCTTCCTAGCCAGTAGACGGGTCGCAGGAGCTGCCGCTGGGTTCGACCGGGAGGGAAGGGCCGCCCTTCGGGGTACCGTCGCTCCCAGATCGGGCGAATCGTAGTCAGAAATTCGAGCACTCGGGCGCGCTCGGAAGCGCCCAAGTAGTCTCGAAAATAGTAATGGCGGCCCTGATTGGGGGCCGAGCGGGGGAGCCGGGCCGCGGATTGCCGGGAACGCGACGAAGTGCGGCGGAAATGCATGGTCTCGGAAATCGCGGGGTACTGTCCCGTTTGCGGTGGTCGGGTCCCGATGTGGTGAAGGCAAACGAATGCTCAAGCGAGCAATTGCGGTTGCAGGCGGCCGGCCGGAAAAGTAAGCCGTGTTGCTCTGGAACACCCCATGGTGTAGGTAGGAGACACTGGTTATCGCACACCCGAAGGTCGAATGGTGATCCGACACGCCGAGTGTCGGCATTGAACGAGCCGTAGCTTGGAGTTTGGAGGCTATCGTGGAGCGTGCTGAAGGCGTCGTCGTCGCCCGCCGCTATCGGCTCGTCCGGAAGCTCGGCTCGGGCGGCATGGGGTCGGTGTGGCTCGCCCTCGACCTGTCGCTTGACACGCGCTGTGCGCTCAAGCTCGTCGATGACGACAAGGCGAAGAGCGAGGAGGTCCGCGTTCGCTTCCAGCGGGAGGCCAAGGCGGCGGCGCAGCTTCGGAGCCCCCATGTCGTCGACGTGTTCGATCATGGCGATTGGGGCGGCGTGCCCTACATTGCCATGGAGTTCCTCGACGGGGAGGACCTCGCCGCACGCCTCACGCGGCTCGGCCGGCTCGATCCGGGCAGCACCTACCGCGTGATCGCCCACGTCGCCCGCGCGCTGATGCGGGCGCACGCCCTCGGCATCGTTCACCGCGATCTCAAGCCCGAGAACATTTTCCTGGTCCGCGGCGACGACGAAGAGATCGCCAAGGTCCTCGACTTCGGGATCGCCAAGCACGACGCCTATTCGCTTCAGGACAAGGCCACGAAGACCGGCTCGTTCCTGGGGACGCCGTACTACGTGAGCCCCGAGCAAGCGCGCGGACGGCCCACCGACTATCGCTCCGATCTCTGGTCGCTCGGCGTGATCGCGTTCGAGTGCCTGACGGGTCGACCACCGTTCCAGGCGGACGCGCTCGGGGAGCTGATGGGCCAGATCCTCTACGAGGCGCCCCCGAAGCCGAGCGAGCGGGTGTCGGGCCTGCTTCCCGCCGTCGATGCCTGGTGGGAGCGCGCGTCTCAACGCGATCGCGAGCAGCGCTTCCAGTCGGCGAAGGAGCTCTCGGACGCGCTCGGGCGCGCGCTCGGGGTGACGCGCCTGGTCGTCGTGCCGTCGATCCCGCCGCGGTCGGCGTTGCCGTCGAGCAGCGACGCCGAGGTGGTGAGCCCCGCGCCATCGCCCGTGCTTCCGCCGGAGCTGCGCGAGACGATGCCACGCGAGAGCAGCCCCGCGGAGCCGGAGACGGCGCCGACGCCCGTGCCCGCCGCGGAAACCACCGTCGTGCGCCCGGAGGCGGTGAGCGAGGCTCGGGAAACGCCGGAGGCCCGCGACACGCAGGCGCCCTTGTCGCGCACGCGCCGCTCGCTCGAGCCACACCTGTCTCGCCTCCGGAAGCGGCACCTGGTCGGGTTCGCGATTGGGGGCATCGTCCTGGGCGTCGTGGTCACGCTCGGCTTCTTCAGCGAGGCCGACGAGACCGAGGCCACCCTGCCGGTCATGCGCGCGCCGGCGCCTCGGGAGGCACCGGCCGCGGCGCGTCCCGAGCCCGAGCCGCTGCCACGCGAGATTGCGCCGCTTCCCGAGCCCGAGCCCCCGCCGGCCCCTCCGGCGTCTCAGGTCAGCGTTCCGGAGGAGCCGCCGATCCCCGTACCCGAGAAGACACCCGCTTCCGCGCCGACGCAGACGGCGCCGGCCCGCGCGAAGAAGGCGCCGGCCCCGCCGAAGCCCGTGAAGCGCGCGCCGTTTCCGGACTACGGGATCTGATCCGAGCACCACGGGGGGTCACCGGCTCAGCCCCACGCGACGCCGGGCCTCGAGACAGGCCGAGCCGCCGAGCGCGAACTCGCGACATGCCACGGGCCGGTCCTCGTAGATCGAGCACCGATAGGCCGCCGTGCTGCCGTCGCCGGTCAGCGCCGCGCAGCGCCCACCGGGTCGTGGAATGAACGTCCCCCAGGAGTCGTCCGCGACGAGGGCGGCGTGCCGGCGCCGCACGAGATCGCGCGGCCGCACCTCGACGCGGTCGAAGCCTTCTCGGCAGCACGCGCCGCAGACGGCGCAGCTCTCGGCGGTGAGCCGCGCTTCGAAGCGATCGCAGGCGGCGGTCCCGCGTGCGACGCGGACCTCGCGACGCCCTGCGCGATCCGCTTGTCGGCAGCCGAGCCCGCTCGCGCCGCGTTGGAACGACCACGCACAGTCGCCGCACGACGCCCCCGGGACGTCGTGCATCAAGAATCCGCTCGGGTGCCGCGCGCGCGTGAGCGCAAACAGCGAGTCCGAAGGCGCGATCGGGCGGACCAGGTCGGCAATGGCTGCCGTGCGCGCGAGCGCATCACGGAGGACGTCCGCGAACGGCGGGCGCTCCGCCTCCGTCCGGGCGCGCCGCGCGATCACCACCGCGGGGTCGCCGTCGTCCGCCAGCGGGTCGCGCGGGAGCGCGTCCCAGTACGGGCGCCACTCGGTCGTCACGGCGAAGAAGGCGCGCAAGCCGTACGCATCGGCGAGCGCTGCCTGGAGCCGATGGCAGGCGTGCTCGAAGACGAGGTCGCGGTCCGACGTGTTGTCGAGGCCATAGTCGGGGAGACGGCGCTTCTCGGGCCCGGCTACCAGCGAGTGGCAGATCTCGTGAAAGATGAGCTGCGCGAGCGAGTCGTCCGGGTCGAGATCGCACGAGGCGAGCGTCAGCCGCGAGTGTCCGTCCCACGACGCGTACACCGACGGCGAGCGCTCGACGTGCATTCCGAGCTGCTCGGCGGCCCGAAGCCACACGAGATCCAGGGGATCCGCGTAGCGGGCGCTGATTCGTCGGCTGGGCGGTGCCGTCACCCGGCGCAGTGTGCCGTGCCGTCGCTCGCCGTGCACCCGTTCGGGCACTCGGCGATCAGTTGGTTCGCCTCCCCATTCGGGGTGCAGCGGACGAGCCGTTTGCCGTCACAGCTCAGGCTGCCCGGGACGCACACCGCGCACTGCCCGCGATCGAGGCCGATCGGGCTCGTCTCGCTCGCCGGGGGGCCGGCGATGCAGGACCGGTTCGCGGGGCACGTGACCTGCGTCCAATCGCTGCGATCTGCCATGCACTGGAACAGGAAATCCCCCTCGCACCTCGCCGTGCCGAGGGCCTCGCCGCACTCGGGCGCGCGGCATCGACGGCCGTCCGGATCGCAGAGCCCGCTGGTCTCGCAGCGCTCGCGCCGCACCCAGCCGGTGTCCGTGCACTCCTCGAGATACACGTCGTTGCAGCGAGCGGCCCCCGGCGTGCAGCCGCCTGCGACGCATCCTCCGGCCGGGTCGCAGAGCGTCCCCTCCGGGCAGACTTCCTCTGGAATCCACTCCGTCCCGTCGACGCTGCAGCGCTCGCGCTCCTGGTCGCGACAGCGGCGCGTCTCGGGAACGCACGCTGCGGGCTCGCAGCGACGCGCCTCGGCGTTGCACAGGACCTCGGCCGCGCAGGTCGTGATGCGCCGAACGGTGCGGTCGGTCGTGCACTCCTCGAGCACGTAGAGACCGAGCTCCGGCCGGCAGCGCACCTCGCCCGGCTCGTCACACTCCGCGGGCGCGCACGTGGCGCCGTCCGCGTCGCAGAGCGCGGGGGCGTCACAGGTTCGGATGGTCTCGAACGCGCCGGCGTCCGTGCAGCGCCGGAGCTCAGCGCCGTTGCATTCGTGCGTGCCCGGTGTGCACGCGTCGCAGCTCGCCGTCGAAGCGCTGCAAGCGCCAGGCTCGGCGCAAACGGTGACTTCGTCCCAGCCCGTGCTGTCGGCGTTGCAGCGGAGGAGGCGCGCTCCGTCGCACCGGTGCTCGCCGGGTTGGCAAACGGGCGGCTCGCAGCGCGCCGGGGTGCGGCCTGCCCCTGCGCCGGCCTCACAAAGCGCCGCGCTCGCGCAGACCTCGGCGATTTCCCAGCCGTCGAGGTCGGCGCGACAACGGAGCAGGTAGGCGCCGTCGCAGCGGAGCGCGCCCGGTTCGCACACGGGCAAAGGACACACGGCGCTGCCCGTCCCGCGTGCCTGCTCGCAGAGCGCGCGCGTCTGGCAGTCCCCGCCCGTCTGCCAGGTGCTGCTCTCGGTGCACACCTCGAGGACGCTGCCCCGGCAGTGCACCTCGCCCGGCACGCACGGGCGGCACGAGTCGGTGTTCAGGTTGCACTGGTCCGCGCTCTCGCAGATTCTGACGAGGCGGTATCCCGAGCGATCTCCACGGCACCGCTCGAGGCGCTCGCCATTGCAGCGGTGCTCGCCGGCGACGCAGACGATCTGCCGCGACGTCTCGACCACCGGCTCGACCTCGTATTCGCCGAACAGGTGCTGGCAGCCGAGCGTCGCGCCCGCGAGGAGCACGATGCTCGCAAGGGAAGGGCGAAGGGGCATCAAGGATCTACGGGAGGATCTACGGAGATTGGGACGCACTGGCCGAGCGAGGTGTTGCACTCCTCGTCTGCTCCGGGACAATCGCCGTCCTCATCGCATTGGGCGCAAGCCGCACCGATGCATCCATTCTCGCAGTTCTGGGGTTCGAGCTCGCCATCGGTGCAGACCAAGAGCTGGTTTCCGGAGCACTTCGTTTCGCTGCACTTGCAGGTGCCGGCGACGCACATCGGGGTGTCGCCGCTACACGCTGCCCCGCTGTTCACCCAGACGCCGTCCTCGCAAATGCGCGGCTGAATGCCAGACGCGCAGCCCCGGGCGCCGTCCTGGCATTCGGCGCAGCGGCTCGGCATTTCGATGCACCCGAAGTCGCAGGACGTTTCGGTTCCCCAGGTGCCGTCGACTCCGCACGTGCGAGTTCCGCCATCGGCGGTACATTCGCTCGTTCCCGGCTTGCACTCGTAGCACGTACCCTCGGCGCAACCGAAATCGCAACCCTCCTCCGTCGCGCCCCAGTTCCCGTTTTCATCGCAGGTCTGCACGGCGGCGTTCTCCGTGCACCGAGTCGCGCCGGGCGTGCAGCCGTCGATGCACTCCGTTCCCTCCGCGTTGCAGCTCTTGCCCGTGCCGCACGTTCCCGTTGTCACCGAGCCGTCGGCGCACTTCCGAGTGGTCCCCATCGAGTCGCAATACGGCGCGGGGACCCAGTCCTGGCCGGTCGAGTTGCAGCGCTGGAGGGCGCCGCCGTCGCAACGGTAGGTGTCCGGGGCGCAAACGTCGCACTCGTTGTTCGCCTCGTCGCACAACGAGGCCATCGTGCACATCTCGACCTCGGGCTCGGTGCTCGTCCCTTCGCAGGTTCGGAGCGTCGTGCCGGCGCAGTTGTTCGTCACTGTCTGCCAGTGCCCCGTCAGGTCACACCGGCGGAGCACGCCGCTCGCGCACGAATAGGTGTCCGTGCCGCTGCAATCGTCGCACTCGTTGTTGGCGGCGTCGCAGATCGTGCAATCCTGCTCGGTCAGCTCGCCCGTTTCCGAGCACGTTCTGAGCGTCGTTTCAGAGCAGGCGGACGCGGCCGGCGTCCATTGCCCCGTCGCGTTGCACGAACGCAACACGCTGCCCATGCACGAGTACTGTCCGGCAAGGCACTCGTCGCATTGCTGGTTCGCCGCATCGCAGTGCGCCGGGCTGGCGCACGTCTGCACCGTGTCCCACCCGTCCCCGTCCGCGTTGCACTGCTGAAGCTGGTTCGCGGGCATGCCCGTCGCGCTGGCGCCGCAACGGAACGTTCCGGGCGTACAGAGTGGGGCGCAGAAGTCATCGGCGCCGGCCTTCTCGATGCAGGCGAGGGAGCACGTCTCGGTGCCGCCGCTGCCCCAGTTGCCGTCGGTCCCGCAGGTCTCGAGCACCTCGCCGTTGCACTGCTTCGACCCAGGGTAGCAGGTCCCGCAGTAGTCGGCGATCCCGCTTTCGATGCAGCTCTCCGGGCAGGTTTCGGCCAGCATCAGCCCGGTGCGCTCCGGGTTGCACACGAAGCGATCCTTCGCGCCCATACAGCGGCTCTCGCCGGCAACGCATGCGGCGCAGCGATCCGTCGTGCCTTGGTCGAGGCAGCCGAAGGGGCAAGGATTGACGTCCGTGAGCCCGCTCTGGTCTTCCGTGCAGCGCTGGAGCTTCGAGTTGCCCGGCATCGTGCCAGCGCACCGGAGCTCGTTCGGCTGGCAAACGGCGCAGTAGTCCGCGCTCGGGCCTTCCCGCTCGAGGCAGCCGAACTGGCAGGACTGCTCGCCGGTGTAGCCGAGCCGGTCCGGCGCGCACTGCCGCGTCGCCGTTGCGTCCTCGTTGCATTCGACGACACCGGCGACCTCACACGCCGCGCAATACCCGTCCGCGTACTCGGGGGCGACGCCCGGGTAACACAGGGCCTCGGAGTCGCACTCGGCCTCCAAGTCCCATCCAGCCCGGCCCGTCTGACACACCTCGAGCCGCGCCCCAACGCATCGAGTTTGCGGGAGCGTGCCCCCGCACACGGGAACGCCGCAGCCGTTCGGCCCGACGTCGCAGGTGCCATTGGCCGCGCAGCGGCAAAGCTCCGGAGTCGCGCAATCGGCTTGGTGAACGAGCCCGCCCTCTGCCGAGCAGCTCAAGAGCTCGCTGCCGTTGCAGACCAGCCCGCTCAGCGGGCACTCCTGATCGCACGGATCCTCCGGATCCTCTTCGATGCAGAACTCGGTGGCCTCACAGGTCTTCAGCGTCTCGTACCCCGTGAGATCGGGCTTGCACTGCTGGAACTCCTTCTCCTGGCAGCGGTACGGCAGGCTCCCGTCGGGGAGGGGCATGCAGGCGGCCGGCTCGCAGCGAGCGTCGACCGCGTTGCAGAGCGCCCCCGACATGCAGAGGCGCAGCATCTGAAAGCCCGTTCTGTCGGCGTTGCACTGCTCCAGGACCGCCGGGTTCGTCGGGTTGCAGCGCGTTTCCCCAAGGGCGCAGGCCGGTTCCCGACAATCCCCCGTCCACGCGCCGGTCGCCTGGTCCTGCTGCGCGCTGCAGAGCGCCGCGGTTTCGCACGCTTTCACGAGCGCCCACGTCTGCTGCTCCGTGCATTGCTCGAGCTGCGCTTCGTTGCAGCGGAATGCGCCCGGCGTGCACGGTCGGCAGGTGCCGGTCTGCGTGTCGCAGGGGCTCTCGGCCGGGCACGGCTCTTCGGCGAGCGGCACCCACCGCGTGAGATCGTCCGCGCAGCGCTCGGGCAAATTGTCGGTGCACCGATAGCGCCCGGGCTGGCCGCACCCGACGGGACACATGTTCTGCGTTGCGCCGCCGCCCGACGGCGCGCTCGCCGCCATGTTGCAGAGCGCGGTGCTCGCACAGATGTCGACGACGTCCCAGCCGTCGCGGCTCTGTCGGCAGCGCCGGAGGTTCGCGCCGTCGCAGGTGAGCATCCCCGGCTCGCAGACCGCCTGGCGGCATTGCGGCGTCCAGCTCGGATCCACCCGCGCCATGTCGACGCTCTGGCGGCAGAGCGTCTCGCTCTCGCAGGTCTCGAGCGGCAGCCAACGCCCATCCTGGCTACAGATCTGGAGCTCGAGCGCAGGGTCGCCGACGCACTGGACCTCACCCGGCGTGCACGGTCCGCAGTGGGTGGGATTGCAGAGATCCGCCGACTCGCAGGTCTCGCGCACCTCCCATTGGCTGCGATCGTCGCTGCACCGAAGCCGCTGGGCACCCCGGCAGGTCCGTTGCCCCGGCATCGAGCACACCGTGCACTGGCCCGCCGCGGAATCGCAGTGGTCCTTGGTGGCGCACGCGCGGTCGAGCGTCCAGTCTCCGTCGTCGCAACGGAGGAGGTACTCCCCGTTGCAGCGGTACGCTCCGGGTTCGCAGGCGACGCTCGAGCCGAGAATCGGCTTGTTGCCCGACGAGACCTCGAACTCGCCGAAGAGCTTCTGACAGCCCGTGAGCGCGACGAGCGCCATCGCGACACGAAGCATCCACACCACCATCCCGCCGAGCCCACCGGGCCCGGGTGCCCCGGTCGCCATCAGAACCTCCCGTAAGCTCCCACGGATCCGACGCCGAGATAGGGCGAGATGAACGCCCCCTGAGGCGGCGCTTCCGCCGTCTGGGTCGCAAAGAACAGAGCGGTCCCCGCGCCGGCCGCAGCGAGGCCGACGCCCCAGCCGATGGCGGAAAGGGTTCCGTAGAGGTTGTAGCGATCGACGCGATCCCCCTCCGTCGCGGGGCAGCGGCCGCTCGCACACGCGTCCTGGAGCTGCGAGCGCGTGTTCAAGAAGAGAATGCCCGTCGTCGCGCCGAGCGCGATGCCCGCGCCGCCCACGCCCCAGAGCACATAGGAGAGCGTTCGGTTCGGCCGCGGGGGCGGGAGGAGCGGTGCGGGCTCGGGCTCCGGCTCCGGCTCGAGTGCTATTGCGCTCGGATCGGGATCGAGGATCAGCTCGAGCGTTCGTTCCTCACCCTCGCCGAGGGTGACCGTTTCCTCGCGGGGGAGATAGCCCGGCGCGGACGCTTGAATGGTGCGCTCGCCGGGATCCGCAGCCCGGCGCACGCCGAGCGCAGCACCCGGCACCTCGTTTCCATCGAGGAGCACCGTCGGCTCCTCCGGTCCCGTCACGTTGATGGTGAGCCAGGCGAGGCGAGGCTTGAGCGCTTCGATTTCCTTCTCGGCAGCCTGGTACGCCCGCTTCCAGGCCGCGGGCGCGTTCGGAGCCACGCCTTCGCGCAAGACGAGCGCATAGCGCTCGTGGGCCTCGACGAGACGTCCGAGACCCACGAGGGCCCGCGCGTGATCGACGACCAGCGTTGGTGCATGAATGAGCTGGTCGGCGCGGCGAAACCGATCCTCGGCCAGCGTGAAGTCTCCGCGCTGCAGCGCTTCGTGCCCTTCGCGGGCGAGGGCGCGTGCCGTGGCGCGGTCCGCCTCGGTCCCTTGAGCGAAAACCTGCGGAGCCGGCAGCACGGCGAGCGCAGCGGCGAGCAACGTCGCACAGGGGACGCGCAGGGCACGCGGTGAGGTGAGGAGAGTAAGCCCGAAGCGTGAAGCGTGAACCATGTCAGGACGAGCCTTCGCGAGGCGCGTGGGACGAGGGTGCCACCGTGACGTCCGCGTCGGCGGGCGAGTAGGTGGATCTCAGCAGATACGTTACCACGGACTACACCTCCTCAATGCGCACCGCAAGCGGCGACGGCGCACGGCGAGCTGGGACCGCTTCCGGATCCGCCAGATTTCCCTCTCGATTGGTGTTTCTCGGTCGCGCTGAGCAAGGCCGAGGCGCCAGAGGCGCGGATGCTCCTTACCACGCGGATTCGAGCCAACGGAATAGTGTTCCATTCGGAGACGGTGTCCCACCCGGGCGAGTAGCAGTGTTTGACGTCATGAGCCGAATCGAGTGACGCTGTACGTGCGCGAGAATGTCCGCCTCGAGGCAGCCTTCCACGATTCCGGGAGTCCTTTCCGATCCTCCTCGGTTGGCGGCGGCACAACGCTCGCGGCCCCAGTCTTCCGGCCTCGGGATGGGAGAGGGCATCGTCATCGGGCTCGCCGGCGCGGTCACTGCGGCCGATTTCGCCTGGCCCCTCAGGGCCGTCTTGTCCCCGGCGCTCCTTTTACTGCTCACGGGAATCGTCGCTCCCTGGTGTTATCTCGTGGTGCGCGCCCAGCGGGGCAGCGCGTCGCAGCATACGGTCGCCGCCTGGGCGTTTCGGATCATCGCGCTGGGGCTTTCGTTCGGGTTTCTGGGCGCGAAGTGGTGGCTCTTGCTCCGGGTCGTCGGCAACGAGCCCGAGCGATACGTGGGTTCTTCGCAGAGCTACGGAGTTGCGCTCCTCACGGTGCTCGCGCTTGGGCTGCTCGGCTCCGGGCTGCGCTTCGCGGAGCTGGCGCGCCTCGTCGCCGACCACCCGGCGCGCTTGCTCGCGCTCTCGTTCGGCGCGACGGGGCTCTTCGGAGCGTTCGTGTTGTCGCTCCCGATGTCGATGCAGCGGGTCAACGAGCTCTCGTTCGTCGACAACCTCTTCACGGCGTTCAGCGCCGTGTGTGTCACCGGGCTGTCCGTCAACACGATCGCGACGACGTACACGCTGTTCGGACAGGTCGTCGTCTGCTTGCTCATCCAGATTGGTGGTCTCGGCATCATGGCCCTCTCCGCCGCGATCGTCATGCTGTCGGGTCTTCGCATGCGCGTGCGCAGCAGCGCCATGTTGGCCGAGATCGTGGACAGCGAGTCGATCTCGGGCCTCCGCCGCACGGTGTTCGCGATCGTCGCCTATACGCTGCTCATCGAGCTCGCCGGGGCGACCGTGCTCTACCAGCGCTTCGTCGAGCTCCCCGAGGTACGGCTCGTGGACGGCGATCCGCTCGCCGGACCGCGCAGCCCTGAGTGGGCTGCGATCTTCCATGCCGTGAGCGCGTTTTGCCAGGCGGGGTTCTCCAACTTCGAGGCAGGGCTTCCTCCGCTCGTCGGCGATCCCGTCGTCATGACGACGATCCTGGTCTTGATCGTGCTCGGCGGCATCGGCTTCCCCGTGCTCGACGAGCTCGTGCGCCATCTCGGAGCCCGTCTGCTTCGTCGGCGCCCCGAGCGCCTCACCCTGCACACGCGCGTCGTCCTCGGCACGAGCGGCATCCTCCTCGCGGCGATGGCGCTCGCGTACGGCGTGCTCGAATGGCCACGCGCCTTCGGGCCCCTGTCCTTCGGGGAGACCCTCGGCGCCGCGCTCTTCCAGTCGGCTGCCAGCCGGAGCTCGGGGTTCAACGTCGTGGACGTCGGCGCGATGCGGCCGGCAACGCTCCTGCTCACTTGTTTGGCGATGTTCATCGGCGGGAGCCCTGGCTCGTGTGCGGGCGGTATCAAGACCACGACGCTCGCGGTGCTGTTCGCGGGGCTCCGTTCCGAGCTTCGCGGCACGGCGCCCCGCCTCCTCGATCGCGCGCTGCGCCCCGAGACGATTCGCCGCGCGATGGGGGTCTCCTTCCTCAGCATCGCCATCGTCTCGCTCGGCCTCTTCGCCCTCCTGCTCGTCGACCAACACGAACCGCTCGCCCTCGCCTTCGAAGCGTTCAGCGCTTTCTCCACGGCTGGGCTCTCGACGGGCATCACTGCGGAGCTGAGCGTCTCGGGAAAGCTGCTCATCGCCGTCATGATGTACGTCGGGCGCATCGGTCCGCTCACTTTGGCGTTGGCCCTGTCGGGGAAGGTGCCCCAAGCCGCCGTTCGCCTGCCCGAAGAGCGCGTGCTCATCGGTTGAGCGCCGCGAGCGAGGGCTCGAACAGCGCGGCTTTCCCGGCCGAACACGCCTTGACTCGAGATCGCCGATCCTCTTTCCTCGAGCTCTACCCGTGATGGTCGAGTCATGAAACGACCCAGGAGAGTTCTGGTCATCGGTCTCGGGCGGTTCGGAAGCGCGCTGGTCGAGGAGCTCTGGCACACGGGCTGTGAGATCCTCGCCGTCGACAAGAGCCCGGAGGCCATCGACGCGATCAAGGCGCGGACCTCCGCCGCGTTCGTTGCGGACGCGACCGATCCGGCCGTGCTCGAGAGCATCGGCGCCCGCGACGTGGACGTCGCCGTGGTCACCGCGGGGGAAGCGTTCGAGGGGGTCGTGCTCTGCGTGTCGCAGCTCGCGCAGCTCGGCGTGAAGGTCATCTTCGCGCGCGCCGCGAACGACCGGCAGGCGCACGTTCTCGAGCGCGTCGGCGCGACGCGCGCGGTGCAGGTCGAGAACGAAATGGGGCGGCGCCTGGCCGTGCAGGTCCTGAACCCCGTCGCCGGCCATATCCTCGACTTCGCCACGCACTTCCGCGTCGTTCCGTGGCAACCCACGCCGGGGTTCGTCGGCAAAGCGCTCTCGGAAGCCGGGTTCCGCAGCTACGAGATCAACGTCATCGGTTGGTTCTCGGGCGACTCGACCTCGCCGCGCCTGAATTTTCCGAGCGCCGACTACCGCATCGAAGCGGCGCACACTCTGCTCCTCGTCGGCCAGGAGGAAGCCTTCGAGCGCTTTCTCGCTCGGGTCGATCGATGACGGCGCGCGCGGTCGTGCTCGCGGCCGCGCTCGCGGTGAGCCTCGCCCCCGGAAAAGCGCGCGCGCACGAGCTCGAGCGCACCGCTCCTCTCGCGCTCGGAAGGAACCTCGGGCTCGGCGCCGCGGTGACCATCGTGACTCTCGCCGTGCCGGCGCCCCGGGCGTGCTCGTGGTGCGAGCCGCCAGCGTTCGATCGAGCGCTCCACGCGCCGTGGGCCGCGGACGCGCGTCGCACCGCCGCGATGGGGAGTCATTTTCTGTCGTATGTCGCGATTCCGTCGGGCGCGCTCGCGGTCACGGCGCTTCCGCCCGCACTGCGGGGCAACGCCCGGCACGTCTACGAGAACGCCGCGATCCTGCTCGAATGCTTGCTCTTCGAGACGGCGCTGACCACGGCCGTGAAGAAGGTCGTCGCGAGAAGGCGCCCGGCGTTTCACTACGGCCGCGCAGGCGACACGGAGTACGGGGCGAGCCCGGAGCAGGAGAACGTCTCGTTCTTCTCCGGCGATACCGCGGCCGCGTTCGCGCTCTCGAGCGGGGCGGCGACGTTGTCGTTCTTGCGGGGGTACGCCATCGCGCCGTACGTCACCGCGGCGGGCGCGGTGCTTTCGATCGGCACGGGCGTGCTTCGGGTCGGCGCCGACGTGCACTGGCCGAGCGACGTGCTCGTGGGCGCGGCCGTGGGCGCGAGCATCGGGATCGCGGTCCCGTTCCTCCTGCACCCGAGGACGGAGCCGGGGATCGGCCGGGCCGTCGGTACCGGGCACATCCTGCCCTGGATCGGGGCGGGCGGAGCCGGGCTCGCGTACGTCGGCGCGATTTGAGCCGGAGGCGCGCCGGGTGCCCGGGGGGCGCGAACGGGCCTTGTCTCTTCGGGGTCCCCCCTTCATCGTGCGCGCGTGACGACCGCCACGTACCGCGACCCGAGTCAACCGATCGAGCGCCGTGTCGAAGACCTCATCGCGCGCATGACGCTCGCCGAGAAGGTGGGGCAGATGATGCAGGTCGACGGGCGCGAAGAGCCGGTGGCGCAGGTGCGGCGCTACGCCCCCGGCTCGATTCTCCACATCCTGAACGAGGAGCTCGAGCCGGTGATGGCGGCGGCCGCGGAGACGCGCCTCGGGATCCCCCTGCTCGTGGGTGAAGACGGGATCCACGGTCACTCGTTCCACCCGGGCGCCACCATCTTTCCGACGCAGCTCGGCCTCGCGTGCTCCTTCGATCCGGAGCTGGTGCGCGAAGTGGGACGGATCACGGGGCGTGAGATGGCGCCGACGGGCGCTCACTGGACGTTCTCACCGGTGTTGTGCATTGCACGCGATCCCCGCTGGGGTCGCGTGAACGAGACCTTCGGGGAGGATCCGCTGCTGATCGGAGAGCTCGGCGCGGCGATGATCGAGGGCTACCAGGGCAAGGGCCTCGCGGATCCCGAGAGCGTGCTCGCCACGGCCAAGCACTATGCCGGGTATTCGGAGACTCAGGGCGGGCTCGATGCCTCCGAGGCGGATCTCTCGCGTCGCAAGCTCCGCTCGTACTTCCTTCCGCCGTTCGAGCGGGCGGCTCGCGCTGGCTGCCGTGCGTTCATGACGGGGTATCAGTCGATCGACGGCATGCCGTCGACAGCGAACCGCTGGCTGCTTACCGAAGTGCTTCGCGAAGAGTGGGGCTTCACCGGGATCGTGGTCACCGACTGGGACAACGTCGGACGGCTGCACTGGGGCCAGCGCATCGTGCCGTCGCTCGTCGAGGCGAGCGTCGTGGCCGTCCGCGCGGGCAACGACCTGATGATGGTGACGCCAGGCTTCTACGACGCCGCGCAGGAGGCCGTGCGTCGCGGGCTCTTGCTCGAGAGCGAGATCGACGCCGTAGTCCGCCGCATCCTGCGGCTGAAGTTCGAGCTCGGGCTGTTCGAGAATCCCCGAGGGCCGGACGCCGGCCGCAAGCGCGCCGTGATCGGCTGCGCCGAGCATCGGGAGGTGGCTCTACGCGCGGCGCGCGAGTCGATCGTGCTGCTCAAGAACGACGGGCTCCTCCCGTTCGACGCGAGCAAGCTCGGGCGCCTCGCCGTGGTGGGGCCGAATGCCGATGACGACCTGGCGCAGCTCGGCGACTGGTCGCTCGGCGCGACCCAGTACCCGAAGGAGCGCGGAAAGCACCCGCGCGAGCTCACGACGACGCTGCTCGATGGCATCCGGAGGCGCGCACGGGACGTCGAGGTCGTGTACGAGCGCGGCGCGAACGTCACGGACGCGGACTCGAGCGGCGTGGCTCGCGCCGTCGACGTCGTCGCGGCGGCCGACGCCGCCATCGTCGTCTTGGGTGACGAGATCGCGTTCATCGGCGAGGGCCGCAGCACGGCGACGCTCGAGCTCCCCGGCGGCCAGACGGCGCTGCTCGACGCCGTCGCCGCGACCGGAACTCCTTTCGTGCTCGCGCTCGTGAACAGCAAGCCGCTCGTGCTTCCGCGCTCCGCGGAGCGCGCCTCCGCCATCGTGGAGTGCTTCAACCCGGGGATGTTGGGCGGCCAAGCGTTCGCCGAAATCGTCTTCGGGGATCACAACCCGAGCGGCAAACTTCCGATCTCGTTTCCGCGGCACGCGGGGCAGATTCCCGTCTTTTATTGCAGGCTCAGAAACCGACACGGCGGCTACGCCGATCTCTCGCTCGAGCCCGCGTTTCCTTTCGGATTCGGGCTCTCCTACTCGCGCTTCTCGTACTCGAACGCGCGCATCGTCTCGCAGCCGGTCTCACCGGGCACACCGCTCGTCGTCGAGGTCGAGCTCGAGAATCACGGCCCGATGGATGGCGTCGAGATCGTACAAGCCTACGTGCACGACGTGGTCACGAGCGCGACCTGGCCGGAGCAGATGCTCGCCGCCTTCGCGCGGATCTTCGTGCGCGCGGGAGGGCGGGAGCGAGTGCGGCTCGAGATCCCCTACGAACGGCTCGCCCTCGTCGACGCCTTCGGAGAGCGCGTCGTGGAGCCGGGCCAGTTCGAGCTCCGCGTGGGGGGCTCGTCGCGGCGCTCCGATCAGCTCACGCTCCCATTCGAGATTCCGGGGGAAGCGTTCTCCCTCGCCAAGATTCCGGACATGGACCGCCCGCGCTGAGCCTAGATTTCGGGGTTCCTAGACTAGTCGGGGAAGGCCGATCCCTCGCGTCTTTCCGCCGCCTTCGCGCCCGTCGTGCTCGCGATGGCGCTGCTATCGCTGCGCGCGCCGAACGCGAATGCGCCTGGAAATCCACTTCGGTCTCGACCTTCCCCTCCGGCGTCAGCCCGAAATCTAGGCTGAGCCGCTGGGGCCTCCTCGAGCTTCGCGGTGCGGTCGGGTCAGGGCAGGTCGAAGACGAGGACCTCGGCTGGCGATTGGCCGACCAGCACGACGTCGGTCGGCTCGCTGAAGGCGGCCCCATCTCCGGCGCCGAGCGTCACGCCTCCGACATCGACTTCACCCCGAGCCACGTGGAGCCAGGCGTAGCGCCCGGGCGCGACGACGTGCTGCACCGACTGGCCGGGATCGAGCAAGGCGCTATCGACGTTTGCGTCTTGGCGCAGGGTGAGGGACCCGTCGCGTCCGTCGGGAGAGGCGATGCGTCTCAGCTTCCCCTGCCGCTCGGCAGCGGGGAACGCGCGCTGCTCGTAGCCTGGCGTCGCGCCGCGCACGTTGGGCACGATCCAGATTTGCAGAAAATGGACGATCTCTTCGTGTGAGGCGTTGAACTCGCTGTGCGTGATGCCGGTGCCCGCCGAGAGGCGCTGCGCTTCGCCCGGTCGGATCACGGAGCCATTGCCCATGCTGTCGCGATGCTCGAGCGCGCCCTCCAGCACGTACGTGAGGATTTCCATGTCGCGATGGGGGTGCGTCGGGAAGCCGCGCCCGAGGGCGACGCGATCCTCGTTGATCACGCGGAGTGCACGAAAGCCCATGTGATTGGGGTCGTAGTAGTCCGCGAACGAGAACGTGTGGAAGGAACGCAGCCAGCCGTGGTCGGCGTATCCGCGCTGGTTTGCGCGACGGATTTCCATCTCGAAAGGTTTGGGCGAATCGTACCCTGGCGCAAGGTGTTTGGGGTTGGCCGTACGCGGGAACGCGCGACGGTTTCGGGGTGCTTGCGGTTTTCGGCACTGCCTCCGCCGTTCTCCACCGTGCTCGACCGAGTCGAGGCCACCTCCGATGTGGAGGGTGCGGACGTCGAGGGGGCGGAGAACCCTCATGAATTCCTAGGAGCTCGCGAGGTCCGCTCTCCTTCGACACCCGCCCGCCCCTGCTCCCTCGCGAGGCCGGCGATCATAGTCATTTCGTTGGATCGCGCCGCAGCGCGCGAGACAATGCCTCGGAGAGACAAGGGTTTTTCGCGATACATAGTCATTTCGTTGGTGCTAGTTTTCGATCCATGGATGAAAGGACACGGGTCGAAGTCGAAGCAGCCGTTTTTCGTCGCCTCGTTCAGCACTTCCGCGATCGGCCGGAGGTGCAGAACATCGACGTGATGAACCTCGCGGGTTTCTGCAGGAATTGCTTGGCAAAGTGGTATCGCGCCGCCGCTTCCGAGCACGGGATCGATCTCGCCGACGATGCTGCGCGAGAGATCATTTACGGAATGCCATACCCGGAGTGGAAGGCGCGATATCAAAAGTGACCGGATTGAGTGACGGCCGTCACTTGACGTAAGCGCGCGGCGAGGCGTAGCTGTCCATGTGGCCGGGTTCTTCGAGGCTCACTCGGAATCTATCGCGAGTCGGGCAGCTTTGGCGTTGAGTAAGCTGGGGCTCGCGATGCGAAACCGCGCGTGGGCATTCGCGGGAGAGCGGGGGCTCACGCCGACGCAGGGGCAGGTATTGGTTCTCCTGCGCACGCGTGGTGTCCCGCTCCGATTGGGACAAGTTGCCGAGGAGCTCGCGATCAGCGCGCCCACGGCCAGCGACTCCGTTCGGGCGCTCGTCGACAAAGGGTTCGTGAGCAAGACGCGCGCGCGCGACGACGCGCGCGCCGTCGCGCTCGAGCTCACGACGACGGGGCAACAGGAAGCCGAGCTCGCGCTGAGCTGGCAAGACTTCCTGCTCTCCGGCATCGAGGCCTTGGCGCCCGCCGAGCAGGAAGCCTTCCTCGCGCTCCTGCTCAAGATCCTGGGGGCCCTCGTCGAGCGCGGTCAGGTCCCCATGCAGCGCACGTGTGTGCTGTGTCGGCACTTCCGTCCGAGTGAGCGGGCGAGCGAGCTGCACCACTGTGCGCGCCTCGATGCGCCGCTCGGTCGGCGCCATCTCCGCGTCGACTGTCCCGACCACGCGCCCGCACGCGACGATGCCGTGCGCCGTGCGCTCGCCGCTTTCTGAGGATCGCCACCACTGCCCGGCGCGCCGGGGCCGCCCGACGACCGGCGGTGCTCGAGGTGGGGAAGGGTGCGAGCGGGGCGCTCCCTCTTTGGACCGTCAGCCGTTCCCCGACTTTACTCGTGGCCGCGCTTGAGCTTTGATGAGCCGCCGTAATGGCCTCACGAGCACTCGGACGACTTCTTTTCATAACCGCGATCCTTGGCTTCTCGACGCTCACTGCCTGTGGCGGGGGCGCGATCCCGCGCGACCAGATGACGATGGCGCAGGCCACCGTCAAAGGCGCGGAGGTCGGCGGCGCGCCTCAGGAACCCAAGGCTGCGCTCCACCTGAAGCTGGCGAAGGAGCAGATCGCGAAAGCGAATTCGCTCATTGCCAAGGGCGACAACGACGAGGCGGCGCGGGTGATCGCGCGTGCCCAGGCAGATGCCGATCTCGCGCTCGCGCTCGCCCGCCAGGCGAACGCGCGTCGAGAAACGCAAGAAGCCAGGGAGCAGATCGAGCAGATCAAGGAGAACATCATCAAATGACGGCTTATCGGACGATCGGTCGAGGCCGGGCGTCGGCGTTCACGAGCTCGGCCCTGTTGCTTTTCTTTTTGAGCGCGTGTGGGACGGCGCTGCCGCCTCCGGAGCTCGTCCAGGCGCGCGCCAGCTATGACCGCGTTTCGAAGGGGACGGCCGCGGAGCTCGCTCCGGCGGAGCTCGACACGGCGAAGCAAGCCCTGGCGCGGGCGGAGGCGAGCTTCGAGGACAACGGGGCCGACGCCGTGACCCGTGACCTCG
>Ga0079224_100000608_pt1 | contig 36207 bp, 20 predicted proteins | sample Stecom2015_FD_80414 | JGI IMG/M metagenome (GOLD analysis project Ga0079224, IMG submission 80414) | Agricultural soil microbial communities from Utah to study Nitrogen management - Steer compost 2015 | ecosystem: Environmental > Terrestrial > Soil > Agricultural land | place: USA: Utah... | reverse complement strand
CTAGGGGAGGGACCGGCTACACTCAACGAGTACTCGTTGACGGTATGTTCGAACCCGCCCCTGACAATAGGCGTCCCTCGCTCAAAGTCCACCATCAAAGACACCGCAGCGGGAAGACCAGAGATGAGCTGCTCCTGGGGATCATCCTCGACGATGGTCCAGCTCCAGTCCCAGACTATGACTTCTCCCGCGGAATTGGCTTCCTGTACCCCCCGCTTGATCAACCCGACAACCTCAGCAACTACCTCAGTCGGCTCTCTCTCCCTGCACCGGGGACAAGAAGTGTTACGCGTCAGTGAATAGCAGTTGGTTAGATTCTCTGAAGCCGTAATCAAAATCAGCCCACCCAGGTCGGGCACCTGCTCAGTCAATCGGCGTACCGAGTCCACCAGATGCTTCTGTACGACGGGGGTACTGCTACAGAGGGCGAATTCTCTCTCTCCTTCGCGCCCAGCCGCCCCTTTTATCTCCGAGCGGCCCTCAAAATAGTCGGCATGCATACCTCTCGGCTCGTTGAGGTAGAGGTAAACATCAAGCCCGTACTTCCCCGCCAGGCTGACCAGACTACGGAGGCGCTTCACCCGCTCATCGTCTCCCGCTCCAAAGTCGGGAAGAACCTGAGAGCCCACCAAGTCCCTCAAAACACCGGCCAACCAGAGTGCACTAAATCCCATTCGAGAGAGCCGGGAAAGAAATCCTTCCGGATAGTAGTCATCGAAATGGGGATCGCCAAGAACATCGCCATAGCGCGCAAAGTAGGGAAATATGATTCTTGGTGATAGAGCGGGGCTAAACTCCTTTTCGAAAGGCGAAGGAATAAAGGGTGCCCTTCGCATGCTCATCATCTTCTGCAGTTGCTGCAATCCCCGCATTACACCTCTCGAAGAGGATGCATAAATAATTATCTCCGACGGACGGCTCTGAATTCGAAACGACTCGGCCGAAGGATCCTCTCCCGGGTCGATCTGGATGCGAATGGTCCGCACATCCTCTTTAGCTTTACTTTCCGCACTCCGCACAATGGTGGCGTTCATGGCCTGCCGGCAAAAACGGGTGAGTTCGGAAAGAGCCGTTTCCATGATCCCTTGCCGGACCGGACTCACGAGACTCCAGCCTTGGCTGAGGTCCAGCTCATTGGGGCCAGGTGCTGCTTGCGGGTCCCGCAGCAGCTCGAAGTCCACCGACGAAAGCCGATCGATAAAGGCAAAGGATGGCTCCGATTCATCGGACGGAGACGGTGCGTGACGAACCAGACTTTCACGAATCCACGACAACTCTTGGGGATCGATGTCACTCATTCGTACCGGTTCGCAATCGGGCTTTGGTCCGACTATGTGGAAGAAAGCGATATCCTGTCGAAGGAAGGAAGCAGTCTCCTCCTCTTTCATTCCCACCAACCGGCTGAGCTGGCTGTTGGGTATGTGTTCCCAGTTCCTCTTGATAATGGCAAATTGATTTCGATGTCTGAATCGCCGCAGTAGCTCTCTATCGGGAGGCAACAAGCCCATCGCTTGTCCGATCTGGACGACCGTGGCTGTATCGGTTTCAATAGCCGCTGCAATCTCAGATGCTTCGACCAGATCCCAGTTTCTCCAGATTAGCCGTAAGACCGGATTCGAGAAATAGCTTTCGTTCTGCTCCTGGGCTCGTTTGGCGGCTACCGATATCCCCTCCTCCTGAAGGGATGCAGGAATAGCCAGCGGCATCATTCCATCCAGCAGGAACGGAGAAATACCTGCAGTTATTGCTTTTCGAAGAAACTCTCGCCGAACCCACATGGAGAACCTTCTGGACAATCCTGACAGTCAGTCTCACAAGACAACCCGGATGACCGCCCAGTTTCAATTAGAAATCTTCTACCTCGGCCTGAGCCGCCGCAAACAAGGAAACAACGCTGCAGTCCATGCGAGGTAGATCTAGATAGACAGCGTATCTAGGGGAGTCGGTCAGCCTCCCCTTGTGAGCTCATCATACATGATTTCGATATGCCATTAGGCACAGAGGCAGCAGGGCACGACCCCAGCTGTTCCTCTCTTCTAGCGCGAATTTTCCTCTTCCTCACTCGCTTAGCACTGGGTCCTGCATCGTACGGGGAAAGCAGCCCCTCAGAAACCCTTATTTAGCCGTACTCACTCTACGATCGTAAACACATTTCCAAGCGGTGAGGGATCGATTATTGCCGGAGGTACAGATGAATAGAAGTGCAATTGAAAATCGCCAAAGATTTCTTGCGCGACAATCGGTAGGCTGGACGAAACGACAATCGTTCCCCCTGCCTGCTCCCCCGGCGCCGGCAAGAATTCCGCTAGCAAACTCGATCTCTGACTGTGCTCTTCGAGCTCGAAGGTCGTCTCCCCCGCCAACATCCCGTCACTTCGAAACACCTGGAGGCTGATCGCCGCCGTTCCTGCACCCGGATTGTAAAAGGCCAGGCCGGTATAACTGAGGTCTGTATTGGCGACATGGCTGAATATAGCTCTGGTCCATGGCGTTGACTCGAAAGAAAGTGCGGTGGCGAACTTCAATGACTGAGCCTCGGCAATTACTAAGTCGGCGGGTTGGCCGACAGCTGGAAACTTGCATTCCAGGGAGCCGGAAACCAGCCGAGGGGTTTCATCGATTCCGAAATCTAAAAAGTCAACAATGTTCGATTCCCAGGATCTTCCCGGCCAGAGACCAACTGTCTCTGGTTCTGCCAGCAAGGCTGACAAGCCATCTCTGGCCGACAGCGTGGCTGTGTTCCAGCTGTCTCCAGGGTTGGAAACCTTGAGGTGAGTTTGAAGGGAAACACTGCCGAGTCTCTGATCCACCGCAAAATGTGCCGAGTAGGTAGTAGGCGGTAAGGCCCCGGTATAAGAAGGTAAGGAAAAGAGGCTGTTTCGGAGTCGTACGAATTGCATCCCAACCACGCCGTCGCCGGAATCGGTGACAACTTCAACGGTTGCGCTCTCGATGACATCGCCCACTCCGAAGATTTCTGAAACAGATGCCACGATCGCGCCACGCGGTGGAATCACCTGTTCCTGAACTGGTGCCAGCAAAATGTCCGGCTCCTCAAATTGCTGATCCGGCGGAGGTCCCTTCAGTAGGAGTTCTACCTCAACCGCTTCATCCCCTGGATTGGCAATTCCGACAATCGTTTCAGCAGGCTCGCCCTGGAACGCTTCAGCACCATTGTATACTCGCGAAAAAAATAGGCGCCGTGACCTCAGGGTTGAAGCCGCTCCGCCATCGAGAAAATTCAAGTTGACGTCCCCGGCCAACAAAAGGGTCCCCAGGTCAGGATTATCGGAGGAGACAATGATCCAGCCCCTGCGCTCACCCATTCCGTGGCTTCCAAAAGTCTCCGTGTCCAGGAGCGACAGTTGTGCGCCGGCAGGCAAGCTGAAAGAAGCAGGATTTTCCAAAAAAGGGGCAACGGTGCCGTCCACAGTATAAGCAGTGATCTGTAGGTTAGCGGAGCGATTCGAGTAGTTCGAGACCGCCAGGCCAGTAAACTCCCCCGGACGGGACAGGTACAGAGGAAAGTAAAAGTCGACACTCGTGCCGGTGGTCCCTTCAGCAATTTCACTAATCTCACCCGACACCAGATTAGGGTTACCTGCATGAGGATACTTCACGGCCTGGACAGCAAATTCAAATGTAGTCGAAAGAGCTAGGTGATCCAAAGTTGCTGAAAGGAACTGTCTTTCCACTTCGATTCCGGTGGGCTTCAGCTCTTCTTCAGTCCCAGCTCGACGGTAACAAATCTTAAACGCATCGGCGGCGTGGACATCGGGATAGCTCCAGAAAACGCGGAGTGTATCGCCTTTCAGTCGTCGAGTATTCACGAGATATGGCTGAGCGACCTGGGTCCTGATCCATTGATCAGTACCGTGCAGATCATTAAGAAAGAAGAGCTGTTCCCCGGTAACAATTGAAAGTGCGTTATGAAAGAGGTTTATGGACTCGAGCTGCGTCATGGCAGTAATGCTGAAGGGAAGCGCGCCAATCAATTTGTTACCAGCCAGGTTCAGGTGACTTAACTGGTCCAACTGAGTAATTCCGGCGGGCACCGGGCCCTCTATTCGGTTCTTACTCAAGTCCAGTTCCCGAAGACTGTCCAACATCAGAACCGTTTCCGGGATTGCGGAAAGCAGATTCGAGGAGAGGTCAAGATACTGGAGGTTTTCGAGATCCTGAAATCCATCCGGGAGCGCGGTCAATCGGTTTTCTTCTAGATTCAATCTTCGCAACCCCCTTAGAAACTTGAATTGGACCGGCAGAGCTTCAACTTGATTGCCTCGAATGTTCAGGAGAGTGAGGACGGCCAGATTGCCAAGTTCCGCCGGCAATGATTGCAGTCGATTATCGTTCAGGTGGAGCGCCGTGAGATTTGTCAGTTGACCGATTTCTGCCGGAATACTCTGTAGAGCGTTGTCTCCGGCCGCCATGACTCTCAGATTAAGGAGTCCACCGATCGAGGCGGGAAGCGATTCCAGTGCATTGCTCGCAACATCAAGTTCTTCAAGTCCCGACATATTACCGATTTGATCAGGAAAGCTTTCCAGGCTGTTTTCAAACAGCACCAGTCGTCGCAAACTCGCCATCTGACCAATGGTCGGTGGCAAGACTTTAATTTGATTACTCCTCAAGTCGAGGCTCCTCAGGTCTCGAAGCTCCCCTATTTCTGTGGGGATCTCCTGGAGAAGATTCTCGTCCAAACGAAGTTCTTCGAGATTCTGAAGCTGTCCGATTGCCGAAGGAAGGCTCTCAAGCTGGTTCTCATCGAGAAACAGCTCATTGAGGCTGGACAGAGACCCGATCGTTACTGGCAGCGACTGAAGTTGATTACCCGTGAGAAAGAGACTTTCCAGGCTCAAAAGATCCCTAATGCTATCTGGTAAGACTTGCAGTTTATTATGTTCCAAGTGGAGCGCGCGCAGCGAGCTGAGCCCGGCAAGATCTGGCGGAAGGCTTTCCAGCTCTCCCCCGCTTAGAATTAGTGTATCCAGAGTCTCTAATCCAGAAATGAAGGAGGGTAGCGAAAGAAAGGAATAGTTGCGTAGCGAGAGAGTATGAATACTCGGAAGGCCCGCCAAACCTTCGGCGAACGTAAGCTCATTAGGCTCGTTGGTAAAACAGCAGATAACGATTTCTCCGCAATTATCTAGATTGAGATTCTGGAGAAACTGCAGCTTAGATAGTACAGCCGGAACGCTTCCCCGCAAGCCGTTGCATGGGAGCTCGATACTGGTGACATGGTCCCCTTCTACCGTCACACCGTACCAGGTTCCCTCGCTTCCAGGCGGCCCCAGCCAGTTGTCACGATACATCCAATGATCCCCATCGGTTGATTGATACAAAGAGATCAACGCCTCTCGCTCAACCAGCGGTATAGCAGCCTGCAGCTGAATCCCCCCAAGAAAGACGGCACTCACGACAATCGACAAGACTCCAAGCTTCATTTGCCCGCTCATTAAACACAGCCTAGCGATCCTTGTCCAGACATCGGGAATTGCGACGTTTTTCTGGGGTCTGCTAAGAGGCCTTAGGATATCGTTTGGAATAACCATTTTGACGTCTTACTTCATTTCCCTGCTCGGTCATAGTTAAGCAGTCTAATATTTCTGATATTAAGTGATTGCTACCAGCTAAATATCCCGTTTTCCAGAAGTGAGGCATGTGCTCAAGCAGCAGATTCTCGCGAAAAACTGTCGGAGACCGTTAGTACTGTTCCGCGGGCAACGTCAGTATTGATATCGGGAGTATCGACATCAGGCAATGACACAAAGTACTTGAAACCACTCCGCCAATCGGAACCTCTTGCGTCACAAGAAGGCGCGGCTTGGCGCCGGCTGAGTCTGGGAGGGTGCAAACTTCGGCCACACCCTTGAGTTACCTGATACTCTGTTTAATACTGTTGTCCTGACCATGAAAGAATGTCCCGAATGCGGCGCGTCCTTCCGCTGCGGAGCACAAACCCAGACCTCCTGCTGGTGCGGCGACCTTCCGCCCATCATCCCTTTCCATGAATCTCAAGGTTGTCTGTGTCCACGCTGCTTGAAAGAAAAAATAAAGAAAATAATTGCCGAGTATGTTTCAGATGTATTGTCCGGAAAAAGAGAAAACATAGCCTCCACTCTCCCTCCAGGACCCTGTCATGAAGGCATCGACTATTATCTTGAAAACGGAATGATGGTTTTTACTGAGTGGCACCTTCTCAAAAGGGGAGATTGCTGCGGTAACGCCTGTCGTCACTGTCCATATAATTACAAAAATGTACCTTCCGAATGATCAATTGGCTCCCTATTAGGGGACTCTGAACCTCACCCCTGTTTGCCAGAGTATCTTTGATACGCCCGTCATCTTGACGAGATCGCCGGCCTTCCGGTGGTAAGAAGGAGCCACACCTCCCCGGACAAGATACACTTGCCGTAACAGCAGCTTAGCGCTACGATGCACTTATGCGTGGGAGCAATCGAGGAAAACGGCATGTCAGTGCTCAGCTCCTGCTGGTGACAATGCTCTCAGGCATTCTTCTGCCTTCTCTGACGGCTATACAGGCTGGGGATGCTGTCTCTAGTGCCTGTCCCATGCACGGTATTTTCTGTACTTGCCCGGATATGTGTACGCGCAAGAGTTCTCGTGAGACAGCTCACGACATGAACTCTTCAGCAGCTCCTGCTTCCTGTCACAACAGCCAGGACTCCAACCAGGCTCACACCGATCGTGACAATCCATCCCGGTCGTTTGCGCCCGGGTGCGGATCGGATGAGGGGACCACACTAATCGGCGAAAACCGCCCGATTATTATCTCAGGACTTGATACCATAACCGTCCCCCCTCGCGATCCAATTCTCCTCTTTGTCCAGTCTCCAACGCTTCAAGACCCGGTACCATCTTCTGTCGACCACCCGCCGAAAAAGGCTTTTCATCTCCGCTAGTTCGTTTTCTAGGATCAACTGCCGGCCCTCTACAGGCTGAGTTTGCGGGCTGTTGTGCAGGTGGAGACTATCTTGTAGGCAGAACTCGATTCGCGCCAGGAGAGATCGAAGAGCTGTTGCAATGTCTGGAAAGCTCGATTCGCTGCGATTCTAACGTCCTGCGCGCTATCGCCTTTACTGGTACACAGTCGTGGACCGGTGCTCCGCAGACACTCACCTGCCCGCCGTTATGCCGAAGTAAGAGTCTGGCTCGACTCCGGTAATTCATCCCACTGAGGGTCGTTTAAAGAAAGCGTGTAGTCGATGGGACTAGTACTCAGATCCGTCCGAAAAGGATGGATCGATCTGACCATTGTTTTCGTCTGCGCTACCCTCGCCGGTCCGCAGACTTACAGTCAGAACCAAATCATGAAGGCTTCTATCCAGGGGCGGATCACCGATCCTGGCCAACAGGTGGTGCCGGGGGCGGATATTACGATCGAGGGTCCGGATTCGAGCGAGCTACGACACCTCGTCTCTGATGAAAATGGAGAATACGCTCTGCATGGTCTGCAGCCGGGCACCTATCAGGTAGAAGTCAGAATGCCGGGATTTCAAAAATTCACCGGAGAGGATGTGACGCTTCGACTCGGAGAGACTTTGATACTCGATATCCGGCTCGAGATCGCCGGTTCATCTGATGAGATCACGGTTACAGCAAGCAGAACGAGAAGACGCAGCAGTTACCCGAGCCCCGCCAACACTGTTCATGTTGAGCAAATAAAGAGCATGAACATCGCCACTGTTGAAGATATCGTCAATTACCAGCCCAGCTTGACAGTTCGACGACGTTTCATCGGTGACCCTAACGGAACCCTTGGAATGCGCGGGGCCAACATGTTTCAAACGGCTCGATCCATGGTCTACTCGGACGGTGTCCCTTTGCACAATCCACTGCAGACGAGATGGAATGGAGCTCCTCGGTGGTCTCTCGTAGCCCCCGACGAGATAGAGTCGGCCGAAGTGATTTACGGTCCTTTCTCAGCTGAGTACGGCGGAAATGCTATGGGAGGAGTGGTCAAACTGAATACTCGGCTTCCTCAACAGAGGGAAATCCGTGTTGATGGAAGTTTCTTTTCTCAGCCTTTTGACTTCCACGGCGCAGAAGGCACCTTTAGAGGTTGGCGGTTCTTTGGTTCTTATGGAGAAAGGATCGGCAAGTTCAGCTTCCAGGTTTTTCACAATCACCTCGACAACTCGAGTCAGCCGCAGAACTTTAGCCGCTATGAAGGTAGCCTGGGCCAGGCTGGAGATGATCCTCAGGTATCCGGAGCCTTTCGAACGGTAACGGAGCGGGGAGCACCGGCCATTCTTTACGGAGACACAGGGCCTGAAAGGGTGCGAACGGATCTGGTTAAATTCAAGGCCGGCTACGAGTTTTCTCCTCGTCTCTTCACTCAGGTTACCGTGGCCTACGAAGATCGTTCGGGAGAACGAACCGAGCCCGGTAATTATTTGCGAGATGATCAAGGGAAGCCGATCTGGGGCGACGGGAACGACAGTACTCACGACGCTGTCTTCAATGGCGAATCTTTCAATATCCGTAACGCCCTGTTTGGTATGGGTCAATTCAGCCGGAAATCTCTCATCCTGGGCTGGGAACTACACCGCAGTTTGGCGAACAACTGGAATTTCCAGTCCACTGTGAGCCGCTTCAGCATTCTTAAGGACGAAGACACCCAGTCAAACTTCAACCCGCGAGATCCTCTCGATGACGGTTCGGGAATTATCACCGCTTTCAACGATTCAGGATGGACCACTCTCGACCTAAGGCTCGAGAATCCCTCACTTTTCGATAACCTAAATCTGAGTTTTCTGACCGGCTATCACTTTTCGACCCAGCAAATTCGAGTTGACCAGTTCTCCTCCGCAAATTTCCGAGCTGGAACCCGAGATGGGTTCCAGAATGCGAGCGGAGGAGAAACCAGTATTCATGCTCTGTTTGCTCAGCTTAGCTGGCGAATGCATCCGGATTGGGAGCTGACCCTGGGCGGTCGACACGAGTTCTGGAAATCGCGAGAAGGCTTCTTTGAGACCAGCCAGCTCTCTCTCAAACAGCCGGAAAGGGATATCTCGAAGTTCTCACCCAAGTTCTCGCTGGGATGGGAGCCTGCAGACCGGCTTCGTCTTCAGTATTCGCTTGCCCTCGCGCACCGGTTTCCAGTTCCAGAGGAACTATTCGACTTTGAGTTCCGGACGTTTGGTACGGTGTTGGGCGACGCCACTTTGGACCCCGAGATCGGAACCCATCACAACCTGACCTTTCAATGTGGGATGGCCGATGGGCACCTGGAATTGAACGTGTTTCGGGATGACGTGGCCAACACCATCTTCACTCAGTCGCAAATTCTGGAGGGATCTCCGATCTTCTCTTTTCTTCCCATCGACGAGGTTGCGACAACGGGGCTAGAACTGGTACTGGTCCAACCACGCATCCTGGGATCGAGGCTGGATCTACGGGTCAACACGACTTATCTGGACTCCACCATCCAGAAACACTCACTGGATCGATCGGTAGAAGGCAATGACTTCCCGCGCATGCCAAGCTTCCGGCTGGGTCTACTAGGCATTTATCATCTGAACAGTCACTGGGAAATCTCGCTAGGAATGCGCTACTCAAGTGATCAGTTCGATCGTCTCGACAACGAAGACACTGTCGGCAACGTCTTCGGCGCCATTGACGGCTATCACTTTGTGGATAGCAAGCTGTCGTACCGCCTGGAATCGGGAGGGCGTCTTTCTTTCGGAATTAATAACCTGACGAACGAGAAGGCATTTGTTTTCCATCCCTGGCCCCAGAGGACCTTTTTCGTCGAGCTGTCTGCCGACTTGTTAACGGTCTTCTCTCGATAGCCCGAGCTGCCCCAGCAATGCCCGTTTCGACCAGCTGCCGGAGTCGCCGAGAAATAGCGCCCTCGAAACAGACGCGCGTCTTCTTAAGGCGCGACGAGACGGCGCAGTCTCGGCGACTTCCGAGAGCCGGTTGCAAGCAACAGTCATAAAACAATACCTCGGGCCAATTTGTAAGACCAACGACCGAAGCATCGAAAAGCCAGTTTTTTACAATAACAAACAAACCATCTTCAGATAGGGATCCGACCTAAGGACATGAGGTGCTCGAAAGATTGCCAAGCCGGGAGGCGCAAAATTAACTTACGAGAGGACTTGCCCAGCTGCCTGAACGAAGACGATTACCCGCCTCGGTGCATTGGTACGCTATCCCATCCGTCGTCGTCACCGGCCTACAGAATCAAGGAGCGCCCCGCGACCGAGCTTGCAGCCGATCCAGGAGTTCTCTACTGTGAGCCGGACGGACCCCCATTTAGTGTGTAATCCAGATGAACCTGTTAGAAGATGAAGTGCCTCCACGGTACCATCTCGTCGGGCGCCGGTAAGGCAGTGAGTGGTTTCTTGAAACTCTTTTCACCGGCTACTTAGATTTTTTGAGTGACAAAAATTCCTTGCCTTTATCCAACCTGGATGCTTATCCTATGCGTGCCTCTAGAAGAAATGGCTTTGGGAGATACAGCTCTTCTTGTCCAGCTTATCTGTCGGCAAGATTCGAGATGTTTGAACCTCAAACATATTCTGGATCCGTACACGCCTAAGAGATCGCGGCTTATTAGGTGAGGCGGTTTCAGGAATTCTTGAGGACGGAACCATTCCTCGAGAGAAAGAGAAAGGTGTGCAATGACCCAGAAGACGTCGACCGATGAACAGGTAAAGACATTCAGAAGCGCAGCAACCAAGCATATCCTTCCGCATTTTGCGAACAATGCGTCGCTGGCCAGAGAAGCGCGAATATATACGAGAGGCGAAGGATGCTACATATACGACATAGAAGGTAGACGTTACCTTGATACCTTTGCATCCCTCCTAACCACGATCTGTGGCCACACCCATCCCGAGATCGTGCGTGCTATAGAGGAACAGTTACATAGATTGGAGTTCTTTCCCAATTACGAGGATTCCTTTACCCTTCCTCAAATTCAGCTCGCACAAAAGCTGGCCGAGATTACGCCGGGCGATCTGGCAGTTACTTTTTTCGTTAATAGCGGCTCGGAAGGCAATGAAACAGCTATTAAGATGGCTCGACAGTACCATCGTTCCTGCGGACAACCGCAGCGCTACAAAGTTATCGCTAGGAAGTATTCCTACCACGGAACAACCCTCGGCTGTGTCTCTGCCACCGGCCTATCGTGGTTTAGGCATCAATTCGAGCCATTGCTCCCGGGTTTCCTTTTCGCTCCAGCCGCCCGCGCCCACGACCGTGAATTGGCGTCCCTGAACGCGTTGAGGGAGCTGGTTGAATTCGAAGGACCCGATTCCATTGCGGCCATCATTATGGATCCCATTCCAGGATCCAACACGGGCTTCCCTCTCCCTCCCGAAGGATACTTGGAGGGTGTGCGGGCTCTGTGTGATGAGTACGGGATTCTCCTCATTTTCGATGAAGTGCAGACGGGGTTTGGTAAGACCGGCAAATGGTTTGCCTGTGAGCATTGGGGGGTGACTCCTGACATCCTAGTAGTCGGCAAGGGGTTAGCAGGGGGGTACGTACCCGTGGGTGCTGCCATTACTACACCAAGAATAGCTGGTCGGTTTCAAAAGGCCCCCGGTGACGAGTTCCGGTCAGGAAGCACGTTCGGGGGGCATACACTCGGCTGCGCCGCTGCACTGAAGTGCATTGAAATCATTGAAAGTGACAATTTGCTCGAGCGGGCAAGCTCTCTGGGGAAATACCTGAGAAAACAGTTGGACGAATTATATGAGTTTCCCATTGTTGGAGATGTTCGAGGAATTGGCTTGTTGTGGGCGATAGAGCTGATGGCTGACCGCGAGCAGAAGACCAAATTCGACCCCAGCCTGGGACTCGGAAAATGGATCAATGCTTTTTGTTACGACAACGGCTTGATCGTACGCAACGCCGGAGAAATTCTCGTGCTCGCTCCTGCCCTCACGATTACTAAAGAGGAAATCGACAGCGCTCTAGAAACACTAGGAGAAGCCATTGCGGCGGCGACCAAACACTTTGAACTGACAGTGCAGTGACGAGTTCTCGGCAAGAAGCGCACAGAGTGGAGCCTTCTGCGCAAGCATGGGTGCGAAACCCGGGGGCTGTGCCTCCAGGACAATACTCAATTACCTTTGAGGAGGATCAATAGATGACACGGTTATGTGTTTGCCTTCTGGGGAGTGTTCTCTTATTGCTTTCGAGTGCGGCGGCAGCGCCTCTCCAGATCATCGGCGGGATGGTCGATCCGGAGGTAGATCCGCCAAATCAACCATTTTCCTATTTTCAGCACCCGACCGACGTGCTCGGCACTCTTTTCGCGCCCGCTGCCAGCCAGGTAACTCCGGAAGGTTACCTCTACACCGGCTTCGGGGAGCTCATGTTCTTTGTTGGAAATCCTCCCCGCCCCGTCGAGCAACGAATTCGAACCCTATACAAGGACTATCTCCCTATAGTGCAGTATCAGGTCGAACACCTAGACTTGGAGTATTCCTTCACCATGTTCGCGGCGGACCTTAAGGGGGAGCTGGAGGGACTCCCGGTCAATTTCGTCAAAGTAGAGGTCCGGAATCCTCTGCCGGAGGAAAGAGCCGCGTTTTTTTCGACCGCATATCGTTTTTTGCCGCCCGTGAATAACCTCCGAGGGGTTGCAGATTACCGTTTCCGCCAGAAGTTTGAGGTGCTTCCGCAGAAGTACGTAGAGGGTCAAACCACCTTTAACCCGGATTGGAAATACGATTTCGGTCCGAATCACCTAGTTCGCGACGACCGGATTCTCTACTGGTTCCCCGTCGAACATCAGCCGGCTCAGCTTTCGCTTACCTTGAACGACACAGGACTACGGATGGTGCGATTCTTTACCGGAGAAATCTCGGGAAACCCAAACCCGAAGCTCACGCTGTATCCGCAAATTCCCATGGGAGTCGTAATGTATAGGCTTCCGTTAAAACCGGGCGAAAGCAAGAGCCTGGTATTCAAGATGCCGATCGTTCCCCTTCCCCAGGGATCGACGGCAGCAGAGCAAGTGAATCGGGCCAACTATGACGAGCATTTTCGCGCGACGGCAGAAAGCTGGGAAGCCCTCGTCAGTCGAAACTTTCCTCTCCGAATTCCAGAAGAGAAGGTTCAACAGGTCCTCCAGGCCAACACGGTTTTCAATCTTCTCGCGATCGACAAGATAGGAGACGACTACATTCCCCACGTGAATAAGTTCCAATACCACCGATACTGGGCCGGCGACACGGATTTCATGCTGAATGGGCTGACCTTAATGGGCCTGGGGGACATCGCACGGAAGGGCTTCCTCTACCGCCTGAAGATCCAACGTGCGGACGGGGCAATCTTGCTCCCATGGAGGGATGCACCCGATGCTGATCCCTTCTATTGGGAAAACTTCGGCTGGTCAGTCTATGGATGGACGACTCAGTACATGCTCACCCGAGACCGAGACTACCTGGAGACAATTTATCCGGCCGTTGTGAAAGCGGTGGAGTTCGCCAAATCGGTGACCCGAAGAGACCCGTTGGGACTGATCCCTCCACCCTCTACGGAAATATCCGACGATGCTTTCCTGAAGAAGTCTCGACAAACCAGCGGACAGATTTGGACGCTGATTGGACTGAAGAACGCGATCAAGTTGGCTCGGGCCATGGGAAAGAATGATGATGTCGCCGCGTTTCAAGCGGAGTACGACCGGTTCTGGAAAGCTTTCGAGAAGCATCTTTCAGCTCAAACCGAAAAAAGCGGAGGCTATATTCCACCGGCTATGGAAGAGACTCTGGAAGGTAACGACTGGGACAACATGCATCTCTTGTGGCCTGAAATCCTGTTCGATCCGTTCGATCCGCGGGTCACAGCCACCATCCGCAAGACGAGGAGCGAGTATCAGGAGGGTATCCTGAGATTCATTCATCCCCGAGCACTGGCGATTGATCGATGGCCGGTTGAGCGGGAAGGCCGTCGTGAAGGTGGGTATATTTTCCAAACCCAGCCGGTGCTTCACTACTGGCAAACGCAGAACAATTCCCACAATGCACTGGTGCGTGGCGGCACTGAAGATCAAGAGAACGCCGTTCGGGATATCTACGCGCAGCTCTTGCATACAAGCTCCACCCATGCACCGGGGGAATTCGGCACCTATCCCTGGAGCACGCGAGATCACGAGGGAGCAAACACTCACGACATCCTGCCCGATGGAACCGCCTCCGGTAAGATCATCCCACTAATCCGAAACATGATCGTCCGCGAACAAGACGAGGATCTCTATCTACTTTCGGCTGTTTCCCCTCTCTGGCTCCAGTCTCCCCGACAAATCGAAGCAAATAAGCTTCCGACCGGGTTTGGTCCGCTTACTATGTCAGTACGGGCGAAGTCTGATGGCTGGGAAATCCATTTGTCTCACGACTTTTGGGAGGCTCCAAGGCGAATCCTGGTCCGCATTCCGTGGTTTTGCGACGTGCAGCGCGTAGAAGTCGACGGGAAACCGGCAACCGTCACCGACGGCCATCTAATCCTTGACGCCGGCAACCGCCAGGTCCGAATTACCGGAAAGGTCAAACCCGGAACACCGGAAATGAGCTTCGAACGAACAGTCGAGGAGTATAAGACAGAATACCGAAAGCGCTATCAGGAATTTCTCCGGACAGGAGTGGTTCGCCTTCACTAACTTTCCGGAAGAAACACAGGAACGAACATTATCAGGGGCTTCTCCCAAAGCCGTCGACTACTGACTCTCAGATACGCTTGCATCTGGGATGGATATACCTCGCTTAGCGGGCACGGCGTACGTCTTCCAGTACTTTCTGGACAAAGAGCTCACACCATCGTTTTGGCGGCCCTGGTACGGTTCGACGCTGCTCTTAGTATCGATGAGCCGAAAAAGTTGTGCATCGCTCTACTCACGCAGTTCAACTGGCTTCGGAAATCAGGCCCGGATCTTGGAGCAAGAGCTGAATGAGCTGGTTTTACTCCCGGATAACCGACACAGGACACGTGGAAGGAGGAAAGCTTACGCGGGATCTTTCATTTCCCGGTGAACAGGGTCCTTGATCAGCCTTCCCTAACCTGATCAGCCTTTCCTACCCTGCTTTCCTTTTCAGGGTGGGACCTCACCGTTCTTCCACGGTCGCAGCAGAGCGAGGAGAGCTCGACGTTCTCAAAGGATCCCCGCCCTATCGAAGTTTCTCAATGGAGGGCTGCCTTCCGAGGCCTGTTAACCTACACACCCGGCATGCGTCGTAACATCTCCTTAAGTTCGGTGAACCCTTTGACGATCGCATATGCTGATAATGCAATGAAAGTGGCAGCCGACACCCAGATAAGCACAATCCAGGAATTCAACCAAATGTCCCTGGAGGGTATCGCCCAATAGACATACAGGCCAAGAACAGCCGACAAGATAACAGCCACCGATAGTAGAATGCGAATCCTGCGAGAGTGAACGTAGGTTCCAATCAGAGAGCCGGCCACCATACCCATAAAAGCCAAAATGTAGCTTGCAACCCCGATGGCACCTGTCCACTCCTCCGGATTGGGAATGAGAAAGTAAATGAGTGTCGAACTGGCGCCAAAAATCAGGGCCCAATACGCACCAAGGGCGTGAGCTTTATTCCAGTACAATCCCCCCACCAGCGCCCAAAAAGTTCCCGCCAAGAACAGATTAGCCGTCATTTGCAAATAGAAGTAGGTAGCAGCCGGGACTACGTAGAAAAGGCCCCAGATAATGATAAAGACACTCAGAAGGAGAACCGTTACGCGGTTGATGATCAGTTCCGTTCTCTCGCTGAGAGCCCGCTTGCGCAACGGAATGATAATATCCTCCGAGATGACGGAACTGAAGGCGAGGAGGTAGCCGCTGTAGGTGGACATAGAGGCCGCCAACATTGCAGCCACTACCGTACCTTTGATGCCCATGGGGAGGACTTCCCGAAAAAACATGGGTGCGCCTTCGATCGGAACGAAGTCTCGTCCTTGAAGGTAAGTGAGAGCGGCAATTCCCCAAATCATGGGGAGAGTGGCCCGACCCAGGAAAAGAACTGCCGCCCACCTGAAAATCTTCTTGCCGATCTCTGGATTCTCCGAGGAGAAGGCTCGCACAGCAACCGGGGCCCACGCCGTCAAACCGGCCAGCCAAGCCAAGACTTGCCAAAGAAGAAACTGCCATCCGAAGGAGGGATGGGCCAGTGCATCGAAACCTAATTCCCCCATCTCGCTTTCAACCGTTTTCACCATGGGATCCCAACCCACCACGGAAAAGCAGTACCAAGTAACAATGACCATTCCGGCGGCCAAGATGACATACTGAATATAGTTAGTAACCAATACGGAGACCATGCCGCCGAGAGTCGTGTAGACTAAAACCATTCCGAGCATGATCACCATGGTCAATATGATGTAGTCGCGGGGGATACCTGTGACGATATTCAGAAAAGTGGCCTCAATGATAGGGAACACCCCGAAATTGAGCGCACCGCCAACCGCCATAAGGACGCCTGCCAAAACCCGAACCCGGCGGTTGTACCTCTGCTCGAAAAACTGAGGAAGGGTCACCAGTTCCAATTCGCGAAACTTCTTGATCATGAATCCGGTGACTCCCAGGAAGAGATGAGTGGCGGCCGCAACCAGTCCTGCGATGAACGCGGAGAATCCGTAAAGGACACCCATCTCCGCGTAGTACATAAAGGTAACGATCCCGATTTCCGTGCTCATCATCGAGATCGTGCCCACATAGGGGCCCAGCTGCCTTCCCGCTACAAGGAAATCCGTCGAATGCCGTACATATCGTTTTCCAACCATGCCGGCGTAGAAAACGATCACCAGAGAAACTATAAGGATGGCCCAGTCCACATGTGCGAAGCCCACATCAAGCAATGTTGGTTCCTTTCTTCTCTGTCGTTAGCAAAGTGGGTTGTCAGTCTGTCTCAGGGAACAAATTTTCTCTTCCAGGACCTCGGCCAGGCATAGGAATAGAGTCAATGTCCTTCGGCCGACCGGGACGGATAGTCGTGCTTTCGGTGATTCGGCGTGCTGCCAGTATTCTCGCTTATAACGTTCCAGTAGGTGTCTCGTGTCGGAGACTAAAGCTAGGATGCCTGTTGAGGCCAACAATCTGATCCGATGTACCCCCACAAATACGATTAGCTCTCAAGACTTGCGACTAAGATTTCTGACTACCGCTCGCAGACATTGCTTCAAGTCTCGTGTCGGGGGTGCCTTGAGAACAAGGTCACAACTGGCCCCTGAATACCAGGCGGTTCGGTACAGATTGCCCCGTATCGAAGCTTGGGGTTGGTTTCGGAACGCAGCGGTTCAAGAGCCTACTCCGTAAGCGACCCGTCCCACCTCCGCTCAACGAAGGATCAGCGGACGCCTCCCACCGCTGCAACGATATCTCCTCATCTGCCACCAACCAGCTACCAGATGACCCTGAGGCGCATCTCCATCCGCCGTGCATCAGCATTTTCGAGATTCCAGAACCCGACCGTGTCGGTGACAACACCCGGTGAAGCGGCGGAAATGTTCGCCCTTGGATTAGAGAAATTCGGATGGTTGAAGAGATTTCCGATCGCCCAATTGAATTGAATACGGGTTCCTTCGGTAACGTAAAAATCCTTGGCAAAACTAACGTTGTGCACGTTACGGCCAGGTCCTTCGAGGATATTCACTCCCGCATTACCAAAGCGCCCGGATGGCGGCGGTACGAATGCGGAAACGTCAAACCATTGCTCAAGTGTGCGCTGATCTGGAGGGAGGTTTCCGTCAGCAATTCGATCGGGTCTGCCTCCAAAAGTATTGGTATTGGAAGGGTCATCTCCCGAAAAGCTTGGGGAAAACCATTGACCGGTGGCCATGAAGGAATTCCAGGCGACACTCCAATTGCCCAAAATCCCATTGGCCGGCCCCGATAGATCGCCCAAGTACCTTTCGCCTCTTCCTATCGGAATCTTCCAGTGCAGGTTCAAAACTAGCCTCAAGTTCGGAACCATCGCGTCGCGGTTCCACATATCCCAGCTGTAGGGGTTTTCAAGATTTAAGTAATTGTGAAAATTGCGGGCCCAGGTAAAGTGGTTGTCGAAGGTTAGATTGCCGGCCTTCCTGAGCACGCGAATGATCAGGGCGTCGTAATTCGTGGCCCCCTCGTTCAAATAGAAACTTGTGTTCACGAACTGGGGATAAGGCCGACGATCCTGTGTAAATGGAATAAGGCTCGGCTCCGGTTTATTGGTTGACAGCGCAAAGTTCAGACCGCGGGCTCGAGTTCCTTGGTAGGAGAACCGCACTCCAATGTCCCAGATCTCTCGTTCCAGGCTCAGATTAAACTGTTGAATGTAACCATTGCTGGCGTCCTTGGGGTAGCCGCTGATGCTTTGGCTTGGGATAAGCGCTCCCGCCGAAGGAAACGGATTGGGAAAGCTAAACAATGCCGGGCCATCAGTAATCTCGTTTATAAAAGTTTCCTGAATCTGGAAGGGGCCACCGCCTTGGGCACGCGGCCAGTGCCCCCAGAATTCAGTAAAAACCCCGTACCCACCGCGCAAAACAGTTTCCTCGTCAAACCGGAATGCGAAGCCAAGCCGAGGTGCAAGATTTCCCTTGTCCGGAGTGAATTTTGGATCCCCGGTCACGATCTGGATCCGAGGGTCATACAGCGGACTGATAGCCGACAGAGCGTTTTCGGGTACAATCACCGCTCCGGTAAGGGGATCCCAGTTATATTGCAAGCCGTCCTCGTACCGACCGGCGGTGAAGTAGTCCCACCTCAACCCCAGATCTAATGTCAGCCGGGGGTTAACCTTAAAGGAGTCGGTAACATAAAACCCAAGCTCTGCCGATTTCGTCGTCCGATCGAACAAGGGGTCCAGTCGCGCGGCGGTGCCTGGAAGCCCCAACAGGAAATCGGCGTAACCAAAACCGCTGAAGCGCCCGTCGAACGAGAAGTCACCGTAAGTGCCGATGGGAGCCACGGCCGTGGTGTTATCGAAGGTTCTTATCTCGCTGCCGAATTTCCAGATGTGCCGACCAATAGTCCAGGTGAGCATGTCAGCATACGATCGCTCATTCTTATCCTCAACCTGGCCACCGGGCTGGACATACCAGGAGTCGTAACCGTCCCAGCTGAAACGGGGAGAACCCATAACGCTGATACCTTGCGGGTTAACTCCCTGCAAACCAATTTCTTGGACCATCTGGTCCCCTTGAACGGGTGTGACTCCATCCACGGTCTCCCCGTCGTCTACCTGAGTCAGATACCATCCAAATCGCGCTTCGTTAACGAGCTGTGGAGAAAAGACGTGCGTGTCGGAATAAGTCATCTGCCATGCATAACGCTTACGGGTCCACTCTGTTCCCGGATAGGAACTCGGAAGAACGTATGGAGTCCAACGATTCGACCATCGTCCGAAAAGCGTGTTCTTTTCCGATATTTGATGGTCAATCCGAACTGCCAGGTAATCGACTCTATACAAATCGAACGGGTAGGGAAACTCGTACTCGAGGTTATTGGTCAGGGCGTCCGGTCCCCCTTGGTTCGGCCTCGGCATGAACCGTTCTTGAAATGACCTTGCCAACGGAGAAACAAGATTCTCGGGAATTTGATTATTTGGAAAAGGCTCGCCGGAAAACGGATTGATCAGCTGCTGGTCGATCTGCGAGAAATCTCCGGTGCGCATTCTCTCGGTGGGAACCGACATGGTGATCAGGTTCTCGCTAGGATCATCTGTCCGATTGTAAGAAACGTAGTAGTGGGTCTTATCCTTGATAATCGGTCCACCGACGCTCCCTCCCCACCAGTGGACCTCCAGATCTGGTTTTCTGGAAGCGAAAAAAGGGCGGGCGTCGAATGCAGAGTGGGCGAGATAATAATAGGCATTTCCATGCACATCATTGGTTCCTCGCTTGCTGACCAAGTTAAAGTAGCCCGATCGGCCCACATCTGCAGTATTATTAGTCGTGACCACCTGCAACTCGGCCACGTCTTCCATGTTGTGAATCTGGTTGACAGTCCCATCAGTCTGGGCGCCGTCCATTCCCTCCGTGATGTTATTGCCGCCGCTTAGTCCCGCTATATTCATGTTGAAACCCTCCCCGACCGGCTGAACGCCAGGCAGGGTGATCAACATCATGTTCACATCGAATTTGGCTAAGCTCACCAGGGGAGCCGTTTGATACGTCTCCGAATCTAAGGAGGCTGAGATCTTCGCCCCCTCGGTCGTGATGACTGCCGCGGCGGCATTGACAGTCACTTGTTGTGTAAGTTCGCCGACGGTCAGTTTCGCATCGACCCTTCGAACTTCGGCACTCTCCAGAACCAGATTGTCCGCGACAAAGGTCCGAAATCCGGAGAGTCTTACTTCCAACAAGTAAGTGCCGCTCATCAAACCCGGAATCTCGTAGTTCCCAAAATCATCTGAGATGGTCGACCGAACGACATTTGTGCCCTTGTCGGTTAATGTGATCTCCGAACCAGGTACGACACCGCCAGCTTCATCAAAAACCGTGCCCCTGACGGTCGATTTTCCAAGCTGAGCGAAAGCGAAATTCGCCTGGAGCAAAAAGAACCCGGTCAGACACACAAACGAAACAAAAACCAAGAACCTTGGACTTTTTCGTTGGATGTGCATGAAAGGTTAGCCTCCCCCTAGGTCTTGCACGATAGTTTAAATAAAAATAGTTGTGCTTCCCTGACAAGAATGGGGCCTGCGGCAAGATCGTAGAATCGTAATACGCAAGTTATCCCTAGTCTTGGGACGATCCTAGTGTCGTCATGATTGGATGTCAAGAAATTTTTTTGTATAATAAACAAACTCGGATGAATGGCAGATAGTTGAACAGGATCAATACGATCGGACAAGACTGTAAGCGCTCTCCAATTCAACTTCCATCCACATTGACAATGGTGTGTGAGGTATGCCAATCTACGACCCAAGTTCCAGTCCGGTGGTGGCTGCCGAAGCTTCAAGAGGGGTTTTCTTATTCATGTTTCCAGTCATCGCAAGAATTTGCCTCCAGGTCGCGTGGATCCTTCCTCTTTTAATTGCAACTAGCGCGGGACAGGACAAGAAAGACGCGTCCTCTCGTTTGACGTCAGAGACCCTGCTTCAAGAAGAGGCGCAAGACTACTACGAGCGATGGCTAAAACAGGATGTCGTTTACATCATCACTCCCGACGAACGAGCCGTGTTTGAGAAGCTTTCCACGCCGGAAGAGAAAGAGCGATTCATCGAGCAGTTCTGGCAACGGAGAGACCCGGAACCCCGCACTGCTGCGAACGAATTCAAGGAGGAACATTACCGGCGCATCGCCTACGCCAACGAGAAATTCACCAGCGGCTATGCCGGCTGGCGGACTGACCGTGGTCGTATCTATATCATCCACGGGCCCCCGACCCAAATCGAATCTTATCCGGGCGCGGGGCGATACCGCCGCCCAATAGAAGAGGGAGGTGGTACCACCGCCACCTATCCTTTCGAAATCTGGCATTACCGCTACATTGAGGGGTTGGGATCTGACATCAAGTTGGAGTTTGTAGACTCAACATTGAGTGGCGAGTACTCCCTCGCTTACAATCCCAGCGAAAAGGATGCCTTTTTCAATATGCCAGGAATGGGCTTGACCGAGGCCGAAGAATCCGGATTGATGGACAAGAGCCAAAGGCGAGAGTTCACGGGGGCCTTGAGACAACCCTTCGAGATAGTAACGGGAGATAACGATCCCTTTCAACGCTTTGCTCGCTATTCGCAGGTCTTGGCTCCCCATTCCCTAAAGCACCCTGAACTGACGCCGCTCATCGATACTGCGATCACTTATGATTCACTTCCTGTACTGATCCGCGAGGATTACTTCTTGCTGAGCGCCGACGAGGCTGTTGTGCCGATCTCTATCCGACTTGAGAATCGGGACCTTCAGTTCACCCGCGGGGAGAACGGAGTTTACTACGTGAGAATCGCGATTTACGGACGGCTCACCGATCTGTCCAACCGTGTCGTCTCCGAGTTTGACGAGGAGTTGCTCGCCTCCTTTCCTGAGTCGCAACTGGCAGAAGGCCGAAAGAAAGCATCGATCTACCAAAAGATCCTCTTCATCAATCAGAAAATGCCTTACAAACTCGATCTGGTAGTCAAGGATCTGGGAGGTGAGAAAGTCAGTGTTATTCGTAAAGGCTTGAGATCCCCCGTATTCGTGCGAAACGAGCTGACGATGAGTTCACTGTTACTGGCGGAGCGGATGCAGGTTTGGAAAGATGCGCCGGAGGTGGGAGCACGCTTTGTTCTGGGAGACGTCAAGGTGTACCCCACGATCGATGAAACATTTTCGCCGCCGGGTCCTTTGGGCGTCTACTTCCATATTTACGGCGCCGCCCTCGATCAATCCGCGCGCGCCCCACTCTTACAGGTAACTTACCGGGTTTTCGACGGCCAGGGTCAGGTCGTGCGAGAACTTTTGGATGCAGACAACGAATCTGTACACTTCTTCTCCGATGAGCGAATCATTTTGATGAGAAAGATCGATCTGCAGGACTTTCCCCCGGGGGTCTACTCGCTTGGAGTGGAAGTCGAGGATCGGATTAGCGAGAGGTCCGTCAACGGTCGAGCTAGATTCGTGGTTCAGGACACCATACCCCACTCCAATCGAGCTACGAATGAGCATCGGAGATAAGGATTCGATGAGCTCCAGCTTAATTCACGTCCTTCAACTAACGACAGTTTCGCACGGTCCAACTATTTTAATCACACGCCGTACTTAAACTCTTCGTCGTCGCGCTTTGGCTGCTGCTCGCGAGGTCTTTTGTGCATGAACCTCGACTACAGGGCTGCAGATTTGCTCCAGCAATTCACGATCATTAATGCAGCTGTTAAAAGCCAGCGAGGCCGCGCCTTTCAATCCGATGTCGAATCCCAGGGTGCTCGGAAGGATCTCAAGATTCTTCACAAAATCCGATAGCGCATGTTTCTCGATCTGCTTCCGAATCTCGGGCAGCATTAGGTCTGCCCCATTAAGGAGATCTCCCCCCAAAATAATCAACTCCGGGTTCAGGAGATTGACTAGATAGGCAAGGGCCAGGCCCAGGTGCGTTCCCGCTCGATTCAGGACCTGGAGCGCCGCTCGGTCTTTGCGCCTGGCGGCCTCAAATACGTCGTAAACTCGATAGCCGGAGGGCCGTTCTTGAATGGTTCTCTTTTTTTCGAAGTATTGGCGCACAATATTAGGACTGGAGGCGACCGCCTCTAAACAGCCTTTTTTTCCACACTTGCAAACATCTTTTGCTCTAGGATCAACGGTGATGTGTCCTATCTCACCTGCCATCTGGTCACGTCCACCGACAAAGGAACCATTGCTGAAGATGCCCACGCCTATTCCATAGCCCACCATCACGTACATGAAATTATCGACGTTCTGACCTAACCCATGCCACTTTTCCGCAAGAACGGAAACTCGCGTCCCGTGATCCAAGAAAATGGGGAAGTCAATGGATCGCCTTAATTCCCGAACCAGTGGAATGCGTTGCCAGCCCAGGTTGAAGGCAGTAATGTTGCCGTCTTTATCGACCATCCCGGGGGAGCTGATACCGACAGCAAGTAGACGAGACAGTTGAACACTCCCGAGATTCTTGAGAACCATATCGATGCCCTTCTGGATCTCCCCCACCGAAAGGGTATCGCCAAATTCCAGGTCCTGTTCCCATCGATAGCGAATGTCGCCGACAAAGTTTGTCAGCGCAAATCGAATGCGGCTGCCCTCCAGGTCCACAGCCACGAAGTAGCCCGCTTCCGAATTGAGCATTATTACTTCTCGGGGGCGTCCACCTTTTGACTGTAGTTCGCCGACTTTGAAAATCGTGCCCCGGTCTAACAAAAACTGCAAAGTATGGCTGAGACTAGCCGGATTCAACCCGGTAGCATGAATGATTTCTCCTCGGGTCACCGTGTGATGCTGATATAGAATCTTCAGTACGTCACGTAACCACTGTGGAGAGACTTTCGGCATCAGAACCTCCTCAACCGGCCGCTTCTGGCTCTTATCCTGTCGCGAAGCCGCTTATGATCATCGTGCAAAATTTTAACATATCAACTTATTGACCAATCTGGGTCGACGACCCAGCCGTGAGAAGCGGACCCACCCAACGCGTCTTCCTCAACATTGGCGATTCGTATGGAATGACCGGCTCCATAGGGACCGCGTCTGGCAGTCTGGCGGCGTCTGCTTGCAACTTTACATGAAAAAGAAAGCTCTGCTTCATCACTTTCTTCCGGTGACCCGTGTCCATTAGTGCTTTACTTCTGGCAAAAAGTTTCCTGCAATCTTCTCCGTCGAAAGGAAGAGACTGGGAACTGTGTGGAGGGAGAGCATCGCGAACTCCAAGGAAAAGTCCCTGCGTCGCATCAGTTTAAGCAATATCCGAAGCACACGAACTTTGCCCGCGAGACGACCGTACATCCATACCCTCGGGATAGAAGGACACCCGGTGGGACAGAGGACAAGCAAACATTCAATACACGCTGAGGCAAGTAGACAACAACGGGATGCTTGACGGCCCCCGGCAGAGCTGATACTTTACCTGTCAAAATAACTCGGCGCTTGTCTTGAACGAGACCCAATCGGTTCTGACAAGACTCTTAAGGAGAATGCATCAATGGGGAAGGTACGTCGTGTCGTCCGCCGGATGGGACTCTACTTGTTGGCGATAACGCTTGCCGGCTGTCAAGTCGATTCTTTCGCGCCCAGCGGCAATACTGTCTCGCCAGAGATCGAGCAGGAGCCGGCGGCTGTGAATATTGTCATACGCACCCGCCATTCGGCCACTGAACTAGCGGCTGCTGAGTTGGCGAAATTCTTCGATCAAATGGCCGGCCGTCAGGGAGCCGCTCGCGTCGACGCCAAGAGCAACGCAGGAGCTCGAATCGAGGTGGGTCTATTTAGCGATTTTGGGCTACCCCTGGAAGGCTTGGATGATTTGAAGCTTGATGATGCCATCCACGTCGATGTGGAGTTCTCGAATGGGATCATCGCTGGTTCCAATCCACGTAGCGTGTTGTTCGCCGTTTATCGTTTTCTTGAAGCTGCCGGCTGCCGTTGGTTGCGTCCTGGACCCGACGGTGACTATGTGCCGTCACAGCCGATCGACGATCTGACAGTGCGACTCTCTGATCGAGCTCGATATCGATTTCGGGGTTACGCCCCGGATGGCAGTTGGGGTATCGATCATTTGGTAAATTACATTGCGTGGGCTCCCAAGGTGGGGCTAAACACGCTTTACATGGAATTCTTCATTCCCCGGTACCCGTATAACGACTACTACGGTCGCGAATATCCATCTTTAAAACCCGTAGCACCGCGTAGCGATGTGGAGGTCACAGCCTATCATGAGATGTCGGTGAGGGAAGCGAAGCAGCGGGATCTGCTATTTCACGGCGTTGGCCACGGCTGGACCAGTAAGTTCTTCGGGAATCCGGAAGTCGAAGGCGATCATCGTGGCACCCTAACGATTCCAAGTGATGAGACAGAGTACCTGGCACTGGTGAACGGTGAGAGACTCAAACGCGGGCCAACTACCACCGACTTATGTTACGGCAACCCGGAAGTTCAACGAAGATTGGCGCAGCGAGTAGCCGACTATGCGGAAGCGCACCCGGAGGTCGATTTTCTGCATTTTTGGCTTGGGGATGTTTCCAACCGCCACTGCGAGTGCGACTTGTGCCGGAACACCCGCCCGAGTGATCTCTACGTCTTGATGTTGAACAAGATCGACGAGGAGCTCACGCGGCGAGGTGTGAATACTCGCATAGTCTTCCTCATGTACCTGGATCTCCTGTGGCCGCCCGAAAAAGAGCGGCTGGCCAATCCCGATCGATTCGCCCTGCTCTTCTGCCCCATCACGCGATTGTTCGACGAACCTTATCAGATGCCAGAAGGCGAAATTGAGCTGCCGCCCTTCCGTCGCAATCAGAATGAACTACCGCGGGACATTCAGACCAACATCGCCTTCTTGCGAGAATGGCAGCAGGGATTCCCGGGGACAGGCTTCGTATACGACTACCACATGACCTGGCACCACTATTATGACCTCGGTTACTACGGCCTCACAAAGGTGCTGGCCGAGGATATAAGGAGAGTCGCCGAACTGGGACTAGATGGTTACACCAGTTGTGCCGTCCTGCGGGCGTTCTATCCCCACGGTTTTCCTATGTATGTTCATTCCAAGCTCCTGTGGAACCCGGAACTCAGAGTCGACGAACTGGCCCGAGAATACTTCGAAGGTGCCTTTGGAAAGGATGGCTCTCTGGTTCGGGAATACATGGAAACTCTTTCTGACTTATCCAGCTTTGGTGCATTCTATCGGATGTGGCGAGCGGGCATCTCGCCGCCCGACGAGGAGCGAATCGAAGTCACAGAAAAGCTTCGACGCATTCCTGAGGTGGTGGAAGAGCTCCAACCCATCATCGAAAGGAACCAGACAACCGGGAACTCCGCCCACGACCTCTCCTGGAAGCACCTTTCCGTTCACGCTGGGATGGTGCTCAAAATGGTTGATATGTTGCAAGCTCGCTTGGATAACCGACAACAGGAGGAGGAAGAAGCCTGGAAAAAGCTTGCCGACTATCTTGCACTTCACGAGGACGACACGGATAGCGTTTTCGACATAAAGCGCTTTCAGAGTGCCGTTCAGAGGAGGCGGTAAACCACTCCCTAGAGGACCTATTTTACGTAACCAAAATATGAGGAAGGGACAATATCACCATGACACACGCCACCATGAAACACACCTTAGAAGACTACCGACGCGCAGTTCGTAAAGCGGTAGAGTATCAAATTAGTTTTCAGCTACCCGATGGAGGATATATTTGGGACGGGTATGCCACCGATGCTTTCCATAAGCAAGCACTCTCCTGGCAGCTAAGCGGTCACTACGTTGAGGCCCTGCGTCTCTCGGACTGGGTTAAGAAAAATAAGCTGCAGGCTGACGGGCAACTGGAAGGTTACAACGGCGATATTTATAAGCATTCTTGGTTCTTCCAAGGGGCGCACTTACTAGGACGGTTCGATCTGTCTTTTCCCGTCATGTCGTTCTTGCTTTCGCAACAAGCGCCATGTGGCGGTTTTCCTCACTTTGCGGGCGATGAGCTGATTCGCTCCCTGTCGACAGCCTGGACCGGAGTCTCGGCACTTTACTTTGGCGATTTGGACACCGCCAAGAAAATTGCTGAATGTAGCATCAGCATGCTGGAACAGCAGCCTCGAGAGGATCGGTTTTATTTTCAGATGACTCGAGACGGAAAGCTTGTCACAGAGAAAGAAAATAGCGAAGCACAGTTTATTGACGTAACCAAGCCTCGACAGTGCTACTGGGAAGTCGGGTTTGCAATGTTACTGATGTGCAAGATGTATCAGGCAACTGGAGATCAGTCTTATCTTGACTATGCAAGAAGATTTTTTGAATTCAAACTCAGGTGCTACAAGGATAGTTTCTCCTATTGGGGCAGTGGAAAAAGCGCCCTGGCTGCTGCCCACTATTATATGCTGACCGGCGATGAAAGGGCCAGGAATGCGGCGTATGACTTTTGTGACTTCGTTGTCGACACACAGACGCCTGAGGGAGGTTTTCAGTACGAGGACGAACCGGACGAGCTCCTCATTTACGTTGACCATGCCGCTTGCTTCAGTGTGTGGGCAGGGGAAAGTGTGAAGATCTTCGAGTCTCTGGGGGAGAAGTAGTCTCCAGGCCATTGCTCCATGCCTCCTGAAACAAGTTATCTCTGTCCGAGTGCCGACACAGCGCCTCCAGAAGTATTAAAGAGATACCCTTACCTCTTCAGGCCGTTATACCTCAAAGGTCTCTGCATTCGGAATCGCGTCTTCATTTCAGCCCACACAACCATGCTGGCTGAGGATGGAGGAATAGGAGATAAATTGCTCTCTTTTCTGGAAGCTAAGGCAAGGGGTGGCGCAGGCCTAATCTTCACGGAAGCCGTGAATGTCGACCCGTCCGGGAGTGAAAGTAAGATCGAACTGTGCAGCTGGGAGCCCCTCTTCGTCCAAGGTCTAAGGAAGCTAAGAGACCGGTTCGATCTCTACGGCACGATTCTCTTCGTCCAACTGTTCCACAGTGGAGGCGGTGGAACTCATGCCGGCATGATGGAAGAAAGACCGAATATCCAGCCCAGTCCTATTCCTTTTCCTTGCGAGGGACTGATGGGTACTGGCCATGCACTGAGGTTAGAAGAAATTGAAGGGCTAATCCAGGCTTTTGCTAGGGCAGCCCGCATTTGCAAGGATAACGGAGCTCATGGAGTCGAGGTTGCAGCTGCGCACGGTTATTTGGTTCATCGCTTTCTATCACCTCTCCACAATCAACGCGACGACTATTTTGGCGGAGATTTCGACCGGCGGCTCAATTTTCTCCGAGAAATTCTTCGCGCAACTCGAGCTGTAGTAGGCGAGGGATTCCCCGTCGGGGTCAGAATTGGTTGTGATGACTTCATCGAAGAAAGTCTTTCTGACCAAGACTATCTATCCATCTGTAAAGCCCTCGACCAAGAAAAATTGATAGATTTCCTAGACATTACTGGAAGTCACGAGTTCATCCAGAGGAGTCTGATTAATCATTACGGAGTCATGGACGATAGAGCCGGTCACATGGTATCCCGGGTCGCCAGGATCCGCGGAGCGGTATCGGTTCCGGTTCTCCATGCTGGTCGAATCATCCATCCTCGCCAGGCCGAAGACATATTGGCCGCAGGGCATATCGATATGGCAGGAATGACTCGCGCGTCTATAGCAGATCCCGACTTCCTCAGGAAAGCCTTTGAGCAACGTGAGGCAGACATCGTCTACTGTGTAGGTTGTGGGCAGGCCTGCATGGGTCGTGTAAATCGGGGACAACACGTTACTTGTATTCAGAACCCATTCACGGGGCGTGAACATGCCTGGGGTCGCCCTACTAAGACCGCCCATAGGAAGAAAATCGTTGTCATCGGCGGAGGACCTGCGGGGATGTCTTTTGCCAGTGTGGCTGCCTCACGAGGCCATCAGATCACACTTTACGATGAACATCATGAACTGGGAGGTCAGATCCTTCTGGCAGAGCAGCTGCCTCTGGCTCTCGAACTGGGGACCGTCGCAAGAAATCTTTCCCGCCAGGTTTGTCAAGTCGGGGTGAAGGTATGTCTAAATACATCGGTTAATAGTTCAGAAATAGTCGATCAAGCTCCCGATGAAGTTGTCCTCGCCACAGGTTCTAAACCATATCTACCTCATCACTTGCCAGGCATAAACGACAATCACGTCTTTACCCTCGAGCGCGCATTTGCCCATCCGGAGTTATTAGGAAATTCGGTACTTTTAGTCGATAACGATGGACATCAAAGAGGAGCCTCTGCTGCCGCGTGGTTGATCCGAAACGGCAAGAAGGTTCAAGTTGCCACTGAATTTTCTTGCGTAGGCTGCAACTTCGAGATGTCTCTTTTCAGAGTCCGGCTGTTCCAGATGTTTTTTAAGTATAAAGTTCCCCTTTATCCTCATTATCGATTGGTCCAGATCGAACGACGCTCTGCCTTATTCAAGGATAACTATGCTGATACCGATTTCGAGATCAAAGGGATAGACAGTGTAATGGTGATCTATCCCCCTGTTGCCCGGTCGGAGCTGGAAGAAGAATTGAGGCAGAAAGTCAAGCATCTACACCTCATCGGAGACTGCTTGTCACCACGAAACATTGAATACGCGGTATTTCTGGGAGCAGCTTTGGCAAGAAAGATTTAGTTATGCAGCAACTGCACACGGAGATCGGTTCAGTAAACAACGAACTGGATTGTTGTATGAGCTGTGGGCTCTGCTTGCCCGATTGTCCTACCTATGTTGTAACGAACCGCTTCACTTCCTCTCCGCGGGGTAGGATTCGTCTCATGAAGAATCTCCGTGAGGGGACGATTGCACTCAACGATACAATACCCTACGGCAACGTAACTGTTGAGTACGAGTTGGATACCTGCCTCGGATGTTTGGCCTGTGACACTTCTTGCCCTGCCGACATCCGCTATTCAGACCTCCTCGAAGACTTAAGAAAAACTCTCTTTCAGCGCAATCCTGAGTATAAAACCCGGTTGGATGCGTTTCTTCATGAAATGCCCGTTGACGATCCCCGGAAACTCAGACGACTAATGAGCCTATTAGCGCTCGCACAGCGGTTGGGAATTATCTGGATCATAAGAAATACGTTTCTTAAGAATCTGTTGCCGTTGCGGAAAAGAGAGATGCTTAACCTCCTTGTCAAGAAGATTCCATACCGACCATCCTCTCTGGTGCTGCCTGGAGTCAATTTGGCGGTAGGAAAGAGGAAGATGCGGGTCGCAATTTTTCCGGGCTGTATAAACGACCAGCTGTTTGCCGACGCGAATCTCGCTGCGGTAAGGGTTCTTCAGCGCTTGGGAGTCGAAGTTCTGGTCCCCGCTGGAGCACGATGCTGTGGAGCGATTCACTATCACGTAGGAGAATGCGAAGTATCGGCCCAACTGGCTGAAGAAAACAGTAAGCGCTTCTTGGATCTACAGATCGACGCAATCGTGGTAAATGCTGCGGGTTGCGGCCTGTTTATGAAAAGTTATGGAAAGGCTTTTCCTAATAGCTCGAGAGCCCCGGAAGTAAGCCGCAAGGTTAAGGATGTACACGAGGCTATTTGGGAACTCGTTCAAAACGATCCAACTCTTAAGGAGCAGTGGATTTGGCCGAGATCTAACACGAAGGTCACTTACCATGAGGCTTGTCACCTTGTACACGGTCAAGGCATTAGTGCTACTCCTCTCAAACTACTACAAATGATCCAAGGTCTGGAGTGTGTCCCTCTAAACGAAGCCTCTATGTGTTGCGGCTCAGCTGGAGTTTACAACATCTTCCATTCCAAATTGGCTCGGCCGATTCAGTCTCGGAAGGTGGACAATATCCTCGATACAAAGGCGGATATTGTAGCCGTTGCCAACCCGGGATGTAATCTTCAGATTGTAGCCGGGCTCCAACGAAAAGGTAGAAACGACATAAAGTGCTACCATCCCGTCGAACTGATAGACTTAAGTTGGCGGGAGGCTTAAATTTCCCCCCGCCTTTCAATTCTTCGAACCAACAAGCTGTGCACGGTGGGGGCAGCCATCCTTGCCCTCGGTGAAAATCACCTCCGTGTTCTTCGTGGCTCGTGGTTAAGATTCCTCGGAGGGCGCGTGCCCACGGCCAACAGGCAGGTTGCCTGTCTTCGGAAAGCGGTTTTTCCGAACGGTAATGCTCATTAGGCTCTCCGATCGCTTAATCACGGTTTCAGTAACGATAAAATATCGACAGAGATATGCTTCGTCGGGCGCCGTAGAAGCAGTCCCCTCGAGGAAGACAGGTGCTCACGTAAGTGCGATCCGCGAGGTTGTTAATGTTCAGAGAGTAACGCCAATCGGCATTTTCCCATGCCAACATGGCATCAACCAGTGTTAGGCGGGGAACCCTGGGTGCTATTCCGTCCTTGAACGAACTGAAGTAGCGCAAGCCGACGGCAGCTGATAATCCTTCGATATCACCCAGGCGAAATTGCTTTCTTCCCCAGAGAGCCGCCTGGTGTTTTGGCAGAGCATCTAATTGCTCGTCGTTATTGAGATAGTTGTAGTGGGCACTTAGATCCAGTTCAGGCAGGACCGCACCAAGAAATTCCAATTCCAAGCCTCGGGTTTGCGTGCTACCCGCCTGAACCATATTGAGAGGATTGTCGGGATCGGCGATCAGTCGGTTCTCCTCGCGCAAATCGAATAGCGCTGCGGTGAAAGCAAAACTTGAGCCCTGAGGTTGAAGCTTCAATCCGAGCTCTACCTGTTTGCCTTCCAATGGGTCGAAACGCTGGCCGAAAAGATCGGTTCCGGCAACCGGGGTAAATGATTCGCTGTAATTGACGTAGGGGGCGAAATGTCTGAAGGTGTGGATGAGTCCGAACTGACTTGTCGTAGCGCGGCTGCGTTCTGTTTCGCTGCCCTCCAGGCCATTCGAAACACGATCGTGACGGACACCGGCAACTCCAATCCAGCCGCTGCCAAACTCTATTTGATCCTGCAGGTAAAATCCTGTCTGGTACTGTGTCGACTCTGGTTCTTCCTCTAATGGTGGCGGCGTATACCCGGTATAAATCGGATTGTAGACGTCGATCGGGGGAACGCCCCCGCCGAGATGTTCGGGGAAGTCAGAGGCTGATTCGCTCGTTTGCCTGAACCGGACAATATCCATCCCGGCCATGAGTTGATGGTGAAAGGGACCGGTCTGGAAAAGGCCCTCGGCATACTGATCAGTGGTTAGCATTCGAACGTGCGGCTTTTGTACCCACGCAATTCTCCCCATCATGCGCTGCTCGGGATCGAGAAAAGAATCTCCCGGATCACTAAAGGAATCGACATAGAGAGTTCTGTAGTCGACTTTGTTCCGTGTCAGCCGCAGGTTCTGCCGGACGGTCCAGTGAGAGTTGAATCGGTGTTCAAAAAGCCATCCACCAGTCAGCCGACTCGAATTATAACGATCAAAGCCTGGCTCACCAATGAAGCGGTCGGTTGGAATCTGCCCGTTAGGGTTAGGTAATACATTTCCGCTCCAGGGAAAAAACTGAAGCGTGGAACCCGACCAGTCGTGCTGAAAGCGGAACTGACCGGTGACGGTGGTAGATTCATGGTTGCTCCAGGTGATAGAGGGGGCAAAAAGCAGTCGATCATCCGGGACATAATCGACCTGAGTGTCAGATTTCCTACCAAGCGCCACGAGACGATACAGCCACTTCCCGTCCTCGGACAAAGGCCCCGTGAAGTCCGCCTGGACTTGCTTTCGACCAAAGCTTCCGAATTGTACTCCTACCTCGCGTTCGGTCTCTGCCCGTGGCCTCTTGCTCACCTGATTGATGATTCCTGCGGTGGTGCCCTGTCCGTACAACATCGAGGCAGGGCCCCTCAGAATCTCAATCCGCTCTAGCATGTAAGGATCCGTGCGGGTGGTGCTGGTATAGTAATTGAAGAGCTGCCGCATCCCATCCAGGTACTCGTCAGGATAACCACCTCTTACAAAGACTGAGTCGGTTCTTGAATCCAGTCCGAAGGCATCGGATCGGACCCCCGCGGCGTAGTTCAGAGCATCCTGCAATCCCGAAGGATTCAAGTCCAGCAATCGCTCGGACGATACCACGGTTACAGCTCGCGGAGCTTCCATCAATGGAGTTTGTGTTTTAGTACTCACGCCAGCCATGACGGGGGCATACCCGGCACTCGAGCTAACGGTAATCGTCTCGGAAGTGCCGCTCGGATACATAATGATTCGAATCTCAACAGATTCTCCTGGAGCAACCGTCAATTCACGGGTGTCCTGGATGAACCCAGGAGTAAGAATCGACAAGTGATAGTCCCCAGGAACGATTCCGGCAATTCGGAACCGTCCTTCCCCATCAGTGGTGGTTTGGTACTCCTCTCCGGAAGTTGAATGCTTCAGCTCAATGACTGAACCCGGCAGAACAGCTTCCAACTCGTCGACGACCGTTCCGGTTATGACGGCTCCGTCCTGGGGAAACACGAATCCGCCCGAATAGGAGAGAAGTAAGACTCCGAGAGCCAGTTTGAGATATATGCGATCTCTTCTAATCATTTCCAAACTCCTTTATCGATACTGCGATGGATTTCTATCTGAGAATCAGCGATCCTTCAGGCTGGTCGCATAAGAGTGAAACTTTTCGCTCGAGGCAAGACACTGTCTTCCAGAAGAGATGATGTGAAAAGAAGGCCGGCCTCGGCGAACACTAGCGGTGAGTCGGCCCCGCGTCAACTTGGCTGCCGTCACCGCCAATTTCAGTTCTTGAAGTCTTGGATCAGCTATCGACTTGTACATAACCAGGAATCTCTCCAGTGTTCTGCCGGGCGCTCCTTCGGCGGATGGCCTTCTGCACAACGCGATTCCACCACATCAAAAATCCCGTGATGAACAGCGCGGCTGGACCCAGCCCGATCAGCACCCAAAGGGCTTTTACCGGCCATCCACCGAAGTTGCCGAAGTGAAGATAGGCGAGCCATGCGATAACTCGGTCTCCCAGAGTATGGTCAACCGGTCTCGTGATCTGAAGGACTTCGCCGGTGAATGGATTCATAAACACGTAAGTTGTTTCTGAGCTATCCCCAGAATCAGCTGGAAGTAGATAAACGGTTGCTCCGTATTCGCCTTCATGGTGAGGAAGTCCTATCCAGGACACGCGGTGTCCCGGCACTTTGCTAGCCGCAGTCGCGACGAGTTGATCCACAGGAAGCTGCTCTCTCCCACTCGGTGGGGCTTCCACCGCTGGGGGAGAGGTAAGTGGGAAGACGGAGTTGACCGCACCGATGAAGGCTTCTGGAAAGGCAAAGTAGGCACCGGTAAGTCCCCACACGAAGACAAACAGGAGTACCCAGAATCCCCCGGCGCTGTGAAGGTCCCAGTTTAGCCGCTTCCACCCCTTCCCGGATCGTATTTTGAGAGCCCTGCTCCACTTCCTCTTGCCCGGCCACCAAATTGCAGTACCGGTCACACAGAGAAGCACGAGAGCAAGGCCCCCCACGCCGTTCACCAGCAAGCCTGTATGTCCGGAGAGAAGATAGAAATGCAGGTCCTGTAGAAAGGTCCAAAAGGTCGTTGTGGCCCCCACTTCGGTCACAAACCGGGGGCCGTACGGGTCGATGAACATCCGCCTGGCATCAGTCCCCTTCTCCACCCATACTTCATGAGCTAGATCGTGGTGTTCTGGCTGCTGGATCCACGCTACTTTAAAGCCCGGATACCGTGCAGCGGCAAGCCGCCGAACTTCGTCCAGCGTAGCGCGCTCTCCGACCATCTCAACTTTGCGTACTTCTCCGGGAAATGCGGATTCGAGTTCTTCTCTGAAGACGAGGGCACTGCCCGTCACACTGATGAGCAAAATATAGAGGCCGACTCCAATACCGAGCCAAAGATGGATTTGAAAAAGCCATCGACGCAGCCTCAACCTTCGCGGGCTGTGGATGGCAGTTTTGATGACTCGAGAAAAGGCGCTAGATGACTTGGCTTCAGAAAATCTCATGATAGCGTCGAGAAAGTTGATTCAGTGAACGGACTGAGAACGACAAGTGAGGAGCTTTCGCTGAGCTTCTGTGAGCATTTCGAGAAGCTTGTAGTATTCCCTTTCCTCCAACCGGAGTGAAAGCCTTCCGAGTGAGATATGAACGCAGCCCGCCGGACAGCGGAGCACCGACCCGAGACCTTCTTATGATGAAAGGAGTTCTAGTTTTTCACCTTGCTGAGTTCCTGAGTTCATGAGTCGCGCATCTGCCATAACGCCGGCTCCTCTTCCGGTTGCATCATAGAGAACTGGAGTCTGCGGGTTCGGATCGACGATCATCCTCGGCAGAAGCAATAGGAGGATGAGCGCGGGTCCTAACAGAGCAGCACCTAAGGCTCGTATCCAGTCGCTCATAAGACTGATTTGAAATAGGAAGACGCGATTGACTCACCAGGCGGAAGTTTCCTACTATGAGGATGGCCAAGCGCACTAGCAAGTCTGGTGCGTTTCCCGAGAAGAGCGCGGTAGCCGCCGCGCTCTTCTGTTTCATCTAATTAGTACCAAAACGGTTCTGATTATGAAAAACCAAAGGACCAGTGTCAACCCTTATTGAAAATAAATTTCAATAATTTTAGGCCTGTAACGGCCATGGAGAGCTCGGCCCACACCCATTAGCCGAAAGTCCCCGACTGTCGCCGGCGGTGAGAAGGCAACCGACAAAGGAACCGATACGGGGCAGTTTGTCCTGGAAAACGGCTCCATGAACGGCTACCCGGCGCTGACCACGAAGAACTGTCCGACCGGCTATGTCATTTTCGGCGACTGGTCGGAGTTCATTATCGGCCTGTGGGGTGCAATCGGTCTCGCAGTCGATCCCTATGGCTCGAACTTCAGCAAAGGCAGTGTCAGCGTAAGGGCGCTGGCCGATGTAGACTTTGCTGTGCGCCACCCTGAGAGTTTCGCCGAGATTCATCCGGCGTAAAGAGTGGGCCAAAAGTGCCGGCGGTTTTCTTACGTTTGTCTCGCACCGCCGGCACTTTTTAATCTGGAGAGACCCTAACCCGCATTTCTCAAGGGGCTTTCCGAAGCAGGTAAAGTGATCGAAAAAGCACTCAAGATTCGGGCCGATTGATGGGATAGAGCACGAAATTGCCGTGGGCTTGGCTACAGTGAGGGTG
>Ga0079224_100000607_pt1 | contig 36225 bp, 38 predicted proteins | sample Stecom2015_FD_80414 | JGI IMG/M metagenome (GOLD analysis project Ga0079224, IMG submission 80414) | Agricultural soil microbial communities from Utah to study Nitrogen management - Steer compost 2015 | ecosystem: Environmental > Terrestrial > Soil > Agricultural land | place: USA: Utah... | reverse complement strand
TCTACCCGCAGGAGCGCTACCAGTGCGGCCCGGCGGCTCTGGCGACCGTGCTCGACTGGAGCGGCGCGGCCGTCGGCCTCCAGTCGCTCACGGACCGGCTCTACATCCCGGCCCGGCAGGGCAGCTTGCAACCGGAACTCATGGCCCAGGCACGTCAGCACGGCCGGCTGGTCTACCGGATTCCCGGTGAGCTATCTGCCCTGCTCGACGAACTGCAGGCCGGCCACCCGGTGCTGGTGCTGCAGAATCTGGCGCTGCGCTGGTGGCCGGTATGGCATTACGCCGTGGTAATCGGTTATGAGCCGGAGCGTGGGGAGCTGATCCTGCGTTCCGGAACCATACGCCGGCACCGGGTCAGGCTTGCCACCTTCCTGCGGACCTGGAAGCGTGGGGATTCCTGGGGCGTGGTGACGCTCCGACCCGGCCAGTTGCCGGCGAGCGCCGAGCCGCGGCGCTATCTGGCCGCCGCTTTCGACCTGGAAGCCAGTGGCTTCGGCGCTCCGGCGGAAACGGCCTACCGGGCCGGCATCGAGCGCTGGCCATCCTATCCTGGGCTGCGGCTGGCGCTGGCGAACCGGCGGCTGGCGACGGCAGGACCTGCCGCCGCTGTGCCCATACTGGAACAGGGCATCGCAGCCGGGGCCGAGGACGGTGCGCTGTACAACAACCTGGCCCTGCTGCTGGCCGAGCTCGAGCGCTGGGACGAGGCGGAAATCTACGCAAGGCGCGCGGTCCGCGCCGGGGGACCGCACCTCGATGAGTTCCGGAATACGCTGGACGAAATCTGTCGGCGCCGGCCAACCGGGCGCTGCGCTCCGCAGGAGCCGCTATCCTAGGGACTGCCCGCGCAGGCGCACAGCGCCGCCTGCCTGCGTTCCGGCGCTTTCCCGGAACAGCTTAAAATGTGAGCCGCACGCCGAAGTTGGCGCTATCGTCCAGCTCGTAGTCGCCCCGGTTCTCGACTTCGATCTCGAGCTTGCGGTAGCCGAAGAAGACCGCGGCCTGCCGGGAAATGGCCGCCTCGATGCGTGCCGACCACTCCTTGGTCTTTTCGGTATCGCCGAAGGAGAGGATGCTCGGCGCGACCCAGCCTTCCAGCACCAGCGACACCGGGATCTGCGCAGCGAGACCGATACCGACGTTGCCGCCGACGGCGATGGCGCTGGCGGTTTCATTGATCCGGTCCAGGTCGCCAAGATAGCCCTGCACGCCCACCGCGAACCGCAGCGACGGGCTCACCCGGTTGGTGGACAGCAGCCGCACGGTGCCGAGCAGGTCGTCGTTTTCATTGAAGAGGATGCCGCCGCCGACCTGGGTGTTGTCCATGCCCCAGCGGTTGCCGGTCGACGTGACCAGGAACTGGGCGACATCGTCATTGAGGGTCAGCTCCAGGCTGGCCGCATGCACCGCCGGAACGGCGAAAGCCGACAGGATCAGGATCGAAACCAATTTGCGCATCACGCATTCTCCTTGTCTATCCGGAACGCAAGCGGGCGGAATCGTAGCAACTCCCTTGGTCTGGTGCGACACCACGCACCCTGCCGGCGTACACTGGGGACGCCATCCGCACTTCTGAAGCTGCATGGAAGGACGCCATCATGATCGACTCGGCTCTGCTCCCACATCTGCAAGGCTATATCGGCGGCCGCTGGGCTGCAGGCGGTGGCGGTCGCGACATCACCGTTCACAATCCGGCAACCGGGGAGGAGCTGGCCCGCATTCCCGCCATGGGCAGCGCGGACGTCGCAGCGGCGGTGGCCGCCGCCAGTGCGGCGCTGGCACGGCCGGCGGCGCTGGAGACCCGCCGCCGCTGGCTCCAGCAGATCGTCGACGCGCTGCTCGGCAACAAGCAGGAACTCGGCCGGATCCTGACGCTGGAACACGGCAAGCCCTGGCCCGAAGCCCAGGTCGAGGTCGAATACGCCGCCGGGTTCTTCCGCTACTGCGCCGAGCAGATCCAGGCGCTGGAGCCGCGGACCCTGCGCGAACGGCCCCGCGACATGACCTGGACCGTTTACTACCGCCCGGCCGGCGTCGCCGCGCTGATCACGCCCTGGAACTTCCCCATCGGCATGATCGCCAAGAAGCTTGCCGCAGCGCTGGCAGCCGGCTGCCCTACGGTGATCAAGCCGTCCTCCAAGACCCCGCTCACCATGATCGCGCTGTTTACCCTGCTGGAGCGCGAGCTGGAACTGCCGGCCGGCATGGTGAACCTGGTGATCGGGCCGGCTGGCGAGATCGGCGACGCACTCTGCCGCCACCCCGAGGTGCAGGTGCTGAGCTTTACCGGCTCCACCGAGATCGGCCGCGACCTGATGGCCAAGTGCGCCCCGCAGATCAAGAAGGTCGCCCTGGAGCTGGGCGGCAACGCGCCGTTCATCGTGTTCGACGATGCCGATCTCGATCAAGCCGCCGAACAGCTGCTGGCCAACAAATTCCGCGGCGCCGGCCAGACCTGCGTGTGCGCCAACCGCGTCCTGGTGCAGCGCGGCGCGCTGGAAGCCTTCACCGCCAAGGTCGCCGAGCGCGTCAGCCGGCTCAAGGTGGGCAACGGCATGGAGCCGGGCGTGGACATCGGCCCGCTGATCGACCGCGCCGGCTTCAACAAGGTACGACGCCATGTCGAGGACGCCCTGGCGCAGGGCGCCCGGCTGGTGACAGGCGAGCTGCCGCCGGCGGCCGAGCAGGACTGGGGCTGCTTCTATCCGCCCACGGTGCTGGCCGACGTCCGCCCCGACATGCTCGTGCAGCGCGAGGAAACCTTCGGCCCGCTGGTGCCCATCATGCCCTTCGACGACGAGAGCGAGGCGATCCGCATCGCCAACGACGTCGAGTTCGGCCTGGCGGCCTATGTGTTCACCGGCGACAGCGGCCGTGCCGAGCGGGTGATCCCCCAGCTGCGCTTCGGCCATGTCGGTCACAATACCGGCTCCGGCCCGACCCCGGAGGCACCGTTCGGCGGCATGAAGCAGTCCGGCCTCGGCCGCGAAGGCGGCATCGAAGGGCTGTTCGAGTTCGTCGAACCGCAGACGGTACCGTCCGCGTCGTGAAAGCGCCGACCGAGCGTTTCTCCGACCGGGTCGAGCACTATAGCCGCTACCGGCCCGGTTACCCTGCAGCGGCGCTGGATCTGCTGGCGCGGGAATGCGGCCTGGCGCCCGGAATCCGGGTGGCCGACATCGGTGCCGGTACCGGTATCTTTACCCGCCTGCTGCTCGACCGCGGGGCGCTGGTCTTCGCGGTCGAGCCGAACCCGGAAATGCGGGCAGCGGCCGAGCAATGGCTCGCCGGCACGCCCGGCTTCGCCAGTGTTGCCGCACCGGCCGAGGCGACCGGCCTGCCGGACGCGTCGGTGGAGCTGATCGTCGCCGCCCAGGCGTTCCATTGGTTCGATCGCGCCAAGGCGCGTGCCGAATTCGCCCGCATTCTCCGTCCCGGCGGCTGGCTCGCGCTGGTCTGGAACGAGCGCGAGATCGACACCACGCCCTTCCTCCGGTCTTACGAGCAGTTGCTGCGGGAATACGCGCCCGAGTATGGCGTGGTCGACCACCGCGACATCGGCCCGGCCGAGGTGGGCGCCTTCTTCCACCCGGGCCGGGCGACACTCGCCACGTTCTCCTATCGCCAGCGCTTCGACTACGAAGGGCTCAAGGGCCGGTTGCTGTCATCGTCCTACGCGCCGAACGCCGGCCATCCCAACCATGCCCCCATGCTGCGCGCTCTGCGCAGCCTCTTCGAGCGCCACCAGCAGGACGGCTGCGTGACCTGGCACTACCGGACCAGGGTGTTCTACGGACAGTTGGCGGGGTAGTGGAAGGCGCTGCGGAAGGGATACGGCAGGACGCTGTCCAGCCCCCTCCCGCAAGCGGGAGAGGGGCTCGGGTCAGGATTCTTGAAGAAGCCCCGCGGCGGAGCCGCTGTTCTCCTCGCGGTCCGTTGCTTAGCCGGCGATCTCCCAGTCGCCGCTGGCCGTCCGGCAGGCGACACCGGTCACTTCCTCGTCCTCGCCTTCGACGTCCATCCTGAACTCCCGGCAGGGCCGGCCGTCGCGCGAGAAGGTTTCCGTCGGCGTCACTTCATAGCGCTCGCCGGTATCGGGATTGGTCCAGGCCGTGCTTTCGCCGGTCTCGCCGCTCTCCAGCGCACCGGCGATGTTGGCCCGGTCGCGCTCGTCCAGCCGCCTGCCGATCTCGCGCCCAAGCAGCGCACCGCCAGCGGCGCCAAGCAATGTTCCCGTCGTACCGCCGATCTCGCTGCCGAGCACGGCGCCGGCCGTGCCGCCAACCAGCGCGCCGGTGTCGCGCTTGGTCTCACAGCCGATGACGGCGAGCAGGACCGCCGTTAGCAGGATGACGATGATTCCTTTCATCTCGGACTCCTGGTCAGACTCACTCATGGCCGCCAAGCGGCTCCCACCCTGGTAGTGGCGATTGCCTGCCGCGACAAGGCCTGCAGCGGCTTGTGAGGCGGATCGTTGCCGGCGACGGCAAAATTCATGTATTTTATAAGCATGTTTGTTTCCGTTCGGATACCCGGCCGCGGCTGTTAGACTTCCGCCTCGGCACAGGCATGGGAGGTATCAATGCGTGCGCATATGCAGGAACCAGTCACCCTGACCCGGGATTGTCCGGCCGTGCACGTCCCGTCGGGCGAGACGGGTACGCTGCCGGAGGGCACGCTGGTGACCATCACTCAGGACCTGGGCGGCAATTTCACCGTACACGCCGGCGGCAATCTGTTCCGCATCGCCGGTGACGATGCTGACGCGCTTGGCCGTGAGCCGCCGCCGCCGCTGACACTGCCGGACGATGCATCGGATCAGGATGTGGAAGCCCTGGTGTGGGCGCAGATGGAAACCTGCTACGACCCCGAGATCCCGATCAACATCGTCGAGCTCGGCCTGATCTACGACTGCCGCATCACCCACATCAGCGAGAACGAACGGCGCGTCGACGTGGAAATGACGCTGACTGCGCCCGGGTGCGGCATGGGCGACATCATCGCCGACGACGTCCGCAGCAAGATCCTGCTGGTGCCGACGGTGGTCGAGGCCAATGTCGAGGTGGTTTTCGATCCGCCCTGGACCATGGACCGGATGTCCGATGCCGCCCGGCTGGAAGCGGGGCTGATGTAGCCGGCGGCGCACCCCGCCGCGCGACGGGGCGATGGCTCTTGCCAGGAATGAGGACGGGGCATGCTGCAAGCGCGGCGGCCTCGCCTTTTCCCATCCTTGCATCCTGCGGCTGGAAGAACGGAGAACCAGGCCTGCCCTCGCCGGCCTGGCTACCTTTGCGCTTGGCGGGCAGGCGCCGGCAACTCATACTGTTTTCCCTCGATCCACAGTGACACGCCTATGCCCGGTTCCTGCCCGGCTGCAGCGCAGGATGGTTGACGAGGGCGTGTCGGCATGCGAAACATCGCCGGCCGAAAGCCGATCCTGAAGGACTGAACCATTTTGTACACCAGCTGGCAGCACCGCCTTACCCGCCTGCGCGACCTCGGCGGCAATGCCGTCCTTGCCGGCGGCCTCAAGGGCCTGGAAAAGGAAAGCCTGCGCGTCACGCCTAGCGGCGATGTGGCGCAGACGCCGCACCCACCGGCCCTCGGCTCCGCGCTGACGCACCCGAGCATCACCACCGACTACTCGGAAGCGCTGCTGGAGTTCATCACCGCGCCGTTCGCGGACGTCAGCGACACCCTGCGCTCGCTGCGGGATCTTCATGTCTTCGTCTACCGCAACATCGGCGACGAACTGCTGTGGGCGACCAGCATGCCCTGTGTCGTGGATGGCGATGCCAGCATCCCCATTGCCCGCTACGGCAGCTCCAATGTCGGCCGCATGAAGTACGTCTACCGGGTGGGGCTGGACAACCGCTACGGCCGGATGATGCAGGCGATCGCCGGCGTGCATTTCAACGTCTCGCTGCCCGGCCATCTCTGGCCGCTGTTGCAGGAGATCGAGCACGACCGCCGGCCGCTGGCCGATTATCAGTCGGACGGCTATTTCCGGCTGATCCGCAACTTCCAGCGCTACGGCTGGCTGGTGCCCTATCTGTTCGGCGCCTCGCCGGCCATCTGCCGCTCCTTCCTGCAAGGGCGGCCGCACCGCTTCGAAGACTTCGACGACTGCACTCTGTACGCGCCCTACGCCACCTCGCTGCGGATGAGCGACATCGGCTACAAGAACAAGGCCCAGGCCGGGCTGGCCGTTTCCTACGACAGCCTGGACGCCTATGTCGACAGCCTGACGCGCGCGATCGAGACGCCGGCGCCCGAATATGCCGCGCTGGGGGTCAAGGTCGACGGCGAATGGCGGCAGCTGAACGCCAACGTGCTGCAGATCGAGAACGAGTTCTACAGCTTCATCCGCCCCAAGAACATCGTCCGTAGCGGTGAGAAGCCGAGCCTGGCGCTGCGCCGCCGCGGCGTCGAATACGTCGAGATCCGGGCGCTGGACGTCAATGCCTACTCGCCGCTCGGGGTGGACGAGCCGCAGCTGCGCTTCATCGAGGCGCTGCTGGTGTTCTGCCTGCTGGAGGACAGCCCGGTGGTCACCGCCGACGAGCAGGCCGAGATCGATCACAACCAGGCCCAGGTCGCTCTTCGCGGCCGTGAGCCGGGGCTGCACCTGCGCCACCGGGGCCGCGAGATCGCGCTCAAGGACTGGGGGCTGGCCCTGCTGGAACCGCTCGCGGCGATCGCCGAGGTGCTGGATGCCGCCGACGGCAGCGACCGCTACCGCGCAGCCGTTGCCGCCCAGCGGGAAGCGCTGCTGGATCCGGAGCGGACGCCGTCGGCCCGCATGCTGGCCGACATGCGTGCGCGCGGCGAGTCGTTCACAGCGCTCGCCATGCGCCTGTCCCGCCAGTACGCGGAGGAATTCCGGGCGCTGCCGCTGCCACCCGCAACCGAGGCGGCGCTGGCCCGGGCCGCTGCCGACTCGCTGGCGGAGCAGGCACGGCTGGAAGCGAGCGATACGCTGTCGTTCGACGAGTATCTGGCTGCGTATTTCGCGCAGCGGTAGCAGCGCCGGTCGCCCCTCAACGGGCTTCGTTCTTGATGGCGTTGCAGCGCTTGCAGCGAAACACCGTGACCAGCCGTCCCTGCTTCACGTCGAAACGCTGGCCCTGCACGATTTCCCACTTATGATGGCCGCTGCGGCACAAGGCGCGGCCGTTCTGGTCATCGACACTGCGTCGCGGCCTGCGAAAAGGGATGACATCGCCCATAGGGTCTCCGGCCGAGGATGGTCTGTCGCCTGCGCGGGACGTCCGGCCCGGCGTGCGGCGGCCGCCTTTGCAAGACCGCGCAGGCATGGCATCGGAACGAGCGACGCCCGGTGCCGATATGTGGTCTTGGCGAGATGATTCAAAACCAAGACCACCATCTGCCGCAAGACGCCAAACTGCCGGATTGCTATGATCGGGGCGCCTGGCACAGGCGCGATACAGCCATCACGGAACCTGACCATCATGACCGACACGCCCGCCACTCCGTCCTCCGCGAACGAGACCCGGCTCGAGCGCGCAGCACAGGCCCGCGCCTTCCTCGGCCAGCTGGCCGAGCGCTATCCTGACTGCTTCACCCGCGACCCGGCCAAGGTACGACCGCTGGCGATCGGCATCCAGCAGAAGCTGCGGGCGGAACTCGCTGCCGATCCGGCCACGCAGGACGTCCCGGGCTGGCTGGTACGACAGGCCCTGGCGATCTACACCCGCTCGCTGGCCTACCAGACCGCCATCGTCGAGCGCCGGCCCCGCATCAACCTGGACGGTTCGACTGCCGGCGAGATAACCGATCAGGAGCAGGCGCACGCCCGCGAACGGATCGATGAGATCATGGCGAAGCGGGCGGCCCGCCGCCCGGCCAAGAAGCAGCCCCCCCGCCGCAAGCCAAAGCGGCTCAGCGCCGAGGAGCAGACGCGCCAGAAGCTGGAGCGGCTGGCGGCGAAGTTCTCCCGCCGCTGACGGCTCGCCGTCAGGCCTTGCTGTGCCTGCCGCCGCGGTGATCCTTCTCGGTCACCGGGCGGGCACGGGCCAGCTCGTGCAGGCCGTCCATGTCCTTGAGGACCACCTCTTTCCCCTCGGCATGCAGCAGGCCCTGTTCCTGGAAGCGCTTGAACAGCCGGCTCATGGTCTCCGGAGCCAGCCCCAGGTAGTTGGCCAGGTCGGTGCGCGACATCGGCAGGCGGAAATTGCGGCTGGACAGGCCGCGACGGCCGAACCGCTCCGAGAAGCTCAGCAAGGCGATCGCCAGCCGCTCTTCGGCGGTGCGCTTGGCAACCGCGTAGAGCATCTCCTGGTCTTCGAAGATTTCCTTGCTCATGATCCGCAGCAGCGTATGCTGCAGGCCGGGTATCTGGGCCGCCAGGCTCTCCAGGTTGTCGAAGGGGATCTCGCAGACGCTGGTGGTTTCCAGAGCGATGGCGTTGCACGGGTGGCGGCTGCCGCTGATCGCATCCAGGCCGAGGATTTCGCCCGGCAGATGGAAGCCGGTGATCTGCTCTTCACCTTCCGGCGACAGCATGGTGGTCTTGATGGCGCCGGCACGTACCGCGTAGATGGCGTTGAACTCATCATGGGCGCGGTACAGATGCTCGCCGCGCGCCAGCGGCCGGCGCCGCTGCACGATCTGGTCGAGCATCTCGACGTCATCGTTCTCCAGGCTCACCGGCAGGCACAGCTGAAACAGGTTGCATTCGCTGCAGGCCTGCCGGATGGTGGATAGCTTCACCACCTTTTGCTCCACTCGCACACTCTCCTATACCCGCTTGATCGCTCGCCGCGCCCATTATAAGGAATCCCCCGGGCGCCGCGGCTCTGCACCTGGCTGCTTCCGATTCTTCAGGCGATGAGCCGCAGCTCCTGCAGCACCTGCATGCAGACGAACGCAAACGCGCCGGCGACCACGTCATCGATCATGATCCCGAAGCCGCCCTTGACGTAGCGGTCCAGCAACCGGATCGGCCACGGCTTGGCGATGTCGAACAGCCGGAACAGCAGAAAACCGGCCAGCACCGCCTGCCAGCTCGGCGCTATCGTCACCATGGCGATCAGGAAACCGACCACCTCGTCCCAGACGATGGCCGGATGGTCGTGGACCCCCGCATCCCGCGCCGCCGCGCCGCAGACATAGACACCGAGCACGAACGAGAGCGCCAGCACCAGCAGATAAGCGTTCAGCGGCAACTGCGCGGCCAGCAGATAGACCGGGATCGCTGCCAGGGTGCCGAAGGTCCCCGGCATCCAGGGCATCAGCCCGGAACCGAACCCAAGGGCAAGGAAATGGGTGGGCCTGGCGATGCGGAAATTCGCTCGGGACGGCTCCTGCCTCATGGCGCCGCCCCGAAATGGTCATAGCCTCCCCGGCTCGGCACCGGCACCTCCCGGCCCTGCTCGTCCACCAGCCGCAGGCCGGGCGCGGCCTCGATGGTACCGATCGCGGTGACGGCAAGCCCAAGCCCCGCGACGGCTTGCTGCAAGGACCGCTCGCGCTCCACCGGCACCGTGAAGCACAGTTCGTAGTCGTCGCCGCCGCCGAGCGCGCAGGCGAGCGCCTCGGTCGGACTGCAGCATGCCTGCAATGTCTGCGACAGCGGCAGCCGTGCCGCCTCCAACCGGGCACCGACACCGCTGCGCGCAAGAATATGGCCGAGGTCGGCCGCCAGACCGTCGGAGACGTCAACCACAGCGCTGGCCAAGCCGAGCAACGCACGCCCGAGCGCAACCCGCGGCTGCGGCCGTTGCAGCCGCTCGACGGCCGGCCCGGCGCGCTCGCCAGCCTGCCACTGCCGCAACCCCAGCGCCGCATCGCCCAGCGTGCCGCTGACGTAGACGCGATCGCCCGGCCTGGCGCCGTCGCGGCGCAGCGCCCGCCCCCGTTCCACCAGCCCGACCAGCGTCACCGTGACCGCCAGCGGCCCGCGCGTGGTATCACCACCAACCAGGGCGACCCCGTGTGCCGCTGCCAGGGCATGCAGGCCCCGCCGGAAACCGGCCAGCCAGTCCGGCTCGGGCTCCGGCATCGTCAGCGACAGCAGCGCCCAGGCCGGCTGCGCTCCCATCGCGGCGAGATCGCTGAGATTCACCGCCAGCGCCTTGTGCCCCACCGCCTCGGCCGGCGCATCGGTCGGGAAATGCACGCCGGCCACCAGGGTATCCACGCACAGCGCCAGCAACTGGGCGCCGCCGTTGTCGAGCAGGGCGGCATCGTCGCCCACCCCGAGCACCACGTCCTGCCGCGACGCACCGGCGGCGGCGAAGTACTGCCGGATCAGCTCGAACTCCGACGGCGCCGGCATGTCGTTAGTCCTTTGCCGGCCGATGCCAGGTCGGGTAGAGCTCGCGCACCGCCGTACCGTCGGCGCGCCAGCCATGGCAGGTGTCGAGCAGCGGCGGCCGTTTGCCGGGATCTCTCTCGCGCTTGCGCAGCGGCATGATGGTCTGGATCGCCACCGTGGCGAGAGGCCGCAGCAGCTCATAGAGATGCGTGCAGGCTCCGGCCAGCCCCATCTTCCTGCGCACCACGTCGGTCCAGCCCGGACTGATGCGCATGCCGACCAACGCCTGGTAATTGGGCGCCGCCTGCGGGCAGTCGGGAAACGGCGCATAGTCGGTGCAGGCCTCGACCGCCTGGATGGTCAGGCTGTCGTCCACCGTCAGCCGCATCCACATGTCGTGGATGGGCTCGCCCGGCGGGATCCCGCCGCGGAAATGGTTGCGGAAGTCATAGGCCTTGGTGTCGACCAGGTGCGCCTCGATGTCCCACAGCCCGTCGTCGCGCTCATAGCCATTGAGCTCGATTCGACGCGTATGCCGCAAGGTGCGCGACGGCTTCGGTTCGGGAAGCGGCATGAATACCTCGTTATCGTGTCGGCCGGCCGCCGTCCGGCAGCCGTGCCGCCTTCATCTCCGCCGCGCGCAATGGAACGGCGCGCGCGACCTTGTCCAGCACGCCATTGATATAGCGGTGGCTCTGCTCGGCACCGAACAGCTTGGCGAGTTCGACCGCCTCGTTGATCACCACCCGGTAGGGCACGTCAATGCGCGCTTCGAGCTCATAGGTGCCCATGCGCAGGATGGCCCGCTCGATCGGGTCCAGCTGCTCGGCCGGCCGGTCCAGCAATGGGCCGAAGGCGGCATCCAGCGTATCGGCACGGGCGGGAACGCTATGCAGCAATTCGCGGAACAGTTCCATGTCGACGGCGCTCATGTCCATCTCCTCCTGGAACTGCGCTTCGATGTCTCTCAGGTCCTGACCGGCCAGCTGCCACTGATATAGCGCCTGCAACGCCCGCCGCCGGGCGCGGGTGCGGCGCCTGCCGATATCGTCCTTGCGTTTCATCAGGAACCTAGCTTGCGGAACAGGCTGAGCATTTCAAGAGCCGACAGAGCCGCCTCCGCACCCTTGTTGCCGGCCTTGGTGCCGGCCCGCTCAATGGCCTGCTCGATGGTGTCGACCGTGAGCACGCCGAAGGCGACCGGCACTTCGTGCTCCATCATCACCGCCGCCAACCCCTTGCTGGCTTCGCCGGCGACATACTCGAAGTGCGCGGTACCTCCGCGGATCACCGCGCCCAGGGCGATGATGGCGTCGTAGTCGCCGCTCTTGGCGAGCTTCTTCGCCACCAGCGGCAGCTCGTAGGCGCCGGGGGCGCGCACCACTGTGAAGTTGCTGTCCGGCACCCCGTGCCGGCGCAGCGCATCCAGCGCGCCTTCCAGCAACCGCTCGGTGATGAACGCGTTGAAACGGGAGACGACGAGCGCGTAACGCCCGTCGCGGTGCGTGAAATCGCCTTCGATGATTCGCATGACCTGGTCCTTGTTTTCGAAACGGAAGCATCACCACGGAAACCCCGGCTGGAGCCGGGAGCCGGCCGGCGACACCCGCCGCCTCGCAGCCATCGGGGGGAGAACCCCCTGGTGCGGCGGCCGGCAGGCTCGCGCGCCCGCAGCGTCTCCGCAGCAGAAACTGTCAGTACCCGACCGGCTCCACGTACTCGACCACTTCCATGCCGAAGCCGGACAGGCCGTGCATGCGCTTGGGAGCGGACAGCACCCGCATCTTGCGTACGCCGAGGTCGGACAGGATCTGCGCACCGGTGCCGAAGGTACGCAGGTCCTGGCTCTTCTGGCCGCGCCGGCCGAGTTCTTCCTCGTCCTCGGCGCCGGCCTGCAGCTGGTAGCCGCGCATGCCCTTCAGGATGTCGGCGACGTCGTCCTTCTTGCGCAGCACCACCACCACGCCGCTGCCGGCCTCGGCCACATGCTGCAGGGCCGCCCGCAACGGCCACTGCGGGCCGGTACCGCCGAAGACGTCGGCAATGGTGTTCTGCACGTGGACCCGCACCAGGGTCGGCTCCTCCGGCCGGGGGGTTCCGCGCACCAGCGCGAAATGCATGGCGCCGTCGACCGTGTCCTGATAGGCGTACATGCGGAAGCCGCCGAACTCGGTCGGCAGCTCGCACTCGGCCACCCGCTCGACGCTGCGCTCGTGCTGCATGCGGTAGGCAATCAGGTCGGCGATGGTGCCGATCTTCAGATTGTGCTCGCGGGCGAAGACGACCAGATCGTCGCGCCGGGCCATGGTGCCGTCTTCGTTGAGAATCTCGACGATCACCGCCGCCGGCTCGAAGCCGGCAAGCCGGGCCAGGTCGCAGCCCGCCTCGGTGTGGCCGGCGCGGGTCAGCACGCCGCCGGGCTGGGCCATCAGCGGGAAGATGTGGCCAGGCTGGGTCAGGTCTTCCGGCCGCGCCTTGGGCGCCACCGCAGCCTGGACGGTCCTGGCCCGATCGGCGGCGGAAATGCCGGTGGTGACGCCGGTGGCGGCCTCGATCGAGAGCGTGAAATTGGTGGCGTGCTTGCCGTCGGTGCCGTTCACCATCAGCGGCAGCCGCAGCTGCTCGCAGCGCTCCTTGGTGAGGGTCAGGCAGATCAGCCCGCGGCCGTAGCGGGCCATGAAATTGATGTCCTCCGGCCGCACCAGGCTGGCCACCATCAGCAGGTCGCCTTCGTTCTCGCGGTCTTCATCGTCCATGATCACGACCATCTTGCCGGCCCGCAGGTCGTCGAGGATTTCCGGAATGCTGTTGAACTGCATGATGCGCCTCTAGATAAAGCCGTGCTGGCGGAGGGTGTCCAGGGTAACCCCCTCGCCGCCTTGCGCCGCCCGCTCGCCGAGCATCAGGCGCTCCAGATAACGGGCGATGATATCCACTTCCAGATTGACCTGACGACCCGGCTGGAATTCACCGATGGTGGTCGCGCTCAGCGTGTGCGGAACGATATTCACATCGAACACGGCGCCGTCGACCCTGTTCACCGTCAGGCTCACGCCGTCCACGCAGATCGAGCCTTTCTCGGCAATGTAACGCGCCAACGTGTCCGGCGCGCGGATGCGGAAGCGCTCGGAACGCCCGTCCGGACGGCGCTCGATCACCTCGCCGAGGCCGTCCACGTGGCCGCTCACCAGATGGCCGCCGAGCGGTGTGGCCAGCGTCAGCGCCGCTTCCAGGTTGACCCGGTCGCCCTCGCGCAGCGCTCCCAGGGTGCTGCGGGACAGGGTCTCGCCGGAAACGTCGGCCTCGAAACCGTCGGCGCTCAGGGCGACCGCGGTGAGGCAGACGCCGTTGACGGCAATGCTATCGCCGATGTTCGCCCGGCTCAGATCGAGGCCGCCGGCCTCGATGACCATGCGCATGTCTTCGCCCCTGGCGTCGCGCCGACGGATGCTGCCGACGGCCTGGATGATCCCTGTGAACATGGATTCTGCTGCCTCTCTCGGATGCCGCCTCACTTCTCCAACCTGGCGCGGACACGCAAGTCGGTGCCGACCATTCGCACATCCAGGATGCGCAAGGGCAGGCGCTGCTTCATGCTGACGATTCCCGGCAGCCGCAGCAGCGGGCTGCCGTCGTGCCCCATCAGGTGCGGCGCCAGGTAGATCACCAGTTCGTCCACCAGGCCGGCCTGTACGAAGGCTCCTGCCAGTGTCGGCCCTGCTTCCACCAGCACCTCGTTGATCTCCAGCGCGGCCAGCCGTTCCAGCACGGCCGCCAGATCCAGCCCGTCCGCGGCCGCCGCGATTCGCTCCACGCGCGCTCCCGCCGCCGTCAGGGCAGCGGCGCGCGGCGAGGCGTCGGCCGCCGCGTGCAGAATCAGTACCTCGCCCTCGCCCTGCACCACAGCCGCTGCCGGCGCAGTGCGCAGCTGGCTGTCCAGCACCACCCGCAGCGGCTGCCCCGGCCACTGCGCCGGCAGCTTGATGTCGCGCACCGTCAGCGCCGGATCGTCGGCCTGCACCGTGCCGCTGCCGGTGACGATGGCGCAGCTGCGGGCACGCAGGCGGTGCACATCGCGGCGGGCATCGGCCGCAGTGATCCATTTGCTCTCGCCGCTGGCCAGCGCGGTCCGGCCGTCCAGGCTCGCCGCCAGCTTGCAGCGGACAAAGGGCCTGCCGATCCGCATGCGCTGCACGAAGCCCGGATTGAGGGCCTCGGCCTCTGCCGCCAGCAAGCCGACGGCAGTTTCCACGCCGGCCGCCTGCAGCCGCGCCAGTCCCCGGCCGGCGACCTGGGGATTGGGATCCGGCATGGCGGCGACCACGCGCCCGATTCCGGCTTCGAGCAACGCCTCCGCGCAGGGTGGAGTGCGGCCGTGATGGCTGCACGGCTCCAGCGTCACATAAGCGGTGGCACCGCGGGCACGCTCGCCGGCCATCGCCAGTGCATGGACCTCGGCATGCGGCTCGCCGGCGCGCAGATGCGCGCCTTCGCCCACCACCTCGCCGTCGCGCACGATCACGCAACCGACACGCGGATTCGGCCGGGTGGTCCACAGCCCGCGCTCGGCGAGCCGCAGGGCCTGCGCCATGAAATGGTGATCGGCGACGGAGAAGCGCATTACCCGCCTGCCTTGCAGGAGCCGCGTCCCCGCCGCCATTCTTCAAGAGCCCGCACTGCCGACTGCTCGCCCTCCAGCGGGAGGAAAGGCCATTGCCGTACGGATGCCGCCGCGATGGGCGCCTGCCCCCACCGCTTACTCCTCGTCATTCGACGAGCTCTCCGGCGGCCGCTGCTCCAGGCCTTCGATCACCTCGCGAAACGCGCTGACATCCTGGAAGCTGCGGTACACCGAGGCGAAGCGGACATAGGCGACCTGGTCGAGTTCCTTGAGCTCGGCCATCACCAGCACGCCGATCACGCGGCTGGGCAGCTCGCGCTCGCCGGAGGCCATCAGCTGCTTCTTGATCCGGTTGATGGCCTGCTCCACCGCCTCGGTCGGCACCGCCCGCTTCTCCAGCGAGCGCTGCATGCCGGTCCGGAGCTTGCGCTCATCGAAGGGCTCGCGGATGCCGTCGTTCTTGATCACCCGCGGCAGCAGCAGCTCGGCTCCCTCGAACGTCGTAAAGCGCTCCCCGCACGCCGTGCACTCGCGGCGGCGGCGCACCATGTCGCCGTCGCTGGCGAGCCGGGAATCGATCACCCGGGTGTCGTGGGTCTGGCAGAACGGGCAGCGCATCGCCGGGCAATCAGTCCTGCTGGTATACCGGGAAGCGCCGGCACAACTCCAGCACCTGACCCTTGACCCGCTCGATCACGGCCTGGTTGCCGATGTCGTCGAGAACGTCGCAGATCCAGCCGGCCAGCTCGCGCACCTCGGCCTCCTTGAAGCCGCGGGTGGTCACCGCCGGGGTGCCGAGCCGCAGCCCGGAAGTGACGAACGGCGACTGCGGATCGTTCGGCACGGCGTTCTTGTTGACCGTGATGTTGGCCGCACCCAGCGCCGCGTCGGCGTCCTTGCCGGTGATGCCCTGCTTGATCAGCGAGATCAGGAACAGGTGGTTGTCGGTACCGCCGGAAACGACGTCGTAGCCGCGCGCCATGATCACCTCGGCCATGGCCCGGGCGTTGGCGACGATTTGCCTGGCGTAGTCCTTGAACTCCGGCCGCAGCGCCTCCTTGAAGGCCACCGCCTTGGCGGCGATGACGTGCATCAGCGGACCGCCCTGCGTGCCCGGGAATACCAGGCTCTGCAGCTTCTTCTCGATCTCCGGATTGGACTTGGCCAGGATCAGACCGCCGCGCGGGCCGCGCAGGGTCTTGTGGGTGGTGGACGTGGTGACATCGGCGATCTGGACCGGGTTCGGGTAGATGCCGGCAGCGACCAGACCGGCGACGTGGGCCATGTCGACGAACAGATAGGCACCGACCGAATCGGCGATCTCGCGGAAGCGCTGCCAGTCGATCACCCGCGAATAGGCCGAAAAGCCGGCCACGATCATCTTCGGCTTGTGCTCGCGGGCCAGCCGCTCGACCTGGGCGTAATCGATCTCGCCGGTCTCGGGCACCACACCGTACTGCACGGCGTTGAACAGCTTGCCGGAGAAGTTGACCTTGGCGCCGTGGGTCAGGTGGCCGCCATGGTCCAGGCTCATGCCGAGGATGGTGTCGCCCGGATTGAGCAGGGCGAAATACACGGCGGCATTGGCCTGCGAGCCGGAATGCGGCTGCACGTTGGCGTAGTCGGCGCCGAACAGCTCCTTGGCGCGGTCGATCGCCAGCTGCTCGGCGATGTCGACGAACTCGCAGCCGCCGTAATAGCGCTTGCCCGGATAGCCCTCGGCGTACTTGTTGGTCAGCACGCTGCCCTGGGCCTCCAGCACCCGCGGGCTGACATAGTTTTCCGAAGCGATCAGCTCGATGTGATCTTCCTGCCGGCGGTTTTCCTTGGCGATCGCGTCGGCAAGTTCGGGATCGAAACTGGCAATGGTCATATCGGCGGAGAACATGGGCGCTCCCTGTACGGTGGGCACGGCTGCTAGCCGGCGGTTAAAGACGATGTCTGGTAAGAGCCGCCGCGGAAGTTGCGACCCTGACCGCACAGCGCCTGTAAGACGCGAAATTATAAACGAAGCCCACCGATGCTGCATTGCGTCGTAAGCGCAGGCATGGCCGCTTGCGCACGACCTCGCCATCGCCGAGGATAGCCGCGGGCAGCTTGGAGAAATCAGTGATGCCGATCAGCGTGTGGGGCCTGGCCGTTGCGCAGGCGCTGCTGACCTCGGGCAACATCCTACTGGTGTCGGTATCGGCGCTGATCGGCCAGCAGCTGGCGATGCATCCGGCGCTGATCACCCTGCCGGTTGCCGTGCAGTTCCTGGGCCTGATCATGGCAACGCTGCCGGCGGCGCATCTGATGCAGCGGCTCGGCCGCAAGGCGGGCTTCGTGCTTGGCAACCTGATCGGCCTGGCCGGCACCTGGGTGGCCTTGCAGGGCCTGGCCCAGGCCAGCCTGGGCTGGTTCGCGGCCGGCACCTTCCTGATCGGCATGGCCATCGGCGTGGGCCAGCAGTACCGCTTCGCAGCGCTGGATGCCTGCGCCAAGGAGCAGCACCCGCGGGCGATCAGCCTGGTTATGGCCGGCGGCGTGCTGGCTGCCATACTCGGCCCCAACCTCGCCGTGTGGTCGCGCGGCTGGCACGACGGCGACCCTTTCATCGGCGCCTTCTACGGCCTGCTCGGCCTGTACGTGGTTGCGCTGCTGCTGATCGCACTGCTGCCGCTGCCGGGCGCGCGGGCCATCGACCAGGCGGAGGCGGTACGCTCCTACCGCGAGCTGTTCCGCCAGCCGCTGCTGCTGGCTGCGGTCGCCTCGGGCATGATCGGCTACGGCGTCATAGTGCTGCTGATGACCGCCACACCGCTAGCCATGGATCATCACCAGCATCCTTTCCCGGCCATTGCCCAGGTGATCCAGTGGCATGTGCTGGGCATGTTCGTGCCGTCGTTCTTCACCGGCCGGCTGATCCGCCGCTACTCCACCCGGCGCGTGATTCTCTGGGGCTGCCTGGCGCTGCTGCTGAGCGCACTGGTAAATCTCTCGGGCAGCGGCTACTGGCATTACTTCGCCGGCCTGCTGCTGCTCGGGGTCGGCTGGAACTTCACTTTCATCGGCGCGACCCACCTGCTATCGCTCAGCTACCGCCCGCAGGAACAGGGCAAGGTTCAGGGTATCAATGAGTTCCTGGTGTTCAGCGCGGCAGCGGTAGGCAGCCTGTTCGCCGGTCAGGGCGTGGTACTGCTGGGCTGGGACTGGCTGAACCTGGCCTCCATCCCGCTGATTGCGCTGGTGGCGATCCTGATCTGGCGGCTGGACGAGGCACGGGCGGCGGCGGCCGCCGCCAGCCCGGCTGAATAAAGACGCAGACATGAAGAAGATCAAGCTCATCGCCATGGGCGGCACCATCTCCGCCCATCACGACGACCGCAGCGATTTCCGGGACTATGTGTCCGGCCACTATTCCGGCGCCGATCTGGTGCGGGCGCTGCCGGAACTGCGCGATCTGGCCGAGCTGGATGTCGACGAGGTCGCCGGCATCAGCAGCACCCGCATCGACACCGGCCACTGGCTGCTGCTGCGGGACAAGGCTCACCGCTACCTGAACGACGAGGGCTACGACGGCCTGGTGATCACCCACGGCACCAATACGCTGGAGGAAACCGCCTATTTCCTGCACCTGACGGCCAACTCCAGCAAACCCATCGTGCTGACCGGAGCCCAGCGGCCGTTCTCCAGCCTGAGCACCGACGCCCACGCCAACCTGCTCGCTGCGGTACGGGTCGCGAGCGCCGACAGCGCCGCCGGCAAGGGCGTGCTGGTGGTGCTGAACGACCAGATCAACTGCGCCAGGGAAGTCACCAAGACCAGCACCTATCGGCTGGAAACCTTCCGGTCCGATGCGCTCGGCGAGCTCGGGCAGGTCGACCCGGACGGGCGCGTGGCGTTCTACCGCGTGCCACTGCGCCGGCACACTGTGAACTCGGAATTCGCGCGCTTGGACATGACCGAACTGCCAACGGTCGAGATCGTCTATTCCTACGCCGGCGCCCGCGGCAACATCATCCGTTTCCTGATTTCCGAGGGCCGGGCGGCCGGCATCGTCATGGCCGGAACCGGTGCCGGCCGCTGCTCAGGCGACGAGGAGGCGGCACTCGTCGAAGCCGAGGCCGCCGGAATCCGGGTGGTGATGAGCAGCCGGGTGCACGGCGGCCGGGTGGTGCCGCTCAAGGCCTATGCCCATCTCCGGGCCGCAGCCGCCGACAATCTCTCGCCGCAAAAGGCCCGCATCCTGCTGATGCTGGCGCTGCAGGCCGGCAAGGACCAGGCCGCCCTGCAGGAAGTCTTCGATACCTACTGAGCCGCGGCCGCCCAGGCCTTCAGCGCCTCGTTGCACAGCGGCGTGCCGATGGACTGGCACAGGTAGCGGAAGGATTCGCGGTGGAACTCCGGGTCGTAGGAATCGATCGCCTCCTCGGCGAGCACCACCTGGTAATCCCGCTGGTAGGCGTCAATCGCCGTGGTACGGACGCAGGCATGGGTGTTGACGCCGCCGATCACCAGGTGGCTGCAGCCCAGGCGCTCGAGCAGCTCGGCAAGCCCGGTCCCGAAGAAGGCGCTGTAGCGCCGCTTGACGATCTCGATATCGGCCGGCGCCCGCACCAGCTCTTCCAGCAGCAGGCAGCCGCGGGTGCCCCTGATGGTGACCCGCCGCCCAGTCTCGCGCATGCGCAGGAACGCGTCGCTGAGATCCGGCTCGAACTCCTGCCGCACCCACACCACCGGATGGCCGGCAGCCCGGGCAAAACCGCTCAGGTCGTTGACTGCCTCCACCAGCGCCGTCCGGCGCGTTGCCAGCGGCGGCTCCATGAAAAAATCCTGAAGCAGGTCGATGAATAGAAAGACAGGACGCACCCCTTCACCCTTAAAGCCCGATTGAAGGCGTGATTATCCAGCATCCGGCCGCGGGCTGCCGGCTGACCGCCTGCCGGAACCCGTCACGCTCCCTGCCAGACACGCAGCCGCGCCCGCATCCGCCGCACGTGCGTGCCCTCCCAGTAGAGCCGGTGGCAGCGCGGACAGTGCAACACAGGCAGTGACGCCTGCGGCGGCCGCAGGCTGTCGGGTGCGCGCTCCAGCTCGACGTTGCAGAGCAGGCAGCGCGAGAAGGGTCGGTGCAGCCAGTCGATGGCGAGCTCGTCGCGCAGCAGGACCGCCTGCGCATCGAGATCGTCGGTCGTGAGGTAGAACACACGCGAGCTGGCCTCACGACGAGTGAGGAACTCGCGATCACGGGTGAGCAGCAGCCGGTTCTCAGCAACTGCACAGGAGATGATTTCACGATCGGCCGCACCGAAACGCGCCTGCGCCGTATCGTAGCCGGCCGCGCGCAACCAGCGGCACAGCCGCTGCAGCATCTCGTCGCATAACAGGCGTGGCATCGACCACCCCCGCTCCGCTTGTGTCCGTCCCATGTTTCCTCTACAAGACGGCTTGGACGCGCGACCACACCGGAGGCCGATGACGCGCAAAACCAAACGCCGCTCCTGGGTCGGCTGGCGCGAGTGGGTCGCATTGCCGGAATTCGGCATCGACCGCATCAAAGCCAAGATCGATACCGGCGCGAGCACGTCCTCGATCCATGCCGTCCACATCCGCCGCTTCACCGAAGATGGCCGCGACCGCGTGGCGTTCGACGTCCATCCGCTGCAGCGCCGCACGGATGTGACCTTGACCTGTGTCGCCGACGTGCATGACGAGCGGTTCGTCACCAGCTCGACCGGTCATCGCGAGAAGCGGCTGGTGGTGCGCACCCGGCTGGCCATCGGCGAGCACAGCTGGCCGATCGAGCTCACGCTCGCCAACCGCGACACCATGGGATTTCGCATGCTGATCGGGCGCAACGCCATGCACGGCCGGCTGCTGGTCGACCCGAGCGCGTCCTACCTGGGCGGGGCCACGGAACGACCGGAGCCGGAACCCGTGACCCGGCCGAGGGCATCCCGATCGAGCACGGAGTAATCGATGTCTAGGTCCCTGAACATCCTGGTGCTGTCCCGCAACGTGGACCTCTACTCCACGCGCCGCCTGCTGGAGGCCGGCGAAGCGCGCGGCCACCGGGTCCGTGTCGTCGACCCGCTGCGCTGCTACATGACGATCAGCGCCCACCGTCCGACCGTGCACTACATGGGCGAAGAGCTCGGCCCGTTCGATGCCATCATCCCCCGTATCGGGGCCTCCATCACCTTCTACGGCACCGCCGTCGTGCGTCAGTTCGAGATGATGGGCGTGTTCTCGCTGAACGAGTCGGTGGCAATCAACCGCTCGCGGGACAAGCTGCGCTCCCTGCAGCTGCTGGCCCGCAAGGGCATCGGCCTGCCGGTGACCGGCTTCGGCTACTCGCCGGACGACACCCGCGACCTGATCCGGCTGGTCGGCGGCGCACCGCTGGTCATCAAGCTGCTGGAAGGCACGCAGGGCAAGGGCGTGGTCCTGGCCGAGACCGACAAGGCCGCCGAGAGCGTGATCGACGCCTTCCGCGGCCTCAAGGCCTACTTCCTGACCCAGGAGTATATTGCCGAGGCGCAGGGCGCCGACATCCGCTGCTTCGTGATCGGCGACAAGGTGGTTGCCGCCATGATGCGCCAGGCCAAGGAGGGCGAGTTCCGCTCCAACCTGCACCGCGGCGGCACCGCCGTGCCGGTCAAGATCACCCCCGAGGAACGCTCCACCGCCGCCCGCGCCGCCAGAATCATGGGACTCAATGTCGCCGGCGTGGACCTGATGCGCTCCAATCATGGACCGGTGGTGCTGGAGGTCAACTCCTCGCCGGGCCTGGAAGGCATCGAGTCTGCCACCGGCCGCGATATCGCCGGCCAGATCATCGAGTTCATCGAGAAAAACGCGAAACCAGGGAAGACCAAAACTCGGGGGCAAGGTTAGGAGCCAAAGCCGCGGACGATCAGTAGCGCTCCAGTGGTTCGTTCCTTAGCCCCAAAAGCGAGACGGAAAGCTTGGCAAGCAAGATGCCGCCCAACGGACACAGGGGCTGAACGGCTATCGGGCTAACTGTAAACAATCTCGACCGGTGGAACGCGCTTCACCAGACTTAGGATCGGATTCTCATCAAGCCCTCTCGGACAGAGACAAATCGTACGGGATTCCGGCATCAGCCAAGCGGCCGAAAGCAGCGCGGAAGACATGTCTCCCACAACGCACTTTGATTGAACGAAAGAGAACAAGATTTCCGCCGGCAGGGATGCAGGGAAAACCGTCACGCTCGCATCACAATCAAAATAAAATCTAGACTCTCTTGGATGATACTTTACTGCAACCTTCCCCTTTCCCTTCAGATATTTTCCGAGGGCTTCATTATAGGACTTCTCTCCGCCAAAGTACCTAGCCACCGCCTTTGAGTGAGGAAGAACAACAAATACATCATATTCCTGATAGAGCTGAGCCACCGAAAAATCTTCATCACTTGGCGTTCGGTACGCATCCACAAGGCTCTCAAGAAGCCTTCTAAGCGAGTCAGCTCGAAACACCTCGCGCTCAAGGGGAAAAATATCCTTCCTACTCTTCAGCTCTTCGGGCGCTAGATCGGGAAAATTAAGATAGCATTCTTTCACCCAGCGAGTCCCGCCAAGCAGCCTTTGCTTATCGTACCATGGACCATAAAAAACGCGCTTTAGCAGGCGATCCGCTGTCAGATCCACTATTGCCCGCCACTTCCGAAGATACACTCCATTCACGTAACTGCCAGTGCCATCATCCAGATATGCACCAACAACCTGAGGGGTGTGTTTTTCTGCGTAAGATACAGCGTACTGAAACTCTTCACGACGATCATTTCCGCCGAAGATTCGTACAGGCTGCAAACTATCTATCAATTCCTTCAAGCGTGCAAAGGACCGCTTCTTCCCCCAAAGCTTTTTATATCCCCCGCCATTGACCACAAACGCTTCCACCGTCGTGAACGGCTCCGGACGCGACAGCAAGGTTCCAACAACAGGGCTCACAGCCTTCTGGTTTATGACCAAAAGATGGTGCCGGATATTCGGCAATCCGTTAGCCAACCCCATAGCTAGAAATATGTGGCGTGCCGACGAGCATATATAGAAATAGCTATCCACAACAGCTTTACTCAGCAAGTACGAAGCACAAACACGCCCCATGAATAAAGGGAAGCCCCGCATCGATCAGGCAAGAAGCCACGAGTACTGGCTTCCCTTCATGTCGGAGTACAAAGCAGAACCCCTGGCAATTTCAGAGCGCTCGACCAAAAGACGAAAATGACGCTCAACAAGATCTCGATAAAAATAGAACCTGCGAACCGGCGTGACACCCAACAGCAGACCGTCCCGGCAGAGGATGAGCCCTATTCGTTGATCGCACAGCCCAAGAAATAGTACGACTTGAGCCGGGCAGGCGAAACATCTTCTTCAGCACCACTGTGACGGCCTGGATTCCTGAGAAAGTCTAGCACCCAGGCATCAGGGGACCGTGCATGAGCAGTCGCACTGGACGTCGCCGATGAATGAGGCGGTTCTCATGCCTGCTCTGACCTAACAGCGTCGCCAGACTGCAAGAAACGTGTAAGGCAGGGCGCTAGCCATCGCCTTCTCAGTCGAACCCGCGGATACCTTCGGCGCTGAAGCTGGGCAGGCGCCAGTGGAAGATCACGGCCATGACCCGCAGGGCAAAGCCGACCGTCAGCGCGATCAGCGACGCCACCGTGGTTCCCAGTTCCAGCCAGAGCAGCCCGACGTAGAGAATGCCGGTGACCAGCGCCACGGTGGCATACAAGTCCCGCTGCAGCACCAGGGGCACCTCGTTGCAGAGCACGTCCCGCAGCAGCCCGCCGAACACGCCGGTGATCATGCCCGAGAGCACGACGATGGTCGTCGGCGCACCGATTTCCAGCGCCACGTTGCAGCCGATGATGGTGAAGGCCACCAGCCCCAGGCCGTCGACCAGCAGGAACAGCAGCCGGAAGTGATGCAGCACCCGGGCGACGAAGGCGGTTGCCAGCGCCGCACCGACGGTGAAGGCAAGATATTCCGGATGGCCGACCCAGGTCAGCGGATAATGGCCGAGCATAACGTCGCGGACGGTGCCGCCGCCGAGCCCGGTGACCGTGCCGATCAGGCAGATGCCGAACAGATCCATCTTCCGCCGCATGGCCATCATCGCACCGGACATGGCCTCCGCAGAGATCGCGACAAGAAAGATGGTATGCAGGAGAGTCATTGAAGGAGTCCACGATTGGGGATGCAGAGAATAGCGATTTTCGGCGTTCTCCGACAGCTGACCGGCTCTCGCCAGAGCGGGTTCCCCCGCCCCTCGTGGGTCGGTCTCGGTCACGAACGGGCTGCGGCCTGCTAGGAACCATCGCCTATTTGGCCGACAATAGCCGGTTTAGTCCACCTTCTTGGAAGCGATAGATTTCCATGGCGCAATACGTTTACTCCATGCACCGGGTGAGCAAGGTCGTGCCGCCCAAGCGCGAGATCCTCAAGGACATCTCGCTGTCCTTCTTCCCCGGCGCCAAGATCGGCGTACTGGGCCTGAACGGCGCCGGCAAATCCACCCTGCTGCGGATCATGGCCGGCGTGGACACCAACTACGAGGGCGAAGCCCGGCCGATGCCGGGCATCAAGGTCGGCTATCTGCCGCAGGAACCGCAGCTCGACGAGAGCAAGGACGTGCGCGGCAACGTCGAAGAGGCCGTCGCCGACATCAAGGCGCTGGTGGATCGCTTCAACGAGGTCTCCGCCGCCTTTGCCGAACCCGATGCCGATTTCGACGCCCTGATCGCCGAGCAGGCCAAGCTGCAGGATCAGATCGACGCCGCCGGCGCCTGGGACCTGGAGCGCAAGCTTGAGGTCGCCGCCGAAGCGCTGCGGCTGCCGCCCTGGGACGCCGATGTCTCCAAGCTCTCCGGCGGCGAGAAGCGCCGGGTGGCGCTGTGCCGCCTGCTGCTGTCCAACCCGGACATGCTGCTGCTGGACGAGCCCACCAACCACCTGGATGCCGAATCGGTCGCCTGGCTGGAGCGCTACCTCAAGGAGTACCCCGGCACCGTGGTAGCCGTGACCCACGATCGCTATTTCCTCGACAATGTCGCCGGCTGGATCCTGGAACTGGACCGCGGCCACGGCATCCCCTGGGAGGGCAACTACTCCTCCTGGCTGGAGCAGAAGGAAAAGCGGCTGGCGCAGGAGCAGAAGAAGGAAGACGCGCACCGCAAGGCCATGCAGGCCGAGCTGGAGTGGGTGCGGCAGAATCCGAAGGGCCGGCAGGCCAAGAGCAAGGCCCGCCTGCAGCGCTTCGAGGAGCTCGCCAGCGTCGAATTCCAGAAGCGCAACGAGACCCAGGAGCTGTACATCCCGCCCGGCCCGCGCCTGGGCAACGTGGTGATCGAGGCCAAGGGCGTCAGCAAGGCCTTCGGCGACCGGCTGCTGTACGAGGATCTCAACTTCAGCCTGCCCCCGGGCGGCATCGTCGGCATCATCGGTCCCAACGGCGCCGGCAAGACCACGCTGTTCCGCATGATCACCGGCCAGGAGCAGCCGGACGCCGGCGAGATCCGTATCGGTGAGACGGTACAGCTCGCCTACGTCGACCAGTCGCGCGACGCCCTGGACCCGAACAAGACGGTGTTCGAGGAAATCACCGACGGGCTGGACATAGTGGCCGTCGGCAAATGGGAGATGCCCTCGCGCGCCTATGTCGGCCGGTTCAACTTCAAGGGCTCGGACCAGCAGAAGCGGGTCGGCGAGCTCTCCGGCGGCGAGCGCAACCGCGTGCATCTGGCCAAGCTGCTGAAGAGCGGCGGCAACGTGCTGCTGCTCGACGAACCCACCAACGACCTGGACGTGGAGACTCTGCGGGCGCTGGAAGAGGCGCTGCTGGCCTTCCCCGGCTGCGCCGTGGTGATCTCCCACGACCGCTGGTTCCTCGATCGTATCGCCACCCACATCCTCGCCTTCGAGGGCGATTCGCAGGTGGTGTGGTTCGAGGGCAACTACCAGGAGTACGAGGCCGACCGCAAGCGCCGGCTGGGCGTGGACGCCGACACGCCGCAGCGGATCAAGTACCGCCGGCTGGCGGGCTGAGGCCCCGGCGGCACGACGGGTCCGTCGCGGCGTTCCTAGCGGGGTGCGTCTGGCGCGGCCTTGACGCGCCTTGCCATCTGTTCAGCTCGACGAGCAGGTCCCGGCCGGCGAATTCAGCCGGGCCTGTTCCGGCATCCAGGCAGGAGCCGTGTCGGCCACCTATTCCGGATATTTGACCGCGTACATCCGCGCGTCCGCCTGGCGCAGAAGCTGCGCCGGCTCGTCACCGTCGTCCGGGAAGACTGCCAGGCCGATGCTGGCAGTCAGCAGAAACCGGAATTTCCCGACTTCGAACGGCTCGGCAAAGCTGTGCTGCAGCTGAGCCATGACCCGCTCGGCGTCGTCCTTGCCGCGCACGCCTTCCAGCACCACCACGAACTCATCGCCGGACAGCCGGGCAATCGTATCCTGCGCCCGCACCACCGCCGACAGGCGATCGGCGACCAGCCGCAACAGCCGGTCGCCGGTGTCATGGCCGGCGTTGTCGTTGACGGCCTTGAAGCCATCCAGGTCGATGAAGCAGAGCGCGACGCCGGTTCCATCCTGGCGGGCTCGCGCCAGCGCCCGTTGCAGGCGGTCCTTGAACAGGTTGCGATTGGGCAGGCCGGTGAGGCTGTCGTAGTTAGCCAGCTGGTAGAGCTTGAATTCGGCCGAACGACGCAGGAACTCACGGCGAATGCGGCCGCGGCCGTAGCGCACCGCGAGCAGCAACCCTCCCGCTGCGGCAGCCAGAAAGCCGGCGGCGACATAGGGCTGCAGCGCGTCCCAGCCAAGCTGGCGGGAGCTGACCAGGGTAAAGCGCCGCCCCCCAACCATCAGGTCTTCGACGCTATGCAGCACCGGGAACCACCGATTCCGCGCCGGCAGCTCGGCAGTGGCGGCGGCTTCCGCGAGCATGACCGACAATCCTGTCGGCTGCCCGGCAGCCGCCAGCACCGTCCCGACGGTCACGGGCAGTAGCAGCGCCGGCCGTTCGTCCGTGTCCGCCTCGTCGACCTGCAGCGAGCGGACCAGCAACAGCATTGACTCGCCGGCAGCGGTGGAGAGCATTGGCGTCGCGACCGGCCCCTGCTGCCGCCCCGCCAGCTGCAACGCCTCGTGCAGCGACGGGAGCGCCTCCACCGGCAGCGACGGCCTGCCGAGGACCGGCACCATTTGTGGCGCTTCGGTGGCAGACGCCGCTGGATCCTGCGGCGGCGACCGCATCAGCAGCGCGGCCTGGAGCAGCTGCGGGAAGTCGGCCTGCAGGCGGCGGGCATAGCGTTCAAGAGCTGCAAGATTACCGCCATTGAGCTCGGCGAAGGCTGCCAGCGCGGCAATGGCGTGTTCGTTCGCCCGCAGGATCGCCTCTGCATGCCGGTAGGCGGCTCCAGCCTCCTCGGCAAAGGCTTCCTTGGCCAGTCGCAGCTGGTACGACAACAGCAGCAGGCCGGCCAGCAGGACCAGGATCAGCCACCCGAGCAGGCTGCCGCCTATCCAGAACGCTACCAGCTTCCGGGCATCCAGCCCCTCGCCATGCTGTGCTTCCATGCACCATTGCCCTTGTTATGGTTGTTCAAGTTCAGGAGCGAAGACGCCCTGCCACGGAAGCGGCCGGCCTGCCGGCACTGCGCTGCGGCGAAAAGCTTCAGAGACGTGGCTTGCGGCACCGGCCGGTACGCTCGGGGCCTGCCCCGGCCGAGGCCAGTTGTATCCTAGCCCAAAGCCCGACGCTGTCCAGCCGGCCCGGCCGTGCCCGGCCTAGTGCCCTTCCGAGGTTGTCCCGATCTTGCTATTGTGGCCGCCCCACGGCCCGCAGCGCCGATGTCAATTCGTACCGTGCAGACCATGTCGACTGAACGCAACACCTCCCGCGGTCGTACCGCCATCCTGCTGATCCACTGCCCCGACCGGCGCGGCCTCGTGTCGGCGATTACCGAATTCATCTTTGCCAACGACGGCAACATCGTTTATCTCGACCAGCACGTCGACGCTCAGAAGCATGTGTTCTTCATGCGCGTCGAATGGGAGCTGGAGGGCTTCGCCATCGCTCCCGAGCAGATCGGCGCGCGCTTCAAGGAGGAGCTGGCCGAGCGCTTCCAGATGCACTGGGCGCTGCACTTCTCCGACGAAGTGCCGCGCATGGCGCTGTTCGTCTCCAAGCTACCGCACTGCCTGTTCGACATCCTGGCCCGTTGCCAGTCCGGCGAGTGGCAGATCGAGGTACCGCTGATCATCAGCAACCACGAGGACCTGCGGCCGGTGGCGGAACGCTTCGGCATCCCCTACTACTGCCTGCCGATCACGCCCGAGAACAAGCTCGAGCAGGAAAAGCGGCAGATCGCGCTGCTGCAGGAGCATCAGGTCGATTTCGTGGTGCTGGCGCGCTACATGCAGATCCTCTCGCCAAGCTTCATCGACCACTATCCGGAGCGGATCATCAACATCCACCACTCCTTCCTGCCGGCCTTCGCGGGCGCCAAGCCCTACCACGCCGCCTACGCGCGGGGCGTGAAGATCATCGGCGCCACCAGCCATTACGTCACCAGCGAGCTCGACGCCGGGCCGATCATTGCCCAGGACGTCACCGCCATCACCCACCGCGACTCGGTGGAGGACCTGGTGCGCAAGGGCCGCGACCTGGAGAAGCTGGTGCTGGCGCGGGCGGTGTGGAACCACGTGCAGCGCAAGGTGCTCTGCTACGACAACCGGACTGTGATCTTCGACTAGGTTCCAGCCGCCCACCAGTCCAGCACGGTATAAATTCGGCGCCGCAGCGCCGTGAACCGCTGCGGTCGCGCCAGGATCTCTGCGGCGCTCTGCACGTACGGTGCGACGCTCGCCGTGTGGCCGCCGTGGGCGATGATGGCACGCGCGGTCGGCATATCCATCTCCAGATGCGGCTGCAGCCCGAGCACCCGCCCGCCCCAGACGAAACCCTGATTGGCGCAGGCGGCGCTGGTAGCGAGCGGCAACGCCCCTGGCGGCAGCGCGAAGGTGTCCCGATGCCAATGAAAGGCCTCCAGTTCGACCGGCAGCAGCGCCGCAAGCGGCGTCCCGGGCTGCAACCGGATTGGCCACCAGCCGATCTCCGGCTGCCGGTTCGGGCCCACCTCCGCCCCCAGCACCTGGGCGATCAGCTGTGCGCCCAGACAGGTGCCGAGCACCGGCTTGCCGGCATCGATCCAGCGCCGCAGCAGGGCTTTCTCCGCCAGCAGCCAGGGGTGTGCGGCCTCGTCGTGTACGCCCATGGGACCGCCCAGCACCACCAGCGCATCGGCAGCCCCAGGCTCGGGCGGCCGCTCACCGCGGTAGAGGTGGCAACCCGACAGGGTGAAACCGCGGGTCTCCGCCCAGTCGGCAATGGCGGCCGGCCCGACGTGCGAAGCGTGCTGCAGGTAGCCGATCCGCATCCCCGTTTACTCCACCACGGTCTTGATTTGGCGGCCGATCAGCGGCAGATCCTGGCAAGGACTAAAGCCGCCGGAGCCAGACGTGGACGTCATTCGCATCATATGCGCCATCATCCTGCCGCCGCTCGGCGTGTTCCTGCAGGTCGGCCTGGGATTCCATTTCTGGCTCAACATCCTGCTCACGCTGCTCGGCTATATCCCCGGTATCGTGCATGCGGTCTGGGTCATCGTGAAAAAGTAAGGGAAGAGCGGTCATGGCGACCCTGGTCGGCAACGAAGAACGCAGCATCACCATGCTCGAGCATCTGATCGCGCTCGACTACGACGCGGTCGAGGCGTACGACGCCGCCATCGCCCGGCTGGACAGCGAAGAATTCCGGCAGCAGCTGGCCGAATTCAAGGCGGACCACGAACGACACATCCGCGAGCTGCGGCCCATCGTCAAGGAACTGGGCGGCGATCCGCCGACCACGGCCGACTTCAAGGGCATGTTGGCAAAAGGCCGGGTGGTGCTGGCCGACCTGATCGGTGATGCCGCCATTCTGCGCGCCATGAAAGCCAACGAGGACGGCACCAACGCAGCCTATGAACGCGCCCGGAGCCGTACCGACGTCTCCGACGGCATCCACGCCCTGCTCGCCCGCAACCAGGCCGACGAGCATCGCCACCGCGCCTGGATCGAGGCTACGCTCCGCACGCTGTAACGGCCCCGGCGCCTGGGGCCGGCTAGCCGTAGATGTCGCGGTAGGCTGCGTAGACCGAGACGATCAGCACCGGGCCCACCACCAGAAAACCGAGCATGAGCGGGATGGCGGCGACAAAGGAGAGCGCGAAGGCCAGCAGGCCGTAGACCAGAAACGGCACGATGTTCTTCAGGCAGCCCATGAAGCTGTGCTGCATGGCAGCCATCGGCGCCATGCCCTGGAATACCACCAGCGCCGGCGCGAACCAGAGCGCCATCGCCAGCGGCACCGACAGCACGACCGACACCAGCATCACCAGCAGCGTGCCGCCGCCCACGGTCAGCCCCATGCCGGCGCCCGTGCCGATGTTCATGGCGCCGGCGCCAATGACTGCACCGATGCCGCCGACGATCAGCATCAGCACCACCATCCCGGCAATATAGAGCAGGCCGACGAGGGCGAGCTGATTGGCGTGCCCCTTGAAGCCGGCGAACAGATCGGCGATTTCCGGCGTCTCGCCCTGCTCCTGCCGGCGGCAGGCCAGCATCAGCCCGCCCATGAACAGCGGCATCAGCACGTTGGCGGCAAGGAAACCAAGCAGGGGAGGCATGAAAGACGTGGCCAGCATGACCACGCCCAGGATTACCACGATGGCGATCCATACGCCCGGCGCCCGCTTGAACACCTCGAAGCCATCGACCAGCCAGCCCCAACCGCGGTCGACCTCTACCGCGCGGATGCCGGGCGCGCCGGGCATGCCCTTGCTCGCTTCATCCATCATCGCCTCATTCCCCAGCATGACGAGTTTCATCAAGCATAGTGCCGCTCCCGCGCGGAAAGAAACCGGCGGGCCGCAGGATCTGGCATAATTGCGTGTTTTCCTGCAACCCTGCGAAGGCTCATGACGCGGACGATACTTGTCACCAATGCTCTGCCCTATGCCAACGGCCCCATCCATCTGGGTCACCTGGTGGGCTACATCCAGGCCGACATCTGGGTGCGCTTCCAGCGAATGCGCGGCCACGTCTGCCATTACGTCTGCGCCGACGATGCCCACGGCACGCCGATCATGCTCAAGGCCCGCGCCGAGGGCATCACGCCGGAACAGCTGATCGAGCGGATCGGCGTCGAACACCGGGCCGATTTCGCCGACTTCCTGGTCGAGTTCGACAACTACTACACCACCCACTCGCCGGAGAACCGCGAGCTGGCGGAGCTGATTTACACCCGGCTGCGCGACAAAGGCCATATCGTGTCGCGCCCGGTGATGCAGATGTACGACCCGCAGGCCGGGATGTTCCTGCCGGATCGCTACATCAAGGGCACCTGTCCCAAGTGCAAGTCGCCGGACCAGTACGGCGACAACTGCGAAGTCTGCGGCATGACCTACACGCCGGCCGAGCTGATCGAGCCGGTATCGGTGGTCTCCGGCGCCACGCCGGTCGAGAAGGAATCGATCCAGTATTTCTTCAAGCTGTCCGACTTCGAGCCCTTCCTGCGCGACTGGGTCAGCACCGAGCACATGGAAGCCGAAACCGCCAACAAGGTGCGGGAGTGGTTCGAGGGCGGCCTCCGCGACTGGGACATTTCCCGCGACGCGCCCTACTTCGGCTTCGAGATTCCCGACGTCCCCGGCAAGTACTTCTACGTCTGGCTGGATGCGCCGATCGGCTACATGGCCTCGTTCAAGAACTACTGCGCCCGCGCCGGCATCGATTTCGACGCCTACTGGCAGCCGGATTCCGAGGCCGAGCTGGTGCACTTCATCGGCAAGGACATCATCCGCTTCCACTGCCTGTTCTGGCCGGCCATCCTGCACGGCGCCGGTTTCCGCGCCCCGAGCCGGATCAACGTCAACGGTTTCCTGACCGTCAACGGCCAGAAGATGTCCAAGTCGCGTGGCACCTTCATCATGGCCCGTACCTACCTGGAACACCTCAATCCGGAGTACCTGCGCTACTACTTCGCTGCCAAGCTCGGCAGCGGCGTCGACGACCTGGACCTGAACCTGGACGACTTCGCGCAGCGGGTGAATTCCGACCTGGTCGGCAAGCTGGTGAACATCGCCAGCCGCTGCGCCGGCTTCATCAACAAGCGTTTCGACGGCCGCCTCAGCGACAAGCTCGACGCGCCGGAGCTGCTGCGCGAGTTCACCGCCGCCTCCGAGCAGATCGCCGACCTCTACGAACAGTGCGAGTACTCGCGCGCCATCCGCCGGATCATGGAGCTGGCCGACAAGGCCAATCAGTACATCGACGACGCCAAGCCCTGGGTGGTTGCCAAGCAGGAAGGCAAGGACGAGGAGCTGCAGGCCATCTGCAGCATGGGCCTCAACCTGTTCCGGGTGCTGCTGGCCTATCTGAAGCCGGTGGTGCCCCGGCTGGCGCAGCAGGGCGAGGAATTCCTCGGCATCGCCCCGCTCAGCTGGGCCCAGATCGGCGAGCCGCTGCTCGGCCACGTCATCCGGCCGTTCAAGCCCCTGATGACCCGCATCGAACCGGCCGCGGTGGCGGCCATGGTCGAGGCGTCGAAGGAAACCATCGGCGGCGATACTGCCGCCGCGACCAAGAAGGCATCCGACATGGAACCCATCGCCCCCGAGATCGTGTACGACGACTTCGCCAAGATCGACCTGCGCGTCGCGCGCATCGCCAAGGCCGAGCACGTCGAGGGCGCCGACAAGCTGCTCAAGCTCACCCTCGACCTGGGCGGCGAACAGCGCCAGGTCTTCGCCGGCATCAAATCGGCATACAGCCCGGAGCAGCTGGAAGGCAAGCTGACGGTGATGGTCGCCAACCTCAAGCCGCGCAAGATGCGCTTCGGCACCTCAGAAGGCATGGTGCTGGCAGCAGGCCCGGGCGGCAAGGATCTGTGGATCCTGGAGCCGCACGAGGGAGCGCAGCCGGGCATGCGGGTGACCTAGGCAGAACAACGGGCCGCGCTCCCGGTCCTACCGGTCGACGGCCGCCCGCATCGCTGCCTGGGCCGCCTGTCGGAGAAGGGCCCTCGGGCCGGTCCAGGATCGGCAGGAGGAAGAGCAAGGATCGCGGCGGAAGCTCTCGTAGCGGGAGCACGCGGCCGCCTGAGCACCACGCCATGACCATTTCCGCCGACGCCATCGACGCCCTGCTGCCGCAGACCCAGTGCACCAAATGCGGCTATCAGGGCTGCCGGCCATACGCCGAGGCCATCGCCCGCGGCGAGGCAGACATCAACCGCTGCCCGCCCGGCGGCAAGGCCGGCATTGAAGCGCTGGCGGCCCTGCTCGGGCGGCCGGTCAAGCCCCTCGCCCCGGACTGCGGCAGCGAACAGCCGCCACAGGTGGTCTGGATCGACGAGAACGTCTGCATCGGCTGCACCCGCTGCATCCAGGCCTGCCCGGTGGACGCCATCGTCGGTGCGACCAAGCGCATGCACACCGTGATCGAGAGCGAGTGCACCGGCTGCGAACTGTGCATCCCGCCCTGTCCGGTGGACTGCATCCATATCCGCGAACTGGAGCAGCCGGCAGCGGACGAACAGGCGCTCAGGCAGCGGCGGCGGGCACGCTTCGAGGCCCGCAACGCCCGGCTGGCACGGGATGCCGCGGAACTGGCCGAGCGCCGCCGGCGCAAGCGGGAAGCCCTGCAGGCGGCCAAGGCCGCCGAGGACCCGCGCAAGCTGGTGATCGCCGCGGCGCTGGAGCGCGTCCGGCAGCGGAAAGCGCGGCAGGCCCGGAACAACGATAGCTGACGGCCGCCGACACGGCCCGACCACGACCACAGCCATGAACAAAGAGAAACGTCGCGCCATCTTCGAGCGCCTGCGCCAGGAAAACCCCGAGCCGACCACGGAGCTGAACTACTCGTCGCCGTTCGAGCTGCTGATCGCCGTCATCCTCTCGGCACAGATGACCGACCGGGGCGTCAACAAGGCGACCGGACCGCTGTTCGCCGAGGCCAATACCCCAGAGGCGATACTGGCGCTTGGCGAAGAAGGCCTGCGCGAGCGGATCCGCAGCATCAACTTCTGCAACACCAAGGCCGCCAACATCATCAAGACCTGCCGCATGCTGATCGAGCTGCATGGCGGCGAGGTACCGGAGGACCGGAAGGCGCTGGAGGCCCTGCCGGGGGTCGGTCGCAAGACCGCCAACGTCATCCTCAACACCGCCTTCGGCCACCCGGTGATGGCGGTCGACACACATATCTTCCGCGTCGCCAACCGCACCGGCCTGGCGCCAGGCAAGAATGTGCGCGAGGTGGAGGACAAGCTCGTCCGGCTGGTGCCGAAGGAGTTTCTCAAGGACGCCCATCACTGGCTGATCCTGCATGGCCGCTACGTCTGCGTGGCGCGCAAGCCGCGCTGCGGCGCCTGCGTGATCTACGACCTGTGCGAGTACAAGGACAAGACGGCATAGCCCGTCGCCCCCATTCTGTAGCGATCCACACATACCGATCACACGGCAGAGCCATGTTCTTCTCCAACGACCGCAATCAACTCCGCCGCTACTACGTCGAATCCTGGCGCAAGGCCCGGGCCGGCCTGCCGCTGGAGCCGTTGGAGCAGATGGTTGCCGACGTGGTCGCCGCGCATCCTGAATACCACGCCCTGCTGGAAAACGAAGACCGGGCGCTGGGCCGTGAATTCCTGCCCGAGCACGGCGAGAGCAACCCGTTCGCGCACATGGGCATGCACATCGCCATCCGCGAGCAGGTGGCGACCAACCGGCCGCAGGGCATCGCCGCGCTGTACCGGCGCTTCGTCAAGGCGCTCGGCAGCCCGCTGGAAGCGGAGCATCTGATGATGGAGGCGCTGGCCGAGGCGCTCTGGCATGCCCAGCGGCAGGGCACGCCGCCGGACGAGCGGGCCTACATGCTGCAGCTCAAGGACATGCTGGCGCGGATGGGACAGTAGGACCTGGCTTCAGTCGAACCACGCCGGCCGGTGCAGGGCATAGCCCTGGGCGTAATCCACCCCGAGCCGGCGCAGCGCCTCCAGCGTGGCCTGGTCCTCGACGAACTCGGCGATGGTGCGCAGCCCCATCACGTGGCCGAGCCGATTGATGGCCTCCACCATGGAATGGTCGATGGAGTCACTGCACATGTGCTTCACGAACAGGCCGTCGATCTTGAGGTATTCCACCGGCAGCGTGCGCAGATAACCGAACGACGACAGCCCCGAGCCGAAATCGTCCAGGGCGAAGGAGCAGCCCCTGCTGCGCAGGGCGCTGATGAAGCGCTTGGCGCGCGGCAGGTTGGCGATGACCGCGGTTTCGGTGATCTCGAAGCAGATCCGTCGCGGATCAATGCCGGTGGCCGTGAGCTGCTGCAGGACGTAAGGCAGGAAAGCCTCGTCGCTGAGCGACTGCCCCGACAGGTTGATGGTGAAGCGGCGGATCGGATCGACCTGCGGCCCGCCGCGGACAATGCGCTCGAACACCCGGCGGACGATGCGGCGGTCGATCTGCGGCATCATGTTGAAGCGTTCCGCCGCCGGCAGGAACCGCATCGGCGCCGCTGTCGCCCCGTGCGGTCCGTCCATGCTGAGCAGGATCTCGACCATGGGCTCGCCGCTACCGGCCAGCGGCACGATGCGCTGATAGCGCAGCCGGAAACCGTCGTGATCCAGGGCATGCTGGATGTGCCCGGCCCACTGCATCTCGCCGTGGCGGTTCGCCAGCTCGCGGTCGCGGGCATGCGCGATGTGAACCCGGTTGCGGCCGTGGTCCTTGGCGACGTAGCAGGCGGCGTCGGCGGCTGCCAGCAGCCCGGACGGCGAGCTGGCCGCATCCAGCGGCACCACTCCGATGGACACGCCGACGGTGAAGGCCCTGCCCTCCCACTCGAAGCGGAACTCACGCATGGAGGCACAGATGTCTTCGGCGATCCGGCCGGCCTGGCGCAGCCCGTAGCCGTACAGCAGCAGCCCGAACTCGTCGCCGCCCAGGCGGGCCAGGGTATCGCTCTCGCCGACGAAGCCGGACAACAGCTCGGCGGCCCGCTTCAGCAGCTCGTCGCCGGCGATGTGACCGCAGGTATCGTTGACCAGCTTGAACTGGTCGAGATCCAGATAGCAGATCGCGTGCTCGCGCCGCTGGCGGCGGCTGCTGGCCATGGCGCGCCAGAGCTTCACCTCCAGGGCCCGGCGGTTGGGCAGCCCGGTCAGCGCGTCGTGGCTGGCCTGGAAAGATACCACCCGTGCCATCCCCCGCAGC
>Ga0079224_100000606_pt1 | contig 36232 bp, 35 predicted proteins | sample Stecom2015_FD_80414 | JGI IMG/M metagenome (GOLD analysis project Ga0079224, IMG submission 80414) | Agricultural soil microbial communities from Utah to study Nitrogen management - Steer compost 2015 | ecosystem: Environmental > Terrestrial > Soil > Agricultural land | place: USA: Utah... | reverse complement strand
CTACGCCGTGGGTAATGACCAGCCAGCCGGCTTCCGTTTCCAAGGGGGAGCCGCAATTTCCGATTTGGACAAACTCCCAAGGAAACCGTGGTTTCTGAATCAGTTCGGCTTCGCGCCAAACGTTAATATTATCTGAAAAGGCGATGTAGTTGTTGATGCCGTCAATACGGCATAGCATAGCATACCGTCCGTTAATTTTGCGCGGAAACAACGCCATGCCTTTGTTTTGGGCGATATGTCCGTAAATCGGCATGACCGTAAAGTGGAGGAAATCTTCGGTCTTCAATAGTTTGGGCAGAATTGCCACCCCGTCATACGCGGTGTAAGTAGCGTAATAGGTAGCCTCGCCCGAATCATCGACGAAGCGTACGAACCGCGCGTCTTCGATGCCGTTTCGCTCGGTGCTGGCGAAAGGAAACACGACCCTTTCGCAAAGGGCCGTATCTGCCGAAAAGGTCATTTCGTAATGGGAAGAGGCCAACCAGTACACTTCTTGCAAAAAGGACGCATTGTCTTGCGTGGGCGGAAGATTCGCGGATGCTTTTTCCAAACGCTGGCGAAGTTCTTCGTGGGTAAAGGTGTCCGGCAATTCCGCTTCCACGGCTTGGTAGGCTTCTTCGCTGCTTTGGCCGCTATGCTGGATCATCTCGCGCAACTTTCGAAGGAATGTTTTTTTCTCATACAGGTGATTGCGTACATGCTCCGGCACTTCGAGCATCCGCCCTGGAGGATCGACATCGATATTGTTTTGGCCGTCCAAAACGCCTTGTCTAAACACGATAGAAGAAATATGGCCCTCCCCTGTGGCGCGGAAGCTAATAATTACCCGTTTGTGGTGTCTCGGCAGTTGGGACTGGTCGGGATGTTCGACAATGGACGGATTGAAAAACGCCGCCGCTTCAATGGAATATTCCATGGTAAAATAGGCGCCGATTAGCATTCTCAAGGTCTCGGACAAATCATTTAGGCTGACCCCCATGTTGGCCAACAATGGCGATACGCGATTGAAGTGATGCATGAAAATCTTCTGGATACTGCGATGCCGGACGGAATATTTTCGCATCACCTGGCTGAAAAGCTGTTGCCTTTCGAGCTTGGGGAGCGTGATAAGCGACTCGATTAGCTGTCTGGCGCGTTCTTCCCCCGCGAATCGGAAGCGCGCGATCACGCGGCGCACGTCGGGCTCAAATATCATGTCTTTGCGGACGACGGTTAGAGGCATAGTCGATATGATGTAAGCGGTCAATATTTTGTGCTCCACTCGGGACCGCACGCGAACCCAGGCGATGGCGGTTTGCTACGTAAATGTAGGAGTTTTCCATACAAAAAACTCCAAACCGATTTAGAAAAATACAAACATCACGCCAAAATCCTGTATTCCATCATTTTTCACCCATATCGCTATATGATTGATACACAAATGACAACTCGCACCTGCGGATGGCAGATTTAGGGAATTGGCACAGGAAATCGGGCAGGAGTTCCCGAACCATTCAGCGGTAAGCTTGTCCTTACTACAAAACAAAATAGCCTTGTTGCCGACGATCTTCACCTCGCACAACCGATGTAGCTTATGACAAAAGAAAAAACCTATGCCGCCCTTTTTTGGGCCATCGTCATTGCGTTCCTGTACCTCGGAGCGCCAGTATTGATTCCCTTGGCCTTAGCTGGTTTACTGGCCGCGCTGGTGCAGAACCTAGCCGACTGGTTGGAGCGAAAGGGACTGCCCCGCTTATGGGCTTCTCTGGCCATTGTCGGAGTCTTGCTGGTCGTCGTCCTCGGTTTCGTACTGGTTCTAGCCATTCAGGTACAGGGGCTCGTTGACCAATCCCAAGACTTTCGAGCCCAGTTCCAAGAACAATTTGAGCGCCTAAAAGCTTGGATTAGCGACACCTTGGGTATTAGCCCCACCGAACAAGAGGAGGCGATTGAAGCCCAGCGGCCGGATGGAAGTGCAAGTGATGCGATCATGGCCGTGGTGGGCGGGATAGCCACAGTCGCATTCAATACCATCCTGGTCATCGTTTATACGTTTCTCCTACTTTTCTATCGCGACAACCTGGCCCAGTTCGTATTGCGCATGGTGGCCCCCACTGAGCGCGCCAAAACCGGGAAGATAATTGCCAAATCAGCGGAAGTATCCCGGTATTACGTTCGCGGGCTGTTCTACATGGTTGTGTGCCTTTGGGTTATGTATGGCTTAGGATTTAGCCTGTTGGGCATAGAAGGCGCGTTGTTCTTCGCATTGCTCTGCGGCACCCTTGAGATCATACCGTTCGTAGGTAATCTGGTGGGTAATGCAGTCGTCGTCATCGCTGTATTGGTTCAAGGCGGCGATGGAATGATGATACTGGGCGTGGTCGGCATCTATCTTTTGGTCCAATTAACGCAGACCTACGTTCTCGAGCCCATCATGGTCGGACACCAAGTAAAGATCAACGCCCTGTTCACGATATTGGGACTGATCGTGGGCGAGTTGATATGGGGCATTGCGGGCCTTGCACTGGCTATCCCTGCGTTAGGCATCGTAAAAATCGTCTGCGACCATGTGCCTAGGTGGAAGCCCCTAGCGGACCTGCTCGATTCAGAACGGCGGAAAGTAGAAAAGCAAGGCTACTAACGCTAATCCCGGTCAAATACCCTTTCGCTTCGCATAAATACCCGTTAAGCGTGGAGAAGTGCGGTATGCAAAAGACTACTCTGTTAGCTAAAAACGCTTGAAACAGTCTAACAATTAGCGATTTGCGAAAAAACCGCAGGGCAATATGGTATGTAGATACGTCGATATGGGGATATGGATCTGTCACGGTGCGCCAACCATCGATTTCGGGAGATTGTTTGTTAAGAAAACAATACCTCATGAGAACGAAACATCCCGACTTCCACCCTCGCGGCCTGCTTCCCTTTATGGAGACTTTGCTGCAAGAGGCGTACTGGTGCGAAAATCAGCTTTGCGACGTTCTGGATAGTGTCAAAAGCAAGGCCACGGCCGATCCGCTCCGCGAGGCACTAATCGGACATCTGGAAGAAACCCGCAACCAAGTGGGGCGGCTGGAAAAGATATTCTCCCTGTTGGGCCGGCAAAAAGAAGCGTTATTTTGCGTGGGTATGCAAGGTCTTGTGGACGAAGCCTGGCAGGCTGTGGACGAAACGCCCGAAGAGTCGGCCGAGCGCGACGCGGCCCTGATTATCGCCATGCAACGCATCGAACACTATGAGATTGTTACCTATGCCAGCTTATATGCATTGTCCGTGGCATCGGGCTATCAGGACGTGTCAGATCTGTTTGAAATGAGCCTAGCCGAAGAAAAAAAGGCGGACGGGACATTAACCCGTCTGGCCATCAGCCTGATCAACCCTGAGGCCACGCGCAAATCGTCCGGACACGTAGATGCGGACGAAGTCCGGCCGCTTCCGGGTGATACGGCCGTAGACGTGGCCGAATCTCTTCCGCTGTCGGAAAACGGAATACCTGAACCGCTTAAGAACCCCATGCCATGAAAAACGTCATTCCACCCCATACCGAAGGAAAGAGACTTGACTGCTTCGAATCAATCGAATTCGCAAGCGCCGAAGAAGCACGCCGTTTTTATGAAATCGCCCGAGACCGGCTATTGCACGTGCAGCAATGGGCAAAAATCACCGACATCCCCTCGGCCACCTTTACGCTCATGGACCGTGGCCGCCAGGAGTTGGATCGCGCAGCCGCCGTTGGCGATTTTATCCGCATCGATATTCCCGGTCCCGGCCTGCCGAGTAGCCGAGGCTACGATTGGGTTCGCGTCGAGGACGTAGCACGGGACTCGACGCCGGATTACCAGCGCACGGTGCTAACACTACGCCCCACGCCAGACCCGACTAACGACAATCCTGATACTGCCCACTTTTTTACGCATTTGGCGACCTCCACGTTGCTCGTTGAACAACGCGGCAACTCGGTATCCGCACACTACGCCGGACGCAATGAGGTCGTCAACACCGAAAACCGTGGCATAGTGGATAACCTGCGGAACTTCCTAGTGGGCTTTACCGCCAAGATGGGTGCTTCCTTTCCACAATGGAAAGCACTCGTGGCCGCCATCGTCAAAACAGAAGACTTACCCCATAATACCTAAGTCGGATGCTGAGGCATGTTGGTAAGCACAAACGCTTGACCAAGAAAATACAGGCTGGTTATTTTATCATCACGGGGGCTTGGCCGATTGTCCATATCGACAGTTTCATGGCGGTCACTGGATTTAAAACGGATATTTGGCTTGTGCACATGGTGGGGCTACTCGCCATCTCAATCGGTACCTGCATGATTTTCGAACAACGCAGCTTGCTGCTGCCGATTTGTACATCGGCAAGCTTCGCCCTAATAGACTTGCTCTACGTCATGGAAGGGACCATTTCACCCGTATACCTGGGCGATCTGGCCGTACAGCTGGTTTGCCTGTTTATCTACTCATGCCCTTCGTTGCCCGAAGATCCGGCTCGGGCACGCCCCCACCGGAACGCATCGTAGCACCGGTGGCAATGCCCAAGGCTAGCGTGCGATGGCTTCGCCTTGAATATCCAACGCTTTTAATTTGCTAAGGTATCCTTCGTCTGTCAGGTCGAGCCGTAGTGGGGTGATCGACACGAACCCCCGCTCCATTGCCCAGCGATCGGTATCGGTCTCCGCGGGCTCGAGCGCACTGACGGTAAACCAATAGTGCTTACGTCCGAGCGGATCGGTCCCGGGCACGATCCGTCCATCATAAAAGCGTACGGACTGCCGGGTCCAGCGGATACCTCGAGGCTCTGGCGGTAGGTTGACGTTATACAACCCAATTTCGTCGGGCCGTTCGAGAAGCAACGATAGCGTTTTTTCGATGTAAGGCGTTAAGGACTCAAAATCCGGCTCCGATTTGCCCACTGGCGTACTGAGGGCGATTCCTTTCTTGCCAAAGAGCATGGCCTGTTTGGCCGCGGCCAGGGTCCCCGAGTGCCACATGGAATTCCCCAAGTTGGGTCCCATGTTGACCCCCGATAATACGACCTGGATTCCCCGCCGCAGATGCATGCCCAAGGCTACACAGTCTGCTGGCGTGCCGTTGACGCGGTATGCATCCAGTCCGTTAAACGCGACGTGCACCTTTTTGCAGGTAAGCGGACGCGAGTGCGTAACGGCGTGGCCCATGGAGGATTGTTCCACATCGGGCGCCACCACGACGACTTCACCAAATTGGGACGCTATCGTCGCCAGCGCTTTAATGCCCGGACTATAAATCCCATCGTCATTAGTCACTAAAATCCTCATCTCCTTGTGTTTTATGTGTTTCCCATTGTGGTCGATCAATATTTCAAACAAGTATGAACGGATGTTTGTTTTAGTCGCAAAAGGATGACAATGAAAAATGGCGCACACGTGCACATACTGCATAATCCCAAAGCGGGCGAGCAAGACAGCACCCGAGCGGACCTGATCCGGTTGGTAGAGGCGTCGGGCTTTTCGTGTGATTATGCGTCGGTAAAAGAGAACGGCTGGCACCGTTTCAAGCCTCATACGTCGCTGCTGATCGTTGTGGGTGGCGACGGCACCGTTCGAGCCGTGGCACAGAGAACCCTAAAAAGCATGCATCTCGCCAAACCGCTTCCGTTGCTATTGCTTCCCGCCGGGACGGCGAATAACCTGGCGGCGACCTTGGGCATTTCGAGCCAAACCTCGGACTTGCCTTCGCGCCTCAGCGGGCTACGCCAAAGACCAGTCGATGTGGGAACGATTTCGGGTTTCGGTAAAACGTCATTTTTTCTTGAGGGGGCCGGATCCGGCTTATTCCCGGTCCTGATGAGGACCATGAAAAGCGACAGGCGCGAATTTTCGACGCGCGAGGAGGAACTGGAGGTGGCGCGCAAGAAACTGTATGATGTAGCCAAGGCCCATGAAGCCACGTACGCCGAACTGATGATCGACGGCAAGGTTTATCAAGGGAATTTCCTGTTGGTGGAAATCCTCAATACCCAATCCATCGGCCCTAACCTGCAACTGGCTCCCGACGCCGACCCCGGTGATGGCGTCTTCCACGTTGCCATGCTCCGTGGCGAGAATCGCGAGGCGTTTTTGGCGTACCTAGCGGGTGCCAAACTGACAAACGGAAAGATGGACGACAACCGTGGCAAGGCGTCCCTACCTTGGGATCTGGTCGAAATGAAGGAGGAAACACATATACGAAGCGAAAGTACCCTGCTGCACGTGGATGACAAGTTGGTTGAGTGCCGTGAAAACAGCCTCCTGCGCATCGGCATTCGAAAAGGCGTGTTGGACATGGTGCTGTAACACCTTAAATATATCCATACTATCTATTTCAAAAACATCTTATTGTGAGCAAAACCATTATCGTGTCGAACCGGCTTCCGGTCAAAATCAAGCGAGAAGAGAATGAATACCAAATCCTGCCTAGCGAGGGCGGCTTGGCCACTGGGCTAGTGGGAGTACATCAACAGGGGGAGAACCTCTGGATCGGCTGGCCTGGCCTGCCAACCGAACAGCTCGATAACTTAGGCTACTTTACACGCAAGTTGAACGCTATGCGCCTGGTGCCCCTTTATCTCACCGAAGATGAGGTCGAGGGTTTCTATGAGGGTTTTTCCAACGAGGTCTTGTGGCCGATATTTCACTACATCTCCACCTATGCAAACTATGACCTGGATAACTGGGAGACCTATCGGCGGGTAAACGAGAAATTCCGGGATGCCATCCTGCAACATGCTGGACCGCACGACCAGATTTGGATACATGACTACCAGTTGTTGCTGTTGCCTGGCTTGCTGCGTGAAGCTCTTCCGGAGGCGACGATCGCGTACTTCCAGCACATACCGTTTCCTTCCCAAGAGTTATTTCGGCTCATTCCGTGGCGCCGGGAGCTGCTCAATGGAATGCTCGGAGCGGATTTGCTAGGCTTTCACACCTTTGACGACGTACGTCATTTCATTAGCTCCGCCACCCGAATTTTGGGCGTGCACAGCCATGCCAACCAACTTGAAATTGAAGGACGGCGCATGTTTGCGGAACCTTATCCCATGGGCACCGACAGCCAGCGGTTTTCCGAACTGGTAGCCGAGCCGAATGTTCAGGACCGTATCGCGGAATTGAAGGAAAACTACAAAGGACAGCGGCTGATGCTGTCCATCGACCGGCTGGACTACAGCAAAGGCATACTGCAACGCCTTTATGCGCTCGAGCTACTACTGCAGGAGAATCCGCGTTTTCACAAGCAATTGGTGCTTTATATGGTCGTAGTGCCCTCTCGGGATACCGTTCCGGAATATCAGCGCCTAAAAGAGGAAATTGACCGACTGGTCGGCCACATCAACGCGGAATTTGGCACGTTTGACTGGTACCCCATAGCCTATTTCTACCACAGCTATCCCGCCACCGAAATCGCCGCTTTATATGCCACTGCGGACATTTGCGTGGTGACACCGCTGCGCGACGGCATGAACCTCGTGTGCAAGGAGTACGTCTCATGCCGAAACGATGGCTCGGGCGTACTCATCCTCAGCGAGATGGCTGGCGCTGCGCATGAGCTTATCGATGCGCTTGTCGTCAACCCCAACAACATCCACGACATCGCCGGCGCCATGCTCGCTGCACTGGACATGCCCGCTACAGAGCAACGGCGTCGCATGGAGGCCATGCGGCGCATTGTATTCAAGTTTAACGTGTACCATTGGGCCAAGTTATTTCTTAGTCGCCTGCATGAAGTATCCACGCTACAGACCCAAAGCAAAACACGCTTAGTGAGCGACCAGGTGGAACGGGCCATCCTTTCGCAGTATCGACACGCTAGCGACCGCCTGCTCCTACTCGACTACGACGGCACGCTCGTCGACTTCCAAAACGACGTTGACAAGGCGTACCCGGACGATGAGCTGTACGCCTTGCTGGATAGTTTGGCCGCGGATGCGCATAACCACGTCGTGTTGATCAGCGGCCGCAAGCAGGAGACCCTAGAAGCGTGGTTTGGTGATAAGAACCATTCACTTGTGGCTGAGCATGGGGTGTGGACTAAACACGTAGGCTCGGATTGGCAACTGCGCAGCGGCCTGTCCCGCGCCTGGAAATCAGACGTGAAGGACGTAATGGACAGCTACGCCGACCGCACGCCGGGCGCGTTTGTTGAAGAGAAAAGCTATTCGCTCGCATGGCATTTCCGAAAGGTGCCTGATGGCTTGGGTGTACTGCGCGCTACCGAACTGAAGGAAAGCCTACGCGACTTTTCCTCCACCTATGGGTTGCAATTGCTGGACGGCAATAAAGTAATCGAAATGCGCCACGCGCAAGTCAACAAGGGCCAAGCCACACTGGACATTCTCGCGCGGCGCCAATATGACTTTATACTCGCCATCGGCGATGACACAACCGACGAGGATACGTTTGCCTCCGTACCGGCTGGGGCGTTCACGGTCAAGGTAGGCTCCGATAGGTCTGCGGCACGCTTTTACGTCAAAAACCGATCAAAAGTCCGGATGCTGTTACAGCAACTGGCGGGTATCTCGAAAGATAATTCCAAAAACCGCATGGACTAGCGGCAGACCTCTTATTCGACGAAAATCGGGCGGTCTAGCTTCATGGCTATCCGATACGCTGCATTCATCAAGCCCACGTGGCTATACGCTTGGGGGAAATTGCCCCATTGGCTCCCGTTTCGTTCGTCAATATCCTCGCTGAAGAGCATCAGCGAGTTGCCATATCCCAATAAGCGTTCGAAGATTTCCATCGCTTCGTCCAAGCGCCCGACGCAGGCCAGGGCTTCCACGTACCAGAACGCGCAAATCAGGAAGGTCGATTTAGGCTTTCCAAAGTCATCCGGGTGCACGTATCGATAAAATAGTCCTTCCGGCGTTTTGAGCTCTGCCTCTAGCGCCTTGAGGTGGTTTTTTGCTTTTTCTGAGGTGGGGTCGAGGTAATGCATCATAATCAGCTGTAGGGTGCTCGCATCCAAATGCGGGCTACCGACGGCATTGGTATAAACCTGCCGTTTGGCGTCGTAGCATCCCTCGATGTGCTCGGACGCCCGTGCCATGAGCAGGCCGGCGCGATCCATGATGCGCTCGTCGCCGATTATCCTCCCAAGTTTGTAGGCAGCAGCGCTGCCTGCCCATTGAAACAGGTTGGAGTAACAGTGCCGATTGGCAAAATTGCGAAACTCCCAAATACCAGCATCCTTTTCATCGATCGTGCTTTCAATCTTTCGGAGAATATAATCCACCCAACCGCCTGCGTCCGAACGTTCCTTATACACGAACCGATGGTCGGAATACAAGGGCAACAGCGCAATCATCGCTTGGCCATACACGTCATTCTGGATGTGTTCGTACGCTTGGTTGCCCACACGCACCGGTTGGTTGCCCAGATAGCCGCCTAAATAGTCCAAGACCCGTTCGGTTAGCTTGATTTGGCCGTCGATGCCATAGAGCGGTTGCAGGCGTCCGGTATCGACATGCGTGATATTGGCTATATAGTTGGCATAACGTTCCATTTCCTCAAACTGCCCGATGTGGTTAAGGGCGGTGATCACGTAGTAGCTGTCGCGCAGCCAACAATACCGGTAGTCCCAATTGCGGCCGCTGCCGGGATGCTCGGGAAGGCTGGTCGTGCTGGCCGCGATAATGGCTCCCGTGTCTTCAAACTGGTGGATCTTTAGGACCAATGCCGAGCGGATTACCTCTTCCTGATAAAAATTGGAAATCGTGGCGTGTTTGATCCAAGTGCGCCAGTATTGGGTGGTCTCGCGCAGGAACCGCTCGGCCGTGGGCTGCAAGGGTGCTTCCAGGGGCTGCCCGTAGGTAAGGACGAGGTATTTCGTTTCGCTAAGCACCATCGGCTTATCACCAAAAAAATGGGACACGGGGACATTGGTCGTCAAGCGCATCTGTTCCGTGCCGTTACGAAACTCCACGTGGTTGCTTCCGCGATACCGTTCGAAGGTGTGTGCGCCGTAGTTGCCCACGGGCCGGCAGCATACCCGTACGCGTGGCCTACCGCGTAGCGGTTCGACTTTGCGAATCAGCATCAGCGGTTTGAAATAGCGGTCGTACTGCCGAAATCGTGGCGCGAAGTCCGTTATTCGGTATGCACCCTCTGCGGTCGTCACCTCGGTTCTCAGCACGTTGGTATTTTCTACGTAATACTGGCTGGTGGTGTACCTGTCTGGAGGCAGGATCGAAAATTCCCCACCTTTCTCGATGTCTAACAAACTGCCGAAGACGAAGGAACTGTCGAAAGTGGGCCAGCACAGCCACGAGATGTTGGTGTCTTGGCCCACGTGCGCGATGTAGGCGCAATTTCCGATGATACCGCTTTCATAGATGTGTTTGTTGCTTATTCCAGCATGTTGCATGATAAATGGGAAGTTTAAATGATCTAACGGTTTTGCGGAGTCTGGGCGTGGTCGCTCACCGGTATGTCGATCTCCATCAAGTGGAATGGCGTGGGCGCACCTAGCCGCCCTAACACCGGCAGGGACACGTTGTAAACCGGCACCCCGTTGGGCGTACGTCCTTCAGGCTGCCCTTTGTGTGCGTGCCCGTGAAAGACCGCTTGCACCTCCGTCCGCTGAAGGGGCTCCAGTAAGCGAGATGAACCCAAGAAAGGATAGATTTCCAAAGGCTCGCCCTCTACGGTTTCCACAATCGGCGCGTAATGCATAATCGCGATTTTGTGAAGTTCGCCCCGGTGTTGTCCCAGCCTCGATAGCGCGCGCTCAAGCTTCAGTGCCTCGTCTACCGCTTCCTGTACGAACGATTTCAAGGTATTTTCGCCAAATTTGGACAACATAAACGTGCCGAATCCCCCGCAGAATCCCTTTATTCCAGCGAATCCCACCCCTTCCACGACGACCGACTCGCCGTCTAAAATAGCCACACCTGCTTGCTGCAGGGTTTCCTTAATCAGTTTCTGCCGGTCTTTTTCGTGATCGTGGTTTCCTAATACCCCAACCATGGAGACCTTGCATCCTCGCAACTCTTCTGCCAACAGGCCAGCTTCGTCCTCATCGCCGGTATCCGTTAGGTCGCCCGCGAGCACCAAAATATCAGCTTGGGCGCATATGGTTTCAAAATATTCTTTCCATTTGCCCCGATCCGTGATGCGTACGTGCAGATCGCCTACTGCCGCAATCCGTACTTTTTTCCCTTGTTCTTCATCCATGGGCATCTATTTATATTGTCTTGATTGTGTATGATTTATAATTCCACAACTTAATATCCGCTTCATATTGGGTTTGGTCGATCATGGGCCCTCGGCATACCTTCTCGACTGAGGCGGGCAACTCATACAATCCCTTGGCCCGATCGATCAGTTCGTGGAATAGCCAATCCGGTATGATATTCCGGTAGTCGGCCGGATACACGAACTGGAACACGAGAAGCTGTGCCAGCAATAGCGGCCAATGCGGATTAAGCCGGTCGCGCAGCCGCTTCCAATCCAGCGCGTGGCCCACGCGTAGCAATAAGTGGTTGATGTCCGCTCCGTCAAAACGCTCTCGGTTTTGTACGTAAAGCTTGCACCAGATAAGTTCTTCGGGCGGGACATATTTGACGGAAACGCCACAAAACTCACCATCCGTAGCGTGGGTATACCACGTCTCGTCTACGCGGCATATTCCATTCACCGTGTCGAATATAATGTCGATGTAGTATTCGTCCTTGAAGGCTTTAGCCAGCCACCTGGAGTCCGTCAACTCGATGCGATATCCGTGGTTTTCAAAGCACTTTAAAATTTTAGGATATTCCTCGGTCAGGCAAAAGAGATCCAGATCCTTCGTTTGACGGGGCAAGCCCGTATAGTGGCTCACGGCAAAACCGCCGCCCACCATAAATGTTAGGCCCTCCTCTTGCAGGAGGGATAGGGCTGCGCAGTAAACGTCGTGCTGGTCTTTGCGTGGTGCTATCAGATTGTTTTCCATATGCTGCGTCATAATTCAAGACGTGGCCATCCGCCGTGATACGCCTTGCCTACTCTTAACAGACAATTCGGAAGAAAGGTTGTTTGCCGCGAGCGAAATTCCGCGCCCAGGGCATGCGGTTGATTGACGCAATCCCAAACCGTACTTGTACTCCTCCGAGCCCTAAAATGACGTAGAATTACTCAATTGGCGATTAAAATGAACGGCTGGGGGGCAGGGCTGTTTAACAAGTGATTATCCGAACGGCCGCCGACAAATCCCTGCGCGGATGTTTGGATGTCGCGAGTCAGCCTCGCAATTAAAATGGTATAACAATTAACGTAAAGACCATGGCAAAATCATCAAAAACTGGCAACGGAATGCCAAATGCCCACCTACATGAGTTACTGGTGGATGAACTGAAGGACATGTACAATGCCGAGCGCCAGCTGCTCAAAGGCTTAAAGCAATTGGCGGAGGCAGCGCAAAACGAGGAAGTTAAGAATGCGTTCGTCCAACACCGGCAAGAGACCGAGCAGCAGATCGAAACGCTAAAAAAGGTATTTGAACTCTTGGACAAACCCGCACGCGGCAAGAAGTGCAAGGCCATGGAAGGCTTAGTGGAAGAAGCTAACGAAATTGCCGCCGATTTTGAGGGATCCGAGGCGCTGGATGCCGCGTTGATTGCGGCTGCGCAAAAAGTCGAGCACTACGAGATTGCCAGTTACGGCTGCATGACGACGTATGCCAAATTAATGCAGCACGACGAGGCAGCCGAGCTGCTTAACCAAATCTTGGAACAGGAGAAAGAAACCGACGTGAAGCTGACTAAACTCGCCATGTCTATTGCGAACACAAAATAGACTTTATCCTTCGCGGGCAGCAGCCCACCAAAGCGGCGAAAGATACGTCGTCTCTTTTAAACAAAAAAACGTTATGAATACTATGACAGGAAACGAAGGCACTAACACCAAGATGGTGGAGAAAGCCACCTCACAAATCCCCTCCCTCTTTTTTCTGGGGGCTTCGGTAGCGGCCATGGGTACATCGCTCACCTTGAAATGCCTCGGCAAGGACAAAGCCGCGCTTTTCGTCGGCCAATGGGCCGCACCTTTCTTATTGTTAGGAATATACAATAAAATCGTGAAGACCGAAGGCCACGATTAGATTAACTTTCTCTCAATGATGTGGTGATTTAGCCTGTTCTGGGGCATAGGTGCAAGCCATCCCCCGGGACAGGCTGTTGCCGATCCCTAACAATTAGGATGCTGATTCGAGGGCATGTGGAAAAGCAAGGGTCACTTTTGTCCCTTTGCCTAGTTCGCTGCTGATTTCTATGGTTCCGCCCAATCGGTTGAGGATGCGGCGCGCCAAGCTGAGCCCAATGCCCGTTCCTTGAAAGGCACCCGCATTGCCTGCCCGCGAAAAGACGTCAAATACCGATGCCAGATTTTCCGGGGGAATGCCGATTCCGTTATCCGCGACGGTGTACACAACCGCTTGCTTGGTTTTCCGACTTTGGACTTTTACGACCGGGGGCTTGCTATTAACGCTGTACTTAACGGCATTTCCGATAATATTGAGAAAAACCTGATATAACACGCTCTTTTCGCCCGAAAGGGGGAGCAGCTTGCCGTAGCTGATTTGGCAGTCCGGGCTTTGGTACAGTAACTTTGCATTATCGGATATCAAATGGATCATATGCTCCATCGGCACCTGTTCCATGGCGTATTGATAGGACCGCGTCGAGCTGATGCGCAGCACACCGTTAATAATCTGCTCAATGCTATTCATGTTATCCAGGATATTCCTTTTCCACTCCATTTCCTTTTCCGGCGGAATATTCTCATTGGAGGTCATGAACTGCATACCCATTTTGGCGATGGCCAAGGGATTCCTCAAATCATGGGATAGCGTAAACGTCAACATCTCCAATTCGTTATTCAACGCGATGAGCTCCTGATTAAACATTTCCTGCTCTTTGGCACGGGTAATCATGGCTTCAATCACGAGCGCGTGCAGGTCGCTGACGAACGTCAGGTCGTTTTCGTTCCACGGTGTCGAGGCGCCGCGGACGGTATTCTCCCACACACGGCAGTCAAGCGTACCCAATTCGACCGTGCCGTCGCTGGATTCGCCCGGTATCAATTCAATTTGCGTCACTTGGTGCAGGCTCTCCTTCCGGAACCATAAAATCAGATGGTCTTCCTGTTGGCCGAGCTGCAAGGCCATCAATCCGGCAAACGGAAGCTCGCCCTTAATCGCCTCGCCGTGCCGGGCCTTGAAATTGTTGTCCTTAAAAATGGGCTTCTTAGGTTGTTGTTGGATAAACTTAAAGAGTTGTCGCAATTGTTTCTTCGTGGGATGCAAGCCGTGCGTAGAGATGTCGCCGCGGTGGTATATGGCTAGCCCATCGGCATGCGGGATCTCACAGAGGGTCTTCATGCGTTCGACCAATGCACAGTTTATCGTGTTGCTAAACAGGAAACTGTCCTTCAATTCCAGCTCCACGTCCCTTATCTTCTCGTGGTACTGGAGCAGCTTCTGTTTCATCAGCGTTTCGAAGCGGCTCGCGACGTTCTGCACAATAAACGTACACAGCTTTCGTTTCTGGAAATCAATCGGCTTGACGGTGGCATTCTGGCAAACCACCAAACCCCAGAAATCCCCGTTGATGGTCAACGGAAAGGCGATATACGAACGAACATCGATTGTCTTGAGATAGGCGGAGTGAATAAGGGGGATGGGCAGATATGGCGAGGGGAGCAGCCTGATGTCGCCTAATGAATAGAAATCATGGGTGGTGTCCCCAAGGTCGGGACAATAACGGAATGAACGACCACGATAATATTCAACCACATCCGGCGGCATGAACGCTGCCGAGTATTCGCGCCCCAAAACCCTACCACTGCCCTCTCTCGAACGTTCCGCCAGCACTTTACCGTTGTACCCGTCCATCACCTGTAAAACAAATACGTGGTCGAAGTCGATCAGCGTCTCCAGCGATCGGCATAACGAATGCCAAATGTCAATGGGCTCTTTTTCAAATAGAAAGCCGATCTCATTCATTTCTGCCGCGGATATCGATTTACTAATTTGTGGCTCCCATTCCAAATAAAGCAATCCGCCATACAGGTAGGCACAGAGGTAATGGATCTTTTTACCGATAGGATGTAGGATCAGCTTCCGCGGAGTAGCCGCACAGGCGACTTCATCGATTGCCTCCAAGATCTTGCTCGCATGACCGGGCAAGTAGTGGCGAATAAACGCTTCCAAGTCGGTGTCTAGGTATTGTTCGACCGAGCCCGCCTCCAGAATTTCGCCAAAGCGTTCACTGATGCCCAGAATTTTGCCGTCCAGCGTAGCTACCATCAGGTAGCCAAAGTTCTGTAAGGGAGACTTGGCTATAGAAGTAGCGCTAGCGGGCTGGAACATAACGGAGTGTTGTCAAGTGCATATTTTCAAAGGGCAACAGGTAATCAATCAAAAATAGCATTATTTTTCCTTGTTTTTCTGCAAGAGCGCTCAATATTAGCAAATCAAGTATCACTACCGCAAAGGATCAAATGCTATCCCATAAGCGGCCTGCTTTTTCGTGCATGCTATTTACTGTTTTCACGCCAGAAGCCCTTTTCATGTGATCGAGCGCCGTTAAGATAACATTAGTACGGTGAATTTGTTTGGTGGCAGATTTCCGTCCATAGCAAAGCACGCCGACCTCGATAGCTCGTAGCGGCATGCTTTTGAACCCTCGCAAACGGGCACTTGCGAGGGGATGCTATATTAAATAAGCGCCTAACGAGGGGCGTTGGGCCGAAAAACTCAGCAGGTAGGCCAGGGCTTCGCAAATCCGGTACGGGTTCGACTGTTCGTCCAGCAAACCGAGTTGGTATCCATATTGTGACCAGGGTTTCAGCGGATCCGCCGTAGTGGCATCGAGTAGCAACACCGGTATACCCAGTCGGTCGGCAAGGCGGAATATTCCCCAACTGCCGGTTGCTACGGCGTCTGCCCCGCTTACCAAGTAAAGCAGGGCGTCAGCGGACAAGCGGCCCACCATATCCTTGAATTGGGAATGGTTAATGGCTTGGGCAATTTCTTCCAAATACGAGGAACGCTTGTAGCCCGCCAAGACGATTGCGTGCGTATCCCCCATGAATTTGTTGATGCACTTGACAATGGTTTCCCCGTTTATCCGGTTATCGGAATCGCTAGCCTCCAAATGGATGACGATATAGGGCTTGGCCGGCGGTTCCGTCAGGACATTTTCCAATGCGACGACCGGTGTCTTTCCCATTCCGTTGCAGGCGCGGGCCCGGCCGCGTCCTGATACGTTCCTCGGCTTTTCCAATATCTCCGTCCGTCCACTCATACGGCCACGCCTCCCTGCATGTGTTGGTCCGATGCTTTGAAGGCCGCAAGGTCCTGCGCTACCAATTCACAAACGGAATGGATGAGGTGCACGTGCATCTCCGACACTCTGGCCGGATCCGAGGAAGGGACAATGAGGTTATAGTGTCCCAGGTTAGCTAGCTGGCCACCATTGGCGCCGAGGAAATTTACGCAGAGCATCTCACGGGCGCGCGCATGTTTCAAGGCGTTTGTTACCGCTATTGACGGTCCGTCGGCACCGAAACTTACGAGAATGTCACCGGCGTTGCCCAGTATGTCGATCTGTCGGGCGAAAATATCGTCGCCTCCTTCCCCATTGGCCCAGGCCGAAAGCAAGGCTGGATCTCCATTGAGAGAAAGCGCCACACAGGGGCAGTTGGTATCGCGGTTGAAGCGTCCTAACAGCTGCGAGACAAAGTGCTGGACGCCGGCGCTGGAGTCGCCGTGGCCGCACACCAATATTTTCGCTCCTTTTTTTATGGATTCGGAGAGTGCCTGGGCTGCTTCGGCCACGTCTGAGCACAAGGTGTCAGCCGTGAGCTGAAACAGGGCCGATGCCTCGCTAAGCATGCTTTTAACGAGCATGGGACGCGATTTAATAATCGCGCTTGCGGGTCTTGATGCCAAGATACGTTCATACAGCTGGGCGGTTTGTTCGGCCATAGCCTCCCAAGTAGCCTGACCGACGACGGACATGCGTTCCGCATCGCCGCTCTGCTGCGCTGGAGCGGAGGCCCTACGCGCTATCACTTCTACCTTATTCGGGTCGGCATGGTAGAGTTCGAGCAGGCCGTTCAGCTCATCGGGGTCCGCCGCGATCAGCTGGTCTGCATGCCAAACGATTTCATCTTCCACGTCGATGCGCTCGGCCCATAGTCGGCTCTCGTCGGCATGAACGCCTTTTCCCACCACGCCAAGCTCGTCGAAACTGGCGACTAACGGGATGCAGAGCGCCTGCTTCACTTTTATACCTACATGGCCCGAAAGCCAGAAGTGGGCGTGCACCAAGTTGTATTGAATGCGGTAATCGCCAATGATATCAAGCATCATGTCTGCAAACTCGTCCATATACATTAGCAACTCATTCGCCGGAATGGGTTTGGCCGGCCCCGCCAGAACGTTGAATACCCGCACATGATGATAGAAATACACAATCTCGTCCAGCTCGAGCGAGTCGCGACGGGTGTAGATATCGACGTCGTAACCAACGTCTGACAGTGCCTTTGCCAGCTCCGCGACATAATTAACCTGATGCTCGCCAACGACAGCCAAAGGCGAGGTATGCGCGCTAATCAATGCGATTTTATTTTTCATAAGATTTAGATTCAAAGTATGACTGATTATCGTGCTATTTTTTTTACGGCGTTGCCGCGAAAACACCGCTAATCTACGTTGGTGCCGTTGACATCCTTAGGGATGTCCATGTCATCGATAGGGCTCTTGCCCCCGCGTTCCCGGTCCTCGCGCCGCTCATCGGGGCTTCCGGGCAGATGTTGCTCCAGGTCGTCCTGGTCCTGGGGGCCGTCCTCTCCTTCCTTGGGAATGCTGGGATCGATGCCATCGGGGCGACGCTCCGGATCGTTCGGATCGTCGGAATTGCTAGCGGTCAAAAGGCTCAGGGCTATCACAAGACCTTGCTCGTGCGTAGGAGTTTTATCAGATGGTTTCATAGGCTCGTTTTTTCGTGTCTTCGTTTTACACTTTGAACGCAGACAGATTAGGTTTGGTTGAGTCATTAAATACCTGATCGCCGGTAAAATATACGGGTTTGTTGCTTCGGGCACCGCGAGCGCCCGAAGCAACGCCGTATTTCCTTGAGCTTTTACTGGTACGTGCGGAGCTTCCTTTTAAGCTCCTTACGAATGGTGTGAATGCGTGTTTTGATCGTACCTTCCTTAATCCCCATCTGGCTGCCAATCTCGCGGTACTTAAAGCCCTCCATATACATCGTGAAGATATCTTGGTTTTCGGGCGACAGGCACGACATTGCGGTCTCAATATCCTTGATAATGAAACTCGACTCGGCCTGATTGCGTGTGGTGGGTTCCATAGTGTTTGTGACCATGAGCTCTTTTTCTGCCTTGCGGTGAATGCCTACTCTTCGATATTTGTTGATGTAGATGTTTTTCATGATGACATAGAGCCAGGGAATCAATTTGGGGTGGTCGACGAATTTGTCGATAGACGGTAACGACCGGATGTAGGTTTCCTGCACTAGTTCTTCGCGCTCATACGGATCCGCCGTAAACTTGTGCGCGATCTTAGCCATAACAGGCTTACTCTTTTGGATGGTTGCATCAATCAGTGTTCTCATAGCTAGTTATGTCTTGCGTTTCATGTACATAAATAACTGAAACACTGCGTGATTTGTTGCGGGCAAGACTGCTTGAAAAAGCAATTCGGGTAATAATACATGGCGGGGTTATTTTCACTATGTCCGTACCGTGTTTTTCACGCCTTGACCTCAAGCTTTTAAATTTCTAAGTTTTGATAAATATACAAAATGCTGACAATCAGCTTGATGTGCAATTAAACAAACACCGCTACGACGACACACATCGCGAAACTCGGACGTTCCACATTTGCTATAGGGAAAAAAACTTTCCCCACAAGATGAAAGTGCGTCAAGTCTCGCACGATTTCGGAGGGGAAAGAGAAAAACCGATTGCGTATATATACGTTTCGCGCTAATTTTCACTGGAGAAGCAAGCGATAGACACGTATAATTACGCGATTTCCAAACCATGAAACACGCTCCGCCTAACGGCCTGTTCTAGTTACAACAAGGAAACACATTGAAAAACAGCAGACAATGAATGTAAGCGACTTCTTAGTAGGGCGGTTGGGTGAATGGGGAATTGACAGGATCTACGGCTATCCGGGTGACGGCATTAACGGTATACTGGGTGCGCTGAACCGGAATCGGGCGGTCCGTTTCATCCAAGCGCGCCATGAGGAGTCCGCAGCGTTCATGGCTTGCGGCCACGCGAAGTTCACGCAAAGCGTGGGGGCCTGCCTAGCCACCTCCGGTCCGGGCGCTATCCATCTACTCAACGGGTTGTATGACGCTAAGCTCGACCATCAGCCCGTTGTAGCCATCGTTGGCCAGCAAAAGGGATCTTCGCTCGGAAGCAGTTACCAACAAGAAGTCAATCTCTCCCACCTATTGGGGGATGTGGCTGCGTACGCCGAAACGATAATCGATCCCGCGCAAGCGCGCCATGTGATTGATCGCGCTTTGCGCATTGCGAATGCCGAACGTACCGTAACGGCTATCATCATCCCCAACGATATCCAGGAGGAAGAGGCCGTCGAGCAACCGCCACGTAAGCACGGCTTTGTCGTTTCAGGCACGGGGCATCCCGCCAGCGTGGTCATGCCCTCGGCTGAGGAGCTTCAATATGCGGCGAACATCCTGAATGCCGGCGAGCGAGTAGCCATTCTGATTGGTGCAGGTGCTATCGATGCGTGGGAAGAAGTGAAGCAAATCGCCGAGCTCCTTGGCGCCGGTGTCGCCAAGGCACTCCTAGGCAAAGCCGTCCTCCCCGATGATTTGCCTTACGTCACGGGTTCGATCGGGCTACTGGGCACGCAACCCAGCTGGGAAATGATGGAGCAGTGCGATACGCTGTTGGTGATCGGGAGCAGCTTTCCATATAGCGAGTACTTGCCCGAGCCCGGCCAGGCCCGGGGCGTTCAAATCGACCTTGACGCAAAAATGCTGAGCATACGCTATCCCATGGAATCCAACTTGCTCGGGCACAGCCGCGATACCCTTCGTGCACTCTTGCCCTACATCAAACCTAAGGAAGATCGCTCTTGGCGCAAGCAAATCGTGGAATGGGTAGAAACGTGGCACAAGTCGGTGGAGGAACGCGCCCTCCTGCCAGCAAATCCTATCAACCCCCAGCTGGTCGTCCAGCGGTTGTCGCCGCGCTTGCCCGATCGCAGCATTATCGTGGCGGACTCCGGCACGGCGGCGTTTTGGTATGCTCGCAACCTCCGCATTCGGGAGGGCATGATGGGATCGCTTTCGGGTAACTTGGCCACCATGTGCTGTTCCGTTCCTTATGCCATTGCGGCTAAATTTGCCTATCCTAGCCGCTTCGCCGTCGCCCTCTCCGGCGATGGGGCTATGCACATGCTGTGCATGAATGAACTCATCACCATTGCCAAATATTATCATGAGTGGGAAGACCCGCGGCTGTTGGTCGTGGTACTGAACAATCGGGACCTCAGCTTGGTGACTTGGGAACAGCGCCTTTTGTCGGGAGAGCCGAAATTCGAGAATTCCCAAGATATACCGGATGTGGACCATGCGGCGTTTGCTACCCTATTGGGCCTGAGGGGCATCCGAATAGACGACCCCAGCCAAATCGAAAGCGTCTTGGATGAGGCGATTGCGAGCGATCGGCCGGTTGTGCTAGACGTGGTGTGCGACGCAAACACCCCGATTATTCCTGCTCATGTAGACCGGGAGATGGTCGCCCAGTTCACTAGGGCTATGATGAAAGGGGATCCCGAATCGGCCAGTCTCACTCGACCACTATTACGTCAGCTGATGAAAGGCGGAACGAGTTTCCTGTAAATTGAATAAATGCACATCATAACCATACGAAAAGCGAATATGTCAACAATTGAAAAGATCTTCATGGACGGCGTAGACGTGGGCTTCCTGTCCGAAATCGCCCTGCGATCGGCGATCATGTTTTTCTTTATACTTTGCGTACTCCGCCTGTCGGGGCGTCGCGGGGTCAGGCAGCTCACCCTATTCGAGGTAGCCATCATTCTCGGTTTAGGTTCTGCCGCGGGCGACCCGATGTTCCAACCGGAGATACCGGTCCTCCACGCACTGGTCGTACTGGTGACGGTGGTCGTGTTTTACAAGGCGATTACTTGGGCGGCGGCACGCTTTGACCCAATCAACAAGGCGCTGGAAGGCGAAGCCAAGGTGATTATTCGGGACGGCATGTTCGACGTGGAGAACGAGCGTAACCAAATGTTCTCCCAACAGGAATTCTTTGCTGAGTTGCGCAATCAAAATGTCGAGCACCTGGGTCAGGTGCGCATCGGCTTATTGGAGGTAGACGGCACGATCAGCCTGCTGTTTTATCCCGACGAGGACACCAAATTTGGCCTCCCGCTTTTTCCGGACCATTATCGCGCAATGAATGCAGGCACCGATCACTTCGTTGCATGCATGTATTGTGGTTACGTCTGTGAGCGCTTATCGGATGCGAATACACCGTGCGTGCGATGCCAACACCGAAAATGGGCCGTCGCCTTAAATAGAAAACGCATTTGAAACGGACGCTATGAAACGCTTACTCAACTATACACTAGCCATTGTCGGTTTCCTGACGGCCTCATGCAGGGAACGTCCGCCCAATATGGTGGCGGATGAACACTTGCGTGTTCTCAATGAACTCATTGTCCTACGCACCGAAGGCTTGGCATTGGCGGAAGTGGCGGCCTCAGCCTCCCATGATGAGCAGGTCAACCGAACCATCGGACACATCAAAACCTATTATACCCACACCCACCCTGAGTTCCTTAAACTCTGCGAAGGACAAATCGTGGTGCTCGCGCAAAAGGACTTCGATACGATATGGACAGCCGTGGAGCACCAGCTTCTTCGGGACGCCGAATGTACGGAAAAGGCATTCCTGTCATTATATATTGCCAATACCGCACGGTCCATAGTCGCCTACGAGCGTGTGCTGCGAGGCGACGCAGACGGGGATGTGTATCTTTTTGCCTTGCGTGCACTGCCCGGGCTTTATAGCCAGCGAAGCGAAATCGCATCCCTCCTACGCCAACACGCGTATCGAGATAGTGCCCACCAGTCCGTCTCTGCCAAATGGCACCCCGCCGTGTCGCCCCCGGCAAGTCAGTAGACATACGGAGGCCGGCGAGGTTAATACGCGTTTTGAAAGAAACGCCAACATTTTGCCCTCTATCGTCATTTTATGTATGGCAAAGCGTGAAGTATTTATTCAGTTCATTGTGATATAACCACGGAAACCATGGAACAACCGAAAAGTACAAACCCGTTAAGAGGCGGAAACAAGTCAAACCCGAAACGGATTCCCAAGGAAGGAGAACATACAAAGAAAATCGAGCGGCTGACGTCACGAGTTCCCTCCAAGATTTATCTATGTGCGGCATTAACCTCGATGGCAGCGGCGCTCACGCTGAGATGCCTAGGCCGAAAGCAGACAGCATTGTTCGTGGGCCAATGGGCATCGCCCTTCCTGCTCCTCGGCATCTATAATAAGATCGTGAAGACCCAGGGACACGACGCCGCTTCGCATGGCGCGGACGAGCCCCCTGACCAAGGACGTAAGAAAAACAAAAAGGAGGAAAATAAGATGAACAAATTAACATGGAAAGGGCGCTGGAATGAAGTTAAAGGAAAAGTTAAGCAACAATACGGTGAACTCACCGACGATGACTTGACCTACGTGGAAGGTAAAGAAGACGAATTGCTCGGACGCCTGCAACAACGCACTGGCAAAACGAAGGAAGAGGTGGAATCGTGGCTAAATGAGTTATAGCGACGATCAACACACAAAAGCGGGCGCAAACGCCCCCGCTTTTTCGGCCCGCCGACAGCGGGCTTTTTTTATACGCTCGGCATCGGGGCACTACTCCCGATCGGCGAACTCCGGGTCGCTAAGTGTTTCCAGAAACGAGATGAGGTCGTCTTTTTCCTGTTCGGATAAGGGAATCCGGTTACCGTTTTCCCGCAGTATGGGATCTAGGTTGTCGGCGTGGGGTACGCCAGCATCCAGGTAATCCAACACTGCCCGTAAGGTTGGGAATTGGCCAAAGCTACCATAAGGCGCCGTATAGGCCACATTGCGGAGTGACGGCACGCGAAAACTCATATAGTCTTCCACAGCCCCGGTGACACGCGCACGTCCTGCTTCCTGCGAACTGGGGTTCATCGGGAAACCCACGTTGCGGAATCGCTGGTCCGTAAACAGCTCGGAAGCGTGGCAGGTTTCGCATTTCGCCCGAAACACCACATACCCGCGTTCCTCACTATCGGTAAATGTTTCCCTCTCGGATCGTTTCACTCGGTCATACTTGCTGTTCGCCGACACAAGCGTGTATTGGTATTGTGCCAGACTGCGAAAGATACGCTCTGGAGTTATCTCCTCATCGCCAAACGCTTTCCCAAACAATGCCGGATAAGCCCTGTCTTCCCGTAGTTTAGCGATGACCTCTAGTACGGAAGAGTCCATCTCTTCGTGCGTGATAATCGGCACCAGAGGCTGCTTTTCGAGCTGGAGCATGCTCCCGTCCCAGTTGTAAAACCGCATGAACGCCAGATTTTGGATGGGAGGCGTATTACGCAGGCCTACCCGCCCATATATACCAATGGCTTGGACCTGGTCGTCAGCAAATGCTTTAGACCGATTGTGGCAACTCGCGCATGATACCGTGTTATTTCCGCTTAGTTTCTGTTCATGGAAAAGCTTTTCGCCCAAGGCCACGCCATGTCGGGTAGGTTTGTTGTTCGAAACCGCCTCGTTCAGCGCGGGAAAGCCGTGCGGGATACGCAAAGGCAATTCTGGATTATCCGGCGCCGACGGCGACACCTGCCTCGTACATGCCGCGGCCACTAGCCCGACAAAGAAAACAACAGCAAGGTTTTTCGCTCCTGCAACCATCATTCTGATCAATCTGTTACGCTTTCAATAGAAAACATACCCGCCTTGTCGTTAAGGCCGTCGCCACCGAGGTTATCGACAAAAAGCATCATGTTGAGGGCCGTATGCACGCTGGGCGTGGCGATGTCTCCATCGAGGTCAATGGTGTTCGCTCTGCCGCTAAGCAGCTTGTCGAAATCGGCCCGGATGGTAATGCGGGGTGCCCGCTCGCCCACCACCGCGGTCCGCGGAAGTGCCAAGGTGATATCACGATATGCGTCCACGCCCTGCGTGTATGACTTATGGTCGCCCTTTTCGCCCTCTACCGTACTACCGGTGTGCACCGAAAGTTTCTTGTGGTCGACATCATAAAAGCCTTCAATCTTTACAAAGCGATATCCGATCCCCCACTCCCACATCATCTCGGTATCATTTGCACCCGCCTCGGCATAAAATTTTGGGAACTTCGCTTCGTCCAAGATATTGAGTGCCGATCGGACTCCAAGACCGAATTTGATCTGACGGTATTCACCCGACGGGATGGCCTGGAGCACGTACTCCAAAGTTTGCGGTTTCGCTTGGTTCACCACCGTAGCGCCTAGGTCTAGGTTGTCCGTTTGGTAGCCAACCTCGCTACCGTCGGCCTTGACGAGCCTGATATTGCTTATCACGTACTTTAATTCGGAGAAACGGTGAGTTTGCCCTGCCGCTGACGTATGCACGGTGGCATCGGCATCGTTCGGTCCGCCGAGGATGATAGGCGTGTCTTTAAATGTATTATTAAATCGCAGGGTAATATTGTTTGCCGCGGGATCGTCGCTTTTGCTACAGGCGGTCATCGCAAATGGCAATAGAAGAAATATAAATTTATGGAATGTTTTCATGATGTTGATTAGAACGTTAAATGTCTATACTGAGTCAGCACACGAGGTGGCGCGACGGGTCGCGCCCGTCGAACAGCGGCATAGGGGGTGGCACGGCAACGGCGAGGAAAGGCGATTGGTACGCGCAGTGGCGATCGCTGCTGGCATGTCGAACATTGACGGGGTTGCCGATGGGATCCACAGTAGGCAGAGCGGACATCCACAAGTCAACATGCGGGTACGCACTCCGATTCGAATCCGTATCCCCGGTCTTTTCCAGCTGTTTCTTCAAGTAGCAGAGGCCTTCGCACTGGAGCTCCGTTTGGTCCGCGTTCACGCAAAATTCCGCGGCTAGTGCCTCCCGATGTTGCCTGAAGTGCCCAACCATGATGGCGGGCTGAAAGCCCAACACGATAGTGAGGTTCATCATCAATATGCACACCGCGCGGATCATTTCGTCATAACTCTAATCGCAGTGATGTAAATAGATTGCGCCCCATCCTAGGAATATTGCCCCAATCGGCGTACGTACTGTAATGTTCATTGAGCAAGTTCTCGGCACCCACCTGCACGGTAGCACTCAGGCCTTTAACCGAAAACGTATAATGGGCGGAGAGGTTCCAGACCCCATATGCAGGTGTACGGTCTTCACCATATTGGGGACCGTGGTGGCGCTGGGCAAAATCGCCATGGAGTGTGGTGCCCGCCCCAAACCGCCCGTGCATATAGTGTAGCGCCGTGAAGTAGCTTAGCGGGCGAATGAACGGCAGATTGCTGCCTTGGCTATCCTTCGCCCGCGCATAAGTCAGCGTACCCTTCCAATGCAGGCGCGTCAAAATGTCGTAATGGGCATTGACGGCCAAGTTAAAAAGACGGGCATAGTCGAGGGCGAAGTATCCTTTAACCCCTACCGATTGGTAATTCATGGGGCTACCCAAGTTCAGGATGCGTCCGACGATATAATTTTCGATGTGGAAATAGTTCGCGCTGACCGAAAAGCCCATCCCGTCACCATGAAACGCTGCTTGTGCATTGGCTTCGTACGCGATTTCATTCGGCAGGTCTGGATTCCCCACGTAGTCATAGCGGTCGAAGCTGTTGTAGATGTAATATCCATATCCTTCCGATACGGACGGGGCCCGGTGGCCGTAGCCGATGCCTAGATCAAAATCAAAATATCGCACTCGCCATGCATAGCTGGCGTGCAGGCCCGGCAGAACCCGGCTTTTTTCCGCCGCAGCCTCCGGATAGAAAATGCGATTAAACTCGGGGTATTTTGCGTGATTATAATTCAAGCCCAACGTTCCTCCGAAATTCACTTGGCTGCCGTCACCGACGTGCCAGGCATTGCTAAACGAAGCACCGGCAAAGCGGGTAGTCACCCAGGGCCAGCTGTATGCAAACATCGTTTTGTTTCCCCGGTCTTGCGGATACATGGTCATTTCGGCAATCGACAGGTTTTCGTATAGGTTGAGTTGGATGTCCGAGCTGTAATCACCGCGCATGAGATTCACCTTAGACACCAATCCGTAAGTAGTGCTCCACCCAGGCATATCCATGTGCACGAGGTTATCGGGCCGCTTTGTATCATCCATGTAATGCTCTACTGCATTGAAATACAGCTTAGTATCCCATATCTTCGCCACTCCCCTCTCAAACAGCTGTTTGTAGCCCGCCGATACGACTAGCGTGCGCGAGAGCCATAGATCCATCGGCAACGCGGGATAACCCACATCCGACGCCCTATCAAAAATGGCATCGACACGCAGCGAGGACAGCGGCCCAACTTTGTAACCCAACCCGACTGAGCCGTTTAGCTTGTTATATTGGGAATGGTCAACCTCTACGCCGTTTCCTGCGTGGTAATTCACTGCGTTACGAAAAGCGATACTGCCCTCGGTCACCAGCTTGTCGCTTGAAAACGCCAGGTTTCCCAAATGGAAAAACTGCTTGTTGTTGGATTCGAATCCCGTCTGGTACGTGGCATTCCATCGCTTTTCTAATCCAAAAGGCGTCTGTTTTCGACGCATGTCAATACTGCCCGCCACCGTGGCTCCGTGCATGCTGCCCGCCTGGCCCGAACTGATGTTTACTGCCGCTAAGGTGTTGCTTTCCACGTAGGAGGTCACCGGATCCATCTTGTCCGTGCACGCACCGAAAATGTGCATGCCGTCGATGGTAATCACCGAACGCTCCGTGGTCATGTTGTTTAGTAGCGGTTCCCAACCGTACGCGCCCCGTTTTATGAAACTAATCTGCTCCGACGACGCCAAAAATTCGTCAACCGTAAGCGCCACCTTCATATCGGTTCCGACCATGCGTGTGACCTTTGCCGAAACTTCTACCTCGTCAATGTGTCGGGTGGTGTCGGTTGTTCCGCGCTCATGCTGAGCAAAGGTTTGATGGATATACGGCACAAAAAGACAGGCGAATGCAATGGTAGTCTTCATGGCATGCTAGAATAAAATATCAATATGTAATTCACTTTTGACTCCCTCCACGCCGGGTGTGAAATCGGGGGGAACCGCTGTGCCCTTTATGATCTCGCCATCGGCATTGCTTAGGATGAAATTGAGCGTCCAATTTCCCGTCATGGTATAGTTGACTACACCTTGGTAAAAGCCGTCCTCGCGCTGCGTCAAATGCCGATTATTGGGCGACGAGTGGTTGCCCATCGAGGCTTCGGGCATGCGAGGATCCAGTAAAAGCGTATAATCCTCGACAGGTGCGTACGCGTAGGCTGAGCGGTCATACCGATAGATGCCGGCTACCAGGTCGTTTTCTCCCACTTTCGGCTGTTGAGGTTCTACGAGGGCGATGAGATAACGTGCTCCGTCCATACCCGAAAATTGAATGTGGCTTCGATTCCGGTTAGGCTGGGGAGTCACCGGCACTGGAAACGCTACCTCGTACAACTGGCCGCCCCCCTCGGCAGAAACGTAACACGTCCACATCCCGGCTAAGTCGCTGGCAGACGTAAATACCACATGCCCCGAAAAATATAAGCCTTCCGCTACATAGTCCAATACATGGCGGTGCGGACCACGGTGCTGGTGACCTTGGCCGTCTGCATGCACGGGCCAGAGCGTGACATCACTCAGGGGCAACGGTGCGCCCGGCACGCGTAACCGAATCTCATTATAACCCGTATAAAGGATGCCCCGTGGAGCCTCCAAGCTGAATACATAGTCCCCATGTTGGGCACGTGCCACCTCCTCAAAACGCTGATAATCAGCCCCGAAATCCTTAAACTCCGTTTCATACTTGGTTTTGTCCTTGGTACATCCGCCAAGTAGCGTTCCAAGGAGCGAAAAAAACATTACCGTCCTTCTCATGGAATAGAATAAATGCTAAACAAAAAATGTATGTGCTAGGCGAGCTACAAGCTGGGTATGAGGGGGACGTCGGAGGCAGGCATCACGGATAATCGCAGGCGAGCCAGACGCTCTCCGCTTCGATACGCCGCACCACCAGACCTACACGCAGGTATGGCTCATGTCCAACGAGTAACTAAAAAGTGGAGTCATCCAATAGGCGGGCGGTACAACAGGGCATTGTACTGGATGCCATAACCGACCAGGTATGGGGCAAAATGATGTTTGGATACCGGGATGTCGAGCGCACGTATATCTAACGCAGCATAGTCTCTATGGACGTACAGCGAGCTGTATTCATAGCCGGTCGTGTTCTTTTCCGATTCGTGTTGCGCTTTCTGCTCCAGTTTCTTCATCAACACACATTGGCCGTCGCAAGCAAGGGCAGGCTGGTTTTTATTGATACACTTGGTTAAGTACTCGGAAAAACGCAGACGGTACTCCAAGTCCATGAAATTGCAATAATGTGACTGCAACGTCAAGACAATCAATAAAATATATGCAAAAAAACCTTTCAACGGTGTGCTATTATTCTCAAGGTGCGCCCAAATATACGTAAAAATGGCGTTTTGAAAGAGGTCGGGCTCATTTTACGAGTTAAACGTTAAAAAAACGAGTAGGTTAACGTGAGTGGTTATAAAACACTTATGGCTCGAGTACATAAAAAAACACGAGTCTCTCGACCCGTGTCCTAGTTGATCAGTTTATTGCCCCGCTCTGGGCTTTTGGCCTTTAGGGTAGAATGGGACGAGTTGTCCGCGACGTGTCCCCAGGGCTTATCGAATCGCGTATCGACCGCGCTTCTTCCAGATGTTTTTTTAGGGCCGGAAGCGTCCTGGCCGCGAAAGACTGCAAATCCGGATTTCTCGCATCCGATGCCGCATCTTCAAATAGGGACACGGCGTCGTCATGGTCGTCTACCATTTGCCTCATATAAGCACGGTCGAAGTCGGCTCCGCTTTTCTCACGCAAGTCCCGTTGCTTATCCACCTCATCCTCGCTCGCAGCGGGGGGCAAGGTAATATTATGGCGTGCCGCGATACTCAACAATTCGTCGTTGGCCTGCTCGTGGTCGCGCACCATGCGTGTGGCAAAATCCTTCACGCGTGCATCGGTCGCCCGCTCCATCGCCAAGCGTCCCAGTTGAACCTCCGAAAGCCCGGCGTCTGCGGCCTTAACGGCAAACTCCGCGTCGTCTTCATAAACCATAGCGGTGGTGTCGTTCACATCCATGGCTTGGTCTACGCTGTCGTCAGCACTCCGCCTGTCGGCAGAGCCGCACGCGCTTAGCATAACTATGGCGGTTGCCATTCCGGTAAGATAATTAAGTGTTTTCATAATATTTCAGTTTGATAAATTCTTAAGATCTTCAGCGTTATTCCGATGCCGGCTGTATGGAGTTGTCACTGCCTCCGGCATCGTCCCGTTCGGGGTAGCCCGTGTCGTCCAGATCCTCATCGGGATCCGCCATGTCTTCTGCCAGCGCCTCGTCATCTTCAGAAACCTCGACACGGGGATCGATCCTATCGGTTTGGTCAAGCTCGGCCAAGCGGCCTTCGTTTTCCTTGTACTCGTCAGGGGTATAAGGATTGGCCTCATCATAGGATGAGGTCGCGTCCTCGCCATGTGTGGCGGCGGTGTCATATGGATCGGTGTGCTGGTATTCCGAATCGTTCGTCTCCGCATCCAGTTCGAAGCTGTCCGCCTCTTCGTTGAATCTGAGGCTCTCCCCTGTCGGTTCCCTTGTTTCGTCGGTATCCGCAACCTCGAGCGGCACTACCGGTGGTTTGTTGGTTTTTGACATGGTATTCTCCGTCTTAATTTTTCGGTTAACTCCGTAAATAGCCTTGCTTGCTCGACACCCTACGGACAAGTTCCCTTTACTTTTCGTTTGATTTTTTTGATTGCACAAGGGACGTATGCACAGCTTTCGGCTGAGCCGTCCGTTTTAATGATTGCGTATGGCATCGATGAGCGCTTTTTTGCGCATCTGGTGCCTGCCCTTAATACCAATTGTTTTTGCCTGTGCAATAAGCTCCTCGCGTGTCCTTTCCTCAAGCTTGTCGCTTTTTCCACCACGGCGGCCCGCGCCCGGACTGTTGGCGATGCGCGCTGCCTTCTCTTTGCTGGCACCCTGGCGACGGAGAGCTTCATATTTTGCGTCGTCCTTGATTTGTTTTCCGTGATCCTTTGCCATTTCTTCAAAATTTAGCACCAGCTATAGCCGGTGTATTTAGTCGTTAGAACAGCCCACAGGTGAAAATAGTTGTAGCGGAAGACGCGGAAAAGGACAGCGGGAAATACTTGATTTTCGTGTGCTGCGGGGCGTTTTGCGTTTAGTACGCACCCATGAGCGGGATATATACGCATTTTTCAGGAAACGGAAACGGACCGCCCCCGGATACCGTTTCAGCCTTAGGGCGTGCGGTGCTGGGCAGTATCCCCACGCCGGACACCAGTATTGAGGATTTAAAGAAAGACGGATATCATGGATACAAAGAAAAAAGGCAATCCGGAAAAAATGTACCCTGCGCCTCCTTTTGGAAAGCAAGAACAGGAAGTACCCGGGGTCGGGACGAAGATGGACCCGGTGCCGGACCATGGCGAGGAAACCTACAAGGGCGCAGGCTTGCTCGAGGGAAAGGTGGCTATCATCACGGGTGGAGACTCCGGTATCGGCAAAGCCGTAGCAATCGCCATGGCCCGGGAGGGCGCCGACATCATAATCTCTTATAAAGATGCTGTCGAAGACGAGGAGGCGGAAGATACCAAACAATGGGTGGAAAAAGCGGGACGAAAAGCCATACTGTTTCGGGGAGACATTACCGACGAGCTCCACTGCCGGCACATCGTTGAGGAAACCGTAGGGAAATTTGGCAAGATCGATATCCTGGTTAATAACGCGGCGTACCAGATGACTTACGAAACCGTGGAGGAGATCACCGCCGACGAGTGGAACAAAACATTCGAGACGAATTTGAGCGCGATGTTTTATTTTGTTAAGCACGCAAAAGCGCACATGGCAGCCGGCAGCTCTATTATCAACACCACTTCGGTAAACGCCTACGACCCCAACCCTACGCTACTGCCTTATGCGGCGAGCAAGGGAGCGATCCAGAATTTCACCGCCAGCTTGGCGCAGTTATTCATGCAAGACGGAATCAGGGTGAACGCCGTCGCCCCCGGCCCGGTGTGGACACCGCTCATCCCCAGCACGATCCCCGACCACGAGCGCTTCGGCGAAAACACGCCTATTGGTAGGCCGGGACAGCCCGCTGAAATCGCGCCCGTATACGTGTTCCTTGCGTCTGACGCAGCTTCATACGTGTCCGGAGCCACCATTGCAGCCACAGGCGGGCGCGTAACGATATAGGAAGCGCGTTGATGAAGGTGCGGGATGCGCAAACATACTGACCGGTTTGGTGTTTTAGTTCGTGAATAGGCGTTATCTTTGTTGTCGGTCTTCGGATCCTGGCACCAGGGGATAGTTCCATTTAAGTATACCTACTACGCTCGCTTATGATTAAGATCGTTCTTGCGGATGACCATCTTATTGTCCGGAATGGTATAAAAATGCTGCTGGAGTCCCAACATAACCTCCAGGTAGTCGGCGAAGCCAACAATGGGAAGGAAGTGGTCGACTTTTTAGAAAGCGACATGCGCGTTGACCTCGTGCTGACGGATATCGACATGGAGGTCATGGGCGGAATGGAATTGGCCGATTACCTTCAGCATAACCACCCGCACATCAAAGTTATCCTGCTCTCCATGCTAGACGACGTCAAATACGTGCGGGAAGCTTTCAAGAGAGGTGTGCTAGGTTATCTGGTGAAGAACGTGGACTACGATGAACTGCTCTTCGCCATCCAGCACGTGGCCAAAGGTGGCACCTATGTATGCGGCGAACTGACTAGCGGATTGCTGCAAACCATGGCCGATCTGATGGATAAGGCGGGGGCGCTAAGCCATGACGGGACACACTTTGAACTCTCCGATCGTGAAACTGAAATATTACAATTAATCAGCGAGGGCTTTACGAATGCCGAAATCGCCGACAAGCTCTTTCTCAGCAAACGTACGGTGGAGGGCCACCGCCAAAACCTCATTAACCGCCTTGAGGTCAAGAACTCAGCCGAACTCATTAAGCTGGCGGTAAGACACGGATTAGTCGATTAGCCTGCCCGAGGCCTCCTTCCGCTCCCACCTTCTCCGTTCCTGGAACGGCGGTCTTACCCTAGGTGCGCACGCATGTGGAGATCGAAATATTCGAGTATTTTGATATTTTAGCCGCTTTAATGGACAATACCGTTGCGCATGGACTTTATAAAATCCGACGCAACGGACCTCGAGCGATATTCATGAAAAACACTTTCTTTATCTTAATTGCCCTGATGGGCACCACATTTGGCCATGCGAAATCAGCGCACCGCGGGAAACCCACCGGCATCGACAGGACTTACTGGCATCAGACCGCCGAAGGCATGAGCCAGGCGCTGCTCCGCCATTTCTGGGGCGCCAGTTTTGACGGGTATCCCACCCGCTACTATTTTAACTACGGCAGCGACCTGTCCGACCTGAGCACGAACCATTATTGGCCACAGGCGCATGCCATGGATGTCATAGTAGATGCGTACATACGCACGGGAAGCCAGCAATACGCAGATATCTTCCCCCTTTGGTGGGAAGGTGCGCCAGCGTATAACTTCTCTGGGAAAGAGAGTGATCCTTGGTGGAACGAGTTTGTCGATGACATGGAATGGATGGCGCTGGCGCTGTTGCGCATGCACGAAACCACCGGCGATGAGAAATATTTCCTCAAAGCCAAGCAACTATACGATGATTGGATATGGCCTACGTGGGGCCCCGAGGATGAGGATCCGTGGCGCGGAGGCATCACCTGGAAAACCGACGTCAGCAAGTCAAAAAATGCATGTTCGAACGGCCCGGCAGCTATTATTGCAGCGCGGATTTACCGCCAATTCGACCAAGTTAAAAAAACGGGCTCCAAACCCAAAGAAGCGTATCTGGAGGAAGCCCTTAAGATTTACGGTTGGCTGCGCCAACACCTGTATGACCCCGCAACCGGGAGAGTCTTTGACAACATGAATATCCGTGGCCGCATTGATCCCGCCGTTTATACATACAATAGCGGCACATTTCTAGGCGCGGCACATGAGCTGTATAACATCACAGGCTCGGAACATTACTTGACGGAGGCCATCCACGCGGCGAATTATGTGCTCGACAGCATGTCGAATAACGGAGGCGTGTTATCCGATGCACCGGGCGGTGACGGCGGCCTATTCCACGGCATCTTTTTCCGCTATTTCGTTAAGCTGGCTAACGAGCCCGACGTGGCCTACGACACCCGTCGCAAGTTCCATGACTACATGACTCACTGCGCTACGGTAATGGCAAGCAACGGCGTCAATCCGGCAACCATGTTATATGCCGGACGCTGGTGGCAAGCGCCTGCCACGGATGCAAGCGTCGTGCTCACGCCACATTTGACGGGCTGCATGCTGATGGAAGCCATGTGTGTATTGGAACCCCTGCCCGAACAGTAATACGCAGTAGCGGTTGAAAAGCGGCCGCTTATTGTGCCTTTAATAAATCCACTGGATCGTTAAAATAAATAATCCCTCTCGCCTAAGGCAAGAGGGATTATTTATTGGTGCCCGGGAGCAGATTCGAACTGCCATGCACATCGTGCGCCACCCCCTCAAGATGGTGCGTCTACCAATTTCGCCACCCGGGCAAGACAGGTGCAAAAGTAGTGTTATTTTTTTGTTTTGCAAACAACGAACGACAAATGATTTCGCTATTTTCGCCCGATTCGGGATTACTAGGCACCCGCTCGCCATGGCCCGGCACTTGCCGGCTCATCGATCAGCATCTGAACAATACCATCCACCAACCCGATACGCGGCACGATGATCTGCCGCAAGCGTCCATGTTTCATCAGCGTGAGGAATATTTCGCACGCGGGGATGATTACGTCGGCACGGTCGTGGTTTAAGCCGAGTACGTTGATACGATCACGCAGTGAAAACGAGTTGAGGTACTCGTATAGCGACTTGAGTTTGTTGTAGGAAATGGGTTTGTCGCCATTGGAATTAGCAAGCCGAGACAATTTGTTGATGTTGCCTCCAGACCCGATGCCGTATACGCTCTTGAAGGCCGTGGTGTGCTCGCGTGTCCAACGTCTCATCGCCTCCCAGGTTTCCTCTTTGTCTTGGTTGTCTAGCATGCGGATGGTACCGATATCGAACGACTGCGACGCGACGACCTTGCCTTCCGAAAACACGGAGAGCTCCGTGCTTCCACCTCCAACATCGATATATAGATACGCTTTCTTGTGCTCAATATGGCGCTCCAGGTGGCTACTGTAGATAATCTTCGCTTCCCTGGCTCCATTGATAATTTCCAGGTCAATGCCGGCTTGCTTTACCCTTTCGACGATATCCGGCCCGTTATGGGCTTCGCGCATGGCCGATGTGGCGCAGGCCATGTACTTGCTGACCTTATATACATCCATTAGGTTGCGGAAGGCGGCCATGGTCTTCACCAGGTCCTCGGCCTTGGGCGGCGATATCTTTTGGTCGATAAACGCGTCATCACCCAAACGGAGGGGTACCCGAATCAATGTGTTTTTCTTGAACGAACGCACGGTATCGTTTTGGATGATATCGGCAATCAATAACCTGACGGCATTGGAACCGATATCAATGGCTGCATATCTCACGGTGTTAAGTTTTATATTTCAAATAATTATATGTATCCAATTGGGCGCGATGCTTAATCTTGCTTCGGCTACCTATATAGCGATTGTTATGAGCTTGGTTGATCTCGCGCGCCTTGGTATTATCCTTCAGCTGAATATTGATGATATCCCGTATTTCGCGCTTTATATCAGCGTCATACACTGGGAATCCGACCTCGACCCGGCGGTCGATATTTCTCGTCATCAAATCCGCGGAAGCCAGGAAAACGAGCTCGTCTCCCCCATTTCCAAAAATCCAGACACGTGCGTGTTCTAGGTATCGATCCACGATGCTGCGCACCGTAATGTTCGTGCTGTACCCCTCCTTGCCCGGCACCAAGCAGCACATTCCACGCACGATCAGCTGTATGCGTACGCCCGCGTTGCTCGCTTCGTACAGCTTCGCGATTACGCCTTCGTCAGACAAGCTATTCATCTTCAATATCATGTAACCCTTATTTCCGGACTTCGCTACCGCAATCTCCCTGTCGATTAGCTTATAGAGCTTTTTACGGGTCTCTAGCGGTGAGGTGATGATGTGTTTGTAATTGTCCTTAAACCGCTGCGTAGCCAAGCTCCTAAACAGGCGCCTCAGGTCGTTGGTGATACCGGCTCGCGTAGTGAACAAGCTATGATCGCAGTATTGCTTGGCGGTTTTTTCGTTGTAGTTTCCCGTAGCTAGGTTGGCGTAATATACCATCTTGCCCTTTTCCTTGCGCGATACCAGGCACACTTTGGCATGCACCTTATACTCCACCATGCCGATATTGACGTTGACGCCTCCTTGTTCCAGCTTCTGGAGCCAATAAATGTTTGCCTCCTCATCGAATCGCGCTTTCAGCTCAAGCAGACAATTTACAGTCTTCCCGTTTCGTGCGGCGTTGATTAGGGCGTTAATCACACTAGAGTTCTCCGCGAGCCGGTAAAGGCAGATATTAATTTCCTTTACCTTGGGGTCCATCGCCGCCTCCCGCAGAAAATGCACAATGTAATCGAACGACTGGTAAGGCAGGCTCACAAGATAATCGCGGTTGGTTATCTGGCTAAAGATGCTGGTGCTGAGGTCCAGTCCGTGCACTTCCAGCTGCCGCATGGGCGGATATTCCAGCCTTGGGTCGCCCACGTCGGGGAAGGCAATAAAGTCCTTGAAGTTGTGGTATCGGCCGCCTGGAATAAGTGCTTCGGGCTTGAGCTGCATGCGATCCACCAAATAATCCAGCGTATCCTTGGGTATCTCATTATCGTAGAGCAAACGCATGGGACGGCCTTT
>Ga0079224_100000605_pt1 | contig 36241 bp, 29 predicted proteins | sample Stecom2015_FD_80414 | JGI IMG/M metagenome (GOLD analysis project Ga0079224, IMG submission 80414) | Agricultural soil microbial communities from Utah to study Nitrogen management - Steer compost 2015 | ecosystem: Environmental > Terrestrial > Soil > Agricultural land | place: USA: Utah... | reverse complement strand
TCAGGAAATAATTCTTTCCTTTTTGTACTCTGCAGGATTGCCCTGATAAATTCCGTATTCTTTTAATGTGGATGTTGCCACCGAGCCTGCTGCCAGTACACTATGAGAACGGCAAATTACATTCGGACAAACAATTGATTTGGCTCCAATAAAAACGCCATCTTCAATGGTTACCGGCCCGAAAATGGTTTCGAAGCGTACACTTTTATAGTTATGGTTTCCTGTCAGAATCATTGCTCCCTGTGCAATGTTTACATGATTGCCGATGGTTACCTCATCGAGATTATAAATCCATGCCCCCTCTCCTATCCACACATGGTCGCCAATGTGCAGCCGCCATGGAAATTTAATATTGACACCCGGTTTGCTGATAACAACACCCTTACCCACTTTGGCACCAAACAACCTCAGCAAAAAACATCGTATTGCACTGGAAGGACAAAAAGGGCTGATGAAAAAAATAACATTCACCCAATGCCAGATAAAAAATTTCAGAGATGATGCACCACGGTCAAATTCACGCGGATCAAATTTTGACAAATCGGTTTTAAGGCGTTGCTCCATCGGTGCAAAAGTAAAAATCCCAATGGTTCTTTAATCGCGTATCGGAAAACGAATGGTTTGAGAGGAATACATGTGATAATGTACCAGATTTTCCTTGATATAATTCTGCCATGTACGCTGTGCAAATTCCACATTCGAAAAATCGGTTGCCCTGTCGTAAGCTGCATTTTGCTTCTGCAGGTCTTCCCAGGTCTTTTCATACACTTTCTGTACGTCTTTGATGAAAGTACTTTTCTTTGTCTTCATCGCGAGAATGCGTTTTTTCATTTTGCGGGCAAAAATTTCAGTCAGGTCGAAATGGCCCAATTCATGTTGCAGCAACAGGGGTGTCACTCTTTTGCGTTTTGCCCAGGATTTATTTCTGTCGAAATAAGCTATGATGGTTACCGAAGCTGTATCACCGGTGATTTGAGGGATACAATAAAGTCCGCAACTGGATGATATATGCTGACTCGTATCTTTAGAGGTAATTGCTCCTTTATAATCTTCTACAGACAACTGCAAAGTATCATTCCATTCAATCAAATCGCGCTGAGCGAAAGTGGTGGCCGAGGAGAGTAAAAAAACAAAAAGTAAAACTGAAAAAATACGCATATTCCCATTCATTAAATTCAGGATGGTTTACGCTGAATGCGATGTTTTTCTTCAACGATTTTCTCAAAATCTTACATATTAAAACATCAAATCCTGCAATGGAAATTTTTAATATCTTCGGGTAAAAATTTAAAATCATGTTCGGAAAATTTGCAGAAGCACAGAAAAAGATGGAAGAAATCAGGAAACGTCTGGACAATATTACCGTGACAGGCGAATCGGAAGGCGGAAAAATTGTAGTGGAAGCCACCGGAACCAATAGAATCAAATCCATTCACATCAATGATTCGTTATTTAAAATAGGTCAACGCGAAGAGATTGAAGAATTACTTACAGTAGCTGTGAACAGAGCTTTGGAATCGTCAGAAAAACTAATGCAATCAGAAATGGCTGCTGTATCAAATGATATTCTTCCCGGCTTTCTGAGAAGTTAACAACAAAGATTTTTTTTGTTGAAAACTTTCACCCTCAGTAAAATGCCATTCGCCAAATATGATTTTGTCAATCAAATGAAACTATTTTAATTTGTTCTCGTTAAACCAAACAACAAAATAAGGTCGAGTGGCCGAGAGAAGAGGCAAAAGTCCGCAAGACTTTCTACAGTAGTTCGAATCTACTCTCGACCTCAAACAGAAAAGAAACCGTCTTATGCAAGGCGGTTTTTTCTTTTTCAGCCTCCTGCTTTTTTTGCTCTGTATCCTTCTTTCAGAAGTATTTCCATGACCTGTTCGCGCTTATCGCCCTGAATAATGATCTCGCCATCCTTCGCACTTCCTCCTGTTCCACATTTTGTTTTCAAAAGTTTGGTAAGTTTTTCCAAATCATCGTCACTGCCAACAAATCCGCGAATAAGTGTCACCGTTTTGCCTCCGCGTTGTTTTGAATCGCGTAATACACGCAAATCCTGTTGTGCAGGAGGTAATGTTTCCTGTTGAGTTTCTTCCTGCTGTGGTTTAAAAGCAGGATTGGTGGAATAAACAATTCCGTAGCGGTTTTTATTCTTATTCGACATGTTGCGGAACAATTACTTTTAGTGATAAAGGATTACAATATATATTCAGTTCATCAGTGAAGCCTGCCGGTTCTCCATCCAGATGAAGCGGTTGCTTTGAAAAAAGCTTAATGGTCATTTGGTTGCTACGCAAAGCAGTATAATCTGCCGATGACAGTCTTTTTGAAAAAAGGTTGACTGCGAATGTCAACAGTTTCACTCCTTTTTGCTTTTTGCAGATGATAATATCGAGTATACCGTCTGTACACGATGCTACAGGCGCAATCCATGCATTGTTGCCAAACTGACCTGAGTTGGCTATGGAAATGAGCCAGGCTTTATAAACAGTTCCGTTTATTTCTGCTTCAAACTCTTTAGAAGATGCGTACTCAGCAAGGATGGTTTTGATATAGGTTTTAAGTCCGCGTTTATTCTTTTCAGCAAAACGGTGCGCTACCAGCGCATCAAAGCCCACGCCTGCTACATTGATGGTGAACAAATTGTTGATACTGAATGTGTCAATACTTACTTTTTTTCCCTTATTCAACAGTGCAACGGCATTTGCAGCAATCATTGGAATTTGCAGATGACGTGCAAGCCCGTTTCCTGAACCTGCAGGAATAATCAGTAATGCAGTTTCTGTATCTTTAAGAGATGAGGCTACTTCATTAACAGTACCGTCCCCTCCTACACAGGCAACATAATCATAATGTTCGTCAGCAGCTTTTTTAGCAAGCAATTTGGCATGACCTGCATACTCCGTTTCAGAAAAATGTATTTCAAATTTCGACTGATCCAATAAACGCTCTGCCTCCCTCACAATATTTCCTGCTTTGCCATGTCCGGCTTTAGGATTCAGTATGAACAATATCTTCCTGCGGCTATTCAACATCCGTAAGTTTATTTTTTATCATACTGTTGTTGTAATCACTGACAATCACTTTTAAACGGTTCATCAGCATGGTACTGTCAGGAGTATGGCCATCTCGTGCAATATACTCTGTATCATTCACCAAATCTGTTCTCACTGTAGCCTGCGGTGTAATGAGCTGATACATTCCATCCAGATAATTAATTGCCCATTTTGAATCAGATTTCCTGAAAATACTGTTTCCAAAAATTTTAAATTTTTCAGGATAATGCAGATAATCCAAAACAGAAGGAACAATATCCGTTTGTTGTGTGGTGTAAGAATAAATGCCTTTAATGGTACTGTCTGAAGGTATGAAGTAAAGTACAGGAATTTCGTAAATACCGGTACGGCTTTGATATTTGCTATTAAAGGAAGGCCCGGTATGATCAGCTGTTATCACAAAAACAGTATTCTTATACCAGGGTTGAGTTTTTGCCATAGAAAAAAATTCTTTCAATGAATAGTCTGCGTATTCTACCGATTTATAAACCGGCTGGTCGCCACCTTTGAAACGATTTTGCAAAGAGTCGGGCACACTGTAAGGATGATGTGATGATAAGGAGAAGAACGTAGTTAGAAATGGTTGTTTCATGTTGTTCATCTCATGACAAAAATACCTGAAGAAAGGTTGGTCATATACACCCCATGTGCCGTCATAATCATCCGTACCATATTCTTTTCGGCCTATGTACTTATCATATCCTGCCATCTTAGTAAAATTTTCAAAACCCATGGTTCCGTTGTTGCCTCCATGAAAAAAAGAAGAAATATAACCATGTGTTTTCAGAAGAGATGCAATACTCAGTAATTTATTGCCATTATACGACCCTGAAATGTAAGGTGAAGTCATCAGAGCAGGAATTCCTGATACAACAGCAGGAATCCCTTCAATAGATTTTTTCCCATTGGCATAAGCATCTGTACATATCAACCCTTCCTGCATGAGTGAGTCCAGGAACGGTGTGTAACCATGCCCTTGGTTAAAATATCCAGTATATTCCTTCCCAAAACTTTCCATGATGATGATGACCACATTCATTGGCTTAAATGCAAGTGTATCATTGGCAAAATTCTTTACCGGATTAAAATAAGACTGAGGATCAGGAATGGAGAGTTCAATTTCCTGCAGATCATCCTTACCTGCTGTTTTTATGATGGTAAAAGTTGAATTAAGTACTGCCCCTACATTTTGAGCTGATGTGTAAGGAGCAGCCGACAAGATGTTGATAGGTTTGTACTGAAGTCCTCCTCTGCCAAAAAATATCAGCAAAGCCACCACTATAATTGTTGAGATAAAGGATGTCCTGCCGCTGATTTTCTGAAGCCTGCCGGTGATTCCCTTAATCAATTTGAAATTAAGAATGACAAACACAACAAACAGCAGAAGCAAAACCCAGTAATCCCTGATTAAAGAAGGAATCATGTTTACAAAATCATCACCCATGGTTGCCATCTCAAAAAAGTCTGCCGTTAGCCTTTTTTGAGTGAAAGGGTAATAACCTGTATCAATGAGGTTCAACAATATAAAAAACAAATTTATAAAAATGTATAATATTGATATTAAGTTTTTTATCGGCCTTGATTTAAAGTCTAAAGGTAAGTTGAAAATTAAGAAAAAAATACCATTGGTGAAAGCTATAGCAGCAAAATCGAAACGAAATCCTGAAAGAAAAATGGTTGAAATATCTCCGGCAGATGCTATATTCAGCAGTTTGTAGTTGGCCACAATAAATATCAGCCTTAGCAGGAAATAATTGCAGACTAACAGAAATAACAGCCGGAATGATGGCGAGAGGTTGCTTTTCATACGCCTCACAAAGATAGAGTTTAGCATTTGTTCAGTCCTTAAATGAGGATGCTTGGACGATGCCGTTGTGCTAACTTTAAGTTGTTAATATTTATTGATAGCAAGATTTGTTAAAACAGGTTAATATTATATTACATTTGCGCCATAAATCAATTACAAGTAAAAGGATTATGAAAAAATCACTAATTGCTCTCTCTGTTGCAGGATTATTCCTGATGAGCGCATGTGGCCCCAGTGCAGAAGAGAAAGCTGCTGAGGCAAAACGAGTACAGGATTCTATTAATACAGCCAATGCTGCTGCCGCTGCTGCTGAAAAAGCAACACAGGATTCATTAGCGTTAGTACAGGAACAAATGGCTGCTGCTGAAAAAGCTAAGCAGGATTCTATTGCTGCTGCTGAAGAAGCTGCTAAGAATAAAAAAGGTGGAAAAGCAACTACACCTAAGAAAACTGAAGAGCCTAAAAAAGAAGAACCTAAAAAAGGTTCAGGATCTTTGAAAGATAAAATTGGTGCTGAACAACAAAATCAAGGGGGAACACAGTCAGATCCCAATAAGCCTCAAAAGCTGAAAGATAAATTGAAATAATCATTCAATAAAAATTAAAAGGCCGTCCGGAGAAATTCAGACGGCTTTTTTTATTCGTGCCGGTTAATATCAAACAGGAACAATTCAAAATATGCTCTGATTTTTTGAATGTCTGAAATAAAAAAGGCTGCCTTATCGGGCAGCCTTTTAATTTTTATTAATCTCTGATTATTTATTTGCAGTGATACTGTAAACACAATTTTCAGGAACACTTGCATCAAACTCATTGATAGAAAGAGTTAAAGTGTTGCTGCTAAGATTTCCTGAACCGGTATAGGTAAAACCATTCAAAGTTTGGTTATCAATTGTAATGGTATTTCCATCAGCAGTAGCAACAAGTGACAACTGGCCACCAATGTTTACACTTACTTTTTCATCACCAGCTGAATTTTCTGTAATTACTACTGCAGTTCCTGCAGCGATAGTACCGTTACCGGTAACACCACAAGCAATTGTTCCTGTAGTAACGGTATAGTTACCTAAGAATTTTTCACGATCAGGATCACTGTCTTTCTTACAAGAAGTGAAACCAACAGTCATAAGGGCTAATACAGCACCTGTTAAGAGCGTTTTTGTTAAGTTTAATTTTTTCATTATTAATAATATTTATTTGTTTCGGGGGCAAATATAGAAGAAACGACCCGAATAACAAAGTGTATATTTAAAGTTTTTAACGAAGAATTGTTAACGCTTTAAAAATAGAAAATCACCGCCACGTTGGCGGTGATTTCTAAAAGTATAACCCTAAAACCAAATCTCAATTTTACTGAACAGATGCCGGGCTGCCTTACGGGGCAGCCCCCACCTGAAACCAACCTTAAACTGTTTCTTCTGCGGTTCAGGCGATTCAGAATTAAGCCTTACAGGGCTTAGCACTGAATCAGTTTCGAAAAACTAACCTAAAACCAAACTATCTTTATTCAATTTCTTTAAGAACGATATGGCTAATTTAACGTGACTGTTTAGCCTTTTGTTACATCATTAATAACGTTTAATACCATTGTAAGATTATGCAACTGTTTACATGTTCATACATTCTTAACATGCATACCAATCATCAGAAAAATGCTTTTTTCATCTGTAAGAAATAAACAAATCATAACGCTCCATGTTGTAAATTTGCAAAAACAGTCATTTAAAGATGAATACTGACAAAAACATACAACTCAACAGCATTGAAGAAGCTATCAGCGAGATAAAAGCGGGCAGAGCTGTGATTGTTGTAGATGATACCGACAGGGAAAATGAAGGCGATTTTATAACGGCAGCACGAAATGCCACTCCCGAAATGATCAACTTTATGGCAAGTCATGGCCGCGGACTGATTTGTGCCACCCTTACCGAAAAACGCTGCAACGAACTGAATCTGGAGATGATGGTCAGCACCAACACTTCCTCTCACGAAACACCTTTCACCGTTTCCGTTGATCTGCTGGGGAATGGTTGCACGACAGGCATCTCTGCTTCCGACCGTTCCAAAACGATAAAAGCATTGATAGACCCAGCTACCAAACCGGAAGATTTGGGTCGCCCGGGACATATTTTTCCTCTTAAAAGTAAAAACGGTGGTGTACTTCGCAGAGCAGGACATACCGAAGCCGGAGTGGATCTGGCACGGTTGGCAGGTTTTGAACCGGCAGGCGTACTGGTAGAGATAATGAATGAGGACGGCACCATGGCAAGACTGCCCGACCTGATAAAAATTGCTCAACGTTTCAACCTGAAGATAATTTCAATTGAAGATTTGATTTCGTACCGCCTGAAAACTGAAAGCCTTATTAAGAAAGAAGTGGAAGTGAAACTGCCTACCGGTCATGGCAATTTTGAACTGATTGCTTACCGTCAGGTTACTTCCGGTCAGGAGCACCTGGCGCTGATAAAAGGTGCCTGGGAAAAAGACGAACCTATTCTGGTTAGAGTACACTCGTCCTGCATGACAGGCGATATTTTCGGCTCGTGCCGCTGCGATTGCGGGCCACAGTTGCATAAAGCAATGGAGATGATTGAAGAAGCAGGTAAAGGTGTGATTGTATATATGAATCAGGAAGGAAGAGGAATTGGCTTACTCAACAAACTGAAAGCCTACAAACTTCAGGAAGGCGGAAAAGATACCGTTGAAGCCAATCAGGCTCTGGGATTTAAACCTGATGAACGCGACTATGGTGTAGGTGCACAAATTCTTCGTGACTTGGGAGTCTCCAAAATAAAACTCATGACCAACAACCCTACCAAACGTGCAGGATTAATTGGCTACGGGTTGGAGATTGTCGAAGTAGTGCCTTTGGAAATTGCTTCGAACGAACATAACAAACTGTATCTTCAGACCAAGAGAGATAAAATGGGACATCTGATTACACAGTCAATGAAATAATACGGTTCTTTTTTCAGGAAAATATTTTTGTCACCATATCCACACCTGTCCGAATGCTGAAAAAACTGCACATATCCAATTATGTTCTCATAAAAAATCTGGATGTAGATTTTACAAACGGATTAAGCATTATTACAGGCGAAACCGGTGCAGGTAAATCCATTCTGCTGGGTGCCCTCGGGTTGGTATTGGGCGAACGTGCAGATGCAAAAACTCTATCCGATAAAAACAAAAAATGCATCATCGAAGCCGAGTTCGACATCAGCGAATATCCTCTTCAACAGTTTTTCAGCGAAAATGAGATTGATTACGAAACACAAACCATTATCAGACGTGAGATAAATGCCGAAGGCAAGTCTCGCGCATTTGTGAATGATACCCCGGTAAATCTTTCGTTACTGAAAACCCTCAGCAGCACCCTGGTGGATGTTCACTCACAGCATCAGACACTCACTGTAGGTAATTCGTCCTTTCAGCTTAACGTAACAGATGCACTTGCTAACCACAGTGAACTGCTCCTCTCCTATCACGAAAATTTCAATCACTACCGGCAACTGCAAAACACACTGAACGATTTGCTTGAAAAAGAAAAGCAGGCTTCAGCTGAATTTGATTTTATACAGTTTCAGTATGAAGAGTTGAATAATGCAAATCTGAAAGAGGGTGAAACGGAGACTCTGGAAAAAGAACTCGAAATACTGACCCATTCCGAATCCATTTTAAAGTCAGTTGAAACAGCCCGTCATTTAATTTCCGAAGATGAGCAAAATGCAGTTCAGCTTATTCATCAGAGCATACAACAGTTGCAACAGGCAGCAAAATATCATCCCGAAACAGAAAGTATTCTCAAAAGGCTGATGTCATGCAATATCGAGTTAAAAGATATTGCCTCGGAAATGGATTTAATTCAAAACAACATTCATTTTAATCCCGAAAGAATAGAAATTATTTCGGAGCGACTTTCGGTAATCAATCATCTGCTTCAGAAACACCGGCTGAAAGAAGTAAGCAACCTGCTTCAGTTAAAAGATTCCTTAGAACAAAAGCTCAGTGGTTTCAACTCCGTTGCAGAGGATATTGAGCGGATAAAAAAAGAAATTGCCACAGTTGAATCCACACTGAATAAACAGGCAGCAACACTTTCGGAAAACCGAAAAGAAGCAGCAAAAAAACTTACGCGTAAAATTCTAAAACTGTTGCATGAGGTTGCATTGCCTGATGCTCAGTTTGAAGTATCACTTACTTCACTCCAGCATTTCAGCCATTCAGGACTGGATGCCATCCGTTTTCTTTTTTCTGCCAACAAAGGTGTGCAGCCGCAGGAGCTTTCGAAAGTAGCTTCGGGAGGCGAAATGTCGCGACTAATGTTATGCCTCAAAGCTATTCTTGCTGAAGTTACCTCTATGCCTACCATTATTTTTGATGAGATAGATACAGGAATTTCAGGCGAAACTGCATTTAAAGTGGGCAATATGATTGAAGCACTTGCAAAGAAAAGACAGGTTATTGCCATTACACATCTTCCACAGATGGCAAGTAAAGGTGAGATGCACTACTTCGTTTACAAACAAACCCTGGGCAGCAACACCGAAACACGAGTGAAACTACTCTCAAAAGAAGAACGCATTCAAGAAATTGCAAAAATGTTAAGCGGTGAAGGCATTACCGAAGCAAGTATAGAAAATGCCAAAGATTTATTACTGAATTAAATTTTAAAAACATGGCTACCTCAGAAGTGATTTATACAGGAGATTTAAGATGTAAATCCACTCATTTATATTCGGGCACCGACATATTTACTGATGCACCTCTCGACAATCAGGGGCAGGCAGCTTATTTCTCTCCTACCGATCTTATGGCAACATCGTTGGCCAATTGTATGCTTACTATCATGGGCATTGCAGCGCGTACGCATCAGTTCAGCATTGATGGCACCCGGGCAGAAGTTACCAAGATAATGGCATCCGACCCAAGACGCATTGCCGAAGTAAAAATTGAACTATATTTTCCTCCGAATAATTATTCCGATAAAGAAAAGAAAATCATTGACCATATTGCACACACCTGCCCTGTTGCACTGAGTCTGCATCCTGATTTAAAACAAAACATAACACTCCATTTCTGATATGAGTAACGCAAAAGATTTTATGAACGAAGCAGTGGAGTTGTCGCTTAAAGCAATTGAGCAAAACGAAGGTGGCCCTTTTGGTTGTGTAGTGGTGAAAGACGGAAAAATAATTGCACGCGGAAACAACAAAGTTACTTCCTCCAACGACCCTACTGCTCATGCCGAAGTTGTAGCCATTCGCGAAGCTTGCAAAAACCTGAATTCTTTTCAGCTTACTGGATGCGAAATTTATACTTCCTGCGAGCCATGTCCCATGTGTTTGGGCGCTATCTACTGGGCGCGGCCTGAGGCAGTGTATTATGCCAACACCCGCAAGGATGCTGCTGATATCGGATTTGATGATGCCTTTATTTATGATGAAATTCCTGTTGATCCTTCAGAAAGAAAACTGAAAATGATTCATCTGCCACATCAGCGTGCATCAGAAATTTTTGATGCATGGAAAAACAAAACAGACAAAACTGAATATTAAACGTTGCAGTACTTGAAGCTTCCTGTTAAGAAACTTACATCATTAGTATTAACGTCATTTATAGGGCCGTTTATCATGACGTTTTTTATTGCCCTGTTTGTGTTGCTGATGCAGTTTCTGTGGAAATACATTGACGACCTTGTTGGCAAAGGTTTAGACTGGTGGACTATCACCAAACTTCTTTCCTACACTTCCACTACACTTGTTCCATTAGCATTGCCTCTTGCAATTCTGCTTTCATCCATCATGACCTTTGGCAATCTGGCAGAGCATTATGAAATTGTGGCTGCAAAGTCAGCAGGCATTTCGCTGCAACGGCTGATGCGCCCTCTCATTGTAGTAGCAATCTGCATTTCTGTGGGTGCCTTTTTCTTTTCTAACTATGTATTACCCTACAGTAATCTGAAAATGGGATCGCTGCTCTACGATGTGCGACAGCAAAAGCCTGCATTGTTTATCAAAGAAGGTATTTTTTATAATGGCATTGATGGCTACAGCATCAAAATCGGAAAGAAACTCAGCGATGGTAAATCCATACGCAACATCATGATTTATGATCACACCAACAACATGGGCAATCATAAAGTGGTTGTTGCAGACAGTGGAAGCATGGTGATGACAGACGACAAGCGTTATCTGATTCTTACACTGTTTAATGGCCACTCCTACGAAGAACAGCAAAACCGGAGAAGAAATTATGATACTCGTCCGTTGCTGCGCACTACTTTTCAGTCAGAAATCATCCGCTTCGATCTTTCATCTTTCGAACTCAACCGCACCAACGAAGACCTTTTTAAAGACAATTATCAGATGCTGAATATCTATCAGCTCAATGCCATGATTGACACTTTTCAAATGCAGATGAACATGCGCAAATATCGTTTCCAAAAAGATTTAATACCATATTATCAATTCTTAAAAGACAGCTCGCTGATGGCAGCTGCTTCGTCTGCTACAGTTGCAAAATGGCCTATATTAAAATCTGATTCCAAAAAAGCTTCTCTTCTTTTCGAAACTGCTACTGCTCAAGCGCGTACCCTTAAATCATATATTGAATCTACCAAAGATGATTTAGCATCACGAAACCGTGCCTACATCAAATACAACATTGAATGGCATCGCAAGTTTACCTTATCCATTGCCTGCCTGTTGTTGTTTCTCATTGGCGCACCACTTGGTGCCATCATCCGCAAAGGCGGACTCGGATTGCCCATCGTTATTTCTATTGCATTTTTTCTCTGCTATCATATCATCTCCATCACGGGCGAGAAGTTTGCAAAAGAAGGTGTCATCAGTGTCGAACGCGGCATGTGGCAATCGTCAATTGTGTTGCTGCCTATAGGTTTATTTTTGGTGTATAAGGCTACTCACGACTCAGCCCTTTTCGATATGGATGCATACAAATCTTTTTTCAGAAAGTTATTCCGAAGAAAGGTCAGCTGATTTTTCAGAAAAATTAATTTGCTACGTTTGCAATTATGCACTGCATTCCATTCAACAACAATAAATTTTGAAAATACTTCAACTTTGTCTGCGGGTTCCTTTGCCTCCTTATGACGGGGCAACCATTGCCATGTACAACCTTGCCGAATCGCTCACGCTCAGCGGTGCCGAAGTAAAAATGCTTTCTTTCAACACTAAAAAACATTTTACTGATCTATCAACTATTGATGCTGAACTGCTCGAAAAATATAAACTGGAAACTGTTTATCTCGATGCATCCGTAAAAATTTCAGGTGCCATAAAAAATCTTTTCCGCAAAAACGAAAGTTATAATATCATTCGATTCGACTCTGATGTTTTTCATCACAAACTGAAAGCAATACTGCAGGCTGAATCATTCGACATCATCCAGTTTGAAGGTCTTTTTCTGAGCCCATATCTCCAAACAGCACGCAAGTACAGCAAAGCAAAAATGATTTTGCGCGCTCACAATGTAGAGTGGCTTATCTGGAAAAGACTTGCTGATGCATCTGTGCATCCCATCAAAAAAAAATATCTTTCATTTCTTGCATCACGACTGAGGCAGTACGAAAAAAATATGGTGAATCAGTTTGATGCCATTGTTGCGCTTACACCCGAAGACAAAAAACTGCTCATTGACGAAGGCTGCACCGTCCCTGTGGAAATAGCTCCAGCAGGATTGAACACACTGAGGTTTGATGATGTAAAACCTCTTGAACAGGCTCAGCACATTTCAGTCTTTCACCTCGGCTCCATGGATTGGCTGCCAAATATTGAAGCTGTCAACTGGTTTCTGAAAAAAGTGTGGCCACTCATCATTGCAAAAACAGACTGCATTCAACTGTATCTTGCCGGAAAAAATATGGCTGACGATTTTTTTCGCATTCAGATGAAAAATGTTTTTGTAGAAGGCGAAATAAAGGATGCGAAAAAATTTATGTCTGATAAAACCGTGATGATAGTTCCCTTGCTCAGTGGCGGAGGTATGCGAGTAAAAATTGTAGAAGGTCTTGCTGCCGGAAAAGTAATCGTTTCCACATCTATCGGTGCCGAAGGCATTGCCTGCACTCATGGCGAAAACATTTTAATTGCCAACACTGCCGAAGAATGTGCAAACACCATTCTCTCATGTCTCAACAATCATTTATTGCTGAATAAAATTTCGGTAAATGCACAACTGCTGGCGCGGAATATTTACGACAACAGCCAAATAGGCAAACACGTAGCTGCTTTTTACAATACGCTATAAAATAAAAACAGGCCGCACTATCATGTAATGCAGCCAGTTTCTGAATGAAAAAATTAATGTTGTCTTTTTGTTGAATTATGCATTTACTTTTGAAAGCACACGCATCATTGTGTCGCCAATATCAGCTGGTGATGCCACCACATGAATGCCGCACTCGCTCATAATTTTCATTTTGGCAGCAGCTGTGTCTTCTGCACCGCCTACAATGGCTCCTGCATGTCCCATTCTGCGGCCCGGAGGTGCTGTCTGGCCGGCAATAAATCCTACAACAGGTTTTCTGCTGTTATTCTTTATCCATCGTGCAGCTTCGGCTTCCAGGTTTCCGCCAATCTCACCTATCATCACAATGCCGTCAGTGTCGGGGTCATTCATAAAAAGTTCCACAGCCTCACGTGTAGTAGTGCCGATAATTGGGTCGCCACCAATGCCAATAGCTGTTGAAATACCGCCACCGGCTTTCACTACCTGGTCGGCTGCTTCGTAAGTCAGCGTACCCGATTTTGAAACTATACCAATGCGTCCCGGCTTAAAAACAAAACCCGGCATAATGCCCACCTTACACTCACCTGCTGTAATCACTCCCGGACAGTTGGGACCAATAAGCCTTGCTGATTTATCTTTGAGATATTCTCTTACCTGAATCATATCCTTGGTAGGAATGCCCTCTGTAATGGCCACTATGAGTTTTATGCCTGCCTGTGCTGCCTCCATAATGGCATCTGCTGCAAATGCAGGCGGAACAAACACTATCGAAACATCAGCACCGGTTTGTGCCACTGCATCGGCCACAGTGTTGAACACGGGCTTGTCAAGGTGTTTAGTACCACCTTTGCCGGGCGTTACTCCGCCAACCACGTTGGTTCCGTACTCTATCATCTGTGTGGCATGAAAAGTTCCTTCTGTTCCCGTAAAGCCCTGTACCAGAATTTTTGAATTTTTATTGACTAAAACGCTCATAAACGAAAAATTATGAATTGCTGAAATGTAATTTTAAAAATGTGTTTTTGATTCAATGATGCGCAAAAGTAAGGAAATAATTATATATGGGTTTGAAGGGGGAAATCTATGACACAACCATTCACATCTGATATTTTATTATTGAAATTTATTTTTTTCATCCATAGCCACGGATAAATCCCTGGCTATGGATGATGTGGACATTCAAACCTTTTCTATACTTTTGAATGTTATGGATTATCACATGGATTATCTTTTTTTGCAAAACTTATCAAACTCACCTTCACTCATTCAATCCAAATAAACAACAACAAATTAAAATCATACCATCATGAACCGGATACTCGTATTAATTACCCTTTCCGACAGCGGCATTGAAACAATAAAGTCAAACCCTGAATTGCCCAAAAATGAAATGGAATTCGTCAACCAATGGAAACTGGAAAATATTCTGGAAAGCTTTTTTATTTCAGTATCAAAAAAAGATGCTGTACTCATCTTTCAAAATGTTGATGAAAACAAAACAAAAGAGCTTATTAAAATTTTACCTTATTTTCCTTACATGTCAAAAATTGAATACCACAATTTGAACAAACAGTTTTAGCAGTATTCAACGTAAATATGATTGCATTCCCTTGCTTTGTTGTCATAGTCGTGTACTTCAGATTTATATCTCAGGGGGAGTCTGTTTCCCAACTAAAATAAAATTAACGATTTTTTCATTCACTCTCCTTTACAAAAGAAATTGTTGTAAAACAATTTGTTGAGCAACATTGATTAATTTAAAAATTTCATAGTTACTTCTGTTTCCGAAACAGAAAAAACCAAAATTCATTTTTCTACTGAATTCGTGACTTATATTAGGGTCTCTTTATTTGGCAGTATGTCAATGCTAACGAGTGTTCCCTTTGTCCGACAATCTTTTTGTCGCGAATATGTTTTTTGCTCACACTTAACCCAAATATTCCAAGAAATTCTAACAATCAAAAATGTCAAAAAATGAAACGTGCAATAGTTCTGGTAGTGATTGCCTGTTCAATCAATGCGTTTGCGCAACCGGTTATTCAAAACGGAAATAATATTCCGAATGTAGGATTTACAGCTCCTGTTTCAATGATTTCGAGTAACAGCAGCGACATTACCAATGGAGGCCCGAATCACACATGGGACTTCAGCTCCTACACATTTACTTCCATTGGATCAATGACAGCAATAGATCCTGCCACTGCACCAATGGGCAGTTCCTTCCCTACTGCAAATTATGCATTTACTTCAAGCGGAGCTTACAGTTTTTTCAGAGTAAGTCCAACACAAATGGAAGTGCAGGCATGGAGTATTACAACACCTGGCGTTGGCAACGATTTTTCTCCGGACCCAAGAACAATTTTAAAATTCCCATTCAATTATAACGACAGCATTACTGACACCTGGCAAAAAGTGGGCGGCTCTCCTGATATGGTTACATTATATTATGACAGTTATGGAACTCTTATCTTGCCCGGTATGACCTACACCAATGTTGTACGCATACGCGAAAACTATGGCGTTGGCCAAGACGACTATATCTGGTATATTCTGAATCCGCTTACAATGGTTGCAGTATTTGATCACAATGCACCCATGTTAATTTCTATTGAAGCTACTCCTACAACAGGAATAAACAATCATGATGCTGCCGGTAAATCAATTGCTGTCTATCCAAACCCTACCGAAGGACCGCTTTATTTATCTGATCGTGCCAATGTGCAATTGTCCAGCGTAACAGGTCAGATTATTGCTCAAAGTGAAAATATGAATACACTTGATTTGTCAGGTGATCCTGCAGGAATTTATTTCCTGACTCTTCGCGATAAAAACGGACAAGTGATTCAGCGAAGCAAAGTTTTGAAATATTGAATACAACGCATTGCAGGCTTGCGAAGAATACAGCACGTGCTCAATGAAAAATCTCATTGACCACTAATTGAATATATAAATAGAAAAATATTCGGCTGTTCCTTCGCAGGCCTTTTTATTGCATTAATAAATTTCTACTTACCTGAATTTAAAATCAACTTTCTTAGCAATAACAAAATATAAATAAAATTTTATACACGAGATTTATCTAAGAAACTTGCTTAAAAGAATTTTATAGACTCTGAAAAAATCAAGGACTTGAATACACTCTATCACAACATCCCCGATTGTGGGTAATATACTGACATAATAAACAGTGTATGTTTTGAAAAAGAGCTCCGAATATCAAAATATAAATACTGATAACTTCCCTACCCTTGCCCTGCTTTCTATTTGGCCGTTTCCATTACATTTGTGCCATAACCATTTTCTCTTATGATACAGGCAATCATTTTTACAGTCATATTAGCTGCAGGTATTTATTTTTTCGCACGCAATGTAGGACGAATCAGAAGAAATATTTTGCTGGGCAAACCATTGGACCGCAACGACCAGCCTGCCAAACGCTGGAAAACCATGCTGCGCGTGGCATTTGGTCAGAGCAAAATGACAGTAAGACCGATACCTGCATTTTTTCACTTTATCATTTATGCCGGTTTCCTCATTATCAATATTGAGATTCTTGAAATAATGATTGATGGTGTTGCAGGTACACACCGCGTGTTTTCTTTTCTTGGCTCACTGTACGATTTTCTGATTGCCGGTTTTGAAGTGCTTGCATTGCTAACCATTGTTGCCTGTGTGGTTTTTCTTGCACGGAGAAATATTTTAAAACTTAAACGCTTCTGGAGTCGCGAGATGACTTCATGGCCACGCAGCGATGCCAATATTATTTTGTTTACGGAAATTGTTTTGATGACGCTGTTTCTTACCATGAATGCCAGCGACCAGTTGCTTCAACTGCGCGGTGCGGAACATTACAAAGTAGCAGGTGCTTTTCCCATTAGCAGCCTGATTACTCCTTTGCTTGAAGGCATGAGCACTGATGGACTGATTGGCCTTGAAAGATTTTGCTGGTGGGGGCATATTATCGGAATTATTGCTTTTCTGAATTATCTGCCCTACTCCAAACATTTTCATATCATCATGGCTTTTCCAAATACGTATTACAGCAATCTGAAGCCTAAAGGAGAATTTACCAACCTTGAAAGTGTGACTCAGGAAGTGAAACTGATGCTCGACCCCTCATTGCCACCACCGCCACCAAGTGATACTCCCATGCGCTTTGGTGCCAAAGATGTGCAGGACCTTACCTGGAAGCAACTGATGGACTCCTACACCTGCACAGAGTGTGGAAGATGTACATCGGTTTGTCCCGCAAATATTACAGGCAAGTTGCTCTCCCCACGAAAAATAATGATGGACACCCGTGACCGCCTTGCCGAAGTAGGTTCTAACATTGATAAGAACGGTGAGTTTAAAGATGACGGCAAAACACTGCTGAATGATTACATCAAACCCGAAGAACTTTGGGCATGCACTACCTGCAATGCCTGCACCGAAGCATGTCCCGTAAATATTGATCCGCTGTCAATTATTATTGATATGAGAAGATTTCTGGTGATGGAACAATCGGAAGCTCCTGCTGAATGGAATGGCATGTTCAGCAAGATTGAAAACAATCAGGCTCCGTGGCAGTTTTCACCGGCTGACCGTTTTAACTGGAAGAATGAGGAATAAGAATATGTACACCCGTAAAAATAAATATGTTGAATGCAGCAAATACTTATTGCTAAGTGATACGTGTAACCTGTCAATCATTAATCTATAAAAGTAAAAGCAATGACACTTAAAGTAAGAACTGTACAGGATTTTATAAGCAATGGCGAATCACCTGAAATACTTTTTTGGGTAGGCTGTGCCAGCAGTTTCGATCAGCGTGCGCAAAAAATTACACGTGCTATAGCCAAAATACTTAACAGCTGTAATGTTTCGTTTGCAGTTTTAGGAACAGAAGAAGTTTGCAATGGCGACCCGGCCAAGCGTGCAGGCAATGAGTTTTTGTTTCAGATGCAGGCGCTGATGAACATCCAAACACTGAATGGTTATGGAATAACGAAAATAGTTACAGGTTGTCCGCATTGTTTCAACACACTTAAGAATGAATATCCGCAACTTGGCGGAACCTATCAGGTAATACATCACAGCATGTTGCTGCAACAGTTGATAAACGAAGGCAAACTGAAAATTCAGGGAGGAAAATTTCTGGGAAAGAAAATTGTTTTTCACGACCCATGTTATCTGGGCAGAGGCAATGATGTGTATGAAGCCCCCCGTGATGTGATTAAAAAATTGGATGCAGAATTGTTTGAAGCAAAACGTCACAAAGCAAATGCATTGTGCTGTGGTGCAGGCGGTGCACAGATTTTTAAAGAATCAGAACCCGGTAACAAAGAAATTAATGTGGAACGCACAGAAGAAATTCTGGAGTCGAAGCCTGATTACATTGCTGTGGGCTGCCCCTTCTGCATCACCATGCTGAGTGACGGTGTTAAAACTTTGAACAAAGAAGATTCAGTAAAAGTGCTTGACATTGCTGAGCTTATTGAAAAGGCAAACGACCTTTAACGTATTAGCAAAAATTTTTGTGCCAGTAAGCCAGCGTACATAAACGCCAGATGAGCAGTGCATGTTTATTATCTCCATGCTTATACTCATCCATCAGTGTTTTAATTTTTTCTCTGTTCAGAAAATCAAGTTTGCTGAAATCGGCATCGGTAAGGTGAGCCAGTGCACCGCGAAGCCACTTCACTTCTCCCGGTGTAACAAATCCTTTTTTGTCTTTCCGCTCAATGACAGTTTGCGGCATCACATCTTTGAGAGCCTGGCGCATCACCCACTTGGTGTAAATACCGTTTGCTTTGTCGTCATTGCGAAGTTGAAATACAAATTCCACCAGGCGATGATCTAAGAACGGTACACGCGACTCAATGGAAAAAGCCATGCTGTTGCGGTCTTCGTATTGCAGCAGTGTGGGCAGACTGGTATCAAACATCAGATGATATAAAAAATTATCAGTGCGGTTGCCCGGTACCTTGTCAAGACTGAAAGGAATGGAATCATCTGTACTTAAAAATGGAAAATAATGTTTGTACTCAAGCGAATAAAGTTGTTGTTCGCTGCGCAGCAAACTCAAAAAACTTTTTCCGAAGTGCGCAAATGTTTGTGTGGCTGAAAGCTGAAGGTTTTCTGCCATCTTACCTGTAAGGCTGCAAGCTTTGCCCCATTGAAAGGATGCTAACAAATCGGCTACCATGCGGTAAGCAGTATGATTGTATCCTGCCAGATACTCATCAGCTCCCTGCCCGTCAAGCACAACTTTTATTTTATGCTGAGCAATGAGTTTCATCAGAAAATACTGCGATATAAACGATGATCCCGTTGCAGGTACATCAGCGTGATAAAGTGCATGATGAAAATGTTCTCTGATGTCGTCATCTGTTGGTGAAAAATAATGCGGCTGCAGTGATGGAAACATATCGCAAACGGCCTTCACAAAAGGGCGTTCGTCCACATCACCTTTGCCCTCATAATAAATGCTGAAAGAATCGTACGGCAATCCGGGCTGCTGATGCTGCACCATACTCACAATGGCACTGCTGTCGAGGCCACCGCTGAGGCAACTGCCTACGGCAACATCACTGCGCATGTGCAACCTCACCGACTCATCAAACAATTGATAAAACTGACCGGCTTTTTCTTCGGCAGTAAGCGACAGATATTTTCCGGTGTGTATGTTCCAGTAACGCGAAATTTTTACTGTGCCATCACGCCTGCTGAATACAAGATTGTGTGCAGCCGGTAATGCCTTCAGTTTACTGAAATAGGTTTCGTCATGGTAGCTTGTCCACCCCATTTGCAGTCCTCGGCTTACCTGAGCGGTATTGATGTTGTTTGAAAACAACGGACTTGGCTTTAATGCTTTATACTCCGAGCCGAAATAAAATGCCGGTGACTGATGTATGTAATAAAAAGGTTTGATGCCAAAACGGTCGCGTGAGCAAAAAAGTTCCTCCTGTTGCTGATCCCAGATGGCAAAGGCCCACATTCCCATAAATCTGTTTACACAATCTTTCCCCCACTTCAGGTAGGCATGCAAAATTACTTCTGTATCACTTTGGGTTTTAAACTGATGACCTGCTTGCTGCAATTCGGTTTTCAGCTCTAAGTAATTATAAATTTCGCCATTGAAAATAATGGTGAGATGTTGCAGGTGCATGGGCTGATCGGCATCGTGGCTCAGATCAATAATGCTTAAACGGTTATGACCCAAATAAACATCATCTTTAATGAATGTACGGCTTGCATCAGGCCCGCGATGGGCAATTTTTTCAAGCATAGCCGATAAAATTTTATCACCGTCAGTAACTCTGGAATCAATAAAACCGGCAATGCCACACATTTTGTCTTATAAAAATTATTGTTTGATTTTTCGTTTCAAAAATAGGGAATGATTATCATGCATGACAGATATTTTATTGGCAAAAAACATAGAACTGTTATCTATACGAAATAAAAAAACCGCCCTGCATGCAAGGCGGCCTTTTGTATGTCTTAATAGAATTATTTACCTGTTGGAATGGTATAAAGTACCCCAAGATGAATGCCACCAAAAAGACGGTTGGTTGACTTATAGCTTAAAGAACCGTTAAATTCAGCTTCTTCGTGGTTAGCCCAATAGGTTGCTGCTGACATATCATCATCAAGGAAATTACTTGTTTTCTTGGTAACATCAGAAAATCCATATCCAAGACGGAAACCTGCAACCAAAGTAAAAGATTCACTCAGGTCAACATCGGCACCAAAGCCAAGAATAATTCCGATATTGGTACTGTTAAGTGAGTTTTTAACATCCTTATCAGAATAGTCAAAAACACTAGCATCACTATCATAATCCTCTTTAGCTGATGTTAAGAAACCAAACTGAGGGCCAAATTCAAAATAAGCCCCTTTATCACCACCAACACGAAGCAATAATGGTACATCTAAATAACGAAGTTTTAATTTTAATTGATCATCACCGTCATTTAAATCATATTTTTGGTTATGTCCGGTGCGCATGATGCCCAATTCCAATCCTAATTTATCATTGAAATAGTACTGGGTTTTCAGTCCGAATGAACCGCCAAATGTCATGGCAATATCAAGGTCGTCATCGGCATCAAATACGTTTTTGTTCATCAGCCAGGTACTGTTGAAAGCACCGCCAAGGCCTACTTTAAATTTTTGTGCGTTTACCGTTAATGCTGTTGCAACGATGGCAACGCTTAATAATAGTTTTTTCATCACTTCTGAATTAAGATATATATTTGAGCCGCAAATGTAGAACTATTATTCAATTGTCAAAATTTAAGGATATGAAACTACTCGAAAACAAGGTAATACTGATTACAGGCGCCTCGCGGGGCATTGGTCGTGGCATTGCATTGCAATTAGCAGCACATGGTGCACATGTTGCATTTACTTTTCTTTCTTCGCCCGAAAAAGGACTTCATCTTGAAAATGAACTTAAAGCAAATGGAGTTAAAGCCAAAGGCTATCAGAGTGATGCATCCGATTTTAATGCAGCCGAGCAACTCATCAATAATGTGCTTACTGATTTTGGACAAATTGATGTTTTGGTAAATAATGCCGGAATTACCCGCGATAATCTGCTGATGCGCATGACTGAAGAACAGTTTGACGAAGTGATTCGTACCAATCTTAAATCCTGTTTCAATACTACCAAACATATTCAGAAATCTATGCTCAGGCAACGTTCGGGTTCCATCATCAACATTACTTCCGTAGTGGGCGAAAAAGGAAATGCAGGTCAGGCCAACTATGCTGCCAGCAAAGCGGGAATGATTGGTTTTACCAAATCAATAGCTCTTGAGTTAGGTTCACGCAACATACGTTGCAATGCCATAGCTCCCGGTTTTATTGAAACAGAAATGACTGCTGCTCTCGACCCTGCCACCGTAAAAGGCTGGACGGATGCAATACCCATGAAACGCGGAGGAACTGTTGATGACATTGCCAATGCCGTATTGTTTTTTGCCTCCGACCTGAGCGCCTACATTACCGGACAGGTGCTGCATGTGAATGGAGGCATGTACACCTGATGGAGTGATGAAATTTAATCCATCACTATATTTTGATTTTCTCACACCATTTTACGACAGCCTTTTCAAACTGCTGCTGCCACGTAAAAAAATTCGTCTTACCACTCTTGAATTGCTCGAAAAAGATAGCTCCGTAAACCTGGTTGAATTAGGTTCGGGCACGGGAGATTTGATTTTGGAGATGGCTCATAAATTTCCAAAAGCAAGCATCACTGCCATTGACATTGATCCTAAAGCCAATGAAATTCTGAAACAAAAACTTCGAAAAAAATCCATTTCACAGGTAAATGTACAACAGGCATGGTCTTTTGATTTGCCGTTTGAGGGTGGCAGTGTAGATGCATTATTTGCAAGTCTGCTTTTTTGCAACCTGCCTCTCGACCGCAAACACAGTACGCTTGAAGAAGCAAAGCGCGTGCTGAATGAACGGGGCATGCTGCTGATTGCAGAATGGGGGCCACCGCAAACAATAATTGCCAAAACAGGATTTTTGGTATTGCAAGCAATTTGCCGATCCAATATTACCGATCTCAGGAAAGGAATGTTGCAGATTTACTTTCAGGAACATGGATTTTCTGCCACTGCATCGCAATATATCAACACCCTTTTCGGCACACTTTACTTTTATCGCGCTGTAAAACTCAAAAATTAACCTGAAGATGTATGCCATTGGCGTAAATGCTCTATGTTTCAGCCAAATCTTAAACAGAGCATTTGCGAAACTTATTATATTCGCTTCCGTACAATGTATATTACTTAGTCAGCCATTTGTTTAAACCACCGGCTTCAATGAAATCGCATAATTATCAATTCCCTAAAGCAACATTTGATCAGACATTGCTGCTGCCTTCGCTGTTTGAGAGACAGGTGGCAAAAACACCTGACCATATTGCCGTTTATTTTCATAACGACAATCTCACGTATTCGCAGTTGAACGATAAGGCAAATGCTGTTGCCCATCACCTCATTTCAAAAGGAGTGAAACCCGGAAGCCTTGTGGGTTTGTGTATTGAACGCAGTTGTGATTTGATAATTGGTGTACTCGGTATTTTGAAAGCAGGAGCCGGTTATGTGCCGTTAGACCTTGAATATCCGCAGGAGCGACTTCAGTATATGATGGAAACTGCGCAAATGCCTTTACTGTTGACCAACAAAAATCTTTTTGAAAAACTGCCTTCAGGAAAAACAGAAAAACTGCTGATAGAAAATATTCCTCAGAATAACAGCTCGACATCCATTACCCATTCATCTGATGACATTGCCTATGTGCTTTTTACCAGTGGAAGTACCGGGCTTCCCAAAGGTGTGGCCATGCCCCATAAACCTTTGGTAAATCTGATTACATGGCAACTGAAAAACACAACAGTACTTGAAGCAGGAAAAACATTACAGTTTGCTCCTATCAGCTTTGATGTATCGTTTCAGGAAATATTTTCGACTCTCAGTTGTGGCGGAACACTGGTGATGATTGAAGATGACCTCAGACTGAATGCAGTCAACCTGTTGAATTTTGTATCGAAAGAAAAAATCAACAGACTGTTTCTTCCATTCATAGCATTGCAACATCTGTGTGAAGTTGCCGAAAATTTTACGGGCAATTTAAGCTCGCTCAAAGAAGTAATTACTGCCGGAGAACAATTGCAGAGCACAGCTTTTATCAAAAACTTTTTCAGAAAAAATAAGCAATGCACTCTTTGGAACCACTACGGTCCTACCGAAGGCCATGTGGTGACAGCTTATCACTTGCCCGCCAATACTGACGAGTGGGCAGCTTTGCCTTCCATTGGCAAACCGATTGACAATGCTGAAATTTACATCCTCGATGAAAATGGAAATGCCTTAGATGCTGAAGCAGAAGGCGAACTTTATATTGGCGGAATCAGCGTAGTAAAAGGTTATCTGAACCGTGATGATTTAACTGCTGAACGTTTTCTGCAGAATCCTTTTAAAGACTCACAGGGAAAATATTTTTATAAAACCGGTGACCTTGCGAAGTATCAGCCTGATGGCAATATTGAATATTTAGGTCGTATTGATGGTCAGGTGAAAATACGCGGCTACAGAATCGAACTTGGTGAAATTGAACTGACACTCGACAAGCACGACACAGTGAAGCAAGCTGTGGTGGTGGCACGTGAAGATGAACCCGGAGACAAAAGACTTGTTGCATATTGCCTTGCAGAGGAAGGAAAAAATATCAGTACCGGTGAACTGCGAAAATTTTTGTCGGATAAACTGCCGGAGTATATGATGCCGTCAGCATTTGTGCAGGTTGAAAATTTTCCTCGAACACCATCAGGCAAAATTGATCGCAGAAATTTACCTGCACCTTCCGGCAAGCGCCCCGACTTAGGAAATGTGTTTGTTGCACCCGAAACTGATTTGCAGAAAATGTTTGCCACCAAATGGGAACATCTGCTGAAGTTAGAAGGTATTGGCATCCACGATAATTTTTTCGAGTTGGGAGGTAATTCCTTGCTTGCTCTGAAATTTATTGCTGAATTGCGGCAGGAACAACAGCTTGATTTGCCTGTGGTAAAAATGTATCAGCACCCTGATATTTTTTCACTGACAAAATTTTTGAGTAACGATAGTTCTTCCAAATCATTTTATCAGTCGGCACAGGAGCGCTATGCCTCTGGAGTGAAAGGACAAATTGAAAATGTAGAAGACGGCATAGCAGTAATTGGCATGAGCGGAAGATTTCCCGGAGCTAAAAATGTAAATGAACTTTGGAAAAATCTGCTTGCCGGAAAAGAAACAGTTTCGTTTTTCAAAAAAGAAGAGTTGGATGCAAGTATCAGTGCCGAAGATAAAAATGATGTTTCTTACGTTGCAGTGCGTGGTGTGATTGAAGATGCCGACAAATTTGATGCTCCGTTTTTTAATGTTAATCCACGTCTTGCAGAAGTAACCGACCCACAACAAAGAATATTTCTTGAAATAGCATGGGAAGCGTTTGAAAATGCAGGATATGTTCCCGGAAATTATGACGGGCTGATTGGAATTTTTGCAGGAATGGGTAACAATACCTATTTTCCGAATAATGTTTTCCATAACAAGGAAGCCATCAATCGTGTAGGCACGTTTCAAACGATGACTGCCAACGAAAAAGATTATATTGCTACACGTGTTGCCTATGAGTTTAACACCAAAGGTCCGGGGCTGAGCATTCATACTGCCTGCTCTACGTCACTCACAGCAGTTGCCATTGCTTACGAAAGTTTGCTTAACAAAGAGTGTGACATGGCTCTTGCAGGAGGAATTGCCATTACCGTACCCGTGAACAGTGGACATATTTATAACGAAGGCGGTATGTTCAGCAAAGACGGACACACGCGTGCGTTTGATGCTGATGCTACAGGAACTGTTTTCAGTGATGGTGCCGGAGCAGTTATTCTGAAACGATATAAAGATGCATTGCGTGACGGTGACGAGATTTACGCAGTGATACGAGGTGCTGCTCTCAACAATGATGGCAGCGACAAAGCGAGTTTTACCGCTCCCAGTGTGGAAGGACAGGCGCAAGTAGTGGCCATGGCGCAGGCAAAAGCCGGTGTTGAACCGGATACCATTTCATATATCGAAACCCATGGAACAGCCACACCACTTGGCGACCCGATAGAAATTGAAGCTCTCACTCAGGCATTCCGAAGCAAAACAGACAAAAAACAATTTTGTGCCGTAGGCTCCATCAAAACAAACATTGGTCACCTCACTCCTGCTGCAGGTGTAACAGGACTGATTAAAACATGCCTTGCTTTAAAACACAAAATTTTACCTGCATCGCTCAACTATAAAAAACCTAACCCGGCAATTGATTTTGAAAATTCTCCTTTCTATGTACAGGCAGTGAAACAGGAATGGAAAAGTGCTGATGGCAAACCGTTGCGCGCAGGCGTAAGTTCTTTTGGTGTGGGCGGAACCAATGCGCATGTAGTGTTGGAAGAAGCTCCCAAAACCATTGATTCAGGCATTGCACGACAAAGACATTTGTTTCTGCTATCAGGAAAAACAAAAACAGCACTGGATGCATCTGCCACGCAACTCAAAACATTTTTTGAAAACAACTCAGAAATAAATCTTGCTGATGCTGCATATACTTTGCAAACAGGAAGAAAATATTTTAATTACCGCAGAATAATTGTTGGAGGAAGTATTGCAGATATTAGTTTGGCTTTAGAACAGTCCAATCCTAAAAAAACTGCTTCACGCGAACTGACATCGGGTAATCCTGAAATCATATTCATGTTTCCCGGGCAAGGCTCGCAGTATGTGAACATGGGAAAAAATCTTTATGATGATGAGATTGTATTTAAAGATGCTGTTGACACCTGTTGTAAAATTCTGCAACTTCATCTCGGCCTCGACCTGAGAACAATTCTTTACCCAAAAGATTCAGAAAGAGAAAAAGCTGAAAAGCTGCTTCGTGAAACGGTTTATACGCAACCCGCTCTGTTTACCATTGGTTATGCTCTGGCAAAACTGTGGATGAGCTGGGGAATTCAGCCCAAAGGATTTATTGGTCATAGCATAGGTGAGTTTGCCGGAGCACATCTGGCAGGAGTATTTTCGCTGGAAGATGCACTGATGTTGGTAGCCAACAGAGGAAAAATGATGCAGGACTTGCCTCACGGAAGTATGCTCAGCGTAAGACTTCCGGCTGCTGAAGTAGAAAAGGAAATAGATGCATCATGTTCCATCGCTGCCATTAACGGTCCTGCCCTTTGCGTAGTTGCCGGTCCAACAGATAAGATTGAAAAACTTCAGAAAGAATTTGAAAAAAGAGAAGTAACAGCTAAGCTGTTGGTAACATCACATGCCTTCCACTCACCCATGATGGAACCCATGCTGAAACCATTTCTCCAAAAAGTAAAATCAGTAAAACTGAATAAACCTGCCATACCTTTTGTTTCAACTGCCACATCCAAATGGATAACGGATGAGGAAGCTACGAATCCGGAATACTGGGTAAATCACGTGCGTGCAACTGTTCGCTTTGCAGAAGGTATTCAGACATTGTGGAATGAAAAACCACAGCGTGTGTTGTTGGAATGTGGTCCGAGAAATACAGCTTCCATACTTGCAAAACAACAGGCCAAAGAACCTGCAAAACAAATAGCCATCTCATCACTGAATGATACAGCAGAAAATTTTGCTGAGTGGGAACAAATACTTTTTGCTCTCGGACAACTTTGGATGGCAGGTGCAGAACCTGACTGGAAGAATTTTTATGCACTTGAAAAAAGAAAGAAAGTTGCACTGCCCACCTATCCATTCGAAAAGAAAAGATACTGGCTTGAGCCACCGTCACCTAAAAATAATTTAACACCTTCAATAAACAATGAAGTCATGCAACAACCGCTGTTTCCAACGATGACAGAGCAGACTTCAACAGTACATACATCCGTAACAACAAACAACATGAATAGAAAAGACCTTATCACAGCAGAATTAAAATCCATTCTCGAAGAATCGTCAGGCATGGAATTAGGCAACGACACCAACGCTACATTTATGGAATTGGGATTGGATTCATTATTTCTCACTCAGGCTGCACTTACTATCAGCAAAAAATATGGAGTAAAAATTACATTCAGACAACTGAACGAAGATTTCTCTTCACTGAATGCATTAGCTTCACATCTCGACAGCAATCTGCCTGCTGATGCCATGCCTGCAACTGCAGCCGCACAACCTGCCATGCCGCAAATGCCTCAGCCCACAGTGCAAATGCAACAGGGAATGAACCCCATGCAAATGATGATGATGCAACAAATGCAAATGATGCAGATGATGATGCAGCAAATGTCGCAACCGGTGCAACAGGTAGCTCCATCTGTTCAGGCACATATTGAAAAATCGGTAGAGATAAAATCACATACCAAAAAAGAAGATATCAGCGAAAATGAAAAAGCTGAACTGGCCAAACCATTTGGTGCCATTGCAAGAATTGAAAAAGCCGCTTCATCAGATATCAGTGAAAAACAAAATGAATGGCTGAAAAAATTTATTACAGACTACAATAACAAAACAGCCAAAAGCAAACAATATTGTCAGGAATATCGCAGCGTGCTTGCCGACCCCCGTGTGGTAACAGGATTTAAACCTGCACTGAAAGAAATTATTTATCAGGTAGTGGTTGAAAAATCTAAAGGAGTAAATTTCTGGGATCTGGATGGAAATAAGTATGTAGATGTTCTCAATGGTTTTGGTTCAAATTTTTTCGGATGGGGAAGCGATGTGCTTATGAACGTCTGGAAAAAACAATTGGAAACAGGAATAGAACTTGGACCACAAACACCACTTGCAGGAGAATGTGCTAAGCTGATGTGTGAAATTACCGGCTACGACCGCGCAGGATTTTGTAACACAGGTTCTGAAGCAGTGCTTGGTGCCATGCGTATTGCACGAACTGTTACCGGAAAAAATCTGATTGTATGTTTCAATGGTTCCTATCATGGTATCAATGACGAAGTGATTGTTCGCGGTACAAAAAAACTGAAATCGTTTCCTGCTGCAGCAGGTATCATGCCCGAATCGGTAGAGAACATGCTGGTGCTCGATTACGGAACAGAAGAAAGTTTGCAGATAATCCGTGAGCGTATTGACGAACTTGCAGCAGTGATGATTGAACCGATACAATCGCGCAGAGCAGATTTTCATCCGAAAGAATTTATTCATGAGGTGCGCAAAATCACCAAAGAAAATAATGTGCTGATGATTTTTGACGAAGTCATCACAGGATTCCGTTTGCGTTTAGGCGGTGCACAGGAATTTTACGAAGTAGATGCTGACCTGAGCACGTATGGAAAAGTGATTGGCGGCAACATGCCTGTGGGTGCTATTGCAGGACGCAAACAATACATGGATGCACTCGATGGTGGTTTCTGGCAATATGGTGATACATCTATTCCCGAAGTGGGAGTTACTTATTTTGCAGGAACCTTTGTGCGTCATCCGCTGGTGATGGCAGCCATGAAAGAAGTTTTGTTGTATCTGAAAAAAGAAGGTAAACCTCTTTACGAAAACTTAAATGCAAAAACACAGCGACTGGTGGATGAAGTAAATGCCCACAGTAAGAAATTAGGCTCACCATTTAAACTTGTAACATTTGGCTCTCTCTTTAAAGGCAAATGGGAAACAGAACCTCATTACACTGAATTACTGTTTGCGATGATGCGTTATAAAGGTGTTCACATTATGGATGGATTCCCCTGCTTTCTGACACTTGCATTTACAGATGCTGATGTGGATTTTGTAGTAGCGAAGTTTAAAGAAAGTCTTGATGAACTTTGCGCGATTGGATTTATTCCTACAGAGAAAAAATTGGATGCAGCCAATTCAAACGGACATAGCTCCAACGGTAATGGACAACATCCGCCTGTGCCGGGAGCAAAACTTGGCCGAGATGCCAATGGCAATCCTGCCTGGTTTGTTGCAGATCCGGAGAGACCCGGAAAATATTTGATGGTGAAATAATATATCACTTTCAAAGATGATTATGAAAGTTAATTATAGCATTTTTTATAATGAAAAAATATTTAGTGATTTTTGAAAAAACAAAAACAGGATATAGTTGCTATGTGCCGGACTTACCCGGATGTATTGCAACAGGAAAAACAAAAATCATTGCTGAAAAGAATATTTACGAAGCCATAAAATTTCATATTGAAGGTTTGGAAGAGGAAGGATTAAAAGTTCCTGTTGCAAAATCAGAAAGTGAAATGATGGTATTTATTCAGGAATAAGAATATTTTATTTCAAAAAAAATCTGACTGATAATCGCGGTCAGACTTTTTTTTATGTGGTCCTGTCGGGAATCGAACTCGAATCTCAGGTTCCGGAGACCTGCGTACTATCCGTTATACTACAGGACCAAATTCAGCGCGCAAAGTTAAAATTTTATACTCAGGCTTGTGCAGTAGCATGAGCCATCATCTGCTCGAATAATTTATTTCCCGCAGCCACGCTGTCCATCTTATAAAAAGTAATACTCAGTTTGTTGTTTACTTCTTTCATGCGGCAGCGTGACGGATTATTTTTTACAAAGTTGATGATCTGCATAAACAACTCACTCTTATAAAGCCGCGAATCAGGATTGGAAACTAAATATCCTTTCAACTGACCGTTTTTGAGAATGAGTTTTTCAAAACCCATCGAGCGTGCTTTCCATCTGAGCTTTACGGTTTCCATCAGTTCTTTCACTTGTTTTGGTACAGGGCCAAAACGATCGCGAAGCTGATTTTCGAAAGCAGTAAGTTTTTCTTCTGTTTCTATATCATCCAACTCTTTATACAGGTTCAGTCGCTCCACAATATTTTCTACATAACCTGTTGGAATAAGTATTTCCAGATCGGTTTCTATCTGACAATCGGAAACGATAGGTTTTTTGTCATCATCAGGAAAGAGTCCTTTAAAATCTGTTTCGCGTAATTCTATCAATGCTTCATCCAGAATTTTCTGATACATCTCCAACCCTATTTCAGAGATAAAACCACTTTGTTCGCCACCCAGCAAATTACCTGCACCGCGAATATCCAGATCGCGCAATGCCACCTGAAATCCCATTCCCAAATCAGAATATTCTTCAATGGCACGCAATCTCTGACGTGCTTCAGGAGTAAGCACAGTGAGTGGCGGAGCCAATAAATAACAGAATGCTTTTTTGTTGCTGCGCCCTACCCTTCCTCTCATCTGATGCAAGTCACTCAACCCAAAATTCTGAGCCTGATTGATGATGATGGTATTGGCATTGCTGATATCAATACCTGACTCAATGATGGTAGTTGCCACCAGCACATCGCTGTCGCCTTCAATAAATGTCATCAGCACTTCTTCGAGTTGGCTGCCATCCATCTGTCCATGTCCCACCACTACTCTCACATCAGGACAAAGTCTGCGTATCATATCAGCTATGTCGTGAATATCGGAAACTCTGTTGTGCACAAAAAACACCTGATTTTTTCTCGATACTTCATACATCACAGCATCACGAATCACTTTATCATTAAAAGTATGCAACTCTGTTGTCACAGGATAACGGTTAGGTGGCGGTGTATTGATAACAGAAAGATCTCTTGCTCCCATCAGCGAAAATTGCAGTGTGCGTGGTATCGGAGTTGCCGTAAGTGTAAGTGTGTCCACATTTACTTTCAGCGATTTTATTTTCTCTTTGCTGGCTACGCCAAATTTCTGTTCCTCATCAATGATGAGTAAACCCAGATTTTTGAATTTAATATCCTTACTCAGCAAGCGATGTGTGCCAATGATGATGTCAACTTTTCCTTCTTCAAGGCGTTTGAGCGTTTCGGTTTGCTGTGCCGATGTTTTAAAACGGTTGATGTAATCTATGGTGCACGGAAATTCTTTTAACCTGTCGGTAAATGTGCGGTAATGCTGCATGGCAAGAATGGTAGTTGGCACCAGCAAAGCCACCTGTTTGTTATCGCTCACTGCTTTGAATGCAGCACGTATAGCAATTTCAGTTTTTCCGAAACCTACATCACCACAGATGAGCCTGTCCATGGGTGCAGATTTTTCCATATCTTTTTTTACATCGCGTGTTGCCTTCACCTGATCGGGAGTGTCCTCATAAATAAAAGAAGCTTCCAGTTCTGTTTGCAGATAATTGTCCTGCGAGTAAGCAAATCCCTGCTGCGCTTTACGCTTGGCATATAGAGCAATCAAATCGCGGGCAATATCTTTTACTTTCTTCTTGGTTTTTTGTTTGAGTGTTGCCCATGCAGTGCTTCCTAATTTGTTCAGTGCAGGTGCAGCACCATCTTTACCTGAGTAACGTGCTATTCGGTGAAGGCTGTGAATGCTGACATGCAAAATATCATTGTCCTTATACACCAAACGGATGGTTTCCTGCTGACGACCTTCAATATTTAATTTCTCCAAACCTCCGAAACGTCCAACACCATGATCAATGTGAGTTACATAATCTCCCGGTTTGAGACTATACAATTCTTTGATGGAAAGTGCTTCGCTGCGGCTGTAATTTTTTCGCAGTTTAAAGCGGTGATATCTGTCGAAAATCTGATGATCGGTATAGAAAGCAACTTTCAGGTCTGCATCAATAAAACCTTTGTAGAGTGAAGTATAAACCGGCTGAAACTGTACATCATCTTTGCTGATTTTTTGTTTCACACTCATATCTTCGAGTATGGCGTAAATACGTTCCACTTGCTTGGCCGACTCAGAGAAAATATATGTCTGTGTATTTTCGGTTTTGTTTGCAATCAGATTTTCTGAGAGGAGATTGAAATTTTTGTTGAACTGCGGCTGTGGTTTTATGTGAAAAGGAATTTCAACAGCATCCCCATAATTGCTCTTTACACCAAACTCCACATTGGTATGTTTGCCGAAACTTTCGCTGATGAGTTCAAACAGCGGGTAAACATTTTTAGCATCATCATAATCTTGTTTTTCCTCTGCAGGAATTTCAATTTTTGACAATACTTCAAAATTCTCCTGCAGATACTGGAGTTGATAACCCAAATCGCGGGTTACGATTAAAGTGTTATCGGGGAGAAAACGAAAGAACGATTCTGTGTTATTGTTTTTAAGCTCCGACTGAATGTTTGGGATGATGGTAACAAACTGAAGATTTTTGTCTGACAGCTGCGTAACAGGATCAAATGAGCGGATGGATTGAATATTGTTTCCGTCAAACTCAAGACGGTAAGGCAATTCATAGGCAAAGGAATATACATCCACAATACCGCCTCTTATGGCATACTGACCGGGCTCGAAAACAAAATCAGTTCGCTGAAAATTATTTTCGGTAAGGAATTCATTGATAAAATCAATACTCAGCGACTCTCCTACTCTGGCTTCGATGGTGCTTTGTTCGAGAACATTTTTAGTAACTACATTTTCGGCAATGGCTTCAGCATAGGACACCACCAGAAAATTATCGCGGTGTTTGTTGATATAACTCAGCACCTCTGCTCTCATCTGTATGGCTGAAGTATCATGGCCATTCAGCTTAAAAGGTTTGCGGTATGATGCAGGAAAAAACAAAACTTTTCCTGTACCTATGAGATTTTCGAGATCGTTGAAATAATACGCTGCTTCTTCGCGGTCAGGCAAAACCATCAGCAGAGGCTGATTCAGTTTGCTGAAGGTGGCTGCTGTAATAAACGATGCTGCCGAGCCATGCACATGCTCCAGATGGATATGCTTTGTTTGATGTATAACATCGGCAAGACGGCATACAGAAGGATGCTCCGCATATTGACTGATTAACTTCTGTAATTGTTCCATCTGAAAAAAGAACACAAAAATAAGATGAATTGTTCAATTGAAAACCGAAGTTGAAATCGTCTGATAAAAACCGATATGATTATCTCAGCTTGGTACGGAAAGGTTTACACTTGTCGGTATATTTTTTAGAAATGGTCCAGTTGATGGTAATGCCTCCCATCATATACCAGTCTTTATCCGAAGCATTTCCGCGCTGGTGGTTGGTGTTGATTCCTGTTCCTGCAAAAATTGTTCTGTCGGACAGTGCAGCAGCAAGTGGGCCATTTGATGCAGCTAAACTTGTATTATCGGGATACACTGTGCTTACATCATCCAGATAATCTGTAAAAGTTTTTCGTGCAACAGCTTCTACCGAGAGAGAAAAACGGTTGCTGAGTTTAAACTTAATTCCACCTCCCATAGGGAATGCAAACTGAACACGCTTGTAACGGCTACCTGTATTTGGCAAACCACTTCCCTGACCTTCGGTGCCAAGTGGTTGAAGGTCGTACCATGAGCCATTGATAAAGCCTTGCGGATTATGATGAAAAAAAGTGATGCCTGCTACAAGGTAAGGCGCCACTTTGGACGAATGTTCTGCAGCAGTTTGAAAAGGGAAAAAGTTGAATTCGAAAAGTGCACTTGCATCCCATACATCACTGCGGAATGAAAGATTGCGATACTGATTAAATCCTTCATCCTGTCTTGCATCGCTGCCGCTGATACGGCCATAGGTAACACCAAGTCTGAACGACCAGAAACTGTTGAGACATCTTTTGTAATACAGACCTGCTGCAGGATTAAATGCATCGGGGTTGAAAAGATGGGTATTGATTTCGCCTTTGTATGAGGCCACACCCAACAACAAGCCCAATTCGCTGCTCTGCGCATGAAGCAGCACAGGCATCTGAAATATTAAAATAGAAACTGCTGTTAAAAACTTACGCATTCATGTAGAGCATCATCACAAAACGCTCTGAATAACTAAAAATTACATTAGAACATCGGATAATTGGTTCGTCCTGTTCTGATTTTATAATTGATATTAAAAACTGCAAACAGGTATGCATCATTCCAGCGGGGATCGCCTCTTTGCTGCCCTACATGCGACTGGTCGTCCAGGCTGCGGTCGGCAAGTTGCTCCACCAAAGTACCACCTCTTTCATAGTAATAACTTTTGCTTACATCATCAATATAATCGGTAAAAGTATATCGCAAACCAACTTCCAGACCAACACTAATCTGACGGTCAATAGCATATTTGGCTCCTAAACCAAGAGGTACACAAATTTGTGTTCGTTTATATTTATCGCGTGAAGGCACTACTCCCTGACCTTCGGTGCCGAGGGGTTGCAACTGATACCAGTGATCGTTAAGTTTGGCTTTGGGATTGAAGTGAAAAACACCAATTCCCACAAAACCATAAGAAGACAATTCAATGTTTCTCATTCCGCGTACACCACGCAGACGGTAACGGTGACCTACCTGCTCCTGAAGAAATGAAATTTCGATATTGGTGCTTAGTTCAAAAATATTGGACTTGAAACTGAGATTACGTTTGTTTCGGAATGGTTCCTTGGTTAGTTTATCATCTCCTGCTACCACACCATAAGAGATTTTGGTGCAACTGGCAAAGGTGGGCGATAATTTATAGCGATATCCAATCATGGCAGCAGGGCGGGTCATCGAAAACTCTAAATCGCGGAAAGCATGGGTTCCCACCTGATTGGCCCCTCCAAGCTCGCCCAGAAAGTTGGTTACGCCTAAGCCGGCTATGTATTCAATTCGGTAAGCTCTCCATCTTTTCTTAGCTACCTGAGAGTAGCTGAGTAATGGAAAAGCGAATAATAATAAAAGTAATAATCCTTTGTATTTATTGTTCATAAGCCGGATGGTTAACGACAAAAATAAATATTTTACACAATTCGAGCACAAGTATAATATTTTCTTACCAATTACGGGCATCCAAGCCCCAATTGAGTTTATTTCTTAATGTTTGAAGGAAATTATCATTATCGAAACGGATGAGGTTGAAGGTGAAGTTCTCTCTGCGCACAGCTAATTGTATGGATGAATCAATGGTTACTGCACGCGAGTCGAGTGATGCGAGAAAATACGGATTGCGTCCTTCCACTTCTATTGAAATAACATGTTTATCGGATACTACGATGGGACGCACATTAAGGTTATGGGGTGCAATGGGCGTAATTACAAAATTGCCTGAGTGAGGTGAAATAATAGGCCCTCCGCAGCTTAATGAATATCCGGTGGAGCCTGTAGGTGTGCCAATGATGATGCCATCAGCCCAGTAAGAATTGAGATACTCACCGTTGAGATATGTATGGATGATGATCATGGATGAACTGTCCTTTTTGTGAATAGACAGCTCATTGAGGGCATAAGGAACTTCACCAAAAATATTTTTATCGGTTTCGAGGCGGAGCATGGCTCTTTTGTCGAGGGAATAATGGCCTTTTTCAATGCTGTCAACAGCCTGGGGGATTTGTTCGGGAAGTACGCTTGACAAAAATCCGAGCCTGCCGGTGTTGATGCCCAGCACGGGTATGCCTGAGTCTTTGACCAGCGTCACGGTGTCGAGGATGGTGCCATCGCCACCGATGCTGAAAAGATAATCGGCTTTGCCGATGAGTTCGCCTGCTGTGCTGTAGAGACTGGTGCTTGGCAGGTCGGTTAATTTTTGTTTGAGTGAATGATACAGGGTGCCGAAAAGTAAAATATCTGAGTTGATGTTTCGAAGTTCCTTCCACACCGTTTCGAGAGCGATAAGAACCTTTTCATTTACATATCTGGCGTAAACGGCTACGGTCATA
>Ga0079224_100000603_pt1 | contig 36314 bp, 40 predicted proteins | sample Stecom2015_FD_80414 | JGI IMG/M metagenome (GOLD analysis project Ga0079224, IMG submission 80414) | Agricultural soil microbial communities from Utah to study Nitrogen management - Steer compost 2015 | ecosystem: Environmental > Terrestrial > Soil > Agricultural land | place: USA: Utah... | reverse complement strand
TGTTAATTGAAGAAGCGGCGTTGCATCTGATTCATGTACTTTCACTTGCATATTTGAAACAACTCCGGGAATTGTTACAGGTTTCATCCAACGTAAACTGTTAATATGCGACCTGCGTTCAAACGCCATAAATAAGTACGGAAACTTTTTATCAGTACCATTCTTATCCTTGTGAGAATAATAAAGTTTACGTTTGTACACAAGTGCTTTTTTTACAGGTTTATATTTTAATGAATACTCGATCTTTTCACTCAGTTGACCTATACATTGACTCCAATTAACATCAGGATCAAGTTCAATGTAAACGTACGGAGTGAATCCATGGACTTTTAAACATACTGTATTATTGTTGTTGTCAAGTCCAAATACATTGAAATTCATATCATCATAAGTCCATTGATAAGCAAACATTTCATTTGAGATTTCAGAAGCCATAGTTGTTGTATATAAATATACATGTATGCTTTTAATATCATTTTCCTTGAATTTATACACACATATTATTATGTGTATAAATTATAATTGTTGTATCATGTTATATGCCGCACGTTGAAGTGCCGACTGTTCGTCATAGCCAACTCCAAGAGCACGTTTAGCTCCAACACTAATTGCTGCAACTAGATGTGTCCCCTTGTTAGTTATGATTTTTGTATAACGCGGAAGTTTTCCTAAGAAATTTTCATTACTTTTTAGTGTTACAAATCCTTTATTGGACAAAAACAGTAGTGCCTTTTCTGATGCATCAATGAGTGCGCCTTTTGATGACTTACCCGTTCCTTTACCAATACTCGCCTTTGTATCTCCAAGAACAGAATATACTTCAACAGACCATAAATTATCACTTATCTTTTCGGCATTTCCATACTCGACTTTACCAAGTATTTTGTGAAAAGAATCAAACACTTCTTTCAATCTTGTCTTTTCATCATATAAATCCTCTAACTTTGTAGAAATATCTATTCTGTCAAGTACTTGACTTACAATCCTATAGCAAATGGCATACCCTGTACCCATAAATATTGTACTATCTATTTGATACTCAATTGCACCAATAAATGCTTCCATACAATCTTCAAGAAGTTTAGTTTGTTGTGCAGTCCATTCGTCTTCAGTACATGATACAAATCTTTCCATTCCAAGTTCACGTGCAATTCTCGCAAAAAATACTTTTTGAATAAGATTGATCTTTAGACGTGCAAGAGTTTTTACTCCATCCTTAGTAAGAAAGTTAGGAAATCTCCTTGACAAGTACCATACAACAATCTTATTGATTGTTGCGTCACCTAAAAATTCAAGTGCTTCGTAATTATTGTTACTATCAAATGCAGCAGAATTAAATGCCGATTCGAACATTAATACTTTTTCTTCACTTGATAGGATCTCTTCAATGTATTCATCTTTAAGACCTCCAAGTTTGAGAATAGAAGACACGTAATTTATAAATTCTGGCCCACGAATCCCAAAGTGAGACATATTTATAAATAATAATAAAACATTAAATCAAGATCACTTTTAATGCTTTACTTGATTGTTTAATGCTTAGATCTCCATGCAGCGCCAACAGCTTTCATATCATGATATCCAGGTTTACCCATATGAGCCTTAACAAATCTCTGATAGCTGCTCAACTTATGAGATCCTCGCGCAGATCGTTTATGAGAAGCACGAGCTGACCTCTTATGGGATCGTTTATGTGATCTCTTGTGCGAACGCTTCGCGGAGCGTTTTGCGGATCGTTTATGCGATCGTCGATGAACCATTTTATTTATTACAAGAAAAAATAACAATAAAAAATTATTCAAATATTTGTTTTTTCTTGCGGTAAATAAACAACATGTCTATTTGTACATCAAACGTAACATCTGGATTCATCGATCTCGCAACTTATGACGAGATTGAGAAGTACATGTATGGTGGTGCACCCGACGAAGTCGCCGCTTACTTCGTTAAGCGAACAACTAAGACTACCTGGTACACCCAAGTCCCCGTTGTTCTCTCCAGATCTGCAGGTACACCTTCCTTCCAACAAGAATGGTCAGTCAATATTTCCCGTGCTGGTGACTACCTATTGTACACATGGCTCCGTGTCCAAATTCCATCAGTCACTCTTGCAGTTGGAAACCAGTTTGCTGCTAATGGTCGTCTAAGATGGACCCGTAATCTCATGCATAACTTGAACAGAGAAATCTGTATCACTTTCAATGACTTGTCTGCTGAACGCATTGATCATTACTTCCTTGACTTCTGGGCTGCATTCACTGTACCTGCTGGTAAACGCAATGGTTATGACAATATGATTGGTAACATTGACGACCTTATTCAACCATCTGCACCTGGTGTTGCAATCCCATCAGCAATCCTCAACTTGCCAATTCCATTGTTCTTCAGCAGAGACAGTGGTGTTGCTCTTCCAACTGCTGCTCTTCCATACAATGAAATGAGAATTAACTTCCAATTCAGAAACTGGAATGAACTCCTTGTCCTTGACAATATTGCTGCTCCTGCTGGTACTAATCCAAGCACTGCACCTCTCCTTACTGATCTTACCACTGAACCTATTCTTGGAACTACTCAAGTCTGGGCTAACTATGCTATTGTTGGTAATGATGAACGTAAACGTATGGCTTGTGCTCCTCGTGATATCCTCATTGAACAAGTTCAGACTGCACCTATTCAGACTTACACTCCTGCCACTAATCCCATGCAATCATTCGATATCCGATTCTCGCATGCTATCAAGGCCCTATTCTTCTCTGTCAGAAATAAAACTGTCTCATCTGAATGGTCTAATTACACTGCTGCTACTCCAGTTCCCGGACCTGCTTTTGTCAACTTCACTCCTTCAGGTGCTGTTGATCCAATCTCCAACGTCACCCTCATCTATGAAAACACTCAACGTCTTAACATGATGGGTGCCGACTACTTCTCCCTAGTCAATCCTTACTACCATGCACCAGTCATCCCACTCGAAACTGGTTACCATGTGTACTCATACGCTCTTGACTTCTACAATCTTGATCCAACTGGTTCTACTAACTACGGTAAACTTACCAACGTCAGTATTATTCCAGCTGCTTCAACTGGTGCAGTCTCTGGTGCTAACGGAACTGGCGCTGCTGGTTCTGGAGCTGACTTTGCTCAACTCTACGACTTCATTGTTCTTGCTGTCAACAACAACATCATCCGTATTTCTGGAGGCGCCCTGGGTTTCCCCGTGCTATAGGCTTTCACCAATTTAAAGAATATATTATTATTCATAAAAGTGATCCGTAATAAGTTATTAGAAAAGAATTTTACTAATATGAATAATAATAACCAACAAGTTTATGATCTGTTCAATGAGAAAGGATGTACTATCATATCTTTTATTAACAAGAGTACTCCAGTTGAATACATATGCAAATGTGGACTACAACGTAAACAAATGTTTAAAGACTTTGTAAAAAGAAACTGCCGTAACTGTAAAACAGTACTGTTTGAAGTAGAAACAAGTATTCCAGATGTACCTGATGAAATAGATCAGGAAACAGGCGAAGTATGGAAAAGAACATTAGGTGGATGGATATCTTCATTTGGAAGAGCCAAGAATCTTGTTGGTAGTATGTGTACATTATGTCCTACAAAATTCAGATACTACATTAATAAAAGACATGAATACGCAAGTCGTCTTGTTGCTACAACTTTTCAGATTGAAAGATATGAATGTCTTAATTCACAAGAATATGTAGTTACACATCTTAATGGAGATCAATCTGATAATAGAGTTGAGAATTTGAAGGTTATCCATAAATCAAACATTGATAGATCAAACTTTTCTCTACAATTTTCATCTCCAAGAAAAATAAGCGTTGAAGGATGTTATTATACGACTGTTCAAGAATTTCCATATCATAAAATATATTCAAATGGTGAAGTATGGAATGGACATCGGTTTCTTGAATTTTCTAAAGACAAAGGAACGGATTATTATAAAATAACAAATTTAGGAGGAACTACAACTATATATACTCATCGTCTTGTATGTTATGCATTTCATAAGGTAGAAGGTAAAACAAAGTTATCTGACTATACCGACTTGCAAGTCAATCATAAAGATGGGAATAAACTTAATAATCATAAAGACAATCTTGAATGGGTTACTAAGTCTGAAAACATACAACATGCGTATGATTCATGTATGCATAACAAGATGAGAGGTGTAAGACAACTAGACAAAGAAACGAATGAACTTATTAAAGAGTTTAAGAGTCTAGTTCTTGCATCAAGAGAAACTGGTGAGAAGGAACATTGTATTCGTGAGTACTTGAAAGGTAAATCAGCGTATACGAGAAAATACAATTGGGAATCTTGTGATCCTGAGAAAGATAAAAGAAACTCGGTAAAGTATACACACACAAAATTATGATTTATATATTCTAGAATATATAAATGGATTGGATCAATATAAAGTTATTTTAAAAATACTTTTATCAAATAAAAAACCCCCCGCGTACTATTTGGTAATTCTGGATTTTTGGTTATTTTTTCTCTATCTTTCCCTTATACCTTAACTAAAAATCCAGAATTTTACATAATATGGTTTAAAAGATATTACCATTTTATAAAATGGTAATATACACATGTGAAAAGTGTAATAAGACATTCAAACAGAAAGGACATTATACTACACATATGAATAAGAAGAATTCATGTATTCCTATTGTTGATATTAGATACAATGAGTTAAATAAAGAGCCGCTTACATCTAAGATAGTAAAGGAAAAAATGGATAACAATCTATGTCCTTACTGTGACAAGACTTTTTCTAGAAAAGATACAATTATTCAGCATATGAAACATCATTGTAAAATCTTGAAGCAAATGGAAAATGAAAGAGAAACAATATTTCAACAACTATTGGCTCTAAAGGAACAATATGATGTGCTATCTAAAGATGTGGAAGTATTGAAGAGTTCTACAAGAACTAGAAATAAAAACAGTAATATTACCAATTCTGGTCAGATAGAAAATAGTTCTGTTAATACGTACAATATAACCCTTAATAACTTCTTAGCTGGACAAATGCCTGATGGAATAACACAAGCAGAGATTGATAAGGCCTTGAAAAGGGGATTTCTTGCAACTGTAGAATTAACAAGGATAGCTCATTTTAATCCCAGGTTTCCAGAATATCATAATGTTTATATTCCTCGAATAAATGAGAGACATGGTATGGTTTATTGGGATGGGATATGGAAAGTGGTAGATAGGGACGAACTTGTTGATGACATATATAATGGTAAGCGTGATTTTGTAGTAAATAATATAGATACGTTTATTTCTAGATTAGATACGTATAGACGTGAATCTCTTGAAAGATGGTTAGAAATAGAAGATGATAGAGATGAATCTTTAAGACAGACTAAAGAAGATATAAAACGACTGTTATATGAAAATAGACATTTAGTAATTGATACTAAGAAAACAATATCTGAATATGAAATTAATGTATAAAGTTATAATATTTTTGAAAAAATATTATAATAAATGACAACACGCCAATTTGGAATTTCTTCTGATATTTACTGTAGTAGTTTACATACAAACAATCTTAATGCTGCAAATATTGAGGTAGGGACGCTAACTCCTGACGATATCGATTTGCCAGTTGGTGGAGAATATAGAATCGGAGGATTTCAAGTATTAAGTACACCATTTCTTGCATCGTCAATAGCAGTTGGAAATACATTACCTGTTAATCAGGGAAATAATACTGTTGCTGTAGGAAATTTTTGCGCTTTAAATAATCAAGGACAATACTCTATAGCAATCGGGTCAGATACTGCTGCAACAAATCAAGGACAATTTTCTGTTGCTCTTGGATCGAGTGCTGGAAAAGTAAATCAGGGAAATAATTCTATTGCAATTGGTACAAATGCATGTTCTCTTGGGTCTGGAACAAATAATGTATGTATTGGAGATTCTGCATGTAATACTGCTATAATAGGGACGCATAATACATGTGTTGGAGACGCTGCTACTATTAATGCGGGATTAAGCAATTCAATAGTTATTGGCGCAGGTGGAGTTGCAACGTCCAATAACGAACTTGTGATTGCTAGTGCTGCACACCCAATTACAACTGTTGGATCCGCGGGTGCAATAGGCCAATACTTGCCAATAACTTTGAATGGTGTTAATTATAAACTTGCATTATATGCTCCATAAATTATTATTCAAACCTTTTTGAATAATAATTATTATTATGCGACCATATCCATACGTATAAAAGGATAATAATCGTAATTGTCTATTACATAGTCTGAAATTTCAGTATTTATGAATTCATCTATAGAGGTTGCAGTAGCTGCTTTATTGATAAACTTTATTGTTGGAAATTTACATGGGATTCTTTTGACTTGTTCTTCAATTGAAGAAAGATGATTCATGTACAAGTGCATGTCTGCAGAATTTAAAGTTATTTTTCCGGGTGTTAAATTCAATATCTTTGAAACCATATGTGTAAGTAAAGAATAACTACAAATATTGAAAGGAGCGCCAAGAGCGGCGTCAGTACTTCTCATATTAATCATACAATTTAAGTACTTGGGATTTTGATTTTCATCTGGCTCAACTGTAAATTGGAAACTGTAGTGACATGGTGGAAGTACCATTTGATCTATCTGTTCAGGATTCAATGCACTTACAACTGCTCGTCTTGACCATGGATCTTCTTTTAATAGATTAATTACATTATTTATCTGGTCTATTCCTTTCCCATTCCAATTTCTCCATTGATAACCATATATTGGTCCTGTAGACCCTTCATTGTAATCAAGATTTTGTGACTGAATAAATTCTTTAGATGTATTTCCGTCCCAAATTGATATACCGTGTTGTTTAAGAAATGATGTATCAGTACTTCCCATTAAGAACCATATTAATTCATAAAATACAACTTTCAGAAAGATCTTCTTGGTTGTAAGAATTGGTAGAATTTGTCCTCTTTCATCAGTCAGATTAAAAGAAAGTGAATAGTGTCCAATACTTCTTGTATCTATACCAGTTCTGTTAGGTTTTATTTTTGAATTTAACAGTTCTCTTATCATATTAACATATCTCTGCTCGTCCTTATTTGTGTTAAACTCAACTACATACTCTGTTTCATGAATATGTTTTGTTGTCCTGGTTACGAGTAATGATTTAAGTGGTTCAGATACTTTAATCTGACACTCAAGATCTTTATTTATAATGTAGGAATATACATTTCTTAAATTCACAGACTTTATTGCTTGTACTAAAATATCATTACATCCAGTAACAATTATAGACTTGGTTTTGTACATATCTAACGATTGAATCATCAATAATGCTTCACTGAACGATTTTACATACAATACCCGTTTGTTAGAACTTACGTATGAAAGAGTTTTTGAAATTATTACTGAATATCTGGGTGTAAGATTATTATCTACAAAGTACTCCATAGTTTCTTCGTCAGTAAGCAAGATATTGTTTTCTGTTAAAGTCCTAAACATCTCCAAATAATTTGTTGTTCCGGTAATCCAAAGAGGTTTGTTATCTAATACCATGCCATAAGTAATATCTGTAACTATTGCGATGTCAAAATACATTAATTAATGTATTTAATTATTTATAATGGTATATATTAGTATGTTACACTAACTAATGGCGCAACCCAATTATTATTTGAAAATATGGTTTGTACTTTAGAATTTATAGGAATAGTTAATGTCGTAGTATTATTTATTGTTGTTTCACTATCAAAAGGATTAATTGTTACATTTACAGATTCATTACTATCTATACATATAAAATCGTATGTAAGACCATCCCATACATTTGATGGAAGTGTAATGATAATATCTTCTTTAACTCCATTAAGAAAGTAAACATTATAATTCCCGTACTCTTATTTTGACATATCTATGGATGTTGTTATACTCACAGTAGAATTGTAAGCCATTATTTTATTTAATACTCAAAAAGTATTAAATATATTAGTATATAAATCCAGTACTTGTGGCAATCCAATTATTGTTTAGAAATGTAAGTTTCATTCTTGTAAGACCTCGTAATAAAGCAGATGAATTTCCATTAATTGTTATTCCCGATCCAGATGCATTCAAAGTAACAGTTCTTAATAGGGTAGCCTCTGTCCTAACAAACTCATAAGTTAGACCATCATAATAAGATGTTGGAAGTGTTACAACTATATCATTAGATGATGCATCAAAGAAATATATATTATAATAATCATTTCCAAATGTTGACATATCAAACGTCGAGGAATTAATACTAATAACTGAATTGTAGCTCATTTATTAATATGTTATTTTTATTTTTATACATATTCTAGTGTCACATACCCAACAGGTGTAGCAGGTCCATTAACTTGTTGAATAAATACTGCTATTCTATCAAACTGAGACAATGCCAGTGTGCCACTAAATTTATTTGCTGTAGTTGCTACACCAATAACTGAAACAGCCATTGATGTAGCAACTCCATTTCTATAAACTGTAAATGTCCATCCAGCAGTCGCGTTTCCCGGAGCTATACTTACACCCGCAGTTATCGAGCTTATTGTACAAGCTCTCGGAATTATTAAACAATTCTGTGCAAATGACCCACCACCAAGTCCACTGAATGGTCTTAAATATACCCCGTTACCTATATTAGACCCAGAACAGAATGTTATAAAGTTAGTTGGTGAACTTGCAGCTGGTGTTGTCCATTGTACACCTGTCCCTGTAGAAGTAAGTACTTGACCATTTGTTCCGACTGAGTTGGAATTATCAACAACTGTTGAACCAAACTTTGTTGACACATTATTTGTAATTTGTACCGGAGTTACTTGTAAACAATTTACGGTATTTAATCCTATTTGTAATGCATTACTTGTTGACGATGCGCCAGAATAACTAAATGTTAATTCTGCTTGATTGTATTGTGATGCTGCTCTTCCAAAAGAAATAGATCTACTTCCTCCTCCAGATAATGAACTGTCAAGAGCGGAAATAAATCTTGAAGAATCATTTGTACCATCAAGAATTGTAATGGGTCCACTGAATGTTCCAACAACTCCTCCAGTTGCAGGTATTGAAGTTGCAGCATTGCTAACAGTTAATAATTTAGTAGTATCGTTCCATGCCAATGATGAATTACTCTGTGATACTACACCACCTACTCCTGCAAATAATATAGAATTCTGGGTAAATGTAGGTAAATCAGCAGTTACGAGACTTCTAAATGTTGGAGTTCCAGATGAACCATTAGGAGCTGCAAATACTGTATTCGCAGTCTGTGATGTGAGAGTAACACCTAATGTTCCGCTTGTTGTTACAGGTGATCCAGACACTGAGAATATTGATGGCATTGTTAGACCAACTGAAGTCACTGTGCCAAATGTTGGTGTAAAGTTTTCCCATACTGTTCCATTATATCTTAATAATTGTCCTAGGACAGGTGATGTGATTGTAACATTTGCAGTACTTGCAAGAACAGATGAATTAGTTATTTGAGAAATATTATAATCTCCTGATGCTGCTGTAACTGCACCTGTTCTTCCAAATACACTTGTAACTGGTGACGGAGGTGGAGTCCAATCTACATATTCAAATGATGTATTAGCACCCGGTGATGCTAAAACTCGTAATGTTCCTGATGAATTAGAAACTGGTGTAGTATTTACATTTGATAAATCTGCAAGTGAAGCTTGTGTTCCTGATAATACTAATCCATTTGAATCATATGTTATTTTAGTATTTGTACCTGGTGTTATAGGAGCATTAGCAGTTAATTTAGATGCTAAAGAGGAAATAAGGTTTGTTACACCACTCTGAGGTATTCCTGTAAAGTTAGAAGGTACAACATCTAACCTTATGGTGTTAGAAATCAATGTAACACTTACACTTGATGAATTGGCAGCTATAGAATTAAACCTGAAATCATTAGAAACTAAAGAATCAAATACTCCAGTTCCTGTACCAAGATTAGATGCTGTATATGATGATCCAGGTGGTGTCCAATCTACATATTGGAACGATGTGTTAACACCTGGTGATGCCAACACTCTTAATGTTCCTGATGAATTAGAAATTGGTGTAGTATTAACATTCGATAAATCTGCAAGTGAAGCTTGAGTTCCTGATAATACTAATCCATTAGCATCATATGTTATTTTAGTATTTGTTCCTGGTGTTATAGGAGCATTAGCAGTTAGTTTAGATGCTAAATCAGAAATAAGGTTTGTTACACCACTCTGAGGTATTCCTGTAAAGTTAGAAGGTACGACATCGAAACTAATAGTGTTAGAAGCTAGATTAAGTGTTATCTTATTTGATGCTGCAGCTAACGAGTTAAATGTAAAATTATTACCTATTAGTAGATTGAAAACACCAGTTCCTGACCCAACATTAGATGCAGTGTAAGCACCGCCTCCCCCACCAGCAGGAGGTGTCCAATCTATGTATTTAAAATTTGTACTAAATCCTGGTGATGCTAAAACTCTTAAAGTTGCTAGATTTGTAGATTCTATTACATCTTCAACATTTGATAAGTCGCCTAATGACGCTTCACTACTTGATGTCACTAATCCTTTTTCATCGTAGGTTATTTTTGAATTGGTACCCGGGAGTATTAGTGGATTTGCAGTTACTTTTTCGTTTAATTCTTCTGATAATCCGTAAACTGATGTGACAGGAATTGTTGCATAGATTTTAAATGTTGACATAATTTATTATAGTCTTTATAATAAATTGTAAATTAAGCATCGTTATATAATTGAATCTTTCTTGGAAATCCATTAACTCTAATAAAAAGGTATTCCATTGGAGGTCCAGCAGATCCTGATACAAGCACTGGAACTGTAGCACTTCCTATTACAAATTCAGAGTTTGCATCAGCAATTGCATCAACTCCTAAAACAATTGTTCCATTAAAACTTGGAGACTGAGCATTTTCTCCTATACATATACTATTTACACCTTGTTGTGTAGAGCCTGCATTTCCACCAATTGCGACTGACCCTGATCCTTGAGATAGTATTCCTGCATTTCGTCCAATGGCCACCGAAGATATACCTTGATTTGTTTCTCCAGCTGAGTCTCCTATAGCTACAGAAGAATCTTGTTGCGTTACTCTACCAGCAAGGTTACCTATTGCAATCGAGTTACCTGCCTGTGTATCACTTCCAGCTAAAGATCCTATAGCAATAGAATGATCTGATTGATTTTGCAAGCCTGCAGATTTTCCTATGGATATTGACTCTGTACCTTGTGATGTTCGGCCTGCAAATGTACCTATGGAAATACAGTTTGTAGATTGTGTATCATTTCCTGCAAGTTGCCCTATGGAAATTGAGTTACTACCTTGATTAGTTTCACCAGCTTGCGTTCCTATAGAAATTGCCTGTGACCCCTGTGTATCATTTCCGGCTAAAGATCCTATAGAAACACTATTACTATTTTGATTAGTGGCCCCTGCAAAATTACCTATGGATATTGATTCTGTACCTTGTGATGTTCGGCCTGCAAAATTACCTATGGATATTGATTCTGTACCTTGTGATGTTCGGCCTGCAAATGTACCTATTGATACACTATTATTTCCTTGTGATGTTTGACCTGCAAATATACCTATGGCAACTGAGTTACTTCCCTGATTTGTTTGCCCTGAAGATGCTCCCACTGATATCGACTGGATCCCTTGATCGGTTTGACCAGAATTTGTCCCAATAGATATCGCATTATTTTCTTGATTACTTGATCCCGAGTTTAATCCTATTGCCACTGTCCCTGTACTTTGATTAATAGGTGTAGTGTTTCCTATAGCAATAGAAGATGCCTGTACAGGAGTACTTAAAACATGTGCTCCTCCAATTTTATATGAGCCTCCAACTGGAAGATCAAGATTTTGTATAATAATATTATCAATAGTTGCATTATTTGCGCGTAAATCTACAGTGTTTACTAAGCTCGTGTTTAAACTATTGGAGTAAATATTAACTTTAGGACCATTAGACGTCATTTTATTTTACATTCATAAATATTTAAACATATTTAGTTATAAGTAACTATGAATACAAGTATTACATTACCTATTGATAAATTAAAGGATTTGTTTTCTAAGAGAGGGTGCGAAATAATAGATATGGTATCGCCTACATCTACAATACTTTACAGATGTAAATGTAAAGCCTTGCTTAGACATAAAGCAATTGATTTTATGAATTATGAATGTGATGGATGTAGACGTCTTAAGTGAATATTAAGTTTAGGATTTTATTATTACATGTAATAATAAAATGTGTGACTGTAGCAACTTAGCATATAATGTTCCGTTTAAAAAGTATAACACTAGTGGTATAATTAATCCACAAGCATACAAAGATGCACTAGGATTTATTGATTCTCCCAGTACATGTTCCAAAAGTAGTGTAACAACGTATGATGCAAGATTGTTTGATAATCGTCGAGCAATGCAATTATGTCTTGATACTGAACCTTATGATGGTTCAGTATGGATGGATGACGTATATAAAGAAAGTAAGGTTCCCAGATCATATGGTAAAAATTATTCTTCATATGAAAGTATAACTCCTGGACAAATCCAATATTACATTGATAAATATGTTGCACCTGCATTTAGAAAGCAGATATATAATTTACCTGGGGATACTGTAATTGATCAGTTTGTTACTCCAATGGGGAAAGTAGAACCAATGTTTTATTTGAAAACTTATCAAAGAACATTTAATAATTTATCTAAAGACTCTTTTGCTCGAGACCAGCTTCTTTTTAGGAACGAATTAACAGCACTGCAACAGCGTGGTCATAATAAAGTAAGATATGAAGCAATAAAATAAAAAGAAATAAAGTAAATGAGTTTTCAAGTATTTAATAATACAACTGCTGGAAAACTTACCTACCCTGTTCTTAGTGGTACTTATACTCCTACACTTTCTTCACCTAATAGTCCTGGACAAATTCAATTCACTAACTTTAACGTGTTGTCAGCATTTTATACTCAAGTAAACGATGTTATAAATCTTAATGTACGTTTTACAGCTGATGTTTCTGCTCCAGTCGGGGAAATATCCGGGATTATTAATGTTACACCGCCAGTTTACAATATTAAATCCAACGATAGTGTAGTTGGCGCAATAACTACAATAAGTCAAGTTGGATTGTTTGGGAATCTTGCAGCATCTGGAAACACAATTGTAGTAAACATGTTTAATGCAGCAGGACCAATAAATGTAAACAATGCAGTTCTACAGGTTATTTCATCTTACCAGGTTATTGAGAATTAATATTATACCTCCACACATTTAGTATGGGGTATAATATTATAATTTGAAATTTAATGTATAGGAACTAGACCTAATCTTTTAGCAGCCTGTTCCTTTGTTTCTTTTCCGTGAAGTCGCATACAAGACTTAATATTCTTGCATTTATTTCCAAAAGAACAGGTTTCTGGAGACCATTCATTGACATTATGAGCAAACCCACATGCATTGTGATTACATGATTTCTTTTCGCTAAGTACATGTTTACAAATACATTTCCTAATAATAGGTTCTTGGGGTTTTGGTAAAGGTTTAACATTTTGCTCACATTGCTCAGGTCCAGACTTTTTCTTTTCTTCAATTGATTTTATGATATGAAATTTCATGTTGCTATACTTTTTAGCACTAAGAAATTCAATACCTAGTCTTGTAGCCGCTTCTTCTTTAGTTTCTTGTCCATGAAGTCGCATACACTTTGATTTATTATTACATTCATCATTGTGTGCACACACTTCTGGATTCCATTCATTAATATTGTGTGCAAATGTACATACTTGTCTAAGACAAATTTTCTTTACACCAATAATGTTTGTACATAAACATTTTCTTACAATTGGAACTGGTGGTTCAGTAACTATTTCAAAGTCATCATCACTTGAAAATTCATGTTGAGACCAATCGTACAAACACCCTCCAAATAATTTTTTGGATTCATATTCAGTATCATTATCATCCTTATTCATTCTTGCTAGTAATGATTGTTCTTCCTGAATCCTGATTGTTTGTACAAATTCCTCACACATTAAATCATACTGTTTCCACCACAATGCGCTAATAACCATATCATTTTGAAGTTTGATTATTTTATCGTATTGTTTGAACATTATAGAGATTGATTCAATTGCGTCCATTTGTAACTGTATAATTATAGTTATAACTTGGTTTATAGTTTCATTTTTGATAAAGTTTAATATCCATTATAGGTAACAGATATTAAACATAATGTTTATAATTGTTGTTGACATTCTTCAATGTATCCAGAATAAGGTTCATATTTTCTGAACATATTTATAACTTCAGGTGTAAGTATCCTATACTTGAAAACAAGACCCCAATTAAGAAATTTGGAATATTTTTCCATCTGTTTTACAGATAACTTTACAAATTGAGAAATAAAGTTCCAATCAGTTTCAAGTAAATTATTGTCAATAAATTCTTCAATGAAAAGAGAGTTGTTGTTAATGTACTTGATCCAGTTAGTCATTGTTGTACTTGTTATATATTTCTTACAAATATTTATATCATGATCATTTTTGAAATCTAGTTTGCAATACCACATGTAAATACACAATCAGTTAGAGCAGGTGTGAATGTTGTTGCTGTTATTTGAACTGATAATACATCTCCAGCAACAAATGATTCAGGAGATGTTAGAATTGTAGATGCAGTATCAGTATTTGTATTTATAGTTACAGCAGCAGTTGTAGCTGATCCATTTCTTAATACAGTTACAGTAACAGACCCTGCAGTTCTAGAAGCACTGAGTTTTATTGCAAGACTCCATACATATGTCTGATAGAGTATAGGTGCGCCAGTTGTTATAGTTCCTGTTGAACCTAAAGAAATTATACTTGTACCATTTGCATTGAACTGGCTTATTCCAGAAATTATTGTTGAAGACGTTAATGGATACCATGTAGCAGCAGTTGAATTATACTTTTCTGCATATCCTTTTGTAGTGTTGAAAACAATTGATCCATTTGTTTTTACTGCAGATGATAATGCATCTCGTGTTGAAGTAGTTAATTGAGGAAGTATGTAGGGACCGGCAGAACTTATTGCGCCAGGTGTAGAAATGGATACTGGAATTGTTGGATCAAGAGTTATAGTTTGTGACAAATATGTTCTTACTCTGTAATCGAAATTTACTCCTATATTTGCCTGCCCTCCAGCATATGGATTTGTACTACTAAAAGTTAATGTATAGTTAGTTAATGCTGGTGTTTGTAACAAAGCGATAGTATACTGTATACCTGAAAAAATTTGTTGACTTACTGGAAAGTTTATAACTGCATCTGAAGAACTCGCCGATAGAGATGTGTTAAATTGATAAAGTAAAGTTCCTCCTATACCATTTCCAGAATACAAAGATACTATATAACTTGAAGATGGGAGTAATGCAAAATTCCACAGTATTTGTGATAAATTTCCACTACTTCCGGCAGTGAACGATTGCCAAACTGTACTTGGTGGACTGGGTGAAGTAGCTCCTCCACCAATAGTATCTTGATCAAGTACAAGTCCTGTTGTTAGTGTTTCTTTAAGAAAAGTAGGGGAACTTGTTGTTGCAATATCTTGAGGAAGAGATAATACTGGATTACCACTAACACCGTCTCCATTAGTAACTGTAACTTGATTAGATGTACCTGTAATTGTTCGTTTAGTAAACGTATCCACAGCTGTTTGTGTAAGTATACCTGATGTTCCATCTAGTCCTGCTAACGATGTTAATGTAGCATCTAATGGTTGTTTAGACGCCAAATCAGAAACAAGATTTGTTATTCCACTTTGAGGTATTCCTGTAAAGTTAGAAGGTACAACATCTAATCTTATAGTGTTGGAAACTAATGTAACACTTACACTTGATGAATTGGCAGCTATAGAATTAAACCTGAAATCATTAGAAACTAAAGAATCAAATACTCCAGTTCCTGTACCAAGATTAGATGCTGTATACGATCCACCACCTCCTCCACTTGGAGGGGTCCAATCTACATACTGGAAAGATGTATTAGCACCCGGTGATGCTAAAACTCGTAATGTTCCCGATGAATTAGAAACTGGTGTAGTATTTACATTTGATAAATCTGCAAGTGAAGCTGCTGTTCCGGAAGTTATTAATCCATTTGAATCATATGTTATTTTAGTATTTGTTCCTGGTGTTATAGGAGCATTAGCAGTTAATTTAGATGCTAAAGAGGAAATAAGGTTTGTTACACCACTCTGAGGTATTCCTGTAAAGTTAGAAGGTACTACATCGAAACTAATAGTGTTGGAAACTAATGCTAAAGTAACACTGGATGATCCTGGACTCAAAGAATTAAATGTAAAATTATTACCAATCAATACATTGAAAACACCTGTTCCTGATCCGACGTTAGATGCTGAGTAAGCACCACCTCCTCCTCCCGCAGGAGGAGTCCAATCTATATATTCAAAATCAGTATTAAATCCTGGTGACGCTAGGATTCTCAATGTTGCAAGATTCGACGATCCTATAGTATCATTTACATTTGATAAATCGCTCAACGATGCATCTTCACCTGCTGTTACTAATCCTTTTTCATCATAAGTTATTTTAGTGTGCGTACCCGGTACTATTGGTGGATTTGCAGTTACTTTGTTTTCAAGATCTTCTTGAAGACCAAAAATCGCGGTAACTGGTATTGTAGCTGATATTCTAAATGGAGGGAGTGACATTTATATTATAAAATTTCATTAGTAAACAATGAAATTTTAATTTACAAGTGTTAATACTATATTTGTTTCTACATTAATATCCGATAGCAACGAATCAATCAGTTCTATTAATATATCGAGTGTATCATACTTCTTAAATCCAAGAACACAAAGTTCATAACTTGTTAATTCTTTTCTACACATTGGACAAGTATCTGTTCCTTTTTTAATCCATCTTGATAAACACTTTTTATGATAATAATGTTTACACTCAAGATTGAACTTCTTATGTTTTCCAACTACTTGTCTACATATAGCACAATCAAGAGTTTCAGTATTCTCAAAATTATGCTGCCAACATAAACTGTCTTTACATTTTCTTCGACATTTGGAACCATTATTCTTTATAAACTCACATGTATGAATGGTTCCAATGTCGACCATTTATCTTTGATCAGATCTTTCTTTAGTCATTCTTCTTTCATCATGAAGAAACTTATCATCTCTTTCTCGTTCTTCTCTCATACGTTCTGCAATAGTTTTACTGTCTGTAAGTTTATTTTCTGCAAGTGCATTCATGTTTTCAGATGGAACTATTTCTTCTTCAGGAGATGGTGTTGCAATGTAATTTTTACTTATTTCATTCAACCAATCAAACGCATCTTTACCTTCATAAGTCGCAAAGAACCCATTAACTGTTCCTAGAATACATGGAACAGATTTTATTTTTAAAGGAGATGATAATATAATATCTCGTGCCTCCTGACTGTCAATGTATATAGGATAAATAATATCAATTCCAAATTGAGACACAATATTCATAAATTTCTGACATGATTCAGAGTATTTGCTACATAAGACGTATACTTTTTCATTCATTTGTATTTTACCATTATTTTTTATACCATTACACTCATCTTCCCCTCATTCTTCCAGTAGCACTAAGAGGCATTTCACGTAATTGGTAAGTTCTAGCATAATTCTTTTGTGCAAGTCTAATTTGAATATCTGATCTTGAATCAAGTGTGGATTCATGAAACTCGTTCTGTGCAACATCTCTATAATCATAATTAATACATCCATGTTTCATTGGACCCATCTGATCAAATTGACCCATATGATCAACATTTGATCTTACAACATATGATGGTCTTTTAACGGCATCAATATCGTCATACGTGAATCGTGGTTGGCCAGTCATTTTATCAAGATAGTACCTACTCTGATCTGCATATCCAGTATATCGAGGATCATATACATTGAACAATTCGTCTCCAGAAATTGACCTATTAACATAAGTTTCTCCTACATGTGTATTTGCATCGTGATCAGTATACAAGACTTGTCCTTTACCAATATCTTTTGCAGTCTGGGGATTGAATTGTTGACTATAAGATATTCCAATATTTGAGTTTATAGGATCAAGAACTTCACTCTTGAAGTACATTCCAGGTTGAACTATTTGTGTTGACCTCATATCATTATACTGAGGACGAAGACTATCGTCGTCTGTAACACATTTATTTACAGGAAGACCAATTACAGGATTAAGTTTGTTGTACCCGCATGATTTATTTACAAACTCATTTCCCACATGTGCATCCTTAACTTTTTGTACTTGATCATAATATGGATAACGGGGAGAATAGTCAAGAGGTGTATTCTCTGAATAGTTATTTTCTCCGATCATGTACGGCTGAGACTCTTCAAAGTTTTCTCTTATTTGCCCTACTTGAGGTACACATCCATCCATAGACTTGAAATCCGGATTGTTGAATTGTAAAGTAGGTACACGCTTGTAACATGTTTCTCCGAAAGGATCTTTATACCCTCCTTCAAGCGAGTTTTCAACATACTTTTTATTAACATACTGTTGATCAATGTTTCCTTCAGTAGAGAATTCTCTTGCATACATGTTGCGTACGTCCGGTGATAACTCTGGTGAAAATTCAAAGTTTTCTTTAACAATGTTTGGTTGTACTGCCTGACCACAAGAACTATCAATTCCTCGTGCACATGGTCCTCCAACATATCCGGACAAGTACAAGTCCTGTTGTCTTGGTCTATTAACAATAGATGGATATGCACTAAAATTATCTTTCTTCCAGTACTCAAAGTCTGCAAGAGGAGGAACAATTAATGGAGCTACAAGTGTTCTTGGATTAACCTTCTTACCAACAAGAGCCTGATTCCTTGAATGAAAACTATGATTATCCGTTTCTAATTCTTCATAATCTCCACACCATGGTCCTGACTTTGCATTGAAATTACATGAACTGGGAGGTGGGTTCTTACGAACCGTGTTAAGTGTATAATACCCAAAATCTTCTTTATTCATCTGTTTATTATTAAGACATAAAAAGATTATTACCGCTATGCATAAAATAAAAAATGCCGGATGAACAATTATACCTAAACACATGAAGAGAACAAATAGGGACACGGAGACATTAATGTTCATTTATTAATTTGTATGATTAAGATTTTTTGTACCAGTAATAAATGAACGCTGAAGCATTAATACGTAAGATTAAAAGGGCCGCTGATATTAAAGAACAAAAGAAGAAATCAAAGGGTAAACATGTAATTGATGAAAGTGATTTGAGTTCAAGTGACGAGGGACCAGAAGTATATGATAATGCTTTGTTGAAGGGACAGAAAAGGTTTGGGAACGTTATATATCATACTGAACCGTCAGTACATGTAGGAAAAAGGGAGACAATACTTCTAGACAATGATAAGATGGTTAGCGAAATTAACAAAAGGATTAGAAAAACCTCAAAGGAATTAAAGGAAATAGTTAAGAAACATGTATATTCAAAACAATGTATAGGATTGTATGAAAGGTATCCATGGATTCAAGATTATGATCATACATTTATTGCATTTCCTAATAATAAAGTGATTGCTAAATATGTTACTGATACAGTACCAGTAGATATTTATGATAATATGGATCTATATATACCAAATACATTATTCACACTTCTTAATTGTAACACCAATAAACACAAACGCAAACAGGAGAAAGATGTATTGTACATGTACGATGAAAAGAATAAAAGACATGGATTTATTGTTGTACATGTTAAGACAAATGGTGAGTATGTAATTCAAAATGAAGAAATATTTTCAGATGAACTCAAATGGATTAAAGCGAGTAAAAGCAAGACTTCCTCTCAAATTGACCTGTTACTTTCGGGAGATATAGATGATAATCATAAGGCAAGAAAAGTATGCTTACAATATCTTAGTATATATCTAAATGTTGATCCAAGTGATGACTACCTTGTAAGAATTGAGAAAGGGATATATGATGCCTCATCGTCGCTAACAATAAAAGATTATTTCTATATTGCGTCGTCATTACTTATTTTTCTAGATCAAAGCTTACTTAGACCTTACGCTTCTGTATTTAATAAACGAGTATCTAGTAAAGTATACGTTCCTGAAAATATTGTAAAGATCCCATTGGAGGAAAAGTTTCCCGAGGCTTTTATGAACATACATGTTTCACAAGAAAGCGTAGATTTTATAAAACAATCAATACAACGTATTTTAACTGATAATGTGTATAGGCTAGGTTACGATTTATTAAAGAGTGAAAATAATACTATGCGTGTAAAGACATATAATATTGTACCTACAAAATTAACTCTTCCAAACTTACCAACTCTTGACGATTGCGTACCTGGACTTGACGTATGGGAAACAATAAGATATAAGGATCAATATGAGAATTTACATTGTCTTCCTATACATCAAATAGTTAGTAGGATATATGATGGAAACTTTATTATACCTGGCACTGAATCAGAGAAATTTAGTACTGACTTTATTGAAGAAATTAAAAATATGTATATTAATCCTGAAATAAGAATCCCAATAGTTGATCAAGAGACTGTTGTTAATAAAGATGTAAGTAAGTATGATGTACACGCAATATTTGCAGCAATAGAGTCAGAGATTTCGAGTCTCGAAGCAAGGATTAAAGATTTATCTGAAACATATAAGGATAAAGTATGTAATTATTGTAAGAAGTACATACAAAAAAATGGGATTTCATCGATAGATAGAAACTCTGAAGTTGTTTCGTTCTGTAATACAACTTGCATGAGTTCAAATGAATTATAATTCAAGAGTATCAATATTAGAGTTTATTGTGTTAATCATAAGCATTGTTTCATATGATACACGTTCAAGAAAAGATCTTATGTTACAAGCCTTTGTTTCAATTCCAACAAGCTTGCTTTGTAATTCAAGCATATTATTATTTAGTTGTTCATTATTCTTTGTTAACATCCCTATTTCTGCAGGATTTTGGCTGGAATTTATCCTTGATTTATTAGTATTTATTGTATTAGATATGTCATCGATTGTAGACACTAGTTTCTTCAGATAAGTATCATATTTTGTAATTGTAGATCTCAGCTTTGTAAACCCGTTACTAATACGTGGAATTGTATTTACAAACTTTAAACATACATCCATACATTTTTCTGGAATTGTCTCCAGTGTCTGATTTACTAGTACTCTAAACATGTCAAGTTTATCTAAAAGCTCCTCTATTCTAGAAAGAGTTATTAATGGATACATACACCATGACTTTGTAGATTTTGATGTAGTGTATACTTTTATACCCTTTTTATCACCAGTAGTTATCACAATTTTGTTGGAGTACATACATAAATATGAAAAGTCACTGCTTAGTTTATTGTATCTTATAACTTGAGCAATTGCCCTACCTATATCTTTGTCATATACGTCAATGTTCCTATATACAGAATTTATATCATATCCATAGTTTATTACTGGGTCAGATAAATGTATTTGAGGAATATTGCATTCTGATTTATATGGATCTATTGGAGACATATCATTTGGAATATCAGAATCAAACTCGCTTATTGAAGAAATAATAAAAAATATTGTAGGAATGTTCTTGAGTTTTATGCACTCGAGTAGGATATATGCGGTTGATTTATAAGTCTGTATTATATACACGTCATTCAAGAACAGGTATTGTGTAAACTTTTCAAAAGATAACATCTTAACCTACTTAAATTAAAACCTTTAATTTATAAATGGGAGATCTTATATCATCATTGCCTACTGACGAAAGCATTGTTTCACCAGAAGAAAGAACTATTCTGAACTCTATTTCAGTAAAGGGTGTAGAATCTTCGCAGCAACCCAAACATGTGAGTACAGATAAGCAACTACAAGCTGTACATCCACAGGGCGGACAAATAGTAAATGAAATAAAGAATGTAGCTATCATAACAATCCTATTTGTGCTTTGTTCTTCGGAATTCATAGGGAAACTAATAAATAAACTTGTGCCTAAAGCAGAGGAATACTGGTATTTGAATCTTGCTATCCGTATTGTATTGTTTGCCGCGTTGTACTTCCTAGTTATAAATATATCTCTAGTAAAACAGTAATATTACCGAAATAAAATGGTAATATTACCAATGATTTAAACGTATGTATACTGAATGTATATGAGTATTGAGGTGAACGTTTCAGCTATTCCACAAGATGATAGAATAGGTATGAGTAAGGACCTTGTTGTAAAAGAGAAAGAGACCATGTATAAGAAATGTACTACTACCATATATCCTTACAAAATAAGTGAAGAAGGTGTAGGGTACTTCCCATACGCGTATATGAGAAATAAAGGGTATAAGAACAATAGGAAATTTGAGAAACATTCAGGGTATATATTTACTGGCACGTTAAGAGAGGAACAAGTGGATGTAAGGAATAAATGTGTTGAGTATCTTAACACTACAGGATCATGTTTACTTTCTATGTATCCGGGCTTTGGTAAAACAGCTATAGGTATCGAACTTTCAACGCGTATAAGGCTTAGAACTATTGTAGTTGTTAATAGGATAGTTCTTCTTAATCAATGGAAAGAATCTATTAATAAGTTTTGTCCAGATGCTAAAGTATCTACAAGTTATACAGAAATTAACGATTGCGACTTTCTTATTGTTAATGCAATAAACGTTGAAAAGATTACATCTACAACATGTTTTGGTCTAATGATTGTAGATGAATGCCATATGATTGTAACTGAAACTCTATCGAAGTGTTTAATGAGTGTTACACCAAAATACTTGCTTGGATTAAGCGCTACACCATATAGAAGTGATGGTATGGATCTTTTGATTGATATGTACTTTGGTCTTAATAAAATCATTAAGTCCTTGTACAGGAAACATATTGTATATGTAGTACGTACCGGATTTACTCCTGTAATGAAAATTGGAAGAAATGGTAAACCTGACTGGAACTCGGTTATTCAAAGTCAATCTGAATCAGTTGAAAGGATGGAAATAATAAATAAACTTGTAAATAAGTTTATTAATCATAAATTTCTGGTTCTTTGTAAACGCGTCGAGCAGGCCAAACTTGTAAAAGAGTGTATATCCGAGCCGGTGTCTGTGTTATATGGATCGTTAAATACATATGATCAGGCTTCACGTATACTTATAGCTACAGTTCAAAAAGCGGGCGTTGGATTTGATGATAACACCATAAATGCACTTGTACTTGCAAGTGATTTGCAAGAATATTTTATACAGTACCTTGGTAGATGTATGCGCCGTCCTGATGTTATTCCCGTAGTATTTGATCTTGTAGATAATAATTGCATTTTAGAAAAACATTTTAAGGAACGGATTAAAGTATATGAAGAGTCAGGTGGAGAAATAAAGTATCTGAAATTATAGTATAGATACTAGTACTCCGTTAATATATTTCTGACGTGAAGCTGTCTTGTTTTCTTTGTACCAAAATACAAGTGATATAATTGCTCCTGTAAGGAATACTAACGCAACTGCAAGACCTATGTATAACCAAATCATTTATTGTATTATTGAAGTTAAAACATTAAGTGTTTTATCTTTGTATGTATTTATATCCCAGCACCACTCATCAAGAATTTTCTTAACAATTTCTGATACTTGTTCATCTGTAAATAATTCAAATGGGATGGGTTTAATAGCCTCGACAAGTAAGTCTACAGGCTTACACCATTTACTTTCCAGTAACATTATTATTTTTATGTGAACAAATAGTTTGCGGTACGCTTTATCAGTAACCTTGTCAATCTCTGCCTCTGTAATTCCAGAAATATATTTCTGGAAGTCATCGTATGAATTTGAAGGATTATTTTTACGATAATTTGTTAGAATAATAGTTACCATAAACTTAAACCATTCCACATACTTCTCTGTCATTGTAAGTATTATCAAAGTACTCTGTTCTACTTGAGGTGTTATATACTCAATTATTTTTTCATAAGTAATTTTATGTGCAAGAGCAATAGTCTCTGAATTCCAGCAGAATTTTGCCTCAACATCTTTTTTCAGTTCAAAAATGTACCGTTTAATTTCATCTTCCGTATGTTCTTTATACTCGACATTTTCTAGAACCCAGTCTACAATGTATGGTATATATTTACGATGACATTCTGTGGTTATAGCACTTACACATATAAAATATAATTGTCTTAATACATTGAAAGTGCATTTATTCACTATTTGAATAACGTTGGGATCGTTAAGAAAGGTCTCCTTATTTATAATCTTATCTACTTGAGATGATGAATATATAGATAGGAATGCTTTCAAAATACATTCAGATATTTCATTGAGTTTACCCTTAGTCTTTTCTACAAACACAGTTTTTAAAGAAGAGTCGACTAAATTTTTTCTAGTTCTGTATGTAGTTACTCTAGAGGGATGTGTAGTGGACATGTATATGTAACCACCTGTCAGGGCAATAAAGACAATTATTAAAGTAACAACGAATACATTCATTTTATATAATCAAAAATGATTATTTGCCTCTATTTATTTGGATAACATACAAACATGACTTGCACTATCTGCAAGCATGATAATTTACAGATGTTTACACTAGAATGTAAACATATAGTTTGTTTTACCTGTTTAGTATACTGGCTTAGAATATCTGATGTATGTTGGATATGTAAGTACAAAGTGTCTGACTGTATATATAATACTTTATCAGTAAATAGACCAAAGAATAAACTTTCTGATAAACAAATACAAGAACAGTTAATTAAAGATTTTTGTATTGGATTAATGCCATACAATCTTATAAAATTATTTCTTGAAAAAAAAGAATTATTAGGAAAGCAGAATATTTATACTGTACTGTACAACGGAGTTCTAAGACAGGAAGAAGTAAATGAAATTATAAACAGTGAATACTTATCATATCAAGACTTACAAAGACTTGTAAGTAATGGAAAACTAATTATATAAAGTATTGTTTTTACTCTCTCGTATAAAGAGTAAAAACGAATTATAAACTAATCATTATACATATTGTAAAATGGGAATAACCTCATTCTTTCCATGGTTTAGACAAACTTTCTCAAGGTATGTAACATATATATCCAAGAATGAGCAACTTGAAAACATTGATAACCTTCTTATAGATATGAATGGTCTACTTCATCCAGTGGCACAGAAAGTGTTTGGGTATGGTAAATATACTAAACCATTATTACTTAACAAAGATCATCAATCCTCATATGAGGATATGGTCAACCTGTTTTTTGTAGAAGTAGGAAAAGAAGTAGATAAAGTTGTAGCACTTGTTCCACCAAACAAAAGACTTATACTTTGTATTGATGGTGTTGCACCAGTAGCAAAACAAATACAGCAAAGACAACGTAGATATAAATCTGTACCTGTAGAAAACTTTGATCCTAATTCACTTACACCTGGATCAGAGTTGATGACTCAGCTGGGTATATATTTGCAAGAACAGTACATTAATAAGTATGTTAATGACATTGAAGTCGTATACTCATCTGCAGATGTTCCAGGCGAAGGCGAAATGAAACTTGTATCATTTATCAGATACTATGCAAAAAGTAATGAGAGTCATGCAATATATGGTCTTGATGCAGATATAATACTACTTTCTTTATGTGTATTAACAGAGTACAATAAAATATTTGTTGTCAGGGAACGTGAGATGGATCATGCTGTAATCAACGTACACAGTGTTCGGTCAAACATTATAGATAAACTAAAATGGAAGACAAATTTTTCAACAAATGATGTAGTATATGATTTTGTGTTTATGTGTTTCTTTGTAGGCAATGATTTTCTTAAACGATTGCCTGGTGTAGATATTATAACTGGTAGTATAGATAGGTTCTTGGATGTGTATGTAAAAGTATGTTCACGACATGGACATCTTACAAAAAATAAGAAAATAGATAAATACGTGTTACAAATATTTCTTGAAACTCTGGGAAAATACGAGGAAGAATTCTTTACAAAGAAACTCGAGTCTCTATCCCAATACATATCTGATCCACTATTTGAAAAACATGTAAATGGTACGTCATTTGATCTTTCCGGATACAGAAAAGAGTACTATGAAGTAAAGCTTAATAATACACCAGTTGATATAATATGCAATGAATACATTGAAGGATTAGAATGGGTATTTTCTTATTACACTGCAGGTGTACCTTCATGGAAGTGGTACTATCCATATAATTACTCGCCGTTTATTTCAGATGTAGCAAACCACGTTTCCAAGTACAAGTCAGTTTATTATGGGCGAACAGTCCCCTATGAACCACTCTATCAATTACTTCTGGTTATACCTCCAAGAAGTATGTCTTTACTCCCATCACCTTTGAATAGATTATATGAAAAATACCCTGCCCTTTTTCCGGAACATGTTGTTATTGATGCTTCTGGAAAAAGAAATGCATATGAAGCTGAAGTTATTCTTCCTGCCATAGATGACAGTAGGCTTTACAATGAATTCTTAAATATTATAAGTGATTCTGGACTATCCGGTTATATCAGTACACCCAAAAGTATTTCTGTGTTTAGAGACAATGTACAAACCATACAATTATAATTATACTTAGTCAAGTATAATTATATAAGGAAGTTATAAATTATATTAAATGGGTATTCGTAATTTGAACACAATATTAAAGAACAATTGTAAGAACTCAATTAAACGGATTAGATTGTCTGAACTATCTGGAAATCGTGTAGCTGTTGATGCATCAATATACATGTACAAATATAAAAGTATTTATGGATCTCAATGGATCTCTGCATTTTACGGGTTTCTTAAAACATTAAGTGTTTTCAAGTGTGTATTTGTTTTTGATGGTAAAGAATTTATTCAAGACAAAGCAAATGAACGAAATAGAAGGAGTGAAATGAAGAAAGCAATGCGTAATAAACTTTCTGAGGTAGAACAGGCGTATGAACAGTACAAAGTCAGCGGAAATATGAATGACTCCCTTTTACCGTTTAAAACATATAATAGGAATTATAGTACACTTACAAACAATCGTGATCTTATTTCTGATTCAAAAATACAAGACTATATCTCTAAGACAAAGAATATATTAATGCCATTGTACGATCAAGATGTTAATACAATTAAATTAATGTGTACGAATATGGGGATGTGTGTTATAGATTCTCATACAGAGGCCGAGAAAACATGTTCCATGTTATGTCATGAAAATAAGGTAGATATGGTATTGTCTGAAGATACAGATGTTCTGGCATATAATACGCCAACAATAATTTCTAAACTTTCGATGGGTGAGTGTACATTAATTAACATGAAAGATTTATTATCTGAGCTTGAACTTACTTCAGATCAGTTTGTTGATATGTGTATTGTATGTGGGTCTGACTATTCGGCAGGACTGCATGGTATTGGACCTGTAAAGGCATACAAGTACATTAAAATATATAACTCAATAGAAAATATTGTAAGCAAGTTTCCCAATATCATCCCCAATAAAGAAACGTTTGATCATGTAAAAATCAGGAATATTTTCAAGCCATGTAGTAGCGAAATACCATCCATCGAGTTCCCAGTACCTGATCCAAATCAACTGGATCAGATTATAAAACAAAATCATGTTCAAACAACAAAGGTTTATAAAAAATTATTATAGTATTATTATTCCCCTTTTCAGAGAGAATAATAATATAATTATTAAAAGGAGTTAGTATTCGTAAGAATCTAAATACTCTTTCTTGCATTGTTTACATTCCATGTTACTTGTATAGAAGTTAGGGTGTTCTAATAAGTAACAATGTGTATCACAAGGATACCCTTCTTCTGTATTTTTTTCCCGTGTAATGAAGGAGAACTCAATGTAAGCCTCAAACTCATCAAGAAATTCATTACTTAACTCTTGATATTCAGATACTGTAGACATTTCAAGTACATCGTAATGTTTTCTTATAAACGATTCTGAAAGTATCTGATGTCTTGATATAAGATGAATAGGAAGTTCATTAATAAATTCATCCATAAATTCATCAGACAGTCTCTGATACTCTGAAATGTATCCTCGTAAGTATCTAGATTTCATATACTTTCGCAAAGTAAGTTCGTCAAGCTGTGTAGTTGTTATAAGATTTACTGGATCAACACAGGTGTTTTTACAAGTTACATTAAAAGAATTAGGTTCATATCCATCATTTTTAAATGGTTCTACAAAACATTTGTTAGTTTGATATTTCTTCACAAGAGTATTGTAAACTATATCAATAATGTAATAGAAAATTGGCACTAGTAAAACTTGAACAATGTAAATTACGTATAACATGTTAGTATGAATTATATATTGAAAATGATTAAAGGATTCATTTTTGATTTGAGATTAGATACATAATGGACATATCTTTTTTAGTGTTTTTGTACATTTCATGTTCAGAATAAATGATGCGATACATACAATTCTACATAGTGGAAAAGGTATTATAGAGTTTATTATATCATGTACCTGCCTTATAATTTTACTTGTTTGAGATCTACTCATTCTAGACCAATCAATTATGTGGGAATTAACTACGTAGAATGACAGAAATTTATCACTATCTGTAAACATGGAAGAGATTTTCTTGAGCACTATTCGCTGTTCATTAGATGTACTTGAATAATTTAAAATATTTACAATATCATCGTTTCTTAGACTCTTAAAGTCCAAGTTTTTAATGTTCATATTATGGCACAATTATGTCGTTTATTCTATCTACTATTTGAGAATCATTTAAAGGTAGTATTATTTAAAATAAATAAGTATGAGTAAGGTATATATCAAGGAACTTGACCCTGATATAATTGCTCCATCTACAAAAAGGATGAATGTCCCTGAACAAGGCGGTTCAAAGATTGTAATTATAGGTAAACCAGGTACTGGTAAAACAACTATTATTTCATCTTTATTATATGAGAAGAGCCATATATTTCCAATGGGTGTAGTGTTTAGTGGAACAGAGGACAGTAACCATCATTATAGTAAAATGTTTCCATCAACTTTCGTATATAATAAACTCGATGAACCAAGAATTGAAGATTTCATAAAGAGGCAAAAACTTGCTAAGGAACATTTACCTAACCCATGGGGTGTTTTACTTCTTGATGATTGTACTGATGATCCTAAAATACTTAAGAAACCATTGTTTCAAGGATTATATAAGAATGGTAGGCATTGGAAAATGTTATTTATATTATCACTTCAGTATAGTTTAGATATTCTCCCAACTATAAGAACAAATATTGATGGGACATTTATTCTTCGAGAACCTAATCTCAAGAACAGGAGAAAACTTTATGAGAATTATGCAGGTATAATTCCAGACTTTACATTGTTCTGTGACATAATGGATCAAATAACAACAGATTATACCGCATTATATATAAACAATGCAACACAATCAAACAATTGGGAAGATTGTGTTTACTGGTACAAAGCGCGTACAATTCCTGATAATTTCAGATTTGGAAGTCAATCGTTTTGGGATCATGCAGAATATAGACTGAATGAGAATTACAAAAAATCTTAATTACACTAATAATAGTGTAATTAATTATGGAGTATACAAAGCAATTTTATAAAATGTTCCATTTACATTTACAGACAAATAAGTAGCTATAGCACCTGCTACCGCATCTGTTTCCAAAGGATTCGCAGCACTACCAAGTGAAAGCTGATTGTCCTGGTTAGGAAAAACTCCTGTTCCTAAACCTATACAGTTAGTTACACCGGGTGCACATGATGCATTATTTCCTATTAAAATTATATTTGCACCAATTGGGTCTGTTCCAGCGAATCCGTTTGAATTTGACCCAAGAACTATTACATTTGCATCTACTGATGGATTTCCTGAATTAGAACCTACAACGATCGTGTTTGCTGTTTGCGATGAAGATGCTGCATTTCTGCCAATCGCAATTGCACCGTCTCCCTGATTTCCTTGCCCGGCACCCGCTCCTTGACCTGTAGGGACAGTGTTTCCTACAGCAACTGAAGATGCTTGAACTGGAGTACTTAATACATGTACACCTCCAATTTTATATTGTCCTCCTACTGGAAGATCAACATTATCTAATAATAGATTATCTATAAATGCATTTGTTATATTAGCATCTGTAGCATTGAGTAGATTTGTGTTAACAACATTAGCATTAATATCTGTATTTATTTTAAAGGGTAGGCTTGTCATTTTATATTTTATAGAAAATAATTCAATATATATATCAATATTGAATTATTTATTTATATGTATCTAATTGAAAATAACTAAGCTATGAAATATGTAGCAATCTTTCTATCATTACCATTAATATTAACTGATATATACTGATCAATACCTCCTGCAGTCGCGCTAAGCGTTAGAGGGAAAGTTGTACTTCCTAATACCAACTGTCCTGTTTGTGTTGCAGCAGCATCAGTTCCTAAAACAATACAATTAGTTACACCAGGCGCAAAATTTATTTCAGACCCTAAGGCAACATTATTGTCTCCTACTGGATTACCACCAATTCCATTAATATTATATCCTACAAGAACATTATTTGCGGACATTCCATCTATACCAGTTTCAGCACCAATCGCAATTGTATTTGCTGGTTGCGATGTCGTCGCTGTATTTCTTCCTATAGCAATAGCACCTGCTCCTTGGCTTGTTTGTCCGGCAGTATTTCCAATTGCAACAGCGTTAGTTCCTTGGGTAGTAGTTCCAGCATCTATACCTATAGCAACTGAAAAATTTCCCTGGTTACTTTGTCCAGCAGAAGGACCAATGGATACCGCGCCTTGTCCTTGGTTATTTTGTCCTGCACTACTTCCTAAAGCAACCGCTAATGTACTTTGATTCAGAAATCCAGAATTAGGTCCAACAGCAACACATGTTTGTCCCTGACCTTGATTTCCTGACTGAAATCCTACCGCTATCGAATTTTGTCCTTGTGTTGTAGTTCCGGCGGAACTACCTATAGCTACTGAGTTTTGAGATTGACTAGTTTGTCCTGCCACGTCTCCTATAGCTACCGCTCCTGAACCTTGAGATGACGATCCAGCAAGATGTCCGACTGAAACCGCCCCCTGACCTTGTCCTGAATTTCCTGCAGTTGAACCGATAGCGACAGCAATCTGTCCCTGGTTAGTTTGACCTGCTAATAGTCCTAAGGCAACTGATCCAATTGCCTGATCTGTAGAACCAGCAGAATTTCCTATAGCCACTGAATTTTGTCCTTGATTATTTTGTCCTGAAAAAGCACCTATAGCAACAGCTAGATCCGCCTGAGTATTTTCACCTGCACTATCTCCTATAGCGACTGAACTCGCTCCCTGAGATATTTGGCCAGAACTAAACCCTATTGCAACTGCACCTGAGGATTGATCACTATTTCCAGATAATTGTCCAATGGCTACTGCTTGTGTTGACTGATTTGTTAATCCGGCATTTAAACCTACTGCTACAGCACCCGCTCCTTGTCCTGTAGGAACAGTATTTCCTACTGCAACTGAAGATGCCTGTACAGGAGTACTTAATACATGCACACCTCCAATTTTATACTCTCCTCCAACTGGAAGATCAATATTATTCAATATCAGATTTTCTATATTAGCATTAGTAATGTTAGCATCTGTAGCATTGAGTAGATTTGTGTTAACTACATTAGCATTAATATCTGTATTTATTTTAAAGGGTAGACTTGTCATTTTATATTTTATAGAAAATATAAAAAAATAAATTTTTAAAGTAATGATATTTTTACTAAATTAAATATCATAAAGAGGAATTTTTTTCAAGATACCGTTAAATCTTATAATAATATATTCAGATATAGGTCCAGCAGTTACTGAACTGGAAAGCGGTGTAGTTGCACTTCCCAAAACTAGCTCAGAATCTGCACCAGCTTCTGCATTTATACCTATAACTATAGTGTTGTTAAAATTAGTGGATTGTGTATTTTTTCCAATACATATACTGTTTTGACCTTGAGACGTCGATCCAGAAGACCCACCTATAGCTACTGAATTTATTCCTTGATTAGTCTCTCCAGCTTGTGTACCTACAGCAACAGACGTATTTCCCTGATTTATTTTACCCGAATTGGAACCCAATGCCACGCTATTACTTCCTTGATTTGTATTTCCGGAATTTACACCTATAGAAATAGATTGCAATCCCTGCAGTGTTTGTCCTGAAGATACGCCAATAGCAACTGCATTTGTTTCTTGTTCGACAGATCCTGCATTTGTCCCGATTGCTATAGCTGCAACTCCCTGTGTATTTGATCCTGCAGAAATACCTATAGCAATTGTATTTTGAGACTGGTTAGTTGACCCAGATAAATTTCCTATAGCAATTGCCGATTTTCCCTGATTCGTTAAACCGGAAGAGTTTCCTATTGAAATAGAATTTTGTCCTTGGCTAGTTGAACCAGATAAGTTTCCTATAGCTATTGAATTTTGTCCCTGGTTTGTTGTTGCAGTCTGTTTACCTATAGCTATTGAATTTTGTCCCTGGTTTGTAGAACCACATGAAAGTCCAATTGAAATTGATGAACCTCCTTGCCCTGTTTGTCCAGATAATTCCCCAATAGCCACTGAATTTTGTCCCTGGTTAGTTTGTCCAGAAAACTGTCCTATGGATACTGCTCCAAACCCTTGTGATATCTGACCAGATGATGAACCGATAGCTATCGAATTTTGTCCTTGTGTTGTAGTTCCGGCATTTAAACCTACTGCTACAGCACCCGCTCCTTGTCCTGTAGGAACAGTATTTCCTACTGCAACTGAAGACGCCTGTACAGGAGTACTTAATACATGTACACCTCCAATTTTATACTCTCCTCCAACTGGAAGATTAATACTAGTTAATTCTAGATTGTTTATTAATGCATTGTCTATGTTTGCATTTTCAATAGTAGTGTTTATAATATTGGAATTCACACAATTTAAAAAATCTGTTGTAACTGTTTTTGCATATACGTCTGTATTAATTTTAAAAGATCTGGACATTTTATTTATCATTAAAAAAATTAAGAGTCAAATAATTGAATTTTTTTCAAGTCTCCATTTAGACGTACTACAAGATACCCCGATGATGCACCTGCAGTTAAAGTATTGGTTAGTGGGAACGTTGAACTTCCTAATACAAATTCAGAATCTCCTCCAGCTTGTGCATCTGTACCGATTACTATGGTATTGTTAAAATTTGGAGATTGAGTATTTTTGCCTATACAAATACTGTTTAATCCTTGGGAAAATGATCCAGCACCAGAACCTATAGCTACAGATTCTCCACCCTGAGAACTAAATCCTGCAAGTGTACCAATAGCAACACAATCGCCTCCTTGTTCATTTTTACCAGCAGAGCTCCCTATAGCTATTGAGTTGTTGGATTGTGTGATATCACCAGCAAGTAATCCTATTGCTATAGAAGCAGCCCCTTGGCCTGTAGGTACTGTATTCCCTATAGCAATAGAAGATGCCTGTACAGGAGTACTTAAAACATGTGCTCCTCCAATTTTATATGAGCCTCCAACTGGAAGATCACTATCCGATAAAGCTATATTGTCAATAATTGCATTAGTAATATTAGCATTAGTGGCATTTAGTAAGTTGGTGTTAACTACATTAGCATTTACATCACTGTTTATTTTAAAAGGTAAGGATGACATTTATGATAAGTATAAAAAATATCATGTTAGGTTTTTAATATTTAGAAAAATAAATAATGTCATTCTCGATTGCTGACACAAGACTTGGTAAAAAACTTGAAAGAATAAAAGAAAATTATCCATTCTATTTCTATACCCCATTTGTATGTTCTCAAAACACTTTACTTGATTCAAATACTGTAGCATCAGTACTTTCATCTGGTATACTATGTGATATAACCTCTAATAGCGTTACTGTAACTTTTCCACCTGCTACAGTACTACAGAATTTATTGAACATGGAAGTCGGTAATTATGTGCCATTCTTTTTTGTTGCATACTCATCTACATTCCCAAATGCAAATACATTAAATATAGTAGGTAACACTAACGTTGAACCTCTAGGAATACTAATAGCTGCACAAGAAACTTATTATGTATATTTAATTTGTATATCTGTTAATCCAGTAAAATTTTATATTATTTAACATAAATGAGTCTTAATTCTACTGGTGTCCGAATAGAAGATGTCCGATTGGGAAAAATATTATCTTCAATCAAGAATAACGATATACCTTCGTATCAACCTCAGATTACGAATACATCTCATACGTTGACACCTTCTGAATTTGTTAATGCTGCAACTACCGGAATAACTGTAGATTGTACTTCTTCAAGTATAACAATAACCATGCCAAGTGCAGGTCCAATTCTAAGTTCATTAAACTGTAAAAAATATGATGTTTTTCAAATAACATTAACAAGTATTGCAAATGCTCCTTTTACAAATACAATGACAGTCGTTTCTTCTCCTTCAGTTTCCCTTGCTAAAAATTTACCATCAATAGTTATTGCGAGTGCAGCTACAGCTACATTTAGCTGCATTTGTTATGACGTAGAACCTAATCCAAAAATTATTCTATTTTAATATGATGTATTAAAATAAATGGATACCAATGACTTTATTGTTTACGACACCCTTCTTGGTACTGAACTTTCAGCAGTAAAAAATAATTTGTCTTTGATATACAAGCCTTCAATTGTATCTACATCTAAAACACTTGGAATAAATGAATTTATACAAGCACTTATAAATGGACTAATTGTGGATACAACAAATGGAAGCGTGACAATTACTACCCCAAGTGCACAAGAAATTATCTCTGCTTTAGGTAATCGACAAAATACTACATGCTATTTTAGCTTAAATTTCATTGATCAGAATAATTCAAGCCCTAATACTGTTACGTTAAATTGTGGATCCGGTGTAGTTATACAAAACGATTTACCATCATTTGCTTTTAATACTAATAGCGTAGCTCTATTTTTATTAGTTGTGTATTCATTATCACCAGCAAAGGTTGTATTGTCATAAGTACGTATTATTTTGAACACCTTATTCTTATACAGCAAAATAATCTTCCAGTAAAAGGTTGTGATAATTCTAAATTCATATTAATATCAGTAAATCGGTCTTCATCTGGTGTTTCCGTGGTAGTTTTTAATGTATTAGTATTATCTTTTTTATAATCTATCATTTCCATGGACTCATCATGGTTATTTGATTTTTCTTTGTATTTACTGTTACTTACTTTACCTTTTATAGAAACTACCTGTTTACCAGACGACTTGTACATTTATTATTTATAAAAATACCATATTTTGTAAAGTAATGAGTTTTGGGACTGTCTTAAGAGATAATATAGTTGCAAATGAACAGGAGCAGACTTTTGGTACAGTAATATCTCCAGATGAACATCAACACCCACCAATACCAACCCAATTTGACGGAAGAGTATCATGGAAAGAGTTATTATCACCAATAAAAAATCAAGGTAGGTGTGGTGCATGTTATGCATTCTCAGTTGTTGGTATGCTTGCAGACAGATACTCTATACAAACACTTGGACAAGTGAAACCCAACCTTAATCCTATGGAAGTAGTTGTATGTATGAAAGATATTTTAAGTTCTGATGAATTTTTGAAATCAAGGACTGATTACGAGTTTGAAGAAAAGGTAAGTAAGAAACAGAGTTTGATTGCATGTAAAGGTAATACAATGTATAATGCTGCAAGATCAATGTATGTTCAAGGAGCAGTTGAAGAATCTTGTGTCTCTGAAAAAAGTATTTGGGAATTTATAAACAGGAATGGTAGAGTACCTTTATGTTTAGAAATTGAAGGCGATGAGTTTCCAAGTACATGTATTGATCCAAAGAAACCTATGAGGTATTGGATGGCAGAGGAATATTATACTATAGGGTCAGAAGTAGAAGTAACGGAAAAAACAGTTCATGAGATTCAATTAGAAATAATGAGATGGGGACCCGTAGCTGCAGGATTTCAAGTATTTGATGATTTTCTTACTGATTATAAAGATGGTACAACAATATACACACATCCAAAGAAAGAGCAGAAAACGCTTGGAGGACATGCAATCAGGATTGTTGGATGGGGTGAAGAAATTCAAGAGGGTAGAAATGTCAAGTATTGGATTATTGCAAATTCATGGGGAAGTCAATGGGGAGATGAAGGATACGGAAAGATTGAGATGTTA
>Ga0079224_100000602_pt1 | contig 36331 bp, 36 predicted proteins | sample Stecom2015_FD_80414 | JGI IMG/M metagenome (GOLD analysis project Ga0079224, IMG submission 80414) | Agricultural soil microbial communities from Utah to study Nitrogen management - Steer compost 2015 | ecosystem: Environmental > Terrestrial > Soil > Agricultural land | place: USA: Utah... | reverse complement strand
GCCTTCGATACCATTTATGCCGAAGGTCAGCGTCGCTATGTGGAATCATTATCTGCATATGCACGGCAATTCTTATCAATGATGGACAAGCCCGACTTGGATCATATTGAAGGACTGTCGCCGGCCATATCAATTGAACAAAAATCAACTTCCCATAACCCACGTTCAACAGTCGGCACCATCACTGAAATATATGATTACTTGCGGTTATTGTATGCTCGGATTGGGACCCCGCGTTGTCCACAACATGAGATATCACTGGAAGCCCAAGAAGTATCGCAAATGGTCGATACCGTGTTGGCACTTGAAAATGACCCTAAATTAATGCTGTTAGCTCCGGTAGTCCGAAATCGTAAAGGCGAACATTTGCTGTTGATGGATCAGCTGCGTGGCAGTGGCTTTGTGCGGGTACGGATTGATGGTCGGGTTTATAATATTGATGATTTACCCAAGTTAAACCCCAAGCAAAAGCATGACATTGAAGCCGTGGTGGATCGATTTCGAATTAAAGACAATATGGCACAACGCTTGGCAGAGTCCTTTGAGACTGCATTGTCTTTAAGTGACGGCTTGGTAAAAGTGATTTCTTTTGATGATGTCGAAGGTCATAAACCAGTTGATTTATTGTTCAGTTCATTATTTTCCTGTCCGGTTTGTGATTATTCCTTAAGTGAATTGGAGCCTCGATTATTTTCGTTTAACTCACCTAACGGTGCCTGCCCTGAGTGTGACGGTCTCGGTATCAGTCAGTTTTTTGACCCTCAACGAATTGTACAAAACTGGGATTTATCGTTAGCAGAAGGCGCTATTCGTGGTTGGGATCGTCGTCACGGATGGTATTTTCAAATGCTGAAAGCTTTAGCCGTAGCCTACGATTTCGATGTTAATACCCCCCTGAAAGATTTATCCGAGCAAGTGCATGATGTTTTATTTCATGGCAGCGGTGATACCCCCATTAAGTTCACCTATTACAGCGACAAGGGCGAATACCAACGCAGCCATCCGTTTGAAGGTATTGCTAATAATTACAAACGACGCTACCAAGAAACAGAGTCTTCCATGGTCCGTGATGAACTGAACAAATATGTCAGTAAAAAACCCTGCCCGGTTTGTAAAGGACAAAGACTCAATGAAAGTGCCCGTCATGTTTTTATTGAAGATATTAACTTACCAACTATTAATGCCCTCTCCATTGCCAACTCCTTGAAGTATTTCGAAACGCTCAAGCTGGTCGGTCAAAAAGCTCAAATTGCAGAGAAAATCATTAAAGAAATTAAGGAACGTTTGAACTTTTTAGTAAATGTCGGCTTAAACTATCTGACCTTGGATCGTAAAGCTGATTCGTTATCCGGCGGTGAGGCGCAGCGGATACGCTTAGCCAGTCAAATTGGTGCCGGTTTAGTCGGTGTCATGTATGTGCTCGATGAGCCTTCTATTGGGCTGCATCAACGAGACAATGAAAAACTTCTGAAAACCTTAGTTAATTTAAAAAACTTAGGCAATACCGTGATTGTGGTGGAACATGATGAAGAAGCCATTCGTACCGCCGATCATGTCATAGATATTGGTCCGGGTGCCGGCGTTCATGGCGGTGAAATTGTCGCCCAAGGAACCCCTGATGATATTTGTAATAACCCAAATTCTATAACCGGGCAATACTTAACTGGTAAGTTGGCCATCGAAACACCGACAAAACGTCATAAGCCGGATAAATCTAAATTATTTAAATTAATGGGTGCCTCCGGAAATAATTTAAAAAATGTAGATTTAATCATTCCCGCCGGTTTATTTACCTGTATTACCGGGGTTTCGGGATCCGGTAAATCAACCTTGATAAACGAAACATTCTATAAAATTTTAGCCAAAGAATTAAACCGCGCCTCACAACAGGCGCAACCTTTTAGTCGATTTGAGAACATCGAACTGTTTGATAAAGTGGTGGAAATAGACCAAAAACCCATTGGCCGAACTCCCCGCTCTAATCCGGCCACCTATACCCAATTATTTGGTCCAGTCCGAGATATGTTTGCAGCCACGCCAGAAGCCCGAACCCGTGGCTATAAACCCGGTCGTTTCAGTTTTAATGTCAGGGGTGGTCGCTGTGAAGCTTGTCAAGGTGATGGTTTAATTAAAGTAGAAATGCACTTTTTACCGGATGTATATGTCACCTGTGACACCTGTAAGGGCAAACGTTATAACCGTGAAACTCTGGACATCAAATACAAAGGTAAAAACATCTATGAAGTCCTGGCCATGACCGTAGAAGAAGCCGCTGAATTCTTTCAAGCCATACCTAAAATATCGGATAAATTACAAACCCTGTTGGATGTGGGTTTAAGCTATATTACCTTAGGTCAAAATGCCACCACTTTATCCGGCGGCGAAGCCCAACGGGTGAAACTGGCGAAAGAACTATCCAAACGCGATACCGGTCAAACCGTCTATATTTTAGACGAACCAACCACCGGACTTCATTTTGCTGATGTTAAGCAGTTACTAACTGTATTGCATCGATTACGTGATAACGGCAACACCATTGTGGTGATTGAGCATAATCTGGATGTGATTAAAACCGCGGACTGGATAATCGACTTGGGCCCTGAAGGTGGTCATGGCGGCGGTGAAATCCTAGCCACCGGTACCCCTGAAACGATTGCTAAAGATAAAACCAGTCATACCGGTCGGTTCTTAGCGCCAATGTTGAAACCAGCGTAAATATCTGGGCTTACTGCCGTGTTAGCTGATACCCAATACCGCGCACGGTTTTAATCCAGCGTTCTTTATTGTGTGGTTTTAGAGCTTTACGTAAACGCAGAATATGGACGTCCACGGTGCGATTCTCAACATGCGCATTGCGACCCCAAACATGGTTAAGAATCTGCTCTCGACTAAGCAATTTCTCGCTATTTTGTAATAACAACTTCAGCAAATTAAATTCAGTGAGACTTAGTGTAACGGCTTGTTCATCCACCCAAACGCTATGGCTATCTACTTCTAGTCGAATTCCACAGTAATTAATGTGTTGATTTTTTTCAAACCCCTGAGCTCGCCTTAATTGCGCATTAATCCGCGCAATTAATTCCTGAATTGAAGCTGGCTTGGTTAAATAGTCATCGGCGCCCTGCTCCAAACCTTTGATTTTATCGCGCTCTTCGGCACGCGCTGTGAGCATAATAATTGGCACATCCTTAAGTACCTCATCACGTCGCACCATCGCCACCAGTTCAACACCGCTGAAATCAGGTAGCCCCCAATCAATCACCAGTAAATCCGGTCGTTGTTTCTGCATGAGTTCAAGCGCCTGAGTGCCTGATTCGGCCTTACTGACGCCAAAACCATTATTCTGTAATGAAAAACCTATCATTTCACGAATAGCTAAATCATCTTCAACAACCAATATGTGTTTTTGCATACCCAAGTTTGTCATCAAATGCGGTTATTCTAAATTGAGTATGTGACGATTATGTGACAATTCTCAGGTTTTGTCACAAACAATGAAAATCTCAGGAGTCGATGGCTGGCGGGTCTTCACGTTTATGCAGTATCACCATGGTATGGCCCTTTACAGCAATACTACCTTGGGTTTGTAAGTCTTTTAAAACCCGACCGGCCATTTCACGAGAACAACCGACAATACGGGAAATTTCCTGACGCGATACTTTAATCTGCGTACCATCAGGGTGTGATAACGCCGAAGGCTCTTTACACAAATCCAATAACGTACGGGCGATGCGACCGGTGACATCCAAAAATGCTAAACGATGTACCTTTCTAGAAGTTTGTAATAGTCGGTGAGTTAACTGGGTGCCAATGGCGTACAAAATATGGCTGGCATCATCTTTTAATTCATTTTCAAACAACTGACCTAAACGCATATAGCCAATCTCTGCTACTTCAGTTTTTTCTTTCGATTTCACCAATACTTCGCGCCGTTCTGTTTTCATAAACAAGCCCATTTCACCGATAAAATCACCCTTATTCAAATAAGCTAAAACAAGCTCTTTACCTTCGTCATTTTCATAAGAAATAGTGACCGATCCGCTGATGATGTAATACAAAGTATTGGCTAAATCACCTGGGCGGATAATGGTGGTTTTAGTGGGAAATTTTCGTCTATGGCACAAGGACAAAAAGCGATTCATCGACTCTACACTGAGTTGAAAAAAACTGCTATTTTGAAATCGTTCACTTAAGTACAGCTCATCGTACTCAGCATCATTAAAAACATCTGACATGTCAGAATCCTCTACGTATAGTAATTTGCTGCATATAATTGCACCCTTTCATTTATATCATACCCTATTTTTTATCATTGTTGAAACACAGCTTCACATTCGACTAATAAGTCATCACGACAAATATCACCGGCTAATATCACATAGTACTGTAAACCGGCTTCTATAATACATTGTTGCAGCTCAGGGAGTTGGTTTTTATGTCGTAAATAAAAACGAAATAGGCCGTCTTTTAAGTAAGACTCATTTTCAGCACTGTCTAAAAGTACCCGAATATTGGTTAAACACTCTGCAAATTGTCGCTTTAAATCATCTTTGTGTTTTGTTTGGTGACCAACAACACTAGCAGTTCCGCTGCACATAAGTAAACCACCTACCCGCATCGCCCGTGAAAACCGAGGTTGTTTAGGTGAGTAATGTAAAGGGTACTCCCAAGCCGAAACCTGTCGTTTATTTTCAATCACTTCTCCGGCCTGTTTAGCAAAAATAAATACATACGCCGATTGTTGATTATGGGTGCCAATAGCAGTGGCTGCAGGATTAGGTTGGTTTAATTGATGATGACGCTCTAGTTGAGCATGTCGAGCAACACAAAAACGCTGATAGTTTTCCATTCCGCCGACATTGTCATTAATAGCCGGGAAAAAATTCCAAACTCGGATGAGATGAGGAAAATTTAATCGCTGGCTACAGTTAAAAGCCTGATCATATACACCATCAACCACCTCCCCCAAATTACTGGCTTCAGTATTAAATATCACCGTTAAAAAATAGTCCGAATAAATCAAACGGGCATCACCCTGAGAATCATGCACCACAGTTTGACCACTATCTTGCCATAGCTCGCTGTAATTCTCTGATTGAGCCAAGGTTTTAAAAGGCAAAGTAACTGTTAAATCACTATTAATAGCTGAGTCATTTAAGTACCTAAATTGCAATAGACCATTATCAGTCACTGTATTGGATACTGTCAGGGTCGGTTTGTGAGTGTTTTCTTGTGTCATTTAGGGACTCTAATTATTTGATTTATAACATATTTATTAATAAGTCAACAGCCTTGGCAGTTTGCTATTATGATAAAAAAGAGTAACGATAACAACCCCAATCAAGCGGATGACAAAATTAAACGAATATTTATGCAGCTCTATTTTGCTTTCATTTACAATAAGGCTTTTTCATTAACTGCATTATCTACATGGCTTTGCACTTTCATAACACCTTAAGCGGTGAAAAAGAACTGTTCATACCTTTGGACCCGGAACGAATTACCGTTTATTTATGTGGACCGACGGTCTATAACTATGCCCATATCGGCAATGCCCGACCGGCGGTGGTTTTTGATGTGCTTAACAGACTGTTACGTCACCACTACCCGCAGGTAGTCTTTGTCCGTAATATTACCGATGTAGATGACAAAATCAATCAGCAAGCCCAGCAAAGTGGCGAATCCATCCAAACCATTTCTGCCCGTTATGCCAAAGCCTATAACGAGGACATTGCAAGCTTGTATGTGTTACCACCGGATGTGGAACCGTTTGCCACTGAACATATTGCTGAAATGATTGCTATGATTACCAACTTGATTGACCTTGGCCATGCATATGAAGCCGAAGGGCACGTGTTATTTGACGTCACAACCTATAATGATTACGGTCAATTATCTAAACGCGATCTTAATGATATGCGGGCCGGTGCTCGGGTTGAAGTAGCAGGCTATAAACGACATCCGGGCGATTTTGTCTTATGGAAACCTTCAACGCCTGATTTACCCGGCTGGGACAGTCCTTGGAGCCACGGCAGACCCGGCTGGCATATCGAATGTTCAGCTATGGCAGCTAAACACTTAGGCGAAGTCATTGACATTCATTGTGGTGGTCAAGATCTGATTTTCCCGCACCATGAAAATGAAATTGCGCAAAGCTGTTGCTCGCACCAACAACAATTGTTTGCCCGCTATTGGCTACACAATGGCTTTATAACCATGAGTGACCAAAAAATGTCCAAATCATTGGGCAATATTGAGCTCATACGTGATGTGGTCAAACAGTATGGCGGTGAAGTGGTCCGTTGGGTATTACTCAGTGCCCATTACCGCCAATCAGTTAACTGGTCCGAAACCACCGTTAACCAAGCCCAAAAAACGATCGACCGTATTTATCGGACCTTAGCCGATTGTCAGCACATTAAGATAAGTCGCGGAAAACCGGACCCTGAAGTCATTGCAGCTTTAAATGATGATCTCAATACACCTATGGCCTTTGCCCGGATAAACGCCTTAGCCAAACAATTACAAAAAGCCGACGATCCAAAACAACAAGCGCTATTAAAGAGATCATTAATGGCTTCTGCTGAACTTTTAGGGGTGTTGCAGCTGGAGCCGAAAAAGTGGTTCAGCAATAAACAGTCTCCTGCTGATGACTTAAAAGTAACTATAGAGGCGCTCATTAAAGAACGCGAATCCGCACGTCTGGAAAAAAACTGGCATCGTTCAGATGAAATTCGCGACCAACTGGATAAAATGGGAGTTATTATTGAAGACTCTGCCGAGGGTGCACGCTGGCACTTAAAATAGATTGAGACCTTTGCATTAAATGTGCATTATGTTAAAAAGTAACTCTTGAGAAAAAATATGACTGAGATGGATAACCAAGAAGAAATCATTGAAACATTTGATTTATTTGATGATTGGTTGCAAAAATACCAATACATCATCGATATGGGTAAAGAATTACCTGAATTGGATGCTAAACACAAGGTGGATAAAAACCTTTTAGCCGGTTGCCAATCGCAAGTTTGGTTAATTCACGAATACAAAGATGGCAAATTACACTTTTATGCCAATTCCGATGCCGCCATTGTATCCGGTTTAATCGCTTTAGTGATGACTATATACTCAGATCAAACACCTCGCTATATTGTTGATACCGAACCTGATTTTATTGAATTAATTGGATTATCGTCGCATTTATCAATGACTCGCAGTAACGGCCTGAATGCCATGATTGAAAAAATTCAAAGTATTGCGAAAAAACAACTCAGGAAAAATAAATCCAAAGAATAGCAGCCTCCACAAAATCTAATTAGATAGCCACTAATAATTTATTTTGTGAAGGTTTTTGTTAAAGGTGATTCTGTATTTAAGCTAAGCAGCATCGTTTGGGCTTGCTCAGTAACCAATCGATGACCTTCCGAGTTTGGCAAATAGATATTATCAGCCAGTTGGATGACAGATTCTAACAGCTGTTCGGCTAATCTTGATTCCCCACAGTTATAAAATAATCGCCCCAACCATAATTGCGCACCTAAACGGCGCCAACTTTTTGTTGACTCTTCATTTAATTGCGTTAAAAAAGGTTGCATATCCGCCAACAGTAAACCACATTGACCCGGTTTAGTTTGCTGTAATTGAATAGCCCATAGGGTCACCTGATTGTAAAGATTACTGCGGCCAGCCTCTTCATAAACTGGCATTACTTGTTCAGAAAGATGCTGCGCTTCAACCAACTGTTTGTTTTTTGCCAATGCTCTGGCCAAATTACCACGGGCACTGGCAACACTAAAACTATCCTCACCCCAGACTTTAAGACGAATCTGAATGGATTCACGATAAGTATCTACAGCCTCCTGATAACGGCCTAAGTCTTCATATAAATAAGCCAAATTATTAAGACGTACTGCATATTCCTTGGATTCTTCGCCTTCATTTACAGTGGTTATTTTAAGGGCATGTAAGTATTTTGGAAGAGCTTGTAGAAAGGCGCCACGGTCATGTAGAAAAACCGCCCGTTCAGCAACCAATAATCCCAGGTGTGGATGGTTTTCTGTATACAACTTGTTGCCAATGAGTTCCGCCTCTAACAACATTTTTTCAGCCTCTTCATAACGCTCTAAACGTTGAAAAGCCATCGCTGAATTAATCATTCTTGTGTGACTGTTGGGGTGCATGACACCATAGACTTGTTGCCCAAACTGCAACGCTTTTTGGTGATGCTCAAGAGATAATACATTATCATTATCGCGATAAGAAACACCCAATTCATTGTGAATTCGACCCAATAACTGAGGATCATCAATGTTTGCTTCTTGGGCCATCTGTAAGGCTTTTTCAGCCCAGAACATACCTTCTTTCTTTTGGCCAATTTCTGTTAAAGAAGTTGATTTAATGATGTTATACCAAATTCGTGATTTCACATTATCTACTTGAGCAAACAGCTTATCGCCGACCGCTAAGTGTTTTAAGCTTAACTCAAATTGCCCCATCCATGCCGCATTCAATGCCAGTTGTGCCTGGTCTCTTAAAGCCTCTTCGGAATAGCCGTTTTTAGTCGCCAGATCCAATGATTTTAAATAGTAATTGTATGCTTTTTTATAGTCGCCTAAGTTATGTTGAATAGAAGCCAAGGTCTGTAATAGTGCTACTTTTAGATAAGGCTGCTCATCTAATCCATTAATAATTTGCAGCTCACCTAAAGCCAAAACATCAGACAACACAATATCTTTACCACCGGAACCCAAAGGCGATGCCGATTTTAATAAGGTTATTAAGAAGTCCTTGGTTTGGTTAGCAATTAACGCCTGGGTTTCTGCCTCTTGCTGTGATTGAACAGCTTGGTCACGTTGTTGTGATAATTGTTGATTAAAATCAAACAATACGAATTGATAAGCCACTATTGCCAGCAATGCCAAAAAACCCATAGCAGCTCCCACCGGGTTGCGTAGCATCATTTTCTTCAATTTATAAAAGCGGCTGTCACCACTGGCCTGAAGTGGCTTTTGATCTAGATAGTTTTTAATATCTTGACTAAAGCCATCAACGGTCTGGTAACGCCGTTCAGGCTCTTTTCGTAATGCCATCATCACGACGTTATCCAGCTCATTATCAATCTTGGTGGTGATTTTACGAGATGGATTGGCCGCAACCTTTTGGCTTGGTGTCGGCGGTAATTGGGTGGTAATCTGCTGGATGACATCAACCGGAGAGCTGTTATTAATAGTCAATGCACGCTCTAATGTCAATAACTCATAAAGCAATAAGCCCAAGCCATAAACATCGGTAACAGTAGAAACTTTTTCACCCTTTATTTGTTCGGGACTGGCATAAGCCATAGTCAGCATTTGCTCATGTTGGGTTTCAGTCAAGTCCAAATCTTTACTTTTAGCCACCCCAAAATCTAATAACTTAACTACCCCAGACTGGTTAACCATTACATTCGAGGGTTTTATATCACGATGAATAATGCCGTTTTGATGGGCAAACTTCACTGCTTCACAAATTTGAATAAACAGGCGTAAACAACGCTCTAATTTCAGCTGTTTATGTTTAACATAGGAAATAATATCACTGCCATCGACCCATTCCAAAACCATGTATAGTCGATCCTCTGAGTACTTACCACCACTCAGTAGTTGCGCTATATTAGGATGCGATAATTGCGCCAACAATGACCGCTCAGCTAAAAACCGCTGCTCTTCTTTCGGTTGATGGATGGGTTTTAAAATTTTTATCGCAACATGTTGCTCGAACTGTCCATCGACGCGTCTTGCAAGCCACACTTCACCTTGCCCACCCTGACCAATCGGCTTAATAAGTTCAAACTCATTAAATAAATCGCCCGGCTTGAGGTCTTCAAAAGCTAGTTTATCCTTGACTACATCCAGCATAACAGTGGATAAATCAAAATCTTTATGTTGGTGCTTAAGTAATGATCGAACCTTTTCTTTGACTTCGCTGGGGACATCGGCTGCCTCAATAACAGCCTCTTGCTGATCCGGTGCCACATCTAAACACCTGTCAAAGAGTGCTTTGATTTGGCGGCCTGATTCAGACATAGTCCTTAAGCATTAGAATTAATTTTGATTATAAATAAAATCATGGATATAAGCACGGCCAAATTTTAAATCACGTTCAACTGTGGCGATAGACAAATCCATCAATTCAGCCACTTCCATTACCGGTACCGCTGCAAAATAAACCAGTTCAGTAATTTCATGACTGCGTTCGTCCAGTGCTTGCAGGGAATTAACCGCATCTTGCAAACATTGCATATCCAAAGGCTCTTCACTCAATCCAAATGAATCTGTGTAAGATGCGGCCTGCAACGCACCTTGTTGTTTGTCAGTGGCTTTATGACGCCCATAGTCAATCAACAAACGTTTCATTTGTTGCGCTAAGGTTTGGTAATAATGCTTTTTGTCACTAAAATTGAACTCTTTGTGAGACAATTTTAAATACGCATCATGAACCAAATCGGTGGGTGATAAGGTATGACCTGATCGCTCCTTTCGCATCAGAACATTGGCCAGTTGCCGCAGTTGTTGATAAAGTTGCTCATCTAAATCTTTATTATTAGACATTATTTTGGGGGATGTTTTTATATTACTAATGTAGCTGCTAATTGGACAATATATTAACACAGCTCACTTTATAAACCACAAAGCAGTTCTCATATCGCACAATTAAAAAAGCATAACCATTCGGCTATGCTTTTTTCTTCTTCAGACTTTGTTATTTATTTAAAAACTTATTCAAACCCATCTTTGAAAATAATATCTGATTCAAAACCATTGGAAAATATCAAATCTGGAGCCATCGTCAATGCCATTTGTAAGGCTGCTGCGGCATTAGCGTAACCGGCACCGCAAATACTGGTATCACACTGATAATTAGCTACACTGGCAAAATTATCGGCAGAATCTTTAATGATTTGTTTAACCATGGCCGGTGATAATGAACCATTCACTGACTTAATTAAAGCCGCTATACCTGCCACATGTGGTGCAGCCATTGAAGTTCCCTGCTGCCATCCATAACTATTAGAACCCGGTACGGTAGTACCACTATTATGCGTTGATAAGATCATGCGGGTTTCATCAAAGATACCTCCTTCACAATCAGCCTCTGCTCCATACCACCAAAAAAACTTAGTCGTATTACAGAAATCACCACCGGGCGCAGTGATATCGATATTTGAACCATAATTAGAATAAAAAGTCCGTGCGCCCTTATTTGTACCTGCGGCTACATTAATGACATTATTACAATTTCCGGGTTGGTATGAGGTTGATAAATCACTACTATTCCCGGCAGCAACGACAATGGTGGACCCAGCACTATAAGCCGCATCAATGGCATTTTGATACGTGTTTGAGCACGAACCATAACTACCCAATGACATATTAATAACATCCGCAGCTGTGTTATTGATCGGCACACCTGGAACAGTTAATCCGGCAGCCCAGCGAATACCATCAGCAACATCAGAATTATATCCGCCACATTTCCCCAATACTCTGACCGGTATCAAGCCAACATTCCAGGCAACACCAGCCACCCCAATACCATTATCAGATAGAGCAGCGACAGTACCGGCCACATGGGTTCCATGCCATGAACTATCCTTCGCACTATGTGATCCTCCACATTCATTGGCGGTATACCAATCACCAGGATCTTGGGCATTACCGTCACGAAGGTCGCCATCATTAGATACAAACAAATCTGAAATCATGTCATATTCATTGACAATATTTCCGACTAAATCAGGATGGGGGCGATAACCCGTATCCAAAACCGCTACATTAACCGCTAATGAACCGGTACTAATATCCCAAGCAGCTGGCAAACGGATTCCGCCAACAGTATTCTTATAATGCCATTGGTCGATATAGCGAGGATCGTCAGGGGTTCGATAATGGTTCATCAAGGCATCAATTTCAGCATACTCAATATTTGGATCCTGGTTTAACCGATCTAGCACGGCAGACAAGTCATTGTATGCGCTTCTGTTGTAGTTATTCACATACCAGACCTCGGCATCACCGGACATCATTCGCTTAAATTGAAAATCGACATCCAGGTGGTGACTAAGTAAGTCCATGCGATTATTGGCCAAGGTGAACGATTCGGTTGGTGTTTTAAATTTAACAATAATGGCCTGATTAAAAGCCCCGGTTTGAGATGACTGTTTTGATTGATTGAGCATTTTTGATTTTAAGCCTATCATTGGCTTACTCTGCTGAGATTCTGCTTGAGCCAAACCAAATGCACTAAACGTAACAGCTAAAACAATAACAAACCGGATGCTTTTCTTATTAATATTTGGCATGAATTAATCCTCTTTTTATTAACTAAACCCACATTCTTAGATAGACCCTTACCTTAATTTACGCTTTTTAGACAGTTCTTCTGTGCCTTCGTGGAAAATTCTCGACTTCCTTAAGTGGCCTGCTTCTGGTTTTAACCCGATTAAAAAGTTATGTAACGATCTCTTGTCTGCGATTATGAAATACCATTAATTATTTATCAGGACAACTGTTGGACATTGCATGTCATTTAAGGACAACTACCGGTTATGCTGGAAAATTGTTAAAAAAGCTGATGTCGATGATTATTAATTAAAATGAATCATGAAATAAGAAAAGATTTATCCAATATTGAGAACCCCAGAAAATAAATTTTCGCCAAAATATCATAAAGTAAATCACAAAAAAAGCACACCCAAAAGGATGTGCTTTTAAACGCTAAATTCCCAGGATTATGGGAACTCAATACTCCAAGAATCAATATAACCGGTGTCACCGGAGGCATGGTCAATGACCTGCAGCTTCCAGTTTCCGGATGCGGTTACAGAGGAGGCATTAACACTCACAGTTTTAGAAAGATTATCACCACTGTCCCCGGTGTTAGTACGCTCATGTAAACTAGCTGAAGCACCATTTGGAGCAATAATTTTAACTGACAAATCACCACGCCAAGTATGCACAATATCAAACTTCACTTCAATGGTGCCAGCGTTGCCGGAACGATTGACATTAATGGTACTGGTCACACCACCGGTGTTACCATCCGGGATGCTTACGTTCGTACCATTTTGATAAAAGTTTTGGTTACCACCACCTGAACTTGCTGTGTAACTTCCGACTAAGCTGATACCACTATAGGCAGAATACGCTCGAATCATAATGTGATAGGTTCCGGTTTGCACGTTGCTAATACTACATGTTTCGTTGTTACCTGCCTTCCAAGGGCGACAGTCATAACTGGATGTAGTTGGCACACTGCCAAACTTCACATACATATCCGCATCACCGCTGCCACCGCTCATTGCGAAGCTTAAGCCGGTCGCACCTGCAGGCACATTCAAGGTAAACAACGTTTCCGACGAAGCGGCACCGGACAAGCCTGTTTTGGCAACTCCATTAGTTAAGACACCACCGGCAGGTGGGTTACTGGTTTCATCATAATCAGCCACTAAACTTACATTGCTAAAGGCCGAATAAGCATTAATCATGACATGGTAGCTACCGGCTTGAGGACTACTAAAGTCACAATTTTCGTTATTACCTGCTTTCCAGGGACGACAGTCATAACTTGAGGAAGTCGGTGCGCCTCCAAATTTCACATACATATCGCCATCACCGCTACCACCGCTCATGGTAAAACTCAAATTAGAAGCACCCGATGGAACTTCCAGAGTAAATTTCAATTGCACATTTTTAGCCGCTGACAAACCGGTTTTAGCAACCCCTTTGGTGAGCACCAAACTGCCGGTAGGTGGTGGATTACTGCCACCAGAAGCCAGCTCTAAAGCCGCTGTTGCATTGGCATAACCGGCACCACAAATACTGGTGGTACATTGATGGTCGGGGACATTGGCAAAACCATCTGCTGAGTCTTGAATGATTTGTTTAACTTGCGCCGGTGTTAACGTCGCATCCGCTGATTTAATCAAAGCCGCTAAACCCGCCACATGTGGGGCTGCCATGGATGTACCTTGTGACCAGCCATAGGTATTACTGCTTGGACCTTGAGTACCGCTGTTATAAGTAGATAAAATCATCCGAGAGTCATCCCAAACACCCCCTTGGCAATCACTCAGAGAACTGGGCTCATTATTATTAATTGGATTACAGCCATCACCACCGGGCGCGGTGATATCAACAGTAGAACCATAGTTAGAATAATAGGCGCGCGCACCATCGTTGGCACCGGCAGCTACCGAAATAACATTGTTGCAGTTAGCAGGCGGGTAGCCAGCAGATGAATTGTCATTTCCGGCGGCAACCACTATCGTTGTGCCGGCATTATAGGCGGCATTAATGGCATTTTGATAGGTTGAACTACAAGCGGACGGACTGGAAGAACCCAGAGACATATTGATGACATCTGCCGGAGTGGTATTGGTAGGCACACCACTGACACTTAAGCCGGCTGCCCAGCGAATACCATCGGCAATATCAGACAACGAACCACCGCAGGTACCTAACACCCGTACCGGCACCAGATTAACATTCCATGCTACACCGGCTACACCACTGCCATTATCAGACACAGCCGCCACTGTTCCGGCCACATGAGTACCATGCCAAGAGCTGTCTTGGGCCGGATTATCACCACATTGATTGGCTGTAACCCAATCACCCGGGTCTTGGGCATTGCTGTCCCGACCATTGCCATCATTACCCACTGATGCACTGGAAATCATGTCATATTCATTAACAACATTACTAACCAAATCAGGATGTGGGCGGTAGCCGGTATCCAACACGGCAACAGTTACGCCCGTTGAGCCCGTACTGATATCCCAAGCGCCGGGCATACGCATGCCACCTACGGTATTTTTATAATGCCATTGTTCGTTATAGCGAGTGTCATTGGGAGTGCGGTAAGGAACCATCCAAGCATCCACTTCAGCATACTCAACCGCCGGGTCTTCGCTAATCCTCTCCACCAAACTCTGCAAATCTATAAAGCTGGTCTTGTTAAATTGTTCAACTTTCCAAACTTCTGCATCACCAGACATTGAACGTTTATATGTAAAATTAACACCTAAACTTTTACTCATTGACGTCACTTTGTTAATGGACGACTTTTGAGAATTTGCCGGGGTTTTAAACTTAACAATAATTTGTTGTGATAACGGATGTGCTTGAGCAGTATAAGAATGTGTGGTGCTTGATTGCACATGCATTGATGATTTAAATGCCTGTAATTCAGCACTTAAATCGTCTTGAGCCCAGCTGACTGTAGTGACAGACATAACCATACTGACCATCGCTGGAATGGCCGCTTTTTTAAAAAATGGCATTAGACTTTACTCTCCTCTCAAATAGAAATTTTCAAATTGTTTATCGCTGCATTTATAATAGTTTTTGGGTTGTCAGCAACAAAACCGAGATAATTATAAATTATGATTTAGATAAGTAAAACTAATGATTTTGTGTTTTGTGACAGAGTTAACACGCAAGCTCAGTGAGTGCATCTGAAATTATTTCAGTTATAATATCGCCATGACTGCATTAATGATTGGCATACAAGGCTTTGAGCTAAACGAACAAGATAAGAAACACCTTCAACACCCGTTGGTGGCAGGGGTCATTCTTTTTTCACGAAACTATCAAAACTACTCACAAATAGGTCGACTGGTTCGTCAAATCAGGGCATTGCGAGGTGAAAACTTCCTGCTAGCGGTAGACCAAGAAGGGGGACGAGTGATTCGTTTCGGCGAACCATTCACGCAATTACCGCCTCTGGCCGCACTCGGTCAAAGATTACAGCGCAATAAAGAGGACGCCTTAGCCATGACCCACTTACATGCCTGGCTTATGGCGTCAGAATTATTAAGCATCGGTATTGACCTAAATTTTGCGCCGGTTTTAGATATCGATAACGGCAGTGAAGTTATTGGCGATCGCGCTCTTAGCAATGATCCGCATCATGTATGCGAGCTTGGTCGTATGTATTGTGGCTCGATGCGCGCTGCCGGCATGGCCACCACCGCTAAACATTACCCCGGCCACGGCACCGTGCAAGCAGACTCTCATCACCATATTACTCAGGATGAACGACCATTACATATTATTGAGAACCTGGACTTAGTGCCTTTTCGAACACTGATAACCACCGGTTTAGTCAATGCAGTTATGATGTCTCATGTGATATACAGCGAAACCGACAAACAACCGGCCGGTTTTTCCCCTTATTGGATAAACTACTTGAGACAGCACGACTCGTTTGACGGCGTTGTAATCAGTGACGATTTAGCCATGACCGGAGCGGCCTCTGCTGGTGATATAAAACAACGCTACCAAGCATGTGTCCAAGCAGATGTGGATTTGGCATTACTCTGTCAAACAGATATGTGTGAACAATTACTCACCAAGTTAACCGCGGAAGAGGCACCCGGTTACCGTAAAAAAGTACGTAAGTTAACTCAATTAAAAGGCCATTCCACTTTAGACAGCGATCGCCCTTTCTGGGAGCAATACCGCTGGCAACAAGCCCGTAAAGCTTTTATTCAACTACAAAACTCATGAAAACACCTTACCCGCATTTACTCAGCCCGTTAACAATTAACGGTAAAATTCTTAAGAACCGAGTCCTGATGGGTTCGATGCATACCGGCTTGGAAGATCGGGCTAAAAACTACCCCAAATTAGCCGCCTACTTTAAAGAGCGCGCCGCCGGAGAAGCTGGGATTATTGTCACCGGTGGTATATCGCCTAACATTTCCGGCTGGACAGCACCCATGGCAGGTTTTCTCAAGTATGGATTTCAGGTTAAGAGACATCGACTAGTTACCGAAGCCGTGCATTCGGAAGGTGGCCTGATTTGTATGCAAATTTTGCACTCAGGACGCTACGGCTACCATCCCTTTGTGGTTTCAGCGACGGACAAAAAGTCACCAATTACACCATTTAAACCGAAAAAGTTAACCTCTAAAAAAATCCACAAACAGATTAAAGATTTTGTAAACTGTGCAAAGTTAGCCCAAAAAGCCAATTATGACGGAGTCGAAATCATGGGCTCAGAAGGTTACTTAATCAATCAATTTATCTCACCAAGAACCAATAACCGAACGGATGAATGGGGTGGCTCTTTTGAGAACCGAACCCGCATTGCCAAAGAGATCGTCCGCCAAACTCGGGCCGCCGTGGGCAATGACTTTATCATTATATTTAGATTATCGATGTTGGAGTTGGTCAAAGGCGGTATTGCCATTGACGAAGTCATTAAATTAGCGAAAGTGCTGGAAAAATGTGGTGTCAGCATTATCAACACCGGTATTGGCTGGCATGAAGCACGTATCCCAACCATTGCTACCATGGTCCCAAGAGCAGGATTTGCCTGGGTTACTGAAAAAGTTAAACAGCATGTGACAGTGCCTATTGTGACCACAAATCGCATTAACGACCCACAAGTTGGTGAAGATATTATTGCTGCCGGTCAAGCAGACATGATTTCCATGGCCCGGCCTTTTTTAGCCGACCCCCAATTCGTAAAAAAGGCGCGACTCAACCAGAGCCAGGCCATCAACATTTGTATTGCCTGTAACCAAGCCTGCTTAGACCATGTCTTTAAAAATCAACGGGCCAGTTGTTTGGTAAACCCCAAAGCCTGTTATGAAACTGAATACCTGACTAAACCAACAACTCAGAAAAAGAATATTGCAGTTGTCGGTGCCGGTATGGCTGGCTTATCCTGTAGCACCACCTTAGCTGAGCGCGGTCATCAGGTCACCTTATTCGAACAAGCGGATAAAATAGGCGGCCAGTTTAATTACGCCTTGGAAATTCCCGGTAAAGAGGAGTTTATCCATACCATCGCTTATTATCAGTATCAAATTAAACAGCATGGCGTTAATTTAAAACTTAATTACCACGTGACTGCCGATGAGTTAAGTAACTATGATGAAGTGGTTATTGCTACCGGTGTATTACCACGGGTACCTAAGTTACCGGGCATCGATCACGAAAAGGTAATTATTTACAGTGATTTACTCAGTGGTCGCAAACAGGCAGGTAAAAAAGTGGCCATTATCGGTGCCGGTGGCATTGGTTTTGATGTGGCTGAATACTTAGCGGCTGAAAACCCAGACCATGTTCAAACCATTGATGAGTTTTGTCGCGAATGGGGTATTGATAAAACCATTGAAAATTTAGGTGGTCTGACAGAACCTCAGGACGAAGCACCATTCAGAACCTTGTATTTAATGCAACGCAAAACCACCAAACCCGGCAAAGGTTTGGGTAAGACCACTGGCTGGATTCATCGATTAAGTATTCGTAAAAAAGGCGTCAAACCATTGACTGGGGTTCAGTATTTGAAAATTGATGATGCCGGTTTACATATTGAACGCGATGGACAAGAGCAGGTGTTGTCGGTCGATAATGTCATCATTTGTGCCGGTCAGGTTTCCAACAAAGACCTGTACCAAGAACAAGATAAATATCATTTAATTGGTGGCGCTGATGTGGCTGCTGAACTGGATGCAAAACGAGCCATTAAACAGGGTACCTTGTTAGGACAAAAACTTTAAAAAATCGATTGTATAAACGGCTATTTAACTATACCTTGCAATAATATAAACCATTAAATTTTTATGACACTACTGTTACTTTATGTTTTAGGCGCCCTGCTTTTTTCTTTTTTATGCTCTATTGCAGAAGCCGTATTACTCAGTATTACGCCTTCTTATATGGAAAATTTGAAACAAACGGAGCCCTTAAAAGCACAACGAATTCGTCGGTTACGTTTTATCCAGATAGATCGCTCATTGGCGGCAATTTTGACTCTTAATACCATTGCCCATACGGTTGGCGCCATCGTTGCTGGTGCTAAAGCCAGCCGTGTATTTGGTGACACCTGGATTGGACTATTCTCGGCGGTCATGACCTTATTGATATTATTTTTCTCTGAAATTATCCCAAAAACAATTGGTGCGGTTTATTGGAAGTCCTTAGCCAACGTCACCACCTACTTCGTGGCCTTTTTGATTAAAGCACTGTATCCATTTATCTGGTTATCGGAACAAGTGACGCGACTTATTTCACGTGGTAAACAGCAACATATTTTTAACCGTGATGAATTTCTGGCAATGGCCGGACTAGGTCACCGAACGGGGCATATCAATGAGCAGGAATCACGCATTATTGATAATTTATTTACCTTACACACCCTCAAAGCCAAAGATATTATGACCCCAAGAAGGGTGATTTTTAGTTTATCTGCAAGCGCTTCAGTTGATTCCGTCGCTGAAGAAGTGATGAACAATCACTTTTCTAGAATACCCATTTATTCTGAAGATGTTGATGATATCACTGCTTTTGTTCTAAAAAATGATATTTTAATGGCGCAAGCACAAAATGAAAACAAATTACTAAAAGAGCTAAAGAGAGATTTATTGTGTGTCATTGAAGACACTACCCTGCCGCTATTGCTGGAATTGTTACTTAAAAAAGGCCAACATATGGCTTTGGTTGTTGATGAATACGGTGATACCCGCGGACTGGTTTCCTTGGAAGACTTGGTTGAAACGTTACTCGGTCTGGAAATTATGGATGAAGTGGATCAAGTCCAAGATATGCAAAAATACGCCCGAGAACAATGGCGAAAACGTGCCGTTTCCCGAGGTTTATTACTGGATGAGGAAACCGCAACCGATGATAGTGAAACTTCACAGACAAATGACAAAATTAAAAAATAAGCCATTGTTCACATCATGAGCCTAATCATAGTGCCAATTAAAAATGATTAAACCATGAAGGGGCTTATTAAACAGAGGCTAAAACACTATAATAAAGCATTTGGAAAACAGATAATACAATGAAATTTTTAGTGAGTAATGATGACGGCGTGAATGCCCGAGGTATTAATGAAATGGCTCGAATGCTCGATGAATTGGGCGATGTGGTTATATTTGCACCAAACCGTGATCGCTCCGGCGCCAGTAACTCACTGACCTTAGATCGACCAATACGGGTGGATCAAATTGGGGACAATGCCTTCAGTGTCCATGGGACACCCACTGATTGTGTTCATTTAGCCGTTACCGGCTTATTGGATTATGAACCGGATATGGTCATTTCCGGGATCAATAATGCCGCTAATTTAGGTGATGACGTACTGTATTCGGGAACCGTCGCCGCTGCCATTGAAGGTCGTTATTTAGGGTTACCGGCAATTGCCGTTTCCATCGTCATGGACTCCTGCAAAGACCGCCATCGAAAACGTGACTATAAGTCAGTTAATCATTATTTACGCCGAATCATTCAGCATGTGATTGCCCATCCCTTACCCAAAGACACCATCTTAAATGTCAACGTACCTAATTTGCCCGTTGATGACATAAAAGGCATTAAAGTCACCCGTTTAGGCAACCGTCACAAAGCCGAAAATGCCCTACCAACTGAAGATCCTCGTGGTTCTGTTATGTATTGGATTGGAGCAGCAGGCCCTGAAGCGGATGCCGGAGAAGGCACCGACTTTCATGCTGTCCGCAATGGCTTTGTTTCGATAACACCGATGCAAATTGATATGACCCGACATGACTTTATGGATGAATTAAACGCTTGGGTTAAAGATTTATGAACGCAATCGGGATCGGTATGACCTCGCAACGAACCCAAAAGCGGATGATTGACCGCCTACGCCAACGTGGTATTAGTAACGAATTGGTCTTAGCTGCCATGAGTGAAGTGCCTCGGCATGTGTTTGTTGACGAAGCCTTAGCGCATCGTGCCTATGAAGATACCGCTTTACCGATTAAGTTTTCACAAACCATCTCCCAGCCATTTATAGTTGCCCGAATGACCGAAGAAGTCATGGCCCATCCAAATCCACAAAAAATATTGGAATTAGGTACCGGCTCAGGCTACCAGGCCGCTATTTTAAGTCGCCTTATACCTGAGGTTTTCAGTGTTGAACGCATTGATAAATTAACTCGCTTAGCACGCCGGCGATTTATAAAATTGGGCTATCAAAATATTCGCTGTAAAACTGCTGACGGTTACCAAGGCTGGGATTCAGAAGCACCCTATGACGTGATAATCGTTACCGCAGCACCAGAAGAGCCACCCATGGAGTTACTTTCACAATTAAACAAAGATGGTTTTATGATTGTTCCCGTGGGCGATAAAAAACGTCAACAGTTATTAAAAATTACCAACAGATCAAGCGGCCCTGAGACTGAAAAATTAGATGATGTTATATTTGTGCCGTTATTAAGCGGAGTTGAACGCTGAATGACTAGTCGTTGGCTATTACTGATTGCAGTACTCATGCTTAACGCTTGCGGCAGTCGCCGACCGGCACCGGTGGATGAGGTCAACACCCGCCATAAAACCCTTAAATCCCAATCATTACAACACCGTAAATTTGCCCGAGATCCTGACTATTATTACGTAAAAAAAGGCGACTCACTGTACTCAATCGGTTTTCGCTACCAGCTGGACTACCGGCAGTTAGCTGCCATTAATAATATTAGTCCACCTTACCGAATTTATCCCAATCAACGCCTTACATTAAAAGCTGATGTAAACAGTACCGCTGTTAGCGAAACTTCCAAAACCACGGTTACCCAAGCGGTAAAAACACAACCCCAACTCAGCGTGCAAAAAGAAACATCGCGGATTGTGATTGATAAACCAACCCAATCTACTAATTCACACAAGCCGGTCACAGTTAAAACGGACCAGAAACCCGTTGTAAAACCCGTTCAAGAATCCAAACCAATCACATCAAAAACACCGGTTGTAAAAACAGCAGAAAAACCAACAGCCCAGGTATTGGCTGATATGCCCGATACCGGGACGCTTAATTGGCTGTGGCCAACTGCTGGCGAAATCAGAACCACCTTTTCATCCAGTAACCCCTCACGCAAAGGCATCTCAATTCGCGGTAAAGAAGGCCAGCCGGTCAAAGCCAGCGAACGTGGTGTGGTGGTTTACAGCGGTGATGGCTTATTGGGTTATGGTGAACTCATAATTATTAAACACAATGACACCTACCTCAGCGCTTATGGCCACAATAAAAAGCGCAACGTAACCGAAGGCCAACAGGTTAAACGCGGTGACGTCATCGCCCAACTCGGCTCCAGCGGCACCAACATCAACAACCTACACTTTGAAATCCGCAAAAACGGCCAACCGGTTAATCCATTGGATTATGTGAAGCCTTAACGATCACTTAAGTGGTGATAATTGCTCTTTGTCATTGCCCACGTCAATTTTTTTAATCCAATTTGTTAGATGGTAAAAGCCACGAGACCAAATGGACATTTTAATTTCATCTTACCTGCTTCAATAAGCTATTAAATAAATATCCTTAATTATTGCTTAATTATTGTTTCAAATGAAACTCTACGTGATTTTATTTCTGCTAGCTACTTTGATTCCAAGTAATCGGGGCAAAAACTAACTATATTATTTACACGTTTTCTTTTGGTCAGTAGCCTTTCAATATAGCCAGAATATCAATCAAAAATACCGGTTAATTATTTAATCTGAATGTTGAGAAGCATTAGTCTTTAACGTCAATCCAGACCAAAAATGATCCATTTCCTTTCTGGCATATTCGCCAAACCCTGAAGCTAGGATTTCTTTAGGCTTTTCAACAATCAATGCCAGTTCGACCATAATATTATCTTTATAGATAAATGAATAATCGAGGACATGCACTCATTGTAATCACAATTTACAAGCGGGTAAGAGTTTATCGACAGATTTTTAGGTTTAGACGGGTCAAAATGGACTTTTTACATGGAGAAAGTAATGACTATTGCAAGAAGTCAGCAAATTTGTATAGAAGATACACCGTATTATCATATTGTTTCTAGATGCGTTAGACGTGCGTTTTTATGTGGTGAAGATGCCTTATCTGGAAGGTCTTTTGAACACCGGCGTCAATGGCTAATTGATCGCATCAAAAAGATCAGTTCTATCTTTGCTATTGATGTCTGCTCTTATGCCATTATGAGCAACCACTTTCACCTTGTACTGAAGATAGGTGCCAATGATAACTGGACAGATAAACAGGTACTTATAACCTGGCAAACTATATATTCTCTGCCTGTGATGTGCCAGCGATATTTGCAAGGTGATGACTTAGATAGCGCATCACTTCGTCTTGTTCAAAAATATGCATCTGAATACCGTGAGCGTTTATGCTCTATATCCTGGTTTATGAAGGCAATAAATGAGTATATCGCCAGGATGGCAAATGAAGAGGACAGTTGCACAGGTCATTTCTGGGAGAGTCGCTTCAAAAGCCAGGCATTGCTTGATGAACGAGCACTTTTAACCTGTATGGCATACGTAGATTTAAATCCGATTAGAGCGGGAATGGCGAAGTCTTTGACCGACTCAGAATTCACCTCCATAAAAGAACGAATTGAGTCTAAAACGACTGACCTATTACCATTCGGAAAAGGTGATAATGACTTACCGTATTATCTTTCCAGTTACATAGATTTAGTCGATGAAACCGGGCGTGTTCTCAGAGACGATAAGAAAGGTTATATCTCTCACAAATTGGGCTCTGCATTAACAGAGTTAGAGTTAAATCCGTATACATGGCTGGATGAATTAAAGGGCTTCAAATCAGTTGGATTCTCTGCAGTTGGAACAGTTAACCAGTTAAAAGAATACTCACAAAAAACTCAGCGCAAATGGTCCGTTGGTATTCGCCTAAAACCTACTTTGGAATAGACTAAATTCTACATCTTGGTTACATCACTTCACCTTCGTGAAGCCCTTTCGCTCGGCATAAATCTGGTAAAAGTCGTAAGATCCTGAACGAAACATTAAAACCTTCTGGATTCTACCAATTCGCTCAATAGCCAGCCAACTTTACTCGCTAAAAGCACCAAAATATCAGAAAAAGTATTTGTTTTTATTGCTGAAGATGATGCATGTCCTTGTTTATCATCATCAACCAATGGCTCGAAGCCTTCAAAGACCACGAAAAAGAACTCAACGCCCACCTATACGACCACTACCCCCACGAAACCCTCAACGAACTGCGCAATCTAATCCGCAACTACCGAAAAAAACCCGAACCCCCGCATTCGAAAAAATTGTTTAAAGCATTGCGGGAATTAGACAACAAAGAGCCGTTACCGCCGGTTGGGCAGTTGGGGGTTGGAGTGGGGTGAATCCTGTATTTATTTGACTGATCGATTAAATTAAAGTTGTAGGATGGGCTCTGCCCATCACAAAACCCAGAAGATTGTCACTAAATTTTGGTGGGCGGAGCCCACCCTGCTCTACTCAATTATTATCCAGAATAACTATACAAAGTCTGACCGGCTTAATTCTGTAGCTTGGCGCTGCGCGAAGCGAAGCCCAACATTTTTCCAATCAGCTTGATGTTGGGCTTCGCGTTGCTCTGCCCAACCTACTTTGCTGAATAACCCCTTAAACACCTGCACATCTTAGTTACGTCCAAATGCTTTGGGTTGTTATAATTTTAAATTACTGCTATCATGTGTATAGATTAATTTAACATACACATCAGGTGATTTATGAGAACCAATATAGTAATTGATGACGAGTTAATGGCAGAAGCCTTAAAGGCCACTGGAGCACAAACTAAAAAGGAAGCTGTTGAACTTGGATTAAAATTGCTTGTGAAACGCCAAAAACAGCAAGCCATAAGAAACCTACGAGGTCAAGTTAAATGGGAAGGCAACCTGAATGAAATGCGTGGCGCTGAATGATTATTGCCGATACCAGTATATGGATAGATTACTTTAATGGTATAAATAGCCCATACACAGACGCCTTAGATAGCGGGTTAGCAGATGGTGTGATTGCCATTGGCGATATTATATTTTTAGAAATTCTCCAGGGATTTAAAAGTGACAAAGATTATAACTTAGCCAAAAAGTCCCTGAATACCCTTGATCAATTTGAAATGTTTGGTCACAACCAGGTATTAAAAGCAGCCAATAATTACCGAAAGCTGAGAAAGAAAGGCATAACCATTCGAAAAACAAATGATGTCATAATTGCCACCTTTTGCATTGAAAATAAAATGCCTCTTCTTTTTCTCGATAAAGACTTCAAGCCTTTTGTGACCCATCTTGGCTTAATCGATGGTATTAAAAAATAACTACTTGCTTAATCTTAAAAAGAACTAAAGCAATAAAATGTAGTTAAAGTCACGTTGAAATTTTTTGTTATAACTCACATCCATTAAACACTTCTGTTTCCCTAAGAGAACCGTCTAACTCAAAAGTAAAAGTAATAGAATTTACAATTGAACTATCGCTTTTGCATTCCTTGTTGTCAGAGTATTCAATGTTCATTGTAAATGTTTCTCGTGGCAAATATTTATCTTCATGAAAGACTACAATTGAAGAGTAATGGTACTGAATATCTATTGAATTTAGGGAAATGTAATTAAGCCTATTTAAAACTTCATTTGGGATTTGCATCTTTACACTGTTTATCACTAAATTTATATCTACATGTTTAGCTTCATCAGATGTCTCTTTAGACGCATCTAATTTAACATTATACTCACTGCCCAACAGTTTTCCATATGATGATAATTTTTCAATATCATACATTACTGGAGAAGATGCAAATGACGCTATAGAAAAAAATATAGCTATTAGGAATATTGGTTTTTTCATAGAGTTATAACGAGCCCCGCTGAACAGCAGCGTGGCTTGGATTAAAATTTTAATTTTAACACAGGTCATGTCTGCTGGTTCAGGTTGTTACACAACGCTTGCGCGAAGGGACAACCTGAAGGCATTCAGCGGGTCTCGTTACTGGAGGCGAGTGTGTAGTTAGGTTAGTTATATCATTTGCTTTACCTATGTATTACATGGGAAAAAACAACTATAACGAAAGAAGGCTTCGACAGGGCTCAGCCGGCTTGTCTTTTTTAAGCGCAATCAATAGAAGTAGCCTGAGCCCCGTCGAAGGCGGTGTATAAATTTGGCCATATCATTACCAGTAGATACTCTGATTATGATTTAAGTCACTGAAATATAGATTTCTATGTCGGTGGGGTTTTTATAGTGCTCAAAATCTGTTTTATAGGCCCTTTTATGTTCTGAATCAGGACTTTCAAAATAAGCCCAGACTTCGCCCCAAAGATTGATAACAGTTTGAATCCGCGCCTGGTCATCAGGTGCGGTTGCCTGGCCTTTAAACACCAGATATTTCCCTTTCTGAATGGTCACTTTCTCCAAGTCCTCATGGGGCTTTTCGGTGCCCGCTAAGACATTGAATTCGCCATTGGCATCCGACTCATAGTCATAATAAACCCCATAAACCCGTTCGCCGCCCTGATAATCAACCGACACTTCTTGATCGAATTTCTGCCAGGTGTGTCCAATTTGAGCTGTTTCAGGATTCATTTCTTGAGCGTTCGTGGTTCGCACCGACATGCCGTAAATCTGCTTTTCATCAAGGGTTACAATATCCATGTTTTTCTCCAAATATTTTTCAGGTGGGCAGAGCCCACCCTACTGTTTACATTTTTATTTGATTTATTGAGATTTTTACTTTTTGGCAAAATCTTCGACTTGTTGCCAGACACGGAACAAGTTGCCGGACAGGATTTTCTCGATGTCTTGTTCTGAGTAACCACGTTTTAACAGCCCGGCAATTAAGTTCGGATAGGCCGAAACGTCTTTTAAGCCGGTGGGTAACGAATCACCGACACCATCGTAATCCGAGCCGATACCGACATGGTCGATGCCCACCAATTTCACCACATGATCAAAATGGTCTAACACGGTGTCTAAAGTGGCGAACTCAAAGGGTGTTTTTTCGAGGTAGGTTTTGGTAAAAGATTTGGCTTCTTCACTGTCTGACGCCACGCCCTGATCTTTAATAAAATCTGCCACGGCTTTTTTATACGCATCATAGCTATCAATTGATTTCTGTGAGACGAAGGTTGAACCGAAATTAATAAAAATCACACCACCCTGGTCCGCCAAGGCTTTAATCATGTCATCACCCACATTGCGATCCAAACCCGGCGTAAAATGCCGCGCCGAAGAATGCGAGGCAATCACCGGCACCTGGCTGATTTCAATCACTTGCTCAAAGGCCTGGTCAGAAATATGCGAGACATCAACCATCATGCCGATGTTGTTCATTTCAGTCACTAATTTCTTCCCAAAATCCGTTAAACCTTGAGCCGGACGTTTTTCATCATAAGAGGAATCAGAAATGTGATTACTGAGCGAATGTGACAAAGTAATGTAACGAATGCCACGATCATAAAAATGCTTTAAATTATCCAGATTGCCGGCAATCGGTGAACCATTTTCCATACCCATCGGTAAAGAAATCAGGCCTTTTTTAAAGTTGGCTTTAATCTCGCCGGGTGACGTCGCCAAAGCGAATTTATCCGGTGATTGATCGACCATTTTCTCAACACCATCTATTAGTTCATTGGCCACCGCTGTGCTATCACCACCGTCTGCTTCAATACTGGCGGGAATATAAATCGACATAAACGGCGCATCCAAACCACCTTTTTTGGCGCGAGGATAATCAAAATCACCGCTCTCGGTGGCTTGACTGACGTCTTCATACTGCTCTTTTAACCGATAAGGCACATCGACATGTAAATCAGCAATAATGTATTTTTTGCTGATGGCTTCCGCCTGTTCTTGGACATCCGTTTCGGCGTGAATAAACAGCGAGACAGATAATAAGCAAATAACTGAGAATATTTTTTGTTTTAGGTTCATGGTTAATAATTTTTTAAAAAGTGATGAAATTGTACATCAACAGAATTGAAATATCTTTGATTTGAGCAGACGCGTTCTAAACACAAACACATTAATATGCGGCTATTTAGCGTTTAGTACCATAAAAAACTAATTTTATTAACTGACTAAAATAAAAGTTAAACCTGTGGTGCATTTGGAGTGACTTTTGGTAAATAAAGACGGTTTTATCTCCAAAAAGTGGTACGTCATTCCGACTAAGCGTAGCGCATGGACCCCGCAAAGGATGGCGGTGTTAGAATCGAGACCGGATCAGAGATCGAGGAATCTCCTCAATTTAGAGACATATTTTCATCTTTGGGAGATATCTCCACTCACGGCCTACGGCATTCCAATTAAGCTTCTTGTACTTCACAAACCGCTTAATTTACATTGCCTGGCCTTCGCTCGGAGGCCTACAAGGATATAGGTCTGCTACATGAGTTGGAACGGAAGTAGCCGATGTGACGATATTGATTGGATTTTTTCCAAATGTACCACGGGTAAGTTAATGAATATTGAACCCTATATTACTTATAAACATCCTTTCGATGACCTATTTTCACCACCGTTACAATGAGCTGCTTATCGGCCACTTCATAGATGATTCGGTAAACACCCTGTCGAATCCGATAGCGTTCCTGCCCTGAAAGCTTTTCACTGCCGATTGGCCGAGGGTTTTCTCGCAATTCCTCAATACGCTGAAGAATACGGGACACATCTTTGTTTGGGATGGGGCGAAAATCTTTGGCGACTGACTTCTTAAAAACAAGCTTATATTTTGCCATGAGCCTTCAAATCGTCCAACAAAGCCTCATAGCTCATTGTCGGCTCGGAAACCCGCTCCTCAAAGGCCGCCAAATCTTCTTGGTCTTCAGCCAAAGCAGCACGAACCGCATCGTTGACGATTTCTGATAAGGAACGGTGAGTATGCGCGGCTTTCAGTCTAAGCGCCGCGTGCAACTGAGGATCAAAGTAAATTGTGGAACGTTTTGCTGTTTCGCTCATGGAAGTCTCCATATTGCGTGATAAAATAGCATTATAGCGTTAAAACGTCATAACGTCAATTAATCCGTTTAACGGGTCTACATAAGTTTGCTGAACAATTTTTTAAAAAGCATTTTAATCATTCCTCCAGCGAAAAATGGGTGGGCTCACTTATTTAAATGCCTGTTCTTGATTATTGTTTGATTATTGGTAATCCCTGAATTAAGCCACCGGCGAATCACGTAGCGGTTTGACGGTCGGCTTGAGTGATCTGTTAGGCCAATGAGTCCCCTTTGCCAGACAGGAATTTCTGTATCTGAGCAACTCTTTTCGGTCGATTGAATAACTTGTAAAGGCATAACCAATCAGTAATAAATAATCCAGAAATAATCCAGGACAGTCACTTCATTATCCTTGATTAACCGAACAAAACCAAAACAATTATCAAATAAGAAGCCGGTCCTAGAATATTTACGATAGATAATATATTGCTTTTTCACCAAAACCCAGTTATTTTATATAACACATATGTAGACCACTGCATAAAGTTATTTAATATATTACAATTCGTGGTGCATTTAGGAGAAATACAAACGAATATTGTCATATCGACCGAGCTTTGCGAGTGGAGATATCTCCTAACATTGGAAATTTTCACCAAAATTGGGGAGATTCTTCCATGCACCAAGGGAATTACCGTTAACATGCAATTGCGTATATTATGTCCTTAACTTGGAAGCTGAAAACCGACACGAACAATAAATGAAAATTAGAAAAGTAAATCTTCAAGACATTGAAAAACTAAAAAAAATCGGAAAGCTGACTTTTGCCGAAACATTTTCTTCTGAAAATAGCGAAGAAGATATGCAGAAATATTTGGAAGAAGGATTTTCGACCGAAAAACTGAAAACAGAACTAGCGGACAAAAACGCTGAATTCTTTTTTGCAGAATTTGACGGCAAAGTGATTGGGTACCTAAAAGTGAATTTCGGACAATCACAAACTGAAATAAAAGACAAGAACGCACTCGAAATCGAACGGATTTACGTGCTAAAAGAATTTCACGGGAAAAAAGTCGGACAAATTCTATACAACAAAGCAATTGAATTGGCAAAAGAAAAAAACGTAGAATATGTTTGGTTGGGCGTTTGGGAGCAAAACCCAAGAGCCATCAGATTTTATGAAAAAAATGGGTTTGTAGCATTTGACAAGCATATTTTCAATTTAGGAAATGACGAACAGACTGACATAATGATGAAGCTAGAACTGAATAAAAAAGCCAGTAGGTAACATGGTTTCATCGCTAAAAATATGATTGTATATCTAATATCATCTATTTCAATTTGCGACATACGAGATTCATACTATGAGACATTACGCTTACATCAGCCGACTGCAAACGCAGAGTGACGCAGGAGCCCTGATATTGTTGCACGGGTGCTCGCACTTGTTAGCCAAGCTTCTAATGCTAATTTTTTGTGAACCGCTTTCTAAATTCTCGTGGTGTTAATCCTGTTATTTTTACAAAGATTTTCCGAAAAGCACTTACATCATCGTAACCAACACTATTAGCAATTAGCTCAATGTTACTTTGTGTGTTTTCTAGTAAATCAGAGGCTTTTTGAGTTCTTAATTGCTGTATATATTGACTGGGGGTTACACCAGTAGCTTTGCTAAAACGACGTAGAAAAGTTCTTTCAGTTAAACATGCTATCGTTGCTAGTTCACTAATTTTTAAGGATTGGTCAAAATTTTTTTGTAGTGTTTTTTGAATATTCAAAACGACCTTGTCACCATGCATCAATTTCGGTGAGAATTGTTTATAAAAACGTTGTTCCCGTCTACCAGTATCAACAATGAGAATTTTTCCCAGCTGACGCATTATATTAGGTCTTGTGAATTGGGCAACGAGTTCTAAGCCAAGATCCAGCCAAGATAGCATCCCACCAGCGGTAATAACATCGTTATCATTAAGTAATATTTTATTAACATTTAACTTGACTTTGGGGTGCTGCATTTCAAAATCTTCTTCCATTTTCCAATGTGTTGTGGCCTCACGATCATTTAGCAAACCAGTGGCGGCAAGAATAAATGACCCCGCGCATGCCGAACATAGAATGCTACCTTGGTCATGCTGCTTAATGAGCCAGTCTTTTAAACTGGCTTCTGGGTTGCGGTAGTAGGTTTTCCCTAGGCTTGGGGGAAGTATTATTGCTGTATATTTTGTGTAAGCCCGAGCCAGCTCTGTAGCTTGAATACTACCAATAACATCCGTTTGTATATTTATAGGAAGCTGGCGTTCTGCACAGATTTCATTGGTGAGTGTAAACATTTCATGCAGCCCAAATACCGCTGATTTTTGAGATTCAGGATAGTCGATAATAGCTATATTCACTTATTTATATCTAATGTCTGAATTAGCACTAATTATGTCACTAATACCACTCAACAACAAATTCTACTGTTTGTATAATGACGACAACTTTTAAGAAGTCATTTATCAACCTAAACCAAATATTGGAGTTAAGCCATGAACACACCTAGAAAAGCCTTAATCATCATCGACGTACAAAATGATTACTTCCCAAACGGAAATCTACCATTGTTGAATGCCGATAAAACATTAGAAAACATTGAAACAGCAATTACGAAAGCTAATCAACAGGAGATTCCTGTACTTCTTATTCAGCATATTTCTAATCCTGAGCAAGGAGAAACACCGATATTTAATCAGGGCACTGCAGGCGTGGAAATCCATCCAAATATTTTAAGCGATGCGCCAACGGCAAAAATTGTAAGCAAAGAATTTGCTGATTCCTTTATGCAAACTGATCTTGAAAATATACTGAATGAATTGAAAGTTGAAGAGTTGTTAATTTGCGGAATGATGACTCAACATTGCGTTACTTATACGACGTTATCAAGTCAGGCAGAAAAATATAAATTATCAATACTGGCGGACTGCTGTACGACTGTTAATGAAACGGTTCATAGCTTTGCATTACATGGATTGTCTAGCAAAGCTGAAATAGTAACAACCAGTAACGCATTTTAAGAGATAGTTATCAAGAAAACACATGGTTTCTTAGTTGACTAACGCCGAAGCGCACCGATGACTTTGACTTTGACGCAAAGTCAAAGTCATCGGTGCGCCGTATTGTTAGCGGATAAATTTAGACATTGCAGCTTCACTCGCAGTACCAGCCGCAAGGCCTGTTTTTACGCCAATTCGATTCCGTTCTGGGTGATTTTGGCTTGCTTTAACTTGTCCGGTGAGATTTTCGATTCGAATTTCTATACCGACAATAGCTTTTACCAAGTGACTGGTGTACTCAGAAGGAGCATCATCTACCGCCCATGGATTCTCTCTGCCGGACTCGTGTCGATCTGTTAACTGCTGTAAATGTTCTTTCAGCCAAGCATAATCCTGAAAAATAGAACCTTTGCCCTGCGCATGCACCGCTAAATAATTCCATGTTGGAACAACACGCCCCGTCTCGGCTTTTGTGGCATACCAAGACGGTGACACATAAGCATCCGGCCCCGCAAAAATCGCAAGAACTGAAGCGCCGCATTCAATCCGCTGCCAAACGGGATTCACGCGCGCTACATGGCACCTCAGCGTCCCAAGCGGATATTCTTTGCTGGCACTGAAGTGGAATGGAAGGTGGTTTGCGTCGATACCCTCACTATCAGCAACTACCAGCACACCGAAGCTATATTCCTTGATGAGCTGTTGAAGTTTTTCTTGGCTTTCTTCTCTAAAATGATTCGGGACTAACATTTTTATCTCTCTCGACGAGTTTTGATACAGCTAACGCCACACATGAGGGGCAAATTTGGAGTGAAGCCCGAAGGGCGTTGCGGAAAATTTGTCCTTCTCCATGCGATTGCGATCTTCTTTCAGTATTCATGCAAAAATCTAATTCACCGCAATAACGAACCAACGGCATCTCGCACCGGCGTATTACCGTCTGTCAACTCGATAATTTCACGGTAAATATCGGGAGTATCAATTAGTACGGCCAGCGTCGCTGCGACATTACCTCGCGCCACCTTGCCGTACGGGATTGCCCGGTTAGCGTTCACCAAACCGTTACCATCCTCGCTGACCAGTGTTCCTGGTCGAAGAATCACCCATTTTAGGTCGGAGGCCACCAAGGCATTGTCGGCTTGTCTCTTGCTTTTCATGTAGTGCTCGAAGCCCTCTTTTCGAGGTTGATCTCGCAGTGCGTCCATGAAAACAGAAACAAGATACAAACGGGGTATTCCGTTGGCTTTGGCGGCTTCTATCGCTTTGATCGGCCCATTTCCATCAATGGCGCTGGTTCGATCCAATCCGCTGCCCGCTGCGCCTGCAGAGAAGACGATGACATCATGGCCTTGTGAGGCATTGGTGAGATCATTGGCTGTCATTTCCATGATGTCACCATGACAGGGCTGAATTCCCGCCTCACGCAGACGGTCTGCCTGCTCGAGCTTGCGGTGCAGGCCAGTTACTTTGTGGCCTGCCGAAATCAGCATGGGACCGAGCCTGGAACCTACGCCTCCAGTGGCCCCGATGATGAATATGTTACTCATGTTCTCTCCTGAAATTTGTTTAGGTATTCGAGATGATGCAAGTTTGGGAGCTAACAACTTATTTAACACGCATCATAATCCAGATATGGCCCTAAAATCACCTTTTTAGGCCTTTTTATGTCTTAATTAGGTTGTAAAGCCCTACTGTGCTGAGACTTTATGCGTGTTTATCCGAATTATTCTAAATTAAAACGCACAAATGCATGATTATCCGGTTATATCGTGATAATAACGCATTAACATCAGCGTTGTTTGTCGCATCAGAATGCTTTAGCTTGTTATTGGCTATTGCTTTACCTGTTTTATCTACCTTAATAGCTTTGTTAGGTTTTTCTCTCTTCCTCGTAAACTTCAAGTTTATAACTTATATAATCGTAAAAGCCCCAACCAATGCCTTTTGCTGACTCAACGAGCTTTCGTAACCTAACCAAATATTGTTCATTTGTTGCTGAAGACTGATCTTGCAATGTGGCCAGGACTCTGTCAAACATGGACTCCAAGCTGTCGTAGAAGGTTTCGTTTATATCACCATAATCGAGCGTAAATTGATTGCCCGTTTCAAGATAATATACCATTAGCTCCAGTTGAGCTGTCTTCTTCTGCGTCGCCTTGAAATAGTCAGATATTGCTTTTTTACCAGCAGCTAATTTTATTGGTTTATTCACATCAGGATACAAGGATTGTGAAATTATTTCTTTGTACCATTCGATATGATTGGAGCCTATAGAATAACGAGTAGTTACAAACCTTTTGTTCTCTATATTCAAGGTATACAGGTCTGCAATTAGTTTTAACAGTTCCGAATTTTTCTTATCCGACAATATAGGTTTAACGGAAGCCCATGTTGGTACTTTTTTCTTTGTCATAATTTTCAGTGTTGTTACTCTAAGAGGGGTAAACTAACATCTGAGCTCAGCCGAAGCCAACACGTATTGCGGGTTAATTTCCACCTTCATCGATCTGCTATTCTGATGCTATTTACCAAATATCTTCAAGATCAACTGTTGGATCATCATAGCGCCGAATGGTCACAACCCATTCTGACAGATTTTCTTTGATCTCAGTTTTTAACGCCTGCAGTGATTCTTGATCAATAGCGCCACGCTCAAACATGAAAGTATAAAATTTCTTGAGGCTAGTCGCATTTGACTTAATACCCGACTCGCTCGCCCACATCGCTTTACGGATAAACCAGTCACCAAGAAAAATACCCACTGTTCCCACACCATCGCAAGCCTTTGTGGCATCATAGTACAACAAAAAATCATCGATATAGAATTCAACATTTGATTTGTGACGATCGATGGTTGCGTTTGAAAGCCCCGCATTAGCTAACCAAGAGTCAAAGCCACTTAAAAGCTGCTGATTCTCTGAGCGGATTTCACTGCACTTTTGTTCGTATTGATCATAATCGTTCATATCATCACTATTACACTTAAAAATATAGACATTTTAAACCAACATTAGGATTGTAAATAGTTTCTTTAAGTTAGTTTTTGCCAATTAGCCCATCAATCTAATGTTCTGATTTGTCATTGGCTGATTGTTCCAAACGCTCAGCCAACCACACTTTGATGATTGATTGTCGGGTGACGCCTATACGTGAAGCTTCTTCGTCAAGAGATTCAATCATCCACGTGGGAAAATCAACATTGACACGTTTTTGCTCTCGATTAGGCCGTCTTATGGTTTTTAAATCGAGATCATCAATGACATCAGCCTTATTATCATCAAATTTTTTATCGAATTTTTTAGCTTTCATAAATAGCCACCTCAGTTCTTCTGGACCGCCTCACAGAAATAATTCTAATATTCGCATTACGATAAGTGATAACAGCAGACCAGTGTTTATCGAAAATTTTTCCTATCACCAAAAAACGTGGTTCATCATCAGAGTTCGCTTGAACCTCAAGAAAATTAGGGTCACTCCAGATAAGCTGAGCCTCTTCAAAATCTATGCCATACTTAGATTTATTTGAGTCACTTTTTCTGCGGTCGTATTCAAATTCATTCACGGTATAGAAAGTATACCATTTTTAAATGAACAACAAAATCTATTTTGATATAGCTAAAATTGTTGGTGGGCGGAGCCCACCCTACTCCTGAGTTCGAAGGAGACCCAAAAGAGCCAGAACGTACTTTAGTAATTTGTTAGGCTGTACGCCTATTGCTCCAACGCGCCAGAATCAGGGCGCTGACCAGCCCAAGCCCTACACAGTAAATTCCGAACCCAATAATATTGACGATATCGCTCGAGATTGGCCGGGCGATTATCGGCCAGGCAAATACCAAGCCGGCCGAAATAATTCCAGAAAGAATTATAAGAGACACATGAGCATAAGATATTTTGCGACACAACAGAACGAAACCAACCGCTCCAAGAACGACTACCAATATGGAAAGGGCAGCACTCACTGAAAAGTTTTGGGCCGCACCGCCCAGAGCCGGCTCTATATGGCCAAATACCCAAATGCTGATAGCAGATTTAATCAAAAGACCTGTGTACATTCCTACGAAGAAGACGAACGTATTCCTCATTGTGATACAAAGTGGGCTGAGCCCACCCTACAATTCTTGACTTTTTTATTCATTTGTTAATACATTACCAAAACGGCTACTAAATTCATTTCTGATGACTCTACGCCATTTTATTTCTTTATCGATATCCATTTTTTCTGCTTTCAATACTAAACAGGCGAATTCATCGGCTTCTAAATAGCTTTTATTTTTGATATTTTTGGCTGCATTAGGTGGTATGCAAAAACCTTGTTTAACACATAAGTTTGATAGAAGTTTTTCAATTTCCTTTTCCATTCTTATAATTTCAATTAATCAAACACCTATAAAACTTAACTGTGAATACGTACTATTAATGGATAGACTCAAAACTATTAGGCGACAATTAGCTTGGCCGGTCGGCGACAACTAGGTTGGCCGGTTTTGGTACACTTCAGATATATCAAATTCACTAGAGAAAGATATGTCTGGAAAACCTATAACCAAGCAACAGGT
>Ga0079224_100000601_pt1 | contig 36384 bp, 38 predicted proteins | sample Stecom2015_FD_80414 | JGI IMG/M metagenome (GOLD analysis project Ga0079224, IMG submission 80414) | Agricultural soil microbial communities from Utah to study Nitrogen management - Steer compost 2015 | ecosystem: Environmental > Terrestrial > Soil > Agricultural land | place: USA: Utah... | reverse complement strand
CCCGGCTCGACAGGTCCGAGCACAACATCCTGTTCGGCAATACTCAACTTCCCGGAGAAGCGCGCACGTCGCAACCCCTTGCTCACTTCCTCATGTGCCATTCCCGGCTCGTTGCACTTCTCGCTCATGTGTGCGAGCACCACGTGTGACGTTTCCCGCCCGACGCAGCGCCTCACGAACTCGGAACATGCAGCGTTGCTCAGGTGGCCGGTCCGCGACGCAATTCGCTTCTGAACGACGAACGGGTACGGCCCGGTGCGCAGCATCTCCACGTCATGATTCGCTTCGGCAACGAGAATGTCCACGCCCGCGAAGGCGTCGCAGATAGAATCGGGTACGCTGCCCAGGTCATACGCGATGCCCGTGCGCGTTCCCGTGGTGAGGGAGGTCATGAGCAGCGCAATGGAGGCAGCAGCATCGTGCGGGGTGCGATGGGCAACGAGTTCCAGGTTGCCGAATCTGATTGCCGTGCCCGTCGTTATGGTGGAGAGGCGGCTTCCCGCCAGGTCCGCGCATTGAGCGAGCGTTCCTGCGGTTGCGTGAAGCTCCCATCCCCACCTGCGTGCCGCTACGCCCGCTCCGCGGCAGTGGTCCTGGTGCTCGTGCGTGATTACGCAGTGCGAGATGGACTCGGGCTCCACTCCCACGCTTCGCATGCGTTGCGCAAGCGTGCGTGCGGGAAAGCCCGCGTCGATGAGTATGCGTACGTCACCGCACTCCACCACGGTGGCATTGCCGCGACTGCCGCTCCCGAGCATCCACAACCTCATGGCTGTTCCGGGCTCCAGCGGGCGGCGTAGATCGCGCTGAGGTGGCTCTTGCCGCTACCGTCCAGCATCACCTGACGACGAGCCATCACGCGGCCGCAAACGTCTACGAACTTCTGCGCGTCGTATGTGCCGTAGGGCGTCCTGCCACCCCATGCGAACGGCGGCACCACCTTCGGTGGCATCTCACCATAAACGTTTGCACCGGCTCCTATCACACAACCGGTTGTGAGCATCAGGCCAATACCTGTCTTGGCGTGATCACCGAACATCGTTCCCAGGAACTGCATGCCCGTATCACGTATGCCGTCAGGCGTCCACAGCGCAACGGTGCCGTAGGTGTTCTTGAGGTTACTCGTAGTGGTGCCTGCACCCAGATTCACCCAGCGGGACAGGTACGAATGGCCCACAAAGCCATCATGTGACTTGTTGGCATGCCCAAGTACCACGCTGGAAGACATTTCCCCGTGCACCTTGCAAAACTCTCCAATGGAACAGCCGCGAACACTGCCGCCGAGTATGCTGGAGCCACGGCCAAGAAGCAGCGGTCCCGAGAGCCGGCTGAAGGCATGGACCTCGGAATCGTCGAGCAGGATCACCGGTCCTGAACGCGCGTCTATTACCACGTGCGGTTCAATGCGAGCGCTCCAGGCAGCGAGTACGGGATGATCGCCGAAAATGGTTGCCTGTTCAGGGCGGGACAGTGTGTCGTGCTGCTCCATCGCTATGGTGAGCAGGTCATCAACAAGTGTGTCCTGCAGCTGCCCCACCAGGTCCCAAACCTCGTGGAGCCAGCGTCCCTTAAGCGAGACCGCAGCGGATGTATCGGCTGAAGAAAAGGCCGACTCCAGCTCGTGAGGCTCGCAGGAATCCGTAAGACGCAGCGCTGCAACCTGCCCATCCACGACCCAGCAGGATGCTTCGCGCTCGTCCTGCAACGATGCATTCGCCGCAGGAGCACACCGTGCGTTGGCAACGATTGCTCCCCGGGGGAGCTGCGTTGTATGCACCTCGGGCGCATCGAACTCGGCGAAGCTTGCCAGATGCGGAGCAGTCACGATGCCTGCTGCTGCGTCGCCTGCTGCGCGCTCCCACCGCTCGCGCAGCAGCCATGCTCCCGTACGCAGCTCCGATACCGGCCGAGTGAGCGCGAACGGTTCAAAACGCCGAGCAATGGCGTCGTCCCAGAGATAGAGCGCGCTCACTTTGGTTCGCGAAGGTCGTCCGGAAGGGAATCGAGCAGCGTCTTGAGAGATGCGGCATGTTCGCTGGTGGTTACCAGCGTAATGCCCTCCCGCTCCACCACCACCAGGTCATTCACTCCAAACAGTACTATGGCGTTGCTCTCGGAGTGTACGACATTGTTCGTGGACAGCAGTGCGTGTACACGTCCATGCACTGCATTGCCCTCACCGTCCCGCTGCCTTACGCGCCCGAGAGAAGACCAGGTGCCTACGTCGTCCCATCCGAACGAGCCGTCCACAACCATTACACTGTCGCTTCGCTCGAGAACTCCGACGTCCACCGACACTGGCGTTGCCACTGCGGCGAAGAACGCGTCCGGTCCGGCCACGTCCATATCCATCGCTACGGAGAGCTCGGGTGTGAGCCGGCGAATCTCCTCCAGGAAGTCTGAGGCACGCCACGCGAAAATGCCCGAGTTCCACAGGCAGCCGGATGCAACGAGCTTCTCGGCAGTGGCGAGGTCCGGCTTTTCTCGAAAGCGTGCAACGCGCCTGACGCCGGCGGCAACCTGCTCACCCGGTTCGATGTAGCCGTAGCCGATGTCGGGTCGTACGGGCTCGATGCCCACGGTGACGAGGGCGCGGAGTTCGTCTGCAGCAGATGCCGCCTTACGAAGCGCATCGCGGAAACCTTCATCGTTGCCGATCGCCCAGTCGGCGTGCACGCAGACCATAACTGCGTCGTCACCGCCGAGCTGCTGCACGCGAAGGGCAGCGAACGCCAGCGCAGCCGCAGTTCCCGCCGGCCTTGGCTCGGCTATAACCTGCGCGTCAGGCACTTCAGGCGCCATCTCACGCACGCGCTCCGCAAGCTGCGCGTTCGTCAGGATGAGCGTCCTGTCCGCACCTGCCAGCGGTTGGAGGCGCTGCAGGGTGTCTTCGAGTAGTGAACGCTCTCCAACCAGGGGGAGAAGCTGCTTCGGCCTTTCAGGCGTGCTCAGCGGCCAGAAACGCGAGCCAACGCCACCCGCAAGCACGACAACCCACAGGTTCATCGGGCCTCGTCCTCATTCTCCGCTCCAATTCCGGCCAGCTGCACAGTGCGCTCGTACAGGCGCCGCGGGCTGAACGGCTTCGTCATGAAGTCGTCAGCCCCCAGCTCCATTGCACGCTTGTGCTGCTCGTCCTGGCCAGCCGCTGTAAGAATGATGCAGGGAATGTCACGCAGCCTTTCAGTAGAACGCATGTGTGCAAGAACATCCAGGCCACTGCGATGCGGCATCATGAGGTCGAGCAGCACGAGGCTGATGCGCTCCGAGTCGCGATCGAGCACGTTGATCGCCTCCTGTCCGTCATACACCAGGGTTACGCGGAAGGGCCCCTGCTCGAGCTTCATCTTGATGATTCGGCCAATATGCGGTTCGTCGTCTGCCACGAGCACATGCCGCAGTTCGGAACCGTTCGGAGACTGCATCAAACCAGGGACGCGATCTGCTCGCGGTGTTTGCGCAGTTCGAACAGCAGCGGCCCAATGTGCGAACCGGGGTTCGTGAGCACGAGGAGCAGTGCGTCTGTGGAAAGCACGGAGACGATAGCGAGCGTTCCGTTGAACTCGAGGAGGGCCGTAGTCAGGCCGCCACCTCGAGATGCGGCGCCCAGTTCATCTGCCGCGGAAACGATCGACGGAACGTGCGCGGCCAGATCGTCAGCGGCGAGTTCGTCGGCCTGTCCGTCGATCAGAAGACCGTCGCGACCGAGCACTACAACCGCGGCCACGCCATCCCGGCGTCGGAGTGCTGCTACCAGATCGGTGATGGAGGCCATGAGCTGGTTGGAGACGGTTGCCAAAAGGGGAAGTTGGGCCGTGCGCCTGGCGCTGCACGACGTCGCGAAGCTAGGGCTCGAGGGTGGTGAAGTCAAGCAATGCGCGGGGTGTCGAAGTGATGATCCTGCACATGGTTGGGCAATGGAGGCGGGGGTTCGCGTCGCTTGAATCCGGCCCCTCTGTGGGCTAGTCTTCGGCCTTGGCAAATACTTCCCTCGACGCACTACAGTGGCCTATCTGAGACTGCCCAACGCCTCCCAATGGGGCCCGGCCCGCTTTCGGCGCCTGGCCGGAATCGTACTGGCCACCTTCGCCGTTTCCGCCTGCGGAGGGGACGACCCGTTCGAGCCCACGCTCTCCGTGGTAGAGGAGACGGTGGAAGTATTCGCTATCAATGGCAGCGACCCGGGCCTGCCGAATGCCATGGCCCTGGTGACAAGCACGGGCACCGGGCGGCTGGCGCCGTTCGCATTCCGCGCCACTCCGAACTTCTTCTTCGACTTCGCGGTAGACCTGGACGAAGCCGGAACTGCCACCCTGTACCCCATGCTGCTGGTTGGCTCGATCCTGGGCGGCACGCACGAGGTGGGACTGCGTCCATACGACATTCCGTTCGAGGAGCTGCGCACAGCTCCCACCGACGGCTACGTGTTCGGTGAGGCGTTCGAGCTGTCTGAAGGAGACGTGTTTGCGGCAGTGTCCGTTCAGGCGCCAGTTTGCAGGACAGGGCTTTACATCATACCGAACGTCTACGCCAAGCTGCGTGTCGAGGAGATAGACACGGTTGCGCGATCAGTCACCTTCAGGGTGGTCGCTGACCCGAGCTGCGGTTTTCGCCGGCTGACTCCGCCCACAACGAACTGAACACCATGTACGACATTCGAATCCTGCGCGAAAACCTGAACGAGCTTCGCGCCGGTCTGGAACGTCGTGGTGTGCTCGCAGCGCTAGAGGAAACGCTCGCGCGAGCGGTGGAGCTGGACACCGAACGACGGGCATTGATCCAGCAGGTTGAGGAGCGCAAGGCGCAGCGCAACTCGAACAGCCAGGAGGTTGCGAAGCTCAAGCGCGCTGGTGCGAACGCCGATGAGCTGGTGGCGCAGGGTCGCGCGCTCGGAGAGGAGATTGCCGGCTTCGAGAGTCGCCTTCGTGAGGCAGAGGGTGAACTCAACGGCATTCTGCTGGAGCTTCCGAACACGACAGTCGAGGATGTACCTGCGGGCGGCGAGTCGGAGAATCGAGTGCTCCGCAGCTGGGGTGAGCCTCGTGAGGCCGGCAGCGTTCCGCCGCACTGGGACATCGCCGAGCAACTTGGCATTCTGGACCTGCCGCGTGCCGCGAAGATGAGCGGATCGGGGTTCGTGTTGTTCCGCGGCGCAGGCGCGCGACTGGTGCGCAGTCTCATCAACTTCATGATGGACCTGCACTCCACGGAACACGGCTACGAGGAGCTGTGGGTGCCAACGCTCGTTACGCGAGCCACGATGACGGGCACCGCGCAGCTGCCGAAGTTCGAAGACGACATGTACGGCGTGGCCGGCGACGACCTGTTTCTGATCCCCACGGCGGAAGTGCCCGTCACCAATCTGTACCGGGAAGAGATGGTGGAGGCGTCCATGCTTCCGGCAGGATTCTGCACGTACACACCCTGCTTCCGTCGAGAGGCCGGCGCCGCAGGCAAGGACACGCGCGGCCTGCTGCGCATGCACCAGTTCGACAAGGTGGAGCTGGTTCGGTATTCCGTACCGGAAGAATCGGGCACGGAGCACGAGCGCCTCACGTCGCACGCCGAAGCTGTGCTGCAGCGCTTGGGCATTCCGTATCGCGTACTGCTTCTGGCGGCAGGTGACACGGGATTCGCAAGCACGAAAACCTACGACCTGGAGGTGTTTGCGCCGGGGGTGGGGAAGTGGCTCGAGGTGTCGTCGTCCAGCAACTGCGGAGAATTCCAGGCTCGGCGCGCGAACATTCGTTTCAAGCCTGCTGGTGGTGGAAAGCCGCGCTACATACACACCCTGAATGCATCGGGGCTGGCGCTGCCGCGGATCGTGGCAGCATTGCTCGAGAACGGGTTGCAGCCGGACGGCAGTGTGCTACTTCCGGAAGCTCTGCACAGTTACGTGGGTGCGGAACGCATCACGCGGGCCTGATGGGCTTCACCTCGCCCGTCAGGCAGCACGGTGCGCTCGCGCTTTTCTGCAGGTGCTGCGACAGTTGAAGCAGTGATGTCGTCTCCGCATCTGCATGCGCTCGTACTGCATTACAGAGACGCGCACTTCGTTCTTCATGAACACCGTTTACAGTTCACCAGGATCCATCATGTCACGCACCGCGCCGGTGGTGCTCATGGCGGCCGGGCTCACTTTACTGCTCGGCTGGTACATCTTCTACACACGCGATGTCGTTACGCAGCTTCAACTGGAAGCGCGCAGCGAGGGCGTTATGTACGCGCGCGTCTGGCGCGCACTGAGTGACACTTCAGGAGAAGCTGCTGCCACCGCCGCACTTCTGGACCTTTCCCGGCATATTCGCGAGAAAGGCGTTCCGGTAATCGTTACGGATGCCGAAGGAAACCCCACGGCAGCGGCGAATCTGCCATTCGACACGCTACCGAGTATTACGGACCCTCGCGTACGGGAGTACATCGCGTTGCTGGACGCGCAGAACCAGCCGGTGGTTGCAGCGGACCAGGCGGTTCACTATGGGAACACTGTGCTCGTTCGCGGGCTGCGGGTGATTCCGCTTGTGCAGACGTTGTTCATCGTTCTCGTAGTGGGTGCGGGTATCTATGCCGTGAGGCAGCACGGCCGGGCTGAACGAGAGCGTACGTGGGCCGGGATGGCTCGTGAGGCAGCGCACCAGCTGGGTACTCCACTCACGTCCATCAGCGGCTGGCTCGAGCTCATGGCCGAACACTCCGGTGATCCGCTCACGTCCACGGCGATATCGCATATGCACGGCGACCTGGAGCGGCTGGAGCGAGTGGCCCACCGCTTCGAGCGAATAGGTCACCCTCCGCGAACGGACGACGTGGACGTGGGTGCGCTTGCCGGCCGCGTCAGCCAGTACTTCCGCCAGCGTGTACCGACGCTCGCGCACACAGTGAAGATCACGTTCAACGGTCCCGAGCATCCGCTCATCGTGCGTGGAGACTCCGTGCTGCTGGAGTGGGCACTGGAAGCCGTGGTAAAGAACGCGATCGACGTACTCGCGGGACGCGGCGGTACGGTGGCCATTTCCGTTGCTCCGGCAGCCGGTGATGCGGTGCGCATCAGGGTGTCGGATGACGGCCCCGGCATCGCTCGCGAGCACAGATCCAAGGTTTTCGAGGCCGGCTTTACCACCAAGGAACAGGGCTGGGGAGTGGGACTTTCACTCGCCAAGCGAATCGTGGAGCGCAACCACCGCGGAAGGCTGCAGCTGGCGCCAAGCGACCGTGGAGCGAGCTTCGACATTATCTTGACACGATGAATCTGCTCTTCGGAACACCGCAGCTCGAAGGCCTCAACCCTGCCCAGTCAGAAGCCGTTCGGCACACAGAGGGCCCCATTCTCGTGCTTGCCGGGGCGGGGTCCGGAAAGACCCGCGTTCTCACTTCGCGCATTTCGAGGCTGATCGAAGAGCACGGGGTTCGTCCGAGCGAAGTGCTGGCGGTCACCTTCACCAACAAGGCGGCCGGAGAGATGCGCGACAGAGTTGCGCGTCTGCTGGGGTCGAATCCTGCCGGCATGTGGATCGGCACTTTCCACGCAATCGGAGCGCGCCTGCTGAGAAGCTCTGCGCACCTGGTGGGTCGAACACCGAACTTCACGATCTACGACGAAGACGATTCGCTGGTCCTGCTCAAGCGCGTGATGGAGCAGGCGGGCGTAGACCACCGGACGTATGCGCCCAAGGCGGTTCTCGCGTCCATCTCCGATGCCCGGAATGCACTGGTAAGTCCGGAAGAATTCGAATCGCTCGCGCGGGATCCATTCTCGCGGAACGTGGCCGAGGTATTCAAGCGTCTCGAGCCGGCAATGCGTCGCAACAACGCCGTGAGCTTCGACGATCTTCTGGTGCTGCCGGTGAGGATTCTGCGCGAGAATCCCGATGTGCTCGAAAGCCTGCGTTCCCGTTTCCGGTACCTGCTGGTGGATGAGTACCAGGATACGAACCGGGCGCAGTACCAGTTCGTGAAGATGCTCAGCGGCGACCATGCGAACGTGATGGTGGTGGGCGACGACGACCAGTCCATATATGGCTGGCGCGGCGCCGACATTCGCAACATTCTGGACTTCGAGAAGGACTTTCCCGCGGCAACAATCGTGAGGCTCGAGGAGAACTACCGCAGTACTCCGCGCATTCTAGAGTTGGCGAACGTGGTGATTGCCGCGAACAAGGAAAGGAAGGGGAAGACGCTTCGCGCAACGCGACCGGATGGTGAGCGCGTTTCCCTGGTGGTTGCCGCGGATGAGCGGGATGAAGCCGAGATGGTAGCTGGCGAGATATTGTCGCGCCGCGCGAAGGGCAGGCTGCGTCTTCGGGATGTTGCCGTGCTCTACCGGACGAATGCGCAAAGCCGCTCGCTCGAAGATTCGATGCGCAAGCACTCCATACCGTACAGGCTCATCGGCGCCACCAGGTTCTACGATCGTCGCGAGATTCGCGACCTGATGGCGTACCTGAAGCTGATAGCAAACCCGCGCGACGACGAAGCCTTCAGGCGCGCTGTTGCGGTGCCCAGGCGCGGGCTTGGTTCCACCACTCTGGAAACACTCTCGGAGATGGCTCGTGCGGCCAATGTGTCGCTGCTGGAGGCAGCCACGCGCGCAGACCTCACTGCAGGTCAGCGCCCCGCAGCGCGCACTGCCCTCGCCGACTTCTCGCGACTCATCGAGGGACACCGGGAGCTGGCTCGTGAGGCTGCCGTGGATGAGATCCTTCGGAGCCTGATAGACGCCATTGATTACGAGAAGTATCTCCGGGAGGAAGGTCCGAAGGGTGAGGAACGCCTGGAGAACGTACGCGAGCTCATGGCAGGTGCTGCAGAAACCGTGGCGGACGAGGGAGGAGAGGTTGGGCTCTCGCCGCTGGATCATTTTCTTCAGCAGGCAACACTCGTTGCGGGTGTGGACGCGCTGGATCCGGACGCAGACGCCATCACCATGATGACGCTGCATAACGCGAAGGGGCTGGAGTTTCCCCTGGTGTTCGTCACGGGCCTGGAAGACGGGCTCTTCCCCCTGGCTCGCGCGTATGATGACCCGGCCATGATGGAAGAGGAACGGAGGCTGTTCTACGTGGGCATCACGCGCGCGGAAGAAGTGCTGATTCTGTCGTACGCCGAGCAGCGCAGGAGGAACGGAGAGCTGCTGCCGGGGAAGGCATCCGGTTTTCTTTCGCAGATTCCAACGGAGCTTCTGGACCGGACTCGCACCGCGCGTGCCCGCAGCACGGGTCGTTCGGCGTTTGCCGATCTCGAGTGGGGAAGTACGGGCGGAGCGTCGGAAGGTGGCTGGGGCCGGAGTTCGTGGAACGCTGGCCGTGCCTCGTCCAGGCCGGCCGGTGGTTCGGTAGGCTCCCTGGGGTACGGCATGGATTCGCCTGCTTCGTCAAGCGGCCGATCTGCTCCCTCACGACGGTCGCAGCCTGCCGCACCGGCGCCCGAGGACGAATCGCAGGACGCAGCCGTGATCGCCGTTGGTGCGCGCGTGAGGCACCGGAAGTTCGGCGCCGGCACGATTGCCGAAATCACCGGAGCGGGCCGCGACAGCAAGGTGAGAATTGATTTCGACGACGAAGAGATTGGCCGCAAGACACTGGTAATTGCGCAGGCGAACCTGGAAAGGGAGTGGGAATAGGCATGGCAGTCTCGAAGGACGAAGTAATGCACGTTGCGGGACTCGCGAGGCTTGGGGTGGAAGCCGAGCGAGTGCCGCAGCTCGTTGCAGAGCTGAACTCGATACTCGCGCACATGGACGTGCTCCAGCGGGTGAACGTGGAGCGGGTGCAGGCAGCAGAGGGAGTCGGCGGGCTGGGTATGCCGCTTCGGCCCGACGAAGGTCCGGCAGTGGCGCTGGATCGCCCGCTCAGTTCGTTCGCGCCCGAGATTCGCGACGGCCTTCTGCTCGTGCCACGGCTGGATACACACGGTGACTCCGACCCGGAGGGCGAAGCGTGAGCGCGAAGTTGGAGTCAGCTGTATCCACAGCTGTAAGGGTGCTTGGCGGCGACGTGCGGGCTGCGGAAGTGACCAGTGCCGCACTGGCGCGCATGGACGCGGTTGAAAGCGGCGACGGTGCGCTCAATGCCATTGTGTGGCGTGATGAAGACGGTGCGCTGCAGCAGGCCGGCGCGGTGGACGTGAGCATTGCCGGCGGTGAGGACGCGCTGCCGCTTGCCGGCGTTCCCGTGGTGGTGAAGGACAACATTGCCACACTGCGCATGCCTACTGCTTGCGGCTCACGCATTCTCGAAAACTACGTAAGCCCGTTCGAGGCATCGGTCGTGAGGCGGCTGCGTGCGGCCGGCGCGGTGATCGTAGGCAAGGGAAACATGGACGAGTTCGCAATGGGCTCGTCTACGGAACACTCGGCGTTCGGTCCAACGCGCAATCCGGTGGATATCACGAGGGTTCCGGGCGGCTCGTCAGGCGGTTCCGCAGCAGCGGTCGCTGCCGGCGTCGTGCCCATCGCGCTCGGCTCCGAAACCGGCGGCTCGGTGAGGCAGCCGGCATCGTTCTGCGGAATCGTTGGCGTGAAGCCAACGTATGGCAGGGTGAGCAGGTTCGGCCTGGTGGCGTTCGCCTCGTCACTGGACCAGGTGGGAGTGTTCGGAAGGAACGTGCAGGATGCAGCGCTGGCCCTCGAAGTCATTGCGGGTGCCGATTCGAATGACGCCACCAGCTCGGATGTGATGGTAGATAGCCTGCGGGCTTCGGAAGACGACCTGTCGGGCATGGTTATCGGGAAGCCGCGTGAGTATTTCCCCGAATCGCTTGCTCCCTCTGTTCGAGAGAAGTGTGATCGCGCGCTGGACGCACTTCGCAGCAGGGGTGCGGAGATCCGGGATGTGTCACTGCCTCACACCGAGCTCGCCGTACCCGTGTATTACATCGTTGCGCCGGCGGAGGCATCGTCGAACCTCGCGAGATTTGACGGCGTTCGGTACGGCATGCGGGTTTCGAAGCCCGCGCTGCGCGACATGTATGAAGCAACGCGGTCCCAAGGTTTCGGGCCTGAGGTTACGCGCCGCATACTGCTCGGCACGTACGTTCTGTCCGCGGGCTACTACGATGCCTACTACCGCAGGGCGCAGCAGGTTCGGGCGCTGATTGCGCAGGACTTCACCGACGTGTTCAGCGGAGGTGTGGATGCGCTGTTTACGCCTACCACGCCGTCGCCGGCGTTCGCCTTCGGTGAGCGCTCCGATCCCTACGAGATGTATCTCAACGACATTTTCACTGCCACGGCAAATCTTGCCGGAATCCCGGGTATTTCAGTGCCGATAGGGCGAGTGAACGGCTTGCCGGTGGGTGGCCAGATTCTGGCGCCGCACTTCGAAGAAACGACCATGTTCAAGGTTGCACACGCGCTGGAAACGGCACTCGGCGAGGAGGCAGTACGATGACTGCGCCGGAACTGCTCGAGAAGTACGAGATGGTGGTGGGGCTCGAAGTGCACGTTCAGCTCTCCACCAAAACGAAGGCATTCTGTCCGTGCTCAACACAGTTTGCCGCTCCACCCAATTCGAATACGTGTCCGGTGTGCCTTGCGCTACCTGGTGCGCTGCCGGTACTCAACGAGAAGGCAGTTCAGCTTGCCGTGCGCACGGCGCTCGCGCTCGGGTGCAAGGTGCACGAGGTGTCCGTGTTCGCGCGCAAGAACTACTTCTACCCGGACCTCCCCAAGGGCTACCAGATTTCGCAGTTCGATCGGCCGCTTGCCACTGAGGGGCACCTGGAGATTGGCAGTGCTCCGGACGGAACACCCCTTCGTGTGGGCATAACGAGGGTGCACATGGAGGAGGACGCGGGCAAGTCCATCCATGACCGCTTCACTGCGGCCACGGCGATCGACCTGAATCGTGCCGGGGTACCGCTCGTGGAGATCGTGAGCGAGCCTGACATGCGTTCTTCGGCCGAAGCCGGTGCGTATCTGCGCACACTAAAGCAGGTGCTGGAGTATGCGGAGGTGAGCGATGTGAACATGGAGGAGGGAAGCCTCCGCGTTGATGCCAACGTGAGCGCGCGGCTTCGGGGTGAAACGAAGCTGGGCACCAAGACGGAAGTGAAGAACATGAACTCGTTCTCGGGAGTGGAGCGCGCCCTCGAGGTTGAGTTCCTGCGTCAGTGCGAGGTTCTCGAACGGGACGAACGCGTGGTGCAGCAGACCATGCTGTGGGATGGCGTGCGTCGTGAGGTGCGACCTGCACGCGCCAAGGAAGGCAGCCATGACTACCGCTACTTCCCCGAACCGGATCTGCCACCGCTGGTGCTCACGACGGAGTGGATCGAAACGCAGCGTGAGGCACTGCCGGAGCTTCCGGCCGCGCGGAGGGAGCGTTTCTCGGAGAAGTATCGGTTGAGCGACTACGACATCGATGTTCTCACCTCCGACAGGGCGCTGGCCAATTACTTCGAGGAAGTGGCGCTTGCGCACGGCGATGGCAAGACAGCCGCCAACTGGGTGATGGGAGAGGTACGGGCAGCGATCAACGCGCGTGGGGTGAGTATCGGTTCACTTCGCATGCGTCCGGCAGACCTGGCGCGGCTGCTGGACATGATCCGGGATTCGCTCGTGAGCAATGCTGCCGCGAAGACGGTGTTTGCGCTGATGCTGGAATCGGGCGAGCAGCCCGAGGCGATTGCGAAGGCCGAAGGCCTGCTGCAGGTATCCGATGATTCGCAGCTTGCCGGCTGGCTGGATGAGGCGATCGCGAAGCACGCTTCAGAGTGGGAGCGGCTTCGTGCCGGCGAGCGGAAGCTCACCGGCGTGCTGGTTGGTGCGGTGATGAAGCTTTCGGGCGGTCGCGCAGACCCGAAGCGCGTCAATCAGATGTTGTCGGAACGAGCGAGCGTGTCGTAAATTGGCAGTTCGAGGCCAGCCGCGTACGAGAGTGTGGTGCGCGGCAGGCCGAAGTACCTGGCTGCCTGGCGAGCGACGTGTGTCCCGCCACCACGCTGGATAGCCGTCCGCCTCACGCGCTTGGCGAACCGCAGCTGATCGTCGCCGGCCGGGTCCAGGCCATAGGGCACCGACTCATCGAACCGGTTGAGCAGGTCCACTATGAAGTCGAACGATCGCTCCAGGTATCGCGCCACGGACAGCTCGTCCAGATCCCAGCGGCTGTTCTCCACGAGCAGGTGAAACACGCGCTGCCACGACTCGGAGTCGGCTGCCACCACCATGCCGCGGAAGATCCTGCGGTTCGTGTGGGTGGAGAAGATGGTGGGGCTGAGTATCCGGTCGAGGTGCGCATCCGAACGCGAGTGATCACGAAGCAGCAGTTCGCGCGCATTCCGGCTGAACCGCTCACTCAGGTGCGTTTCGAACCTGCTTTCCCAGTAGCTGTGGCCTAACGCGGAGGTGCTGGAGGTCACGGCCAGTTGCCGCGGCACGAAGTAGTTGTGCGCTACCGCGTCTGCAGACAGGTGCGCCAGGTATCCGAGCCCGAAGGCGCGAAGCGGGTCGTCGTCTCTTGCCCGATCATAGATCTCGAGCCCCACTACCCAGGAATGACAGTGACGCCCAACGGGCGCGTACTTCTTGGCGATGCTGGAGTCGGCAGCAATGCTCCCATACAGGAAGTCGTATGGGAATGCCCTCAAGAGGTCAGCGACGCTCTGGGGCAGCAGGTGAAGAGATGCCAGCACAGCGTCTCCCAGCGCCACGTGGGTTCCGGGAGTCCAGGCGTACGCCACGTCTGGAAACAGCGCTATGGTCAGTAACGCCAACGCCAGGAACCCCGGCGTCATGCCCCGGCGCATCGGCGCGAGGCATGCCCGCGCAACTCGCAATAAGACCTGAGTTGCGCGGTGCGTGCGTAACCCGCTGGTCAGACGCCGAGGCGGCGACGCTGGCGCCGCATTGCCTTGCGCAGATCCTTCAATTCACTCTCCACCGTGTCGCTGATCGCATCACGAGCGGAGGAGATGACATCTCCCATCTGGTCGCGCACGGCGGACGGATCGAGCGATGCGCCGATCGCGTTACGGCGGGCCGTAGCCCAATTGCGACCGCGTCTGACCATCCGCTGCGTAGGCGTACGGCGCGCCTCACGCATGCCAGTGGCTACGAGCAGCGTGGCGGTTGCGCCAACGGCGGCACCTATCAGCGCAGCAGTCAGAAGGTCGTACTGGTGGTCTCTGTCCATATCCATGTGATCCTCGTAAGCCCTAACGTCTGCGGACGCGCGGGCGCGTGGGTGGGAGGTCGGTGACCCCGTCGTAGTCGTCCTCTGTATCATCCTCTTCGTATTCCAGGTCGAGGTCAGGCGCCTGCTCCAGCAAATCTTCAGCTACGGCGCCAAAGGACTGCATTCCCGTGCGCACGCCTCGCGCCGTGGATGCTGAACGAACGAAAATGTCTTCGGCTTCCTCCTGTACTACCTCCAAAAGCGCATTGAACTCGCGAACCTTTCCTTCGGTTGACCGGATCGCTTCCTGCACCCGCCGGTTCGCACCATTCACCGTGTCGCTCACGTTCTGCACATCCGTTCGAAGCGATGTGGTGATGTAGTGAACGTCGTCTGCAATCGCACTCGCGTGCTTCACCAGCGGCATCATGTCGTCCTGCACCCGGTCCAGAAGCTTGTTCAGGCGCGCGTGCGTCTTGCGGAGATTCAGGGCAGCAGGCACCAGCGCGGCCACGAGCACCAGAATGAGGACGGAAGTAAGCCCGGAGGCCACGCTCGTGATCTTCTCGAACGTGCTGGGATCTTCCGTGATCGTTCTCGTGACGATCGTGTCGGGCAGCGCCTGTGCAAGCAGGAAGGGCAGATCCGAGGCGATTCGCTCAAGCATCGTTAAGTGTGGCGGAAGGGGAACCGATCAATGCGAGGGGATGGAGGTGCAAGGGAAGGGCCACGGTCGTGTACCGTCTGCCTCTACTGATCAATCCCCGTCGAGCTCGCTCGCCAGACCAACTGCTCGCGACACCGGTACGGTGAACACGATACCCACCCCCGGCCGCTCCAGGCTCCCGCAGGTCTCCTGTATCATCGCGATTACTTCATCCACCTTCGAGTCTTCCACCACGCAGAAAAGGGTGCGATTCACCGCCCGGGACCGGGCATAGAGCGAGCGCACTCCGGCAAAGATCGGCACGTCGTGGCTGAGCACGCGCCCCATACCTTTGCTTTCAATCACGGTGGCGCCCGTGATGCCCAGCTCCACGAAGCCCGCGAGTACGTCGTCCACCCGCTCCTCGTGATTGATTACCGCGACAAGAAGTTGCATGACAACCGGTTAGAGAACCCCCTCACTCTGACTCGCAATCGTATGCGTCGGCCCGCTCCAGTGTCAAGCTAATGACCGGCGCCATCAGCGCTCCGGGTTGACCATACCTTCGGCTGTAACAAAGTTTCGCCGTTCACGACGCCAGGACTGACTCCCCTTCTGCACGAAGCAGATCGCCCGGCGCGCCCATACTCCCGACTCCACTCGCAGTGCAATACATAGTCGAGGGCGGCCTCAAGCTGTCCGGCACCATTCGGCCTGCAGGCAACAAGAACGCGGCCCTGCCAATTCTCGCTGCCACCCTGCTCACCGACCAGCCGGTGACGCTCACCAACGTGCCGCGCATTCGCGACATCGAAACGCTGGTCGAGCTCATGCAGTCCATCGGGCCCGAGATCGAGTGGACCGGCCAGAATACCCTGCGCGTTCATGCCCGCGAAGTTCGACCCACCGAAATCGACCGGGAACTGGCCGCCCGCATTCGCGGGTCGATCCTTCTCGCCGGCCCGCTTCTGGGCCGCTGCGGACGTATAACACTGCCTCCACCCGGCGGAGACGTTATCGGTCGCAGGCGCCTGGACACTCACTTCCTGGCCCTGGGCGAACTGGGCGCCGAGTTCAACCTGAGCGACGTGTTCGAGCTCAGGACGAACGGTCTGGTTGGCGCTGACATCTTTCTGGACGAGCCGAGTGTGACCGGAACGGAGAACGCGATGATGGCGGCCGTTCTCGCGAAGGGCACAACGGTGCTCCGCAACGCTGCGTGCGAGCCTCACGTTCAGGACCTCGGCAATTTCCTGGTTGCGCTCGGCGCGAACATCGACGGCATCGGCACGAATCGAATGATCATTGAGGGCGGCAGCCTGCTCGGCGGCGGCTCGCATGCGATCGGCCCGGACCACATTGAAGTCGGGTCATTCCTGGGCCTGGCAGCGGTAACCGGCTCGGAGCTGCGGATTGCCGGCGCGGGCGTGAGGCACCTTCGCTCCACGCTGATGGGCTTCGAGAGGCTTGGCATCTCCTGCCGCACCGAGGAAGACGACCTGATCATACCCGCCGAGCAGGAGCGCAGGATTCAGAGTGATCTCGGCGGACATGTACCAACGTTGTCGGATCAGCCGTGGCCGGCATTCCCGGCAGACCTGATGTCCATCGCCATCGTAACCGCCACGCAGTGCGAAGGGCTGATTCTCTTTCACGAGAAGATGTTCGAGTCGCGAATGTTCTTCGTGGACAAGCTGATCGGAATGGGCGCGCGGATCGTGATGTGTGATCCGCACCGTGTGATTGTTGCGGGTCCTTCTGCGTTGCGCGGAGCGACGCTGGAGTCGCCGGATATTCGTGCGGGAATGGCAATGCTGCTCGCGGCGTTATGCGCAGAGGGCGAGAGTGTGATCAACAACGTGGGACAGATCGAGCGCGGCTACGAGCGAATCGATCAGCGTCTCAATGCTCTCGGTGCGAACATTCGTCGGCTAGAGCGCTGATGCTCAGTGAACCGGTGTGGTGCGCTGAAGCGAAAGGCGGCGATTGATGTACGGTGGACTGGAGCGGCAACTGACGGACCGGAGCCTGTGGAGCGTGGAGGCGCCGGGCTTTGCCGAGCTGGGGGTGACGGCATTCACCACCACCCGTGAGGCAGGCTCCTTCGCCGTTGCCAGCGATGAACCGGCAAGGGTGGTGACGGAGCGCTGGGGCGCGCTGCAGACGTCACTCGGCGAAGCAGGGAGGCGCCTGGCGAGTGCATCGCAGGTTCACGGGAGTACTGTACTGCTGCACGTGGCCGGATGGCATGGCATGCTGCGTTCCGAAGGAGCAGACGGGCATGTAGATGGCGAGGAGCGGGTTGCGATGGCCGTGACTGTTGCGGACTGCACGCCGGTATTCATGGCGCACGCGAATGGCACCACGGGGGTGCTTCACGCGGGCTGGCGCGGCGTTGCGGCGGGGGTGGCCGAGGAGGGCGTGCGGATGATGGCGCAGGCAGGCGCGCCAGCGAGAGAGCTCAGGGTACATCTCGGCCCCGCTATATGCGGCAGCTGCTACGAGGTTGGGCCGGAAGTACACGCGGCGCTCACTGGCGAAACGGTTTCGGTGCCAACTCCAATTGACGTGCGTGCGGTGCTCCGCGACCGCCTGTTGCAGCTGGGCGTGCGCGATATCAGCGTGAGCGATGCTTGCACGCGATGCAACAGGGACAGGTTTTTCAGTCATCGTGGCGGCGACACGGGGAGGCAGCTGGCGGTGATCGTTCGAGATCCACGACTGCGGAGGCTTTAGGCGCCAGGAGTTGCGCAGCCGGCGCGCGCGCCGGCTGCGCGGCAGATCGGATCTGAGGGCATCCAGATGGTCGTCCGGCTTGACCGGCCCACCGGGAACGCCTACCTTCAGTATTGTGAATGCGGCGCAAAGTGCGTCGCGCGTGCGATGTGGGGCAGTTAGGCCCACATTTTTTTATTCCGTATCATTGGGTCCGAACAGGTGGGTGAAGCGCTGGAAGCTCTTGCACGGGAAGCGCTTACGCCACTCGGCTTCGAACTTGTCGAGTTTCGGCGTGGGGGTACTCGTTCACGCCCGCTTCTCGAGATTCGCGTAGACCGGCTGGATGGCGAGCCGGTACTCGTAGACGACTGCGCGCGTGCTTCAAGGGCAATTGAGTCGCTGCTTGATGGCTCCGGGCTGGTACCGGAGCGATACGTGCTGGAGGTGTCCTCTCCGGGGGTAGAGAGGCCGTTGCTTACGGCTGCGCACTGGCGCCGATTCGTCGGACGCCAGGTGTTGTTGAAGAGCGCGGAGCTGGGCGAGCGGGCGGAATACCGCCTGCAGGCAGTGCAGGGAGAAGATGGATCTGAAGTGGTGGTGCTCGTGGACGCGAAAGGCGTGGAGCATCTGGTGCCGCTTTCCGCGATTGCGGAAGCGCGGCTGGTGTTCAATTGGAAACGGTAACGAGGGTTCGGATGGTCGGTTCGGCAGAAATTCTTGCGGCGATTCGAGAGCTGAGCAATGCCAAGCAGCTCGATCGTTCCGAACTGCATGAGCTACTGCAGGACGGCATCTACGCTGCGCTGGCCAAGAAGCACGGTCCAACGGTGAAGGCCGAGGTGGACATCGATGAGGAGAGTGGGAAGATCAACATCGTCCTGCTCAAGACCGTCGTTGCCGAGGTCACCGATCAGGCGTGCGAGATTTCGCTCGAGGAAGCTCGCTTCTATGACGAAGGCTTCGAGCCTGGCGACGTTTTGGAGAGCGCGGTTGACTTCAACCAGTTCGGCCGTACTGCCGTGCAGGCAGCCAAGCAGCGCATTCTCCAGAGAGTGCGTGAAGGTGAGCGCACGCGTATCCGCGACGAGTTCGCCGGCCGCGTTGGTGATCTGCTCTCCGGCGAGGTTCAGCAGATCGAGCGTGGCAAGCTGGTGATAATGCTGAATCGCTTCCGCGAAGCGGAGGCGATAATGCCGTATCGCGAGCAGAATCATCGTGAGCGCTTCCATCAGGGTGAGCCCATTCGCGCCGTTCTGAAGAGAGTGGAGGAGACGCCCAAGGGTCCTCGCCTCATCTTCAGCCGTTCCGACCCGATGTTCGTGGCTGCGCTGTTCAAGCTCGAGGTGCCGGAGATACAGCAGGGCATAGTGGAGATTCGTGCCGGTGCTCGTGAGGTGGGGAGCCGCACAAAAATCGCCGTGTTCTCTCGCGACGACTCCATCGATCCGGTTGGCGCATGCGTCGGTGTAAAGGGTTCGCGCGTTCAGGCAGTCGTGAACGAACTGGGCGGCGAGCGAATTGACATCGTGCCCTGGTCAGCTGATCCGGAGCGCTTCTCCAAGCTCGCGCTTGCTCCTGCGAAGGTTGCGCGTGTGTTCAGTGATCACGAGTCCCGCACCATTCAGGCAATCGTGGACGAAGACCAGCTTTCGCTGGCCATCGGGCGCAACGGCCAGAATGTGCGTCTCGCCTCCGAGCTTACCGGCTGGAAGATCGATCTTTACTCCAGCCGCGAGTGGCTGGAGCGTGGCGGAGATGCGCCGCTGTTCGCGCCGCTGCCTGACGAAGAGGAGGGCGTTGACGTTCCGCTGCATGAGCTGCGTGACCTGTCTGCATCCATCGTCGCTGCGCTGGAAGCTGCGGGTTACCGCACGCTTAACGACATCATTGACCTCGAGCGCGAGGACTTCCTTGGCACGCCAGGGCTGTCGCTCGACGACGCGGAGCAACTGGTGGGCATGCTGAACGACCTCACCGAGGAAGGGGTGGACAATCAGGGTGCTGCAGTGGATGCGGCTGAAGCAGAGGCGCCGTCAGGCTCCACGAGCGAGGAAGGTGCCGCAGTTGATGGAGCGGCCGATCGTGGTGACACGGGGCCGGAATCAGGCGGGGGTAACTGACTCTGGAAGAGCAAGAGTATCGGAAGCTGCTGAGGCTTGTGGGCTTGGGTGTTCGCGCACGCACGGCCGTAGTTGGCGTTCAGCAGGTGCGCGAGGCCGCTTTGCGTGGTCGCCTGCGGCTTGCCGTGGTGGCGATGGACGCCTCGCGACATAGCTTGGACAAGCTGGTTCCGCTGCTGGATGCTCGCCGCGTTAACAAGCTGGAAGTGCCGTCGGCGTCGGAACTTGGCGCAGCGGTAGGACGTGAGTCCACGGTTACGGTAGGTGTTCTGGATGGAGATCTCGCGCGCGGCATTCGCGCGCTGGCGGCGCCTGCACAAGCGGGCACCGGTCGGCTGGGACGCGCGCCGAGCGCGCGATAGGAGGCAGGTTTGAGCAAGCTTCGTGTTCATGACATGGCAGGTGAGTTCGGGATCTCGAACGATGAGGTGATAAGCCTTCTTCGTTCGATGGATGTGCCCGTGCGCAGCCATTTATCTCTACTCACCGATGACCAAGTGGCACGTGCGCGTGCTCGCTGGGAGCGTGAGAAGCGGCACCGTGCGGAGAAGGAAGCCGCTTCATCGGCGCCCACCCCAACCCGCCGCCGCCGCGCAGCCGCCCCAGAGCCGGTTGCCGCACCGCCTACCTCCGTCCCGGAGCCGGGCGCCGTAAGGCGTCGCCGTCGTGCAGGCGTCGAGGCCGCGCAGGAGGAGGAAGCAGCGGAAGAAGCTGCCGCAACCGAAGCAGCTGAGGCTAGGCGAGCAGCCGAGGCCGCGAGCGCTTCCGTGGCTGATGCGGAAGCAGAGGCACCGAGCACTCCGGCAGCTGCCGAAGATGCTCCGGTGCGCAGGGAGGCGACTCCCACCGCGGAAGCTGCACCGGAATCCGATAGTGCCAGCGCGCCCGCTGAGGAAGTGAAGGCACCTGCTGCGCCCGAGCCGGCAGCCGCGAAGGCGGAGGAAGCGCCTGCGTCCGCGCGTCCGCGTCCGGTTGCGCCTGCTGCGGCGAAGCCGGAGAAGGAGGTGCCCGTACCGAAGGCAGCGCCAGAGCCCGGTACTGCGGCGGACAGTGCTCCGTCCACGTCGGCTGCAGAAGCAGACGTCGCCCAGCCGCCTGCGGCAGGTCGCCGTCCCGCTGCACCTTCGCAGCCGCAGCGTCCGCAGAAGCCCGCGGCGGCAGCTTCGGCTCCGCCGGCAGCTTCACGTCCACGTCCGGCCAGCCCGGCAACGTCAGGCGGTCCGCAGCGTCCGCGTCCGGTGGCGTCGAGCTCGGGTTACGTGCCGCCGCGTCCGGTTGCGTCGGCCGCGCCCGGCAGCGCCACCACAATGCCGGGTCGTCGCGATGAAACACGTCGCCCGCCCGCTGCGGGTGCTGGAGACAAGACTGCGCGACGCGGCCGCAAGGGAAGGCGTGGCAGCGTGGACCAGGAGGCGGTGACCTCGAACATCAGCCGCACGATGTCTGCGCTGCGCGGCACCACGGGTGGCCGTCGCGGTCGTCGTTCGGCAGATGCTGGTCCCAGCCGTGAAGAGGTTGCGGCAATGCGTGCCGCGGAGGCCGAGAAGGAACGCCTGACGATTCGCGTGAACGAGTTCGTTACGGTGAGCGAACTCGCGGAGATCATCAAGGTTCCCGCCACGCAGATCGTTGCGTTTGCGTTCAAGACGCTTGGTCTCATGGTCACGGTGAATCAGCGACTGGACTTCGACCAGATCGATCTCATTGCAAACGAGTTCGGCTTCGAGGCCGTGAGGGAAGAGGAGTACGCTTCCGATCTGGCCGACGTGGCCGGGGAAGAAGACGCTCCGGAGTCGCTGACGTCGCGTCCGCCGGTCGTGACCATCATGGGTCACGTTGACCACGGAAAAACGTCGCTGCTCGACTACATTCGCCGTGCGAACGTTGTGGCTGGCGAGTCGGGAGGCATTACGCAGCACATTGGTGCATACCACGTGCGGCTGCCTGACGAACGACTCATCACCTTTCTCGACACACCGGGACACGAAGCGTTTACGGCAATGCGTGCGCGAGGCGCGCAGGCAACAGATATCGTCGTGCTTGTGATCGCGGCAGACGATCAGGTGATGCCCCAGACGATTGAGGCAATCTCCCACGCCCGCAATGCAGGCGTGCCGATCGTCGTGGCCATCAACAAGATCGATCTTCCGAGTGCGGACGTGCAGAAGGTGAAGCAGGAACTGCTGCAGCACAGTGTTGTGCTGGAGGAGTTCGGCGGCCAGACGCTGTCCACGGAAATCTCGGCAAAGAAGGGCACGAACGTTGACCAGCTCCTGGAGCAGATACTGCTCCAGGCGGAAATCCTGGACCTGAAGGCGAATGCTGATCGCAACGCCAATGGTGTTGTGGTTGAAGCGCAGCTCGACGCCGGAAAGGGACCGGTTGCAACGGTGCTCGTGCAGAGCGGCACACTGCAGGTTGGCGATGACTTCATCGTTGGCCTTCATGCGGGACGTGTACGCGCACTCCTCGACGAGCGCGGGCGTTCGGTAACCAAGGCGGGCCCGGCGATTCCGGTTCAGGTACTCGGTCTCAGCGGCGTGCCCATGGCGGGTGACCAGTTCATCGTTGTGGACGACGGCCAGACTGCCCGAGAGATCGCCGGTCGTCGCGAGCGGCTCGATCGTGAGGCGCGTAGTCGCCGCACGAGCAAGAGCGCCGTTACGCTCGAAGACTTCATGGCGCAGGCTCAGGCCGGCGAAGTGCAGTCGCTGCGACTCGTTATCAAGGCAGACCAGGGCGGCCCGGCGGAAGCGCTGGCAGACGCACTGCAGCAGCTTTCCAACGAGGAAGTTCGCGTTGAGGTGATTCACCGCGGTGTGGGCGCCATCAGCGAGAGCGACATTCTGCTCGCGAAGGCATCGGCTGCCGTGATCATCGGCTTCCACGTGAGGCCGGACAATAACGCACGCGCCGCTGCCGAGCGCGAAGGCGTGGACGTCAAGCTGTACCGGGTGATCTACGACGCCGTCACGGACGTAAGAGCTGCCCTCGAAGGCCTGCTCTCGCCGGAGAAGCGCGAGGTCATTGCTGGAGAAGCCGAAGTTCGCGAAACGTTCAAGGTGCCGCGTATCGGTACGGTTGCCGGATGCTTCGTGCGCAACGGGCTCATCACGCGAAACGGACGTGCTCGCGTTATCCGCGATGGCGTGGAGATCTACGACGGCGTCATCGATTCGCTACGTCGCTTCAAGGAAGACGTGCGCGAAGTGCGCGAGGGCTTCGAGTGCGGTATCGGCATCGAGAACTTCAACGACATCAAGGTTGGCGACGTGATCGAATGCTATCGTACCGAGGAGATTGCCCGAACGCTCGACTCGGCAGCTTCCAGCCAGGGGTGAGCGAATGGTTATCGGCGTGCGCTCCTGGGAGCTTCATCTTCCCGGAGTGCATTCGCTGAAGGAGAAACGGGCGGTGCTGTCTTCGCTGAAGTCCCGCCTGCACAAGCAGTTCAATCTCTCGGTGGCTGAAACGGCCCACCAGGACGTGTGGCAGCGGAGTGAGCTGTCTGCCGCTGTGGTCGCAGCAGACCGGCGGCAGGCAGATTCCATTCTCGAGGCGGCGGACCGAATGGTTGAGTTGAACCCGTCGGTTCGAATCATCGACACCTCGGCCGGGTACCGCTGAACATCCACATCGCCAGATTCCAGTAAATGCGAGCGGACCTGCCGATTGCTGTGAATGGCAGCCGCCTTACTCAGGCAGGAACAGTTGCACATGGCCAGTGATCATCGCCGTTCACAACGCGTTGCAGAAGGGGTTCGCGAGATCGTTGCGACATTCCTCACGGAGGAGGCCAGGGATCCGCGCATTGCTGGTCTGGTGACGGTAACCGGAGTGGATGTGACCAGGGATCTCCGGCAGGCCCGTATACACGTGAGCATCATGGGTGACGATGCTGTTCGTGAGGCAACCTTCCAGGGCCTGCAGAGTGTGGCACCACACCTTCGATCGAGGGTGGGAAAGGCATTGCGACTGCGTCACGCTCCGGAGCTTGTTTTCGGCATGGATGACAGTGTCGCGCACGCCGCCCGAATAGAGAGCCTCTTGGCAAAGGTGCGCGCTGCGCAACCCGAACCGGAAGCACCAGGCGAGACAGACGGCCATCACGCCGATCCGGATGACGACGGCAGCGCCTGACGCGCACGCTGTGGGTACACGAGAGGTGCGAGATGCGTCGCTGCTGCTTGTGGACAAACCTGCCGGCATGACGTCGCACGACGTGGTGGCGGTGGCCAGGCGCACGCTTCGGGAGCGCCGTATAGGCCATCATGGTACCCTCGATCCGTTCGCAACCGGGCTGCTGGTGCTCCTCGTGGGGCGCGCCACACGCCTGGCTCCATGGATCGAAGGCGAACCGAAGGTTTACCGCGCCACCATCAGCTTCGGCTCCGAAACCGACACGCACGATCTCACTGGAAATGTCGTTCGTGAGGCGCCGCTGCCGGACGCAGAAGCAATCGACAGTGCCATTCTCGGCCTGCAGGGACGTATCATGCAGCTTCCCCCCAAGTTCAGTGCCAAGAAGGTTGGCGGCGTAAAGGCGTACGAGGCTGCCCGCAGAGGCGAAGAGCTGGAACTGGCTCCCGTGCCGGTCACCATCTACGAATGGGACATTGAGTCGAGATCGCCAGGGGAGCTCGTTGCACGCATAACGTGCAGCGGAGGAACCTACATCCGCGCGCTCGCCAGGGACCTCGGCGTCAACTCCGGGAGTGCAGCACACCTCACGGGGCTGAGACGTCTGGCGGCCGGGCCGCTTGCTGTCACGGACAGTGTGACGGTTGACGAACTGCGCGATGGCAATGCACCGCTTGTCTCACCGCTTGTCGCGATGGGTTTGCTGCATCGCGTTGAATTGAGCGAGGAGGAGCTCACGCACGTTGTACATGGGCGTGCGATCGATGCTGATGGCCGCGCGATGGCGGTGCACCCGGCTGCCGAGGGTCTACCGGCGCGAAGCGGGCATGCCGCTGCCGAAGTGGCCTCTCTGGACGGAAGCGCCGGCTCTGTCGAGGATACTGTTCCGGAGGGAGGCCCAGACCCCGCCGCCTCACGTGCCGCGCTGGTCGCGCCGGACGGAACCCTCGCTGCCGTCGCTGACCTTCGGAATGGCAGGTGGATGCCGCGGGTCGTTGTCTTCGGTACCGGAGGAAACTCCGGTGCGTGAGCTGGGTCTTCCAAGCGGAACCACGGGGACCGTGGTCACCGTAGGCACCTTCGACGGCTTCCATCGCGGTCATCAGGATCTGGTGGCCCGGCTGCTCGATGCCTCGGCTCGCCTGAACCTTCCATCGGTAGTGCTCACCTTCGCGCCGCATCCGCTGGAGGTTGTGAGGCCGGCTGATGCTCCGGCTTTGCTCACTCCAGGCTACGAACGGCTGGAGGCGCTGGCCGGTACGGGCCTGGACCGGGTTGTGGTACTTCCGTTCACGAGGGACGTTGCCGAACTGTCTGCCGAGCGATACGTGCAGGAGGTGCTGATCGGCACGCTGGGTGTGCGTCGTCTGCTGATCGGGCACGACCACGGTTTCGGAAGGAACCGCAGCGGAGACGAGAATACGCTGCGGGCATTGGGAGCGATTCATGGATTTGACGTGGAAGTGGTGGGCGCCGTAAAGGATGACGGCGGCACCCCGATTTCTTCCAGCCGTGTTCGACGCGCCGTTGCGGCGGGGGACCTGGCGGGGGCGGCACGGATGCTTGGCTCCCCGTACGCCGCCTCCGGGCGGGTGGTGCATGGAGCCGGTCGCGGACGCGGCATAGGCTTCCGGACGCTAAACCTGTCCCTGGCAGACGAGCGCAAGCTGCTTCCGCCGCTGGGCGTTTACGCTGTGCGTGTCTGGACGCCGGAGGGACCCTTTGGCGGAATGATGAATTTCGGTGCACGACCCACCTTTGGAGTGGATGAGGTGGGGTTGGAGGCGCATCTGTTCGATGCGTCGAACGATTGGTATGGCGCCACAGTGCGCCTTGAGTTCGTGGAGTATCTGCGTGCGGTGCGGCGGTTCGAAGATGTTTCCGCCCTTCGCGCACAGCTCGAGCGCGACGAGCTGGATGCTCGTAGCGCGTTGACGAGCTTCGCCGAGTCCGGTACCCTTAGAGGTTCCGCAAGTTTATGAGGGATGTCCCGGACGTCACCCCGTCACCTGCAGTCGAATGTCCAACCTGAAGTACCGCCTTCTAATCGTCGGGCTGCTCGTCGCGGCATCAATTGTGGCGCTTTGGCCCCGCACCACGATCGAGCGCGTTGAGCGAGATGGAGTGTTCGCCTACGACACGGTGAAGCGATTCCCGGTAAAGCGCGGGCTCGACCTGCGTGGCGGGATGCACCTGGCGCTGGAAGTTGACCAGTCCCAGGGCACCGTTGCCGATCCGGCAGACGCCATTGCCCGTGCCGAACGAGTGGTTCGCTCGCGCATCGATGAATTCGGTGTCGCGGAGCCACTCGTGCAGCGCATTGGCGAAACGCGCCTGATCGTAGAGCTCCCGGGAATCGACGACCCCGAGCGTGCCATTGAAGTCGTGCAGCAGTCGGCCTTCCTGCAGTTCCAGATTACGGACAGGACGCAGGCGCTCGAACGTGTGGCGCCAAGGCTCGACGCAATCGCGCGAGACCTGAATCTTGCCGTCGGTGGCACTGCAGATGGTGATACTGCCAGAAGCAGCCCGATCGGACTCGAAGGGTTGCTCCAGGCAGACAGCAGCGCAGACTCAACGAGCAGTGATTCCTCTGCCACTCAGTCGCAGGGAGCGTCTACCGGGCCTTTCCAGCGCTCTCTGCAGGTTGGGCAGCTCCCCGGACAGTATTTCGTGTCCGCTGACGACGAGCCGCTCATTCGCACCTTGCTGGCACGCGAGGAGATCAGGAACGCGCTCCCGCCGGGCAAGCAGGTGAAGTGGGGCGCAGATTCGCTGCTGCTCGGTGCAGGAGAGTATTACAGGCCGCTCTATGTGCTCGACTCGCGCCCGATCATAACGGGTGAATACCTGGTGGATGCTCGTCCCAATCAGGACGGACTCCAGGGCACGGTGGTGGAGTTCCAGCTCAACAACGAAGGCGGACGTCGCTTCCGCACGGAAACCGGCCGCCACGTTGGCGACTACATGGCAATCGTGCTTGACGATCGCGTTATGTCGGCACCGGTAATCCAGAGCGCCATCGGCACTCGTGGACAGATCACGCTTGGCGGATCAACCCTGCAGGAAGCGCAGGACCTAGCACTCGTTCTTCGTGCCGGCTCATTGCCGGTGCCGCTCTCGGTTGTGGACATGCGAGAGATTGGGCCGAGCCTCGGACAGGACGCCGTGCAGCAGGGAATCCGTGCCGGGATTCTGGGCGTGATTCTCGTGATCCTCATCATGATCACCTACTATCGCTTCTCCGGATTCCTCGCCGTGATTGGACTCGGGTTGTTCGCACTGTTCACCATGGCAATGCTGGCCGGACTGGATGCCGTTCTCACCCTGCCGGGTATTGCGGGCTTCGTGCTATCCATCGGAATGGCGGTGGATGCGAACTTCCTGATATTCGAGCGAATACGTGAGGAGCTGGACGCAGGGCGAACAGTTCGCGCTGCAGTGGATTCCGGCTTCCAGAACGCATTGAGTGCGATCATCGACTCCAACGTTACCACTGCGCTAACTGCCGCGGTGCTCTACCAGTTCGGTACGGGTCCTGTGCGCGGCTTCGCGGTAACGCTCATCGCAGGTCTGGCAGCCTCCATGGTTACGGCCATCTTCGTGGTGCGTACGTTCTACCTTGTGTGGCTGTCCCGCCAGCAGAACCCGCAGACGCTGAGCATCTGATGATTCGCATATTCAACAACACCAACTTCGACTTCCTCGGAAAGTGGCGCATCGCGTCCACCGCGCTGGTCGCGTTTATAGTTCCAGCCCTTCTGTGGATCATCATCGGCGGTTTCAACTACAGCGTTGAGTTCACCGGCGGAACTCTCATGCAGATCGAGTTCGTCGAGGATCAGGACGTTGGCCGGGTTCGTAACGCACTCGGTAGTGCAGGAATCGAGAGTGCGGAGCTTCAGCGCTTCGGCAGTGACCGTGAGCTGGTAATCAGGGCGAGCGGCGCGGCAGATGTCGCGCGTCAGGTGGAAGGCGCGGAGACCGTCGTAGCGAGCATTCGTCAGGCGCTGGACCAGGAGTTCGGTGAGGATGCCTACACGGTGATCCGTACTGAAGCTGTAGGCCCGCGGGTTGGGGGTGAGCTTCGTCAGCGTGCGATAATCGCTCTGCTCATCTCGTTTGGTGTTACGCTCATCTACCTCGCATGGCGCTTCGAGTGGCGCTTCGGTGTGGCTGCGCTCGTTTCCACCATTGCCGACATTCTCGCCACAGCGGCGCTGATGCGGTACATCAATCTCGAGGTCTCCCTCTTCGTTGTCGGTGGCCTGCTCACGGTGCTCGGCTACTCTCTCAACGACAAGATCGTTGTGTTCGACCGCGTGCGTGAGAATCTCAAGAAGTTCCAGAAGGAAGCGCTTTCGGCACTGTTGAACAGGTCGGTGAACGAGACGCTTCCTCGTACCGTGATGACCGGTACTACCACACTCGCAACGCTGCTGGCGTTGCTGGTGTTCGGTGGCGAGGTGATTCGTCCCTTCGCGATCGTGCTGACCTTCGGAATCGTGGTTGGTACCTTCAGTTCCATGTTCATTGCTCCTTCGGTACTTCTGAAGATCGAGCAGCGCTGGCCGCACGCCATCGGCGCGCGACGGGTGACAACCGAGGGCACGGCACCGGCTACTCAGTCGTGAGGGCTGGCTGGTGAGCGTGTAGGTGTCAGGAATCGCCGCGGCCTCAGTACCGCGGCGATTCTGTTTGCGGATTGGCAGATGACAGGGATCTGCCGGCGCGGCGTCGTTGTGAGCAACGATGTAGTCAGGGCAGGTGGCGGCCCCTGTGGCGCCGTGACGTGTATCGCAGCACATCTGGAGGCCTTGCATGGCAGAGTTCCTGGACAGTCACGCGCATCTGGCGAGCGAAGCCTTCGATCCGGATCGCGGCGACGTCATCTCCCGCGCTCGTGAGGCGGGCGCGGCCGCGGTGATCTGCATTGGGGAGTCGCTGGACGCTGCGTCTCGCGCCTCCGGAATTGCCGCTGCGAACAGGGGCTTCGTGTGGCACACCGCAGGCATACACCCCCATGACGCCGCCGACTTCGACGCCGCTCGTGATATTCCGGGAATTCGCGAGCACGTCGTTGAGCACGGCGCAGTAGCAGTCGGCGAGTGCGGGCTTGACTACCACTACGACCACTCGCCGCGGGAGCAGCAGCGGCGTGCGCTCGACGCCCAACTCGCGCTGGCCGCGGAACTCAACGCCCCCATCGTACTACACACGCGCGAAGCCGAACCGGATACCCGGGCGATGCTACAGGGTGCGGGAAGTGCCGGCATACGCGGGGTTCTGCACTGCTATACAGGCTCCGCCGAGCTTGCCGTCACAGGGCTGCAGGCGGGCTGGTATGTGTCGTTCAGTGGAATCATCACGTTTCGCAAGTGGACCGACCTGGAACTCCTGCGAATGGTGCCGGCCGATCGGATACTCGTGGAATCGGACTCGCCCTACCTGGCGCCCGTTCCCAATCGGGGGAAACGGAACGAACCGGCATGGGTGAGCCATACACTTGCCAGGCTGGCGGAAGTGCGCGGAGTGCCGGTAGACGAGCTTGGACGGCAGGTGGTGGGCAACGCGCGTGACTTGTTCGGACTGGCGATGCCACCTGCTGGTGGGCTAGACTAACCCGCTCGGCACGTGTGTCGCGAAACACCGTGCACTGACTTCTCTCATTCCGCGAGGAATAGCTCGTGAGCGTGCGTACGTTGCACACCGACAAGGCTCCGGCCGCTATCGGGCCGTACTCCCAGGCCGTGATCGCCAACGGTTTCCTCTTCACCGCCGGACAGATTCCGCTGGATCCTGTTTCCGGCGATATCATTGCCGGCGACGTGGTCGCCCAGGCACGCCAGGTATTCAGCAACCTGGAAGCGATTCTCACCGAGGCCGGCTGCACCTGGCAGGACGTGGTCAAGACCACGGTGTACCTGCAGGACATGGCCGATTTCCCTCGCGTGAACGAGGTGTACGCCGAGGCATTCGGGTCGGCCCGTCCGGCTCGTTCCACGGTGCAGGTGGCTGCTCTGCCGCGCGGCGTGGCTGTCGAGATTGATGTAATGGCGGTGGTCCGCCAAGGCTGACGCTTAAGCCGCGCACGGTTCATCCGTGCGCGGCTGTACCGTCCCCACTCCATGGGATTATTCTCAGCGATTCCAGCGGTTCGTCTGAACCGCGAAAGCCGGCGACAGTGCATCGGAACGCTCGCGCTGCTCGTGGCAGTGCTTCTGCTTGCCGTGGCGCCGGCGTCAGGCCTCGAGCAGTTGCGCGCACAGGAGCCTGACACCGTTCGCGTCACGCCTCCGTCCGTGCTGCTCTTTCCGGACAGTACACCACCCATTTCACCGGGCCGCGCGTTCTTCACGTCGCTCGCAGTGCCAGGTGTGGCTCAGAGCAAGCTGCAGCGCCCTAACGCGGCAGCGCTCTTCACGGCTGCGGAGATCTTCTCGGTGGGCATGCTCGCGAAATCGCTGTACGACTACAGGGTGGCGCGCAATTTCGAGCGGGACAGTGTAGTGCTTCGTTATGCCACCGACCCGGTTACCGGCGAAGTGCAGCTTGACCCGGGAACCGGATTGCCGATAGTGGCCGAGTGGACACCCGGCAGGTACTCAACTGGCCTCGTACGCGCGCGAAAGCTGCACGTGGAAGACTGGATCGCTGCGCTGGCGTTGAACCATCTCCTGTCGGCCATTGATGCTTACGTTGCCGCGAATCTGTGGGACCTGCCAGTGGACATGGAGGTAAGTTCGTCGCGACGTGGAACGGTGTTCATGGGCTCGATACGCTGGTAGCCCGGCATACCGGTGGCGAGGACGCGGGCCTCAGCGCTCCCGCTCCAACATGTCGGTTGCACTTCCCACGCGGCCGTCTTCATCCGCAACACACAACGAAATTCGCGAATCCTCGATGACGAGCACTCGGGCCGCCTCCAGCCACGATCCCGCGTTCGCGTAAACACTTCCGCTGCCGGACTTCTCCAGCGCCGAAGCGTGCGAGTGACCGAGAATTATCAGGTCGAGCGACGGGTCCTCGACCAGCGCTCGTAAGGCAATGTCGCGAAGCTCGCGCCCTTCGTCGCCCGGCATGTAGGTGCGGCTCGCCTGCGAGCTCCCCGTTGCCATGGCGCTTCCGAGGTCGGGGTGCAGCAGGCGGAACGCCTTCACCGAAAGCGGGTGCCGGATCACACGCTTCAATACTCGATACCACCTGTCGGCTACCGGTCTCAGTCCGTCACCGTGCTCGATGCGCGTATTCCAACTGCCGATCATTCCCGTCCAGGGGCCGTCGCGGAAATCCACACCCACATCATCGCGCAGGAAATTCGCTCCCCAGCCATCGTGATTGCCCGCGATCCACAGCACGGGGATGCCCTGCTCCCGAATACGCGCCAGCTCGGCCAGAACCCGGTAGCTGCCACGCGGAATCACACGGCGCCACTCGAACCAGAAGTCAAACAGGTCGCCGTTGATTACCAGCGAAGCTGCTGACTCGGGTAGCGCGCGCAGATAGCGCAGCAGGCGACGTTCTGTTTCTGGCGTGGCTACGCCGAGGTGAACGTCCGAGATCACATGGCAAGGTGTTGGGAGCACGCCAAGAGTCTAGCAGAGCGACTCCGGTAATCGTAGAGCATGGTTCGGTTGAATCGGCCGGGTGGGGAAGCTGTGTGCCCCGTGCGTGGCTGGTGGCCGCACGCACCCGGCCTGCTTCGAAATGCCGTTCCCGCTTGACTCCCGTCACGGTTCAGGTGAAGGTGCACCCTGGCCACCTGCGTGCCATCGCCTCACGTCGTCGGCCCTCATAATGCCTGCCCGACCTGCCAGCCCAGCCCAGATGCCAGACGCACCCTCTGAAACCGCGTTCGAGCAGATCACCACACTTCGTGTTCGATACGCGGAGACCGATCGGATGGGCGTGGTGTACCATGCGAACTATCTCGTCTGGTGCGAGATTGGCCGAACGGACTTTATTCGCTCTACCGTCGCGAGCTACGCAGAACTCGAGGAGCAGGGGGTGGTGCTCGCAGTCACCGAAGCAAGCCTCCGCTTCCTGCGCGGGGCCAGGTACGACGATCGTGTGGAGATTCGAACGAGATTGCTCGACGTGCGATCCAGAACACTCCGCTTCGGGTATGAGATAGTGCACGCCGACCGTGGTGAGCGCCTGGCCACGGCCGAGACTTCGCTTATCCGGCTCGATGCATCGAGCCGCACCGCCGCACTGCCGCAGGAGATCCGGGATGCCCTGGCGCCGCTCGTGACGTCAGCCTCGCAGCTGGCCCGACGCGTAACCGAAAGGTGAGCCCGGGCACCGAGCTGTAACCATCCTGCACATTTGTTCGTTGCGCTCAGCAGGCAGCTTCGGCCACATTTGATACCAGATGCTGAAACCCCTGAGAACTTCGAGATTCCGAACGCTCATACCCCTGGTCATCGTCGCTTCTGCATTGGCGCTCGCGGGGTGTGCGCCAAAGGCTGCGCCACTCACTGGGCCGCAGGTGGAAGAAGCGCTTCCGATTCTGGAGTTGGAAGGCTCGCGTCGCATTGTATTCAAATGGCGCTATGCGGATCCCACGATCATACTGCAGGGCGAGGGTGTCGCGCGTATCACCGGGCCTGATAGCGCCAGGCTGGACTTTTTCGTGGCCAATGGACTCGGCGGCGGCGTAGCGCTGCTCCTTGGTGATTCCCTGATCGCTCCGAACGCGGGCGGTGTGTTGAGATTGCTGCCGCCCCGCGAGCTACTGTGGGCGTCGCTTGGCAGGCTGGCACTGCCGGGTGTCGCCGATACGGTGGTGACACGCAGGGGGGATACGATCCAGGCCGACATCGGGACGAACCCGGTATGGCGCGTCACGGTCGGGCCGGACGGCCTCACGAGGCTCGCTCGGCTGCGTGACAACAGGCTGCGCGAATATGTGGATCGCAGCGAAGATGAGGTGTTCTATGAGCATCCGACTGATCGCCGTGCACTTCGCATTACCATCCAGCGCGATGAGCGCGTAGCCGGATTCAGCGATGACATCTGGCACCCGTAGGCGCATAGCAGGCATACTGGCGTTGCTGCTGGTGTCCGCAGCGACAGGATGTGGACGCGGAGTTCTTGGCTATGGATTCAGCGGCGGCGGACTTCCGCCGCATGTTCGAACCGTTGCGGTAATCCCCTTCGAAAATCGAACTTCTGAATCGACGATTACGCAGGTGCTCAATGAGCAATTGGTCGAGGCATTCCGTGAGCGGCTTGGCGTGAGGGTTTCTTCCGAATCACGGGCGAACGCGATCGTGCGCGGCACGATCACCCGGTTCGATCCCGATGTGCCCGTTGCGTACAGCGCAGACCCGGCGCGAACCACCTCGGCGCGCAGACGCCTGCTGGTATCAATCGATGTTGAAGTGGTGGACCAGGTAACTGGCGAAGTCCTCTGGCAGAGACAAGGCATGGCGCAGGAAGGCGAGTACGCTGAACGTGAGGCCGAGGCAGGTCTCAACGACGCGATAAAGCGTCTCGTCAATGATGTTATCGAGGGAGTGCAATCCCAGTGGTAAGACATCGAGCCGGACGTGGATCCCTTGGATGCCTCGTTACGCTGCTTCTTGTTACGGTCGTGTTTTACTTCGGCTATCCCATTGGCGAAGCGTATTGGAAGAACTACCAGTATCGCGACCGCATGCGTCGTGAGGCGGAGTTCGCTCGCCTTCGAACGGACGACGAGATTCGCCAGCGCCTTGCGGCCTACGCCGACTCGCTGCAGCTGCCTGACGATGCAGGGGCCGTGAGGGTGGCGAGATCCGACACGCGAATCGTGATTCGCGCGCGGTATGCTCGCGTGTTCGACCTGCCTTTCACGACCAGGACGATTGAGTTCTCACCGTTCGCAGACAGAAGATTCTGATCCATATGATCGAGCCGGCCCCGGACCCGCGACGGAAGCTTATGGACTGGACCGCCGCGGCTGAGTGGCGCAGCGCGCTCCATGGCAGCGTGGTATTCACCAATGGTGTTTTCGACCTGCTGCATCCCGGGCACGTGGACCTGCTCTATGCCGCGCGTAACGAGGGAAATGCGCTCGTGGTCGCGATCAACACCGATGAATCCGTGCGCCGGCTCAAGGGGCCGTCGCGTCCGGTGCGAACCACGTCGGAGCGCGCCATCGTGCTTGCTGCGCTCGAGCTGGTGGACGCAGTGGTGGCGTTTGACCAGGATACGCCGCTCGAACTCATTCGCCACCTTCAGCCCGACGTTCTGGTCAAGGGCGGTGATTACACCGAGGAAACCATCGTCGGTGCGACTGACGTGCGCGCGCACGGTGGACGCGTTGTAGTAGTGCCGCTTACTGCCGGTCATTCCACAACCTCAACGATAGAGAAGCTTCGTGGCAACTGAGTCGTCTGAAACGTTCGTCCCGCGCGAAGGTCGTGCGCCGAGCTCGCTGCGCGCGGTTACACTCGAGCGCCAGGTGGCGCCGTACGCGGAAGGATCCTGCCTCGTATCGTTTGGCGATACCCGGGTTCTGTGTGCCGCGAGTGTTGACGATACGGTACCTGGCTGGCGACGCGGTTCCGGAAACGGCTGGATCACTGCCGAGTATGCGATGCTGCCGCGGGCGACCCGAACGCGGACGTCTCGCGAGCGCACCAGCCTTGGTGGTCGCACCCAGGAAATCCAGCGTCTCGTTGGCAGGAGCGTGAGGGCCATGGTGGACGGCTTCAGCTTCGGTGAGTACACGATCCGTGTGGATTGCGACGTGATCCAGGCAGATGGCGGAACCCGCACCGCTGCCATTACCGGTGCTGCGGTTGCGGTGAGCGATGCGTTCTCCTGGCTCGTATTGGAAGGGCGGCTGCCCGAGTCGCCCGTCAGGCGGATGGTGGCGGCGGTGAGCGTTGGGGTTGTGGATGGCGAGCCGCGGCTGGACCTCGATTACGACGAAGACGTTCGTGCGGCGGTGGACATGAACGTGGTTATGAGTGGTGAGGGGAGGTTCGTTGAAGTACAGGGAACGGGTGAGCAGGGTACGTTCTCGCGCAGTGAGCTGGATGCGCTGCTGGGCCTGGCAACGGACGGGATAAATGTCCTGCTGGCGCGTCAGGCAGAGGTGCTTGGCTGATGAGTGAGCGCGGCCTGCCGCAACCGTCAGGCAGGGATGCGGGGTCGGCAGATGATCGCGGCAGCTCGCTCTCGTCCGGCGCGAGTGCGAGGCTGGTGGGTGAGCGCGGCATGTCGCAGTCGCCAGGCGGAGGTGCCGGGCCGCGCAGCGAGCGCGATGCGCCCGACTCCAGGTTGCTCGTGGCTACGCGCAATGCCGGCAAGCTGCGGGAGCTCGAGCCAATGCTGCGCGCTGCGGGATTCGAGCCTGTGGGGCTGCACGAAGCCGGCATCCTCGAGGATGCGGCAGAGGACGGCCTGGAGGTGGCGGAGACCTTTGCGGGGAATGCATTGCTTAAGGCACGCTGGTTTCACGAGCGCAGCGGGCTTCCGACACTGGCGGATGATTCCGGCCTCGCGGTCCGGGCGCTCGGCGGAGAGCCTGGTGTGAGGAGCAAGCGGTTCAGTGGTCGCGCAGACCTGCGTGGGCGCGAGCTGGATGCGGCGAACAATGATATGCTGCTGGAGCGCCTCGGGGGTGAGCAGGACAGGCGTGCGGCGTTCGTATGTGCTGCGGCTGTGGTGTGGGGTGGTGTGGAGCTGGTGGGGGAGGGCCGGGTTGAGGGAGTGATCGTGGAGGCGCGTGACGGCGGTCATGGGTTTGGGTATGACCCGCACTTTCAGTCTGTTGAACTTGGCGTGACGTTCGCGGAGGCGGAGCGAACGGAGAAGGAGCGGGTGAGCCACCGCGGGCGGGCGGTGCGTGCGCTGCTGGCTCAGATGAGGGAGGCCGGGTGGCGGGTTGGTGGCGGTTCGCAAGGGCAGGTAATTGGTGGTGGTGAGGGTTGACCCGGTGTCCGGTGCGGGCTACAATACGCGGTCTTGCGGGGCGTAGCGTAGCCTGGTATCGCGCCTGCTTTGGGAGCAGGAGGTCACCGGTTCAAATCCGGTCGCCCCGACCTGGCAGGACCCGGGCTGGCGTGTGGATGCAACGGTGGCTTGCGGGTGAGGGAAGTTGATGTGCCCCGAAGCGACAGTGGCTCCGGTGGTTGGCTGGACGGCGGGTGGCTCACCTGGGGGTTTGGTGGGCAGGAAGCGCCAGTAGCTCAGGTGGATAGAGCGGCAGCCTTCTAAGCTGTTGGTCGGGGGTTCGAGTCCCTCCTGGCGCGTCTGGGGCGGGGGTTCGGGCGCCGTTAGCTCAATTGGCAGAGCAAGTGACTCTTAATCACTAGGTTGTAGGTTCGATTCCTACACGGCGCATGAGGTGGGAAAGCGGCGGGGCTTCGGCTCCGTCGTTTGCTTTTCGGGTGATCGGGTGGTGGTGTGGGTGGAGCTGGGTTTGGGAGTTTGCGGGCGGGATGGGGTGGGTGCTGGTGTGTGAGGTGATCCCGCTTGCGTGTGGTGAAAAAAGGTCGTACAATTGTGGCCCGTCTTGAATTTGGATGGAATCGGCGGGGGTTGACATTGCTGTAAAGAAGTGGTAATATTGGAGGCTGCGAGCGAATGTTGGTTGTTCGGCTCGAGTAGCTTTTTGATAATTGATTGAGATCGGTAAGGTGTGCGGGGT
>Ga0079224_100000600_pt1 | contig 36391 bp, 28 predicted proteins | sample Stecom2015_FD_80414 | JGI IMG/M metagenome (GOLD analysis project Ga0079224, IMG submission 80414) | Agricultural soil microbial communities from Utah to study Nitrogen management - Steer compost 2015 | ecosystem: Environmental > Terrestrial > Soil > Agricultural land | place: USA: Utah... | reverse complement strand
AGTAGACTCCGCAGCAATCAAACCATTACCAAGCTCACGAAAAATATACGTGCAGGGTAGCCGAGCCGATCTGCGCGTGCCTATGCGGGAAATTACTGTGGGCGACACCCCCACCGAAATGGGCGGGGAAGAAAATCCGCCAGTGGTTGTGTACGACACTTCCGGGCCCTATACAGACCCGGAAGCCAGCATTGATCTGCGCAAGGGGTTGCCGCCGGTGCGCGCTGCATGGATTGCTGAACGCGGCGATGTGGAACAACTGGAAGGGTATACCTCTGAGTTTACCCGCCGCCGCATGAAAGACCCTCAGCTTGACCCCCTGCGGTTTATGGACGAGCGCAAGCCACTGCGCGCCAAGCCCGGCAGAAACGTATCCCAGATGCACTATGCCCGTCAGGGCATCATTACGCCGGAGATGGAATATGTTGCCATCCGGGAAAATATGAAGCTGCAGGAGGCTCGGGCCAACGGCTTGCTGGCGGACCAGCACCCCGGCCAGTCCTTCGGTGCCAACCTGCCGCCCGAAATCACCCCCGCGTTTGTGCGTGACGAAGTGGCCCGTGGCCGCGCCATCATCCCCGCCAACATCAACCACCCGGAAACCGAGCCGATGATCATCGGTCGCAATTTCCTGGTGAAAATCAACGGCAACATCGGCAACTCGGCGGTGACCTCCTCCATCGAAGACGAAGTGGAAAAACTGACCTGGGGCATCCGCTGGGGTTCTGATACGGTGATGGACCTGTCCACCGGCAAGAACATCCACGAAACCCGCGAGTGGATCATCCGCAACTCCCCGGTTCCCATAGGCACCGTGCCCATCTACCAGGCCCTGGAAAAAGTCGGCGGTGTGGCCGAAGACCTGACTTGGGAAATCTTCCGCGACACCTTGATTGAACAGGCGGAGCAGGGCGTGGATTACTTCACCATCCATGCCGGCGTACGTCTGCACCACGTACCACTGACTGCCAAGCGCACCACCGGCATCGTGTCCCGGGGCGGCTCGATCATGGCCAAGTGGTGTCTGGCGCACCACAAGGAAAGCTTCCTGTACGAGCACTTTGAAGACATCTGCGAAATCATGAAGGCCTACGATGTCTCCTTCAGCCTCGGTGACGGCCTGCGCCCGGGTTCCATTGCCGATGCCAACGACGCGGCACAATTTGGCGAGCTGGAAACCCTGGGAGAGCTTACCAAGATTGCCTGGAAGCACGATGTTCAGTGCATGATCGAAGGCCCTGGCCACGTGCCCATGCACCTGATCAAAGAAAATATGGATAAGCAGCTGGAATGCTGCGACGAGGCGCCGTTCTACACCCTCGGCCCGTTGACCACGGATATTGCCCCGGGCTATGACCACATCACGTCTGGCATTGGGGCGGCCATGATCGGTTGGTACGGTTGTGCCATGCTTTGTTATGTCACGCCCAAGGAACACCTTGGACTGCCCAACAAGGACGACGTGAAAACCGGCATTATCACCTACAAAATCGCCGCCCATGCTGCTGACCTCGCAAAGGGGCACCCGGGTGCCCAGATTCGTGATAATGCGCTGTCCAAAGCAAGATTCGAGTTCCGCTGGGAAGACCAGTTCAACCTGGGGCTGGATCCGGATACGGCCCGCGCCTACCACGACGAAACTCTGCCCAAGGAATCAGCCAAAGTGGCGCATTTCTGCTCCATGTGCGGCCCCAGGTTCTGCTCAATGAAAATCTCCCAGGAGGTCCGGGATTACGCAGCAGAGCAGGGTATCGACGAAGTATCGGCGATTGATGCCGGTATGCAGGCGAAATCGCGGGAATTCGTTGAATCAGGCAGCAAGATCTACGACAAGGTCTGACCCGCAACTGCATGCTTCCGCCATAGCGTGAATCCGAGCCTGGCGGGGTGTTAACTTGCACCCCGCCGTGGCTCCGGCTATCGTTCAAGGCCGAATGCGCAACCGGGTGAAGTAATGCCAAAACCATTCCAGTTCAACGCCAGCGACGTCAAAGTCGAAAAACGTGAAACCGTGTTCCAGGGCTTCTTCCGCATGGACAAACTCTGGCTGACGCATCCGCGCTTCGATGGCCGCGACATGCCCGTCTTTACCCGGGAACTGTTCATCCGAGGTGATGCCACCTGCGTGCTGCCATACGATCCGGGGCGCGACGAGGTTGTACTTCTGGAGCAGTTTCGTCTGGGTGCGCTCCACCGTAATCAGTCCCCCTGGTTACTGGAACTTGTTGCTGGTATGAATGAGGATGGTGAGAGCCCGGAAGAGGTGGCCCAGCGAGAAGGTCAGGAAGAGGCTGGGCTGAGTTTCAGTCGCCTGGACAAGATCTGCGATTATCTGGTGTCCCCCGGCGGCACCACGGAAATGATTCACCTCTATTGTGGTCAGATCAGCAGCGCCGAGGCCGGTGGTGTTTTTGGCATGGAGCATGAGCATGAGGACATTCTCAGCCACGTGGTTTCGGCTGATGAATGCTTCGCCATGATTGCCGATGGCCGCATCAATAACGCCGCCGCGATTATTGCCATCCAGTGGCTGCAACTGAACAGGGAGCGGTTGCGGCGGGAGTGGCAAGCATGACGGAGTGGGTAAAGCGGCCCAGGCAGTATGTGCCGGATCTGCGCCAGTTGGGAGCACTCTGCGACGGCAACTATCAGCGCCTGCGCAAGCTGCGCCAGCTTGAGGCTGACGGCAAGCCCGTATGCGAGTTCGAACTGCACCGGGAGAACCAGTACCTGGGCAGAGTGCGGATTGAAGTGCTGCAGACGGCCAGATTCACCGAAACCCTGTTGCTGGAACAAGTCCACAACAGTGGTCGGTGGCTGAACAACCCCCGGATGACCGTTCGTGTTTATCACGATGCCTTGATGGCCGAAGTAATCAGCTGCTACCGGCAGCGACAGATTGCGCCCGTGAATGACTATCCCAACCGGTTCATGCACCACCCGGATGAAAAGGTTCAGGTGAATGGCTTTCTCGCCGATTGGCTGGACTACTGCCTGCGCTTCGGGCATCTGCCGATGGAGCATGCAGCCTGGTCGGCGGGCGAAGGCATCGATTGAAAGACATCATCTCTGCACGGTTTCTCAGTTCGCCGAAAGTCTATAAAGCCGGTTGTCGGACCTGTGGCAGAGTTGTCAAATACTGCAAAATCTAGCGTGCCGCTGGTCAGAATGTGATCCACCTTCCATTCGTGAACAATCAATCTGAACTCAGCCATCGTACACTTGTCTGGATTATCAACTGCTTGCAGAAAACAGAACAGGCCTGGCATGACCAAACCCACAACGGCGCGCCCACTCAATGTGTTGCAGCTTACCGATCCGCACCTGATGGCGTCTGCGGATGGCGCCTTGCTGGGAGTCAACACCCGTGACAGCCTGGCGGCGGTGATTGACGAAGTGCTTCGCAATCACGGCCAGCCCGACCTGATTCTTGCCACCGGAGACCTCACCCAGGATGCATCGCCGGAGGCCTACCGGTATTTCGGTGAACAACTGCAGGCGTTTGATTGCCCCTCGCTCTGGATTGCTGGTAATCACGACGATTCTGCGCTGTTGTCTGCGATTGCGGCGGAGACCGGCTCTGATCAGAAACAATGGATACAGGGCGGCTGGCAGTTTGTCATGCTGGATTCCTCGGTACACGGCAAAGTGTTTGGTGAGCTTTCGGCCGATGAATTGAGTTTTCTCGAACGGGCTCTGTCCGAACGGCCAGAGCTGCCTGCTATGGTTTGCCTGCATCACCACCCGGTGGATATCGGCTCAGACTGGATGGAAAAAATCGGGCTCAAAAACCGGGACGCCTTCTGGCAAGTGATTGACCGGCATCCGCAGGTTCGTGTGGTGCTATGGGGTCATATTCATCAAGAGCTTGAACAGCAGCGCAATGGTGCATGTCTGCTGGCTACACCCTCCACCTGCATCCAGTTTGCCACAGGATCCAGCGACTTTGCCGTGGAGCCTTTGGCCCCCGGCTATCGCTGGCTGGAACTTGACCCCTCGGGATGCTTCAAAACGGAAGTCCGCCGAGCGGACAGTTTCGAGTTTGACCTGGATGAGAAGAGTACCGGGTACTGATTCGGGCCTGACTGAAGGCAGATCACGGTTTACGTTGGCGGCTTTGATAATATGACAACCCTGTGAAGGGGATTTCACAGGGAAGATCAGCACCCGTCAACGGATGACACACAATGAAAATCATACAACCTCAGGATCTGCAGGCTGCAGATCTGCCAGGGCTGGAATCGCCCTTCTTTGCCTTGGAAAAAGCCCGCAGTTTTATTCAGAACGACCCCAACCTGAACCTTGAGCGTCTGCTTGGACGGCCGGCAACTTACGGTCTGGGAGCACGTGCGTTCAATCAACAGCGCAATGCCCATATTGAAAATGTCCTCCGGGAAATACGGGATGGGCGACTTCTTCTGGTTTTTGACAGTATTGACGGCGCACCATCCTCACCCGTCGTGCGTTGGCGTGAGGGGGAGAGAGGCGAGGGCCGTTGGCAAGTGACAGAGGCCGGAGTCGATCCCGAAATCAGCGCCGGAGTAAACGCTCTGAATCAGCACGGTATTACTCCGGACGATTTGAGTGCTCAGGGCAGTATGGGTGTGGGAAGCCTGCCTTCAGGCTATTTCGCGATGGAGTATCGCCTTAAACAGCGCGAGCAGGCTTTGCGGCAAGACGTTCAATCCGGCGGCGCAGCCAGTTCATTTTCGAATAACGTATTGCCTGTGTCTGCATCGACCAAGACGACCGAATCTTCCACCACCGAAGCACCTCCGGAAATCCATCTCGAAATCGGCATCTTCACTGATGGCACCCTCAACAATGCTGAAAACTCCAGGGAACTGGAGGAGCGCGCGGCAACCGAGTGCGTTGAGGCCTTTGAGCGCGGCGATATGTCCCTGGAGGAGTGCGAGTATCGATTGTCTCTGGCAATGGGTGGGAGTTATAGCAATGCGCCGAGTAATGTGGCGAAACTGGCTCGTCATTATATTGAGTCCAGTGAAGAGTCGAATGGTCGAGCTATACATCGTCTGTTGATTTATGCACCTGGCATTGGCACCAAAACTGGCGAAGGTGATTCGCTGGTTGGATCTGTTTCTGGAATGGGGGAAACGGGAATTGTTAGTCAGGTGAGAAATGCGTTTTCTCGAGTTGTTCGGCGAATTTATGGTTTGGGATTGTCGAACAATATTAGAACGTTAACGGTAGATTTATTCGGATTCAGTCGTGGAGCAGCGTCGGCTCGCCTGGCTGCCCACGAAATACTCGAAGGACCAACTGGTGCACTGGGGCGGATGTTTCAGTCATTTGACATGGAATGGCCAGGCAAGGTTGCCGTCCGCTTTGTGGGGGTTTTCGACACTGTGGCTGCGGTAATTAATCCGCTCGCCATGGATTTATCGCCGTCGAATGAGCGTAATGCACCTGTTACTGTCTATCTCGACCCCAAAAAGGTAGAGGCCGCCGCGCATTTAATTGCAGCTGACGAACATCGGGAAAATTTCTCCCTCAACAGCTTACGGAATTCTGATGGCAGTCTCCCTGAAAACTTCCGGGAAATCTCATTGCCGGGGGTGCATTCCGATATCGGTGGTGGCTACTCGGATAATCAACGCGAGGATGTTCTGGTAACTCCTTACTATGTGATTCCGACACATCGTCATCGTTGGCCAGAGCAGACGATGGAATGGGATAACCTGAACAGCTTGAAACTCAAATTTGAGTCGGAAGGCTGGATCGGGGAATACAGCATGCCGGTTCAATCATCTGAAGAACCGGATCCAACACCCAGTCAGCTCGGTCCGCTGGGAGATGCTTATTATCAAGTGCATAAGAAAGTATCCGCTCACCCGGCGCCAGATGGACGGGTAGAGCTGGCGTTGCGGATGGTGCGGCAGGTTCGGGGAGAGTATTCCAGAATAGCTCTCAAAGTTATGTTTGAACTGGCCAGCAAGGCTGGAGTGCCGCTACGAGATATTCGTGCCGACGAAGAAACGCGTATACCTGATGACTTGATGCAAGTTTCCGAGGACATTCTTCATCAAGTTATTTCTGGTTGTGATTCTCCCTCGTTGACTTTGGATCAACAGGCATTGATTAGACAGCGCTATGTTCACTATTCGGCAAACTATAACGCGTTAAGGTTTATGATCGGTGAAACCGTTACGAACATTCGTTTCGGACGAAACTTTAGTCCTAATGCTCCTGCTTCGTCAGGAGAGCGCGCCATTCATGCCAACCGATAAGGAGCCATTATGTATTCTCTTCGAAGGCTTTTGATGATTTTCAGCGCTGGCTTGCTTATCACTGGCTGCTCCACACCGAAGAAAGGTGATATTTCCTGGTATATTGGTGTAGCTGCTCCGCAGCACTATGAGGTGTGGGTGATGAACATGCACCTCGAGAGGTCGGGTGAGCGCAGCTGGCGCGTGCCTATAGGCACTGTTTCATGTTGTTGGACGGGCAAGTATGGTCCACGAGGTGGTGGCGGTGAAATGGATCCGTTTCCCAACTTGATTGCGCTTCACTGGTTCTCGTTTGCCGAGCAGAAGTTTTACTCAACGTTGATCAGGGTTCCTGACGATCTGGAAACCAGAATGAGTGTGCCGGCCCTTACCACGACTCCTAGTGGCGAAGAACGTTATATGCCCCGCCATAGCCTGGTACTTGGCCTGGCCCCCGGCGGCCAGGTCGTAATGTGGATGATGAGCCAGCGAAGTAACGCGGTGGAGGTGATGCGAGTGTCTGCTACTGAGGTTGAGGGTGACCCCGACGATTTTGCCAGTGCCACAGCATCTTATCTGGAGGAACATGGTAGCTACCTGGAAGAGCATGGCCTGCAGCTCGACAAGTGGTAGCCGCACCGCTAAATCTGCGGGTGCGTTTTCCTGGCCGCACCCGCAGATTGCAGTTTGTAAACTCTAGTTTCTAAGCTCCCGCGCTGCCGCTACCATGGTTTCCAGTGCCGGCGTCACTTCTTCCCACTTCCGGGTTTTCAGGCCGCAGTCCGGGTTAATCCAAAGTCGTTCTGCGGGGATACGTTCAGCTGCCAGAGTCATCAGGTTGATGATGTGCTCCTTGTCCGGAATGTTGGGCGAATGAATGTCGTATACGCCCGGACCAATGTCGTTGGGGTATTCAAAGCTCCGGAAAGCATCCAGCAGTTCCATGTCTGACCGCGACGTCTCGATGGTGATGACATCGGCATCCATCCGCGCAATGGCTTCGATGATGTCGTTGAACTCCGAGTAGCACATATGGGTATGGATCTGGGTGCTGTCATCCACGCCGTTGGCGGCGATGCGGAAGCTGTTGATCGCCCACTCCAGATACGTTGCCCAGTCGGACTGTCTCAGTGGCAGGCCTTCGCGCAGAGCGGCTTCGTCGATCTGGATGATGTTCACGCCGGCTTTTTCCAGATCCTGAACCTCCTCGCGAATCGCCAGGGCCAGTTGCAGGCAGGAATCCTTGCGAGGCTGATCATCCCGTACGAAAGACCAGTTCAGAATCGTCACCGGGCCGGTCAGCATGCCTTTCACCGGTTTGTCGGTCAGCGACTGGGCGTAGCGGATCCATTCCACGGTCATGGCCTGGGGGCGGCGGATATCGCCAAACAGAATCGGCGGTTTCACGCAGCGTGAGCCGTAAGACTGAACCCAGCCGAAGCGCGTGAAGGCATAGCCGTCCAGTTGCTCGCCAAAGTATTCCACCATGTCGTTACGTTCCGGTTCGCCGTGTACCAGAACATCCAGTCCGAGCTTTTCCTGAGCTTCCACGCAGCGAACAATTTCTGCTCGCATTTGTTCGATGTAAGCCTGTTCGCTCAGCTCGCCCTTACGGAATTGCAGTCGCGCCTGTCGAATCTCGCGGGTTTGTGGGAAAGATCCGATGGTCGTGGTCGGGAAGGCGGGCAGATTTAGTCTTTCCCGCTGGCGGGCGATTCGCTGAGGGTAGGGGCTCTGGCGATTGCCAAGCTCAGATGTAACGGCGGCTACAGCCTTTCGAACCTCCGGATTGGTCACGCGATGGGAGTTTCGGCGGCTATCGATGGCCAATTGATTGTCTGCCAGCTCGGCGCGCACACTGCTGCGGCCCTCGTTCAGTGCTCTGGCGAGAATCTGCAGTTCGTCGAGTTTCTGAACCGCAAACGCTAGCCAGTTGCGGATGTCGCTATCAAGCTCTTGTTCCCGGGAGAGGTCAACAGGGACATGCAGAAGTGAACAGGACGGTGCCAGCCACAGACGTTGGCCCAGTTTTTGGTTCAGGGGCTCCAACCAGCTCAGAATACTGTTCAGATCCGATTTCCAGATGTTGCGACCGTTGACCACACCGAGAGAAAGCACCTTGTGACTCGGCAGCCAGTCTGCCACGCGACTGACTTCGGCCGGCGCGCTGATGGCATCAACGTGCAGGCCTGCAACAGGCAATTCGCACGCCAGCTGAAGATTGTCCCTGAGCTCGCCGAAATAGGTGGCCAATAGCAGTTTCGGGCGGTTCGCTTTGAGCTGGTGGTAAGCCAGATTAAAGGCATAACGCCAGTTGGCATCAAGATCTGTGACCAGGGCAGGTTCGTCAATCTGAACCCATTCCGCGCCGGCATCCGCCAGGGCTTCCAGGAGTTGGGAGTACACCGGTAGCAGGCGCTCCAGCAAATCCAGAGGATTGCTTCCATCCGAGGTTTTTCCCAGCCAGAGATAGGTCACCGGGCCAATAATCACGGGTTTTGCGTTGAGTCCCTGTTTCCGTGCTTCGGACAGTTGTGTTAACAGTCGTTCCGGATTGAGTTCAAAGTGAGTGTCAGCTGTCAGCTCCGGCACAATATAGTGGTAGTTGGTGTCAAACCACTTGGTCATCTCGCCAGCGGCAGTGGCGCAGCAGGGGCTATCATTGGCACCCCGGCCACGCGCGGCACGGAAGTAAGCGTCCAGCTCCGAGCCTTCTTTGCTGGCGGCCCGGATGGGGAGGTTTCCCAGAGTGACGGACATATCCAGCACCTGGTCGTAAAGGGAAAAATCGCCTACCGGCACGTAATCGAGCCCGGCCTGTTGCTGCCAGTGACGCCGGCGCAGATCGGCTGCCGTGATGGCCAGGTCCTGTTCGTTTTGCCGGCCGCCCCAATAATCCTCCAGTGCAAATTTCAGTTCCCGCTGACTACCGATACGTGGGAAGCCGAGGTTGTGTGTGGTTGCCATGATCGAATCCTTGAATCCTGTGTGTTGACTGAGTCCTCAAGATTAGGTGGGCTTTTCCATGAATAAAAATGGTATTATTTCACCAAATCATGAAAATAATTCACGGAGAGGGCATGGTCGAACGGCACCACCTGGAGATTATGCGAGCTGTGGAGCGCCAGGGCTCCCTGACGGCGGCAGCGGAACAGCTGCACCTCACCCAGTCGGCGCTGTCCCACGCTATTCGTAAGCTGGAGCAACAACTGGGTACGTCGGTCTGGCTCCGAGAGGGGCGTCAGTTGCGTTTGACTCAGGCTGGTCATCAACTGCTGGCATTGGCCAACCGGTTGCTGCCGCAGTTTGAACACGCTGAGATGCAGATTCACCAGATTGCCCAAGGCCAGCGCGGCAGCTTGCGAGTTGGCATGGAGTGTCACCCCTGCTATCAATGGCTTCTGAAAGTAGTAGGCCCTTACTTGCAGCAGTGGCCGGATGTCGATGTGGATGTCAAACAGGAGTTCCAGTTCGGCGGCATGGGCGCGTTGTTTGGTCATGACATCGACTTGCTGGTTACCCCGGACCCGTTGCACAAGCCAGGCGTACGTTTTGAGCCCGTGTTTGATTATGAACAGGTGTTGGTGGTGTCGGAGGATCATTCGCTTGCCGATGAAAAATGGGTAGAGCCGCATCAACTCGAAAAAGAAACTCTGATTACTTATCCGGTAGCCGTGGAGCGTCTGGACATCTTCACACGGTTTTTCCTGCCGGCTCATACCGCACCGGCGCGCCATAAGACCATTGAAACCACCGATATCATGTTGCAGATGGTCGCTGCAGGGCGGGGGGTTAGTGCGCTACCACGCTGGCTGGTGGATGACTATGCCCGGAACATGCCGATCAGAGCCCTGAAACTCGGTCAACAAGGTATGCCCAAACAGATTTTTCTGGGTTTCCGGGAGCGCGATGAGGCGGTGGATTATCTGAACGCGTTCGTGAAGCTGGCCCGCAGCATTCGCTGGAATTAATCTCTTCGGTTAAACTGCGCGGAAAATTATTACAGGACACACAAATCATGAGTGAAATCCCTTCTGATCTGAAGTACATCGAAACTCACCAGTGGGTGCGCGTGGATGCCGACGGCACCGCCACCGTGGGCATCACTGATTTTGCCCAGGAGCAGCTGGGCGACGTGGTCTACATCGGTGTGCCGGAAATGGGCGCAACCGTAAACGGCGGCGAAGAAGCCGGAGTGGCAGAATCCGTGAAATCCGCCTCAGACGTATTCAGTCCGGTAACCGGCGAGGTCATCGAGATCAACGAAAAGCTCGAAGACGAACCGGAAATCGTTAACGAAGACCCTTACGGCGATGGCTGGATGTTCAAGGTAAGGCTGGCCGACGAAGGCGAGCTGGAAGGCCTCATGGATGCGGCTGCCTACGCTGAACACGTGGCCGCTGAGGAATAATTGTTGATGGATTTCCCCGTTCTATACCTGCGCAAAGGCGCAGAACGTCGTCTCCGGGCCGGTCACTTGTGGGTGTACAGCAACGAGGTGGATACCCGCCGCAGCCCGCTGACGGAGTTTCAGCCCGGCGCGCAGGTGCAGGTTCGGGCATCGAACGACAAACCGATGGGGGTGGCGTTTGTGAATCCCCATGCCCTGATCTGCGGTCGTTTGATCAGTCGTGATGCTGCTCACGGCATGACGCCCAAGCGGCTGACTGATCGCATGGAGGCGGCCCTGAGTCTGCGGGAGCGATTGTTTGATAAACCCTTCTATCGCTGGGTATTCGGCGACAGCGATGGTCTCTCTGGCCTGGTGGTAGACCGGTTCGATGATGTCGTCGTAGTGCAGATCTCCACGGCCGGCATGGAACAGATGAAAGACGCCATCGTACGTGCCGTCCAGCGCCTGGCTCATGCCCGCATCATCGTGCTGAAGAACGATGGCAAAATGCGCAAAGTAGAAGGGCTGGATACTTACGTGGAATTTGCCCACGGTCCGGAAGCCGACACCGTGCTGGTAGAAGAAAACGGCGCCCGCTTTGAAGTGCCCCTGGCGGGCGGCCAGAAAACCGGCTGGTTCTACGACCACCGCGTGAATCGACAGCGCCTGCAGGCCTACGCGCCCGGAAAAAAGGTTCTCGATGTGTTCAGTTACGTGGGTGGTTGGGGCATCCAGGCCGCTTGTGCCGGCGCATCCCGGGTGACCTGCGTGGACGCATCGTCAGCCGCTGTAGATGCGGTACACCACAACGCCAAACTGAACGGGCTGGAAAATGTGGATACCATTGAAGGCGATGCCTTTGATGCCCTGAGAGCCCTGGCGGACGAAAAGGAAAAATTCGACATCGTGGTGCTGGACCCTCCTGCCTTGATCCCGCGCCGCCGGGACCAGAAAGCCGGCGAACAGGCCTATGCCCGGTTGAATCAATTGGGGCTCCGGCTGCTGGAGCGCGACGGACTACTGGTGTCGGCCTCCTGTTCCATGCACCTTTCCCAGGAAAAGCTGATCGATATTATTCGTAGCAGCGGCCGCAAGATCGACCGGTTTGTGCAGTTGCTGGAACAGGGTCACCAGGCGCCGGACCATCCGATCGTACCGGGGATTCCGGAGACCGACTATATCAAGTCTTGTTTTGTGCGTTCCCTGACAGGGTTTTTGTGAGAGGCATATTCGCCAGAGGTAGGCCAGTAGCGGGGTAGGGTTCTCCGGGATCGTCAAAATCATGGATGATTTTGTCGAGCGTACATGGATGTATTTACAGCGTATCCCGGAGAACCCTACCCCGCTACTGGCCGGAAGTTCTTACCTCCGAAGGGACATAACCTGCCAGCCATGCTCAATTGCCGTTTTCTCCAGGGTAGGGTCCGGGTCCACCGCCACGGGATTATCCACCTTCCGCAACAGCGGCAAATCATCGTGGGAATCGCTGTAGAACCAGGCGCCCTCAAGGCTCTCACCGTGGGCAGCCAGCCAGTCATTCAGCCGCTCCACCTTACCCTCCTGAAAACTCGGCGTGCCCGCCACTTCGCCGGTAAACTTGCCGTTCACCAGCTCAGGCTCGGTGGCAATCAGATGATCCACCCCCAGCAATTCCGCGATGGGCTCCGTAATAAAACGGTTGGTCGCGGTAATAATCATCAGCGTGTGACCCTGCTCACGATGGTCTGCGAGTAACTTCACCGCCTTGTCCTGCATCATCGGCTGCACCTTCTTGGCCATAAAAGTCGCCCGCCAGTCCTCGAGCTCATCCATGTTGTGGCGGGTGAGCGGCGCCAGCACAAAGCGCTGGTAATGGAAAACATCCAGCTCTCCATTCAGGTATTCCTGATAGAAGCGGTCGTTGGCCCGCTTGTACTCCTCCGCATCCACCATGCCCTCTTCCACCAGGAATTCGCCCCAGGCGTGGTCGCTGTCCCCGGCCAGCAAAGTGTTATCCAGATCAAAAGTCGCGAGCGTCAAGCCTTCCCCTCCCATCAGTACAGGCCCCATGGCAAAGGCCACAGTCTACCACGGCACGCCAGTAACGTGCCGCCAACAGCTCCGTTTGCCGAAGTCTTGGGTTTCTGTAAGAATGAGAGCAACTTGGACAATTTTCGCCGGTTAAAAAATAACCGGCTGCCGACTACTACGAGGACTGTGCCGTGATCGACTCAGACGGTTTCAGACCCAACGTCGGAATCATTCTGGCCAACCACAGGGGAGAAGTTCTCTGGGCAAGGCGAATAGGGCAGGACTCCTGGCAGTTTCCTCAGGGTGGAATCAAGCACAACGAAACCCCTGAGGATGCACTCTACCGGGAGCTTGGAGAGGAAATCGGCCTGTGTGCCAGCGATGTGGAAATCATCAGCTGCACCCGGGGCTGGCTGCGTTACCGGCTTCCGAGGAGGATGGTACGCCATAACTCGCACCCCGTATGCGTGGGGCAAAAACAGAAATGGTTCCTGCTGAGGATGTTATCGCCAGACGCGCACGTACGCGTGGATGGCACGGATTCACCGGAATTCGACGGCTGGCAGTGGGTGAGCTACTGGTATCCGTTGGGGCAGGTGGTTTCATTCAAAAGAGAAGTATACAGACGCGCGTTGAGGGAGCTGGCTCCAAGACTGTTTCATAACATGGAACAGTGGCACAGGGCAGAGAACCCACGGCGTATGAAGGAACATCAGAAATGACGGACTGACTCCATGCTGAGCATCCTGCGAAGTCTAGTACAAGAGGTAAACAGCGCCCGCGATCTCCAGGAGGCGTTGGAAATCATTGTATCGCGGGTGCAAAAGGCCATGGGCACAGAAGTCTGCTCGGTTTATCTGCTGGATCCTGCCTCCAATCGTTACATTCTGATGGCCACCGAAGGCCTTTACAAAGACTCCGTGGGCCAGGTTAGCCTGGCCTACTCCGAGGGTCTGGTGGGGCTTGTCGGTTCCCGTGAGGAACCCATCAATCTTGAAGATGCGCCATCCCACCCGCGCTACCGTTATTTTCCGGAGACCGGTGAGGAACGCTTTCGCTCGTTTCTGGGGGTGCCGATCATTCACCATCGCCGGGTACTGGGCGTATTGGTGGTACAGCAGCGGGAAAGCTCCCGTTGTTTTGATGAAGGCGAAGAAGCCTTTCTGGTCACCGTTTCAGCCCAATTGGCAGGTGTGATTGCCCACAGCGAGGCGACAGGGGCCATCAGTGGTCTTTCGCTGACGGGTGAGGAAGCGCGGGATGTCAGTTTTAGTGGTGTTCCCGGCGCGCCGGGTGTCGCCATTGGAACGGGCGTGGTGGTTTATCCTGCCGCCGATCTGGACGTGGTTCCGGAAAAGCCGACCGAAGACATCGATCAGGAGCTGGAACTCTTTCGTTCAGCTGTTTCGGCGGTGCGGGAAGATATCGAGCGCGTTGCCAACCGCCTTGCTTCCCAGCTCCGGCCGGAAGAGCAGGCGTTGTTCGATGTTTACCTGCGGATGCTGGGAGATGAGGCGCTACCGGGTGAGGTGGCGAATCGAATCCGGGAAGGCATCTGGGCTCAGGGCGCCTTGAAACAGGTGGTTCAGCAGTATGTTCGTCATTTCGAGATGATGGACGACCTGTACCTGCAAGAACGCGCAGTCGACATCCGTGATCTGGGCCGCCGATTACTCTCACACCTGCAGGAAGGTGAGCAGAAGCATCTGGAGTATCCCGAGCGCACCGTGCTGGTGAGTGAAGAGCTGACGCCGGCCATGCTCGGTGAAGTGCCCAAAGGTCAATTGGTTGGACTGGTCTCGGTTAAGGGATCGAGCAACTCCCATGTTGCCATCCTGGCCAGGGCTATGGGTGTGCCCACGGTGATGGGGCTGGTAGACATCCCGGTTAACCAGCTCGATAGCCGGGAACTGGTGGTAGATGGTTTCGAAGGGCAGATTTTCGCGTCTCCCTCGGCGGATCTTCGGGCTTTTTTCCAGGCCATCTGCGACGAAGAGGACGAGCTGGTTCGGGGCCTTGAAGCACTGCGGGACAAGCCCTGTGAAACCACCGATGGCCATCGGGTCTCCCTGCTGGTAAACACCGGTTTGATGACCGATGTAGTGCGCTCTCTTTCCCATGGTGCCGAGGGCATTGGCCTGTACCGCACTGAAGTGCCGTTCATGATCAAGGACCGCTTCCCGTCAGAGCAGGAACAGCGGGAATACTACCGGGAACAGCTGGAGGCCTTTGCCCCCAATCCGGTGACCATGCGAACCCTCGATATTGGCGGTGACAAGGCACTGACCTATTTTCCCATACAGGAAGAAAACCCGTTCCTCGGCTGGCGCGGTATCCGGGTAACGCTGGACCATCCTGAGATCTTCCTGGTACAGGTGCGGGCCATGCTTAAGGCCAGTGAGGGTCTGAACAACCTGCAGATCATGTTGCCGATGATCAGCAATATTTCGGAGGTGGAGGAGTCCCTGCACCTGATCTATCGGGTCTATCACGAAGTTCGTGAAGAAGGGTACGACATCCATATGCCCAAGGTGGGTGTGATGGTGGAAATCCCGGCGGCGGTGTACCAGATTCGTGAGCTGGCTGAGCGGGTGGACTTCCTGTCGGTGGGCTCCAACGATCTGACGCAATACCTGTTGGCAGTAGACCGCAACAATCCGCGGGTGGCGCAGCTGTATCACTCCTATCATCCGGCGGTGCTGCAGGCGCTGGTGCGGGTGGCTCAGGATGCCCATTCGGTGGGCAAGCCAGTGGGTATCTGTGGGGAACTGGCGGGTGATCCGGGCGGCGCGCTGTTGCTGATGGCCATGGGCTATGATTCCCTGTCGATGAACGCAGCGAGTCTGCCGAAAGTGAAATCCGTGATCCGCAGCGTGGGGCGGGAATGGGCCATTCAACTGTTGGAAGATGTGCTGCTGCTGGATTCGCCCCATGTCATCAAGAGCTGTGTCGATCTGGCGTTACGCAATGCTGGTTTTGGTCGCTACTTGCGTCCAGCCCGTACCTCGTCGGCAGCACTGGCAGAACAGGCCGTTTCCTGAGCAGTGTGAGGGTTATAGTGTGCGCACTCTAAATTCCCTTGTTAGGTTGTTGGATAACTGAAATCCTGCAGCAGTATCCGATAAGGACAGTCAATGAAGACAGCGACCGAGCTCAAGCCAGCACCGAGAATTGGCCTCGCCCTTGGCGGCGGTGGGCCTCTGGGTGGTATTTACGAGATCGGTGCCCTGCGGGCTCTGGACGAAGCCCTGGATGGTCTGGATTTCAATAATATCGATGTCTATGTCGGCGTAAATGCCGGCTCTTTTGTGGCTGCCAATCTGGCAAACCAGATGACCACAGCCCAGCTTTGCCGCATCTTCGTAAGGAACGAAGCTGAGGTTCACCCGTTTCACCCTGAGGTTTTCTATCGACCGGCTTTGCGTGAGATCGGGCGCCGGCTGCTCGCCGTTCCGGGCTTGCTTTCAACGGCGGTCAGCCGGTTTGTGAACAACCCTTACGACCAGAGCCTGCTGGAAGCCATGACCATTCTGGCCCAGGCGGCACCGGCCGGACTTTTCGATAACGAGGGGTTGCACGAGTACCTGAAGCGCGCCTTCACCATGCTTGGCCGCACGAACGATTTTCGTCAGCTCAAGCGCAGTCTGTATGTGGTTGCTGCAGATGTGGAGAGCACGGAAGCGGTCTGCTTTGGTGCGCCCGGGTACGATCATGTCCCCATATCCCGGGCGGTTCAAGCCAGCACCTCTTCGCCAGGTCTGTACGTACCGGTCGAGATTGATGGTCGTTTTTACGTGGACGGTACCCTGAGAAAGGGGTTGCATGCCTCGGTCGCTTTTGAAGATGGCGCAGATCTGGTGTTGGCGGTCAATCCCCAGGTGCCCATCGATGCCAGTGCTGCGGTGCGCGCGGGGACCATGAAGCCGGGAGAGCTCACCCGTTCCGGAATGCCGAATCTGTTGTCCCAGATGTTCCGGACCATGGTTTATTCCCGTATGCAGTCGGGTATTGCTCAATACACCCGTGATTATCCGGATAAGGACATATTGCTGTTTGAACCTACCCGGGATGACGCCAAACTGTTTTTCTCAAACGTGTTCAGTTTCCAGAGTCGCCGTATGGTGTGTGAACATGCCTATCAGATGACCCGTCGCGATCTGCTCCGGCGGGCAGATGAACTGGAGCCCAAGCTGCGCAAATACGGCATCACCCTGCGCCGGGATCGCCTTGAGGATGAGCAGCGAACCATCAGTACCAGCCTGTATGGTGAAATGTTGCCCCTCTATGTGGCCAAAGGCCGCAAGAAGCAGAGCGAGAAGAACCGAATTGCGACCGGGTTGAGCACCGTCACGCACCTGTTCTCAAAGGCAGAATAAGCGCTGCCGATGTCGATACAGGCATAAAAAAGCCGGAGAGGTCAGCCCCTCCGGCTTTTTCGTTGGTACTTCGTGAGAGTGTGAGTCAGAGAATGTAGCGGCTCAGGTCTTCGTCTTCAGAGAGTTCGCCGAGTTTCTCGTCAACGTAGTCCGCTGTCACCTCAAAGGTCTCGGTGACCTGGTCGCCGGCGTCGTAGGACAGACTTTCCAGCAAGCGCTCAAGCACGGTATGCAGGCGGCGGGCGCCGATATTTTCGGTGGTTTCGTTCACCTTGTAAGCCACTTCCGCAATGCGGGCGATGGCATCGTCGGCGAAGGTCAGTTTCACACCTTCGGTGCCCATCGGCGCTTCATACTGCTGCACCAGCGAGGCATCCGGTTCGGTCAGAATGCGCTTGAAGTCGTCCGGCGTCAGCGCCTGCAGCTCCACGCGAATCGGCAGGCGGCCCTGCAGTTCCGGAATCAGATCAGAAGGCTTGGACAGGTGGAACGCGCCGGAGGCGATGAACAGAATGTGGTCAGTCCGAATGGAGCCGTATTTGGTGCTCACTGTGCTGCCTTCAATCAGAGGCAACAGGTCGCGCTGAACGCCTTCCCGGGACACATCCGAGGAGGTGTTTTCCGAGCGTTTGGCAACCTTGTCGATCTCATCGATAAAGACAATCCCGTTCTGCTCAACCGCCTGAATGGCCTTCTGCTTGATCTCTTCCTCATTCACCAGTTTGGCGGCTTCTTCGTCCTTCACCCGCTTCATGGCATCCGCCACTTTCATCTTGCGGGTCTTGCGCTTGTCCGAAGACAGGGTGGAGAACATGCTCTGCAGTTGAGAGGTCATCTCTTCCATGCCCGGAGGCGCCATGATCTCCACGCCGGCTCCGCTGCTGCGCAGATCGATCTCGATTTCCTTGTCGTCCAGTTCGCCTTCCCGCAGTTTCTTGCGGAACAGTTGTCTGGTTGAGGAGTCCGCATTGGTGCGCTGGCTGTCTTCGTTAAAATCCCTGGGGGGCGGCAGCAGGGCATCCAGAATGCGGTCTTCGGCGGCATCCAGTGCACGGTGTTCATGCCGCTTCATTTCCTGTTCCCGCAGCATTTTCACCGCCATGTCGGCCAGGTCGCGGATGATGGACTCAACATCCCGGCCTACATAGCCCACTTCGGTGAATTTGGTGGCTTCCACTTTCAGGAAGGGGGCATCCGCCAGTTTGGCCAGCCGGCGGGCGATTTCCGTTTTGCCGACGCCGGTGGGGCCGATCATCAGGATGTTTTTCGGGGTGATTTCATCCCGCAGGCTGCTGTCCAGTTGCATGCGGCGCCAGCGGTTACGCAGGGCAATGGCGACGGCGCGTTTTGCTTCTTCCTGACCCACAATGTGTTTGTTCAGTTCGTGGACAATCTCTCGGGGAGTCATTGCAGACATGGTCGCTCCGGTCGTCAGTCTTTAATGGGCAGCACTTCCAGAGTGCGGTTCTGATTGGTGTAAATGCAGATATCGCCGGCAATTTCGAGCGCCTTCTCGGCGATTTCGTGGGCGCTGAGCTCGGTATTTTCCAGTAGCGCCCGGGCGGCGGCCTGGGCAAACGGCCCGCCGGAGCCGATAGCGATCAGCCCCTGCTCCGGTTCGATTACGTCGCCGTTGCCGGTAATGATCAGGGAAGCGGTTTTGTCCGCAACGGCCAGCAGGGCTTCCAGTTTGCGCAGGGCGCGGTCTGTGCGCCAGTCTTTGGCCAGTTCTACAGCGGCACGGGTGAGGTTGCCCTGGTGCTTTTCCAGCTGGGCTTCGAATCGCTCGAACAAGGTGAAGGCATCGGCGGTGCCACCGGCAAAACCAGCGATTACCTGGCCGTTGTACAGGCGGCGTACCTTTCGGGCATTGCCTTTCATAACGGTGTTGCCAAGGGATACCTGGCCATCACCGCCCATGGCGACTTCATTCTCCCGGCGTACGGAAACTATCGTGGTCATTGGCGCTCCAGTTGCCTGTTTGAATTTGTATTTTGGCTTTATGGAGGCGCTGGGCGGGATTTCAAGAGCAGGGGAGGTGGCTGAACAAAGTTCAGCCTTCTTTCGGGATCTTCCGCACCAGAGGCTGGATATTGATCGTAACCAGTTTGTCGACCGCCGAGTTCATCTGGCTGCGTGAGTTGAATGGTCCCACATTTACGCGGTACCAGACACTTCCGTTGTCGAGATCAATACGCTGTACATGAGCCCTGAGTCCCTGGAAGGCGATCTGCGCGCGCTGTCGCTCGGCGTCTTCCTTACTCCTGAACGAGCCAGACTGTACGACATAATCGAACTCCTGCATGGCCGGGCCCGGGGTATATTCTTCCACTTTGGGCGGAACGACCTCGGATTCCGGCAGCATTTCATAGAACCGGAAGTTCTGCTCTTTCGGCCGGGTATCCTGTTTAGCCGTGGTGTTGGCGGGTTGCTTGGGCGCTACCGGGGTTTGCTCCTGAATCGGGGTTTGCCTGGCAGTTTCCGGCCCGCCGGGCAAGGTGTTCAGGTAGACGATAAAGCCGATGAAGCCACCCACGGCGGCCAGAGACAGGATGGTTTTCATAGACAACGCGCCATGCTGTGAGTGTGATGGTGCACTCTTTTGGGGTTTGGACGGCTTGCGGGGCCTGGCCGCAGGCTTGCTGGCGGCGGCCCCTTTGCCCGCAGGGCGATCTTTCCTGGCGTAATCTCTGGCCATGGCCTGATTACATCTCCTCTGGTGCGCTTACGCCGAGCAGGTCCAGGCCGTTGGCAATCACCTGGCGCACGGCCAGATACAGGCTGACTCTGGCGTCCCGCAGGCCGGTATCTTCAATCAGCACCTTGTGGGCGTTGTAGTAAGTGTGGAACTGGCCCGCCAGCTCACGCAGGTAATGGGTGAGGTGGTGCGGCTCGCGCTGGGCAGCGGAGTTGGCAATCAGTTCCGGATACTTCGCCAACTGGTTGGCCAGCTCTTTCTCTTCATCCAGGGTCAGCAGGCTCAGGTCGCCGACACATTCGTTCATGCCACGCTGCACGCCCTCGGCGGCCAGCTTGCGCAGCACGCTGCAAATCCGGGCATGGGCATACTGGATGTAATACACCGGGTTTTCATTGGTCTGGGAGCGCGCCAGGTCGATATCGAAAGTCAACTGGGAGTCCACGCGACGTGCCGCCAGGAAGAAGCGGGTGGCATCCCGGCCCACTTCGTCGATCAGATCCCGCACGGTAACGTAGCTACCGGCGCGTTTGGAGATTTTTACTTCCTGACCGGAACGGGTCACCATCACCATCTGGTGCAGAACGTAATCCGGCCATCCCTTGGGGATATCTGCCTTCAGGGCCTGCAGTCCCGCGCGAACGCGGGTTACGGTGGAGTGGTGGTCGGCACCCTGCTCGTTAATCACGGTGGTAAAACCGCGCTGCCACTTGTCCAGGTGGTAAGCGACATCTGGCAGGAAGTAGGTGTAGCCGCCGTCTTTCTTGCGCATCACCCGGTCTTTGTCGTCGCCGAACTCAGTGGTTTTCAGCCACATGGCGCCGTCCTGCTCATAGGTGAAGCCGTTTGCCTTCAGGCGTTCAACGGTGGCTTCCACCTTGCCATCTTCGTACAGAGAGGATTCCAGGAAATACACATCGAACTGAACCCCAAAGGCTTTCAGGTCCAGATCCTGCTCACGGCGCAGGTAGGCGACGGCGAATTCCCGGATGGCATCCCGGTCTTCCGGATCTGCTTTTGCGGTTACCTTGCGGTCGTCGGCCACCACGGTTTCGCCAGCGAGGTAGGCGTTCGCCACATCGATGATGTAATCGCCCCGGTAGCCATCTTCCGGCCAGCTTTCATCTTCCGGCGTCAGGCCCTTAACGCGGGACTGCACCGAAAGGGCCAGGTTGTTGATCTGGGCACCGGCGTCGTTGTAGTAAAACTCCCGGGTAACGTCGTAACCGTTGGCTTCCAGCAAGCGGCACAGGCAATCGCCAATGGCGGCGCCCCGTCCGTGACCCACGTGCAGAGGGCCGGTGGGGTTGGCAGACACAAACTCTACCTGAACCTTCTCGCCTTTACCGGAGTTGTTGCGGCCGAACTGCTGCGCTTCGTCCAGGATAGTGTTCACAATGCCGAAGGCGCTGGCAGTGCTCATGAAAAAATTGATAAACCCCGGCCCGGCAATCTCCACTTTCTCCACGGCAGAACTCTCTGGCAATGCTGCCACCAGGGCTTCGGCCAGCTTGCGCGGGGGGCAGCCGGCGGCTTTAGAGGCCACCAGGGCAATGTTACAGGCGTAGTCACCATGGGACTTGTCTTTGGTGTTGCCCACCTGAGGAGTAAAGCTCTGGTCTGCCGGCAGTGTGCCGTCGGACTGCAGGGTAGCCAGTGCAGACTGGAGAAGCTCGGATACGGTCTCTTTCATGCTGTCGAATGACTCGGTTTGCAGAAGAATGGGTGTCAGGGCAGGGCGCCCGTTAAAAATAGAAGGGGCGTATTATCGCGGAAAGTTGGTGTGTAAGCAAAAAGCCGGAGGCGCTCTGCTTCCCGCGACATCAACCTGTCTCCTGAGGGTCAACATCAACAATCCATTTGGTGCTCGCTGGCAGCTTGCATTGGTCCAGGTACTGGCAAATGTGAGTAAGCAGATGGTTGAGTTGGCGCCGGTGGTTACTGCACAGGATCAGCTGCGCCCGGTGTCGGTCGGCTTTGCGTGCAATTACCGCCGGTAGCGGCCCCCAGGTTTCTATGCCGTTCGCGGCTGTCATTGGTTTAATGCTGTCTAACAGTTGCAGGCTTGCCTGCATGGTGTCGGCTTCCGCGCGGAGTATGGCCATGGCGCGGAATGGTGGTAGGGCGCCGGTTTGGCGCTCAGTCAGAAGTTGGTCTGCCAGAGCGGCATAATTACCCTGGCAGAGCGATTTCAATAACGGGTGGTCGCTGTGGCAGGTCTGGATCATCACTTTGCCGGGTTTTTCGCCCCGGCCAGCGCGGCCGCTGACTTGCAAAAGCGTCTGCACCATCTGTTCCGGCGCCCGAAAATCGACACTGAACAGGCCGCCATCGGCATTGACGACGGCAACCAGCGTCACGTTCGGAAAGTCGTGGCCTTTGGCCAGCATCTGGGTGCCCACCAGAATGCAGGGTTCACCGCTGTTCACCTTTGCCAGTATGCCCTGGATGCTCCCTTTGCGCTGGGTGCTGTCCCTGTCTACCCGCACAATGGGGGTATCCGGAAACTGTTCGGCCAGGGTTTCTTCGGTGCGCTCAGTGCCCTGGCCTACGGGTTTGAAATTTTCACTCCGGCATTTAGGGCAGCTGTGGCTTGCGGCCATCTGGAAGTCGCAGTGATGGCAACGCATGGCTCTGTCCCGGCGATGGTATGTCAGTCGGGTATCGCAGCGCGGGCATTCCTCCATGTGGCCACAATCGAAGCACATCATGATGGGGGCGAATCCACGCCGGTTCACAAATACCAGTGCCTGCTCACCTCGTGCCAGTGTTTCCTTTATGGCGTTCAGGGTGGGGCGCGAAAGGCCGGCCTCCAGAGGGCGGCTGCGTATGTCGAGCAAGGCCACTTCCGGTGGCAAGGCGTTACCAGCCCTTTGCTCCAGCCGGATAAGGTGGTATTTGCCTTGCCTGGCATTGTGCCAGGATTCCAGTGATGGCGTGGCCGAACCCAGGATGACGGGGCACTTATTGAGGTGTGCACGGTATACCGCGACGTCTCGCCCCGAGTAGCGAAATCCCTCCCCCTGCTTGTAGGAGTTGTCGTGCTCTTCATCCACAATAATGGCGCGCAGGTTGGTAAAGGGCAGCAAGACAGCAGAGCGGGTGCCGATCAGTATAACGGGTTCCCCGTTGCGGATTCTTAGCCAGGTATCCAGGCGTTCGCTATCGCTCAGCGCCGAGTGCCAGGCCGCAATCCGGGTGCCGAAATAGCGCCTGAAACGGGCGAGGGTTTGGGGGGTGAGGTTGATTTCCGGAACCAGAACCAGTGCCTGTTGGTCGGCCTGCAGCTGTTGTTTCAAGTAATGAAGATACAGCTCGGTCTTGCCGCTACCGGTGATGCCATAGAGAAGCGTGGCACTGAAACGATCCGTGGCCTGCGGTAACGCTTTTGCAGCTGCCAGTTGGGCAGGTGAGAGCTTTGGTCCTTCTGGGGTGTCGGAGGTTTCCCTGCAGGTCGGACGTTGTGGCTCGGTCAGCTCGATGAAGCCTTTATCGTGAAGGCTTTTGATCTGAGTGCGGTTGAAGCCGGCTTTAACCAGTTCGCCGGCCGATATGCCGGGGGCGCTCTGGATGGCTCCCAGTAAGGCCTTCTGGCGATGAGCATTGGCCGGCAGTTCGGCGTTGTATTGGGTGGCTTGCCAGTGTTCATCCTGTTTTTGGTGTGACGGTCGCCCTCTGCGCAAGGCGGGGGGCAGGGCAGTGAACAGGCACTCGCCCAAGGGGTGTTGATAGTAGTCACTGGCCCAGCTCAGGAGCCGGAAGGTGGCTTGGGGTAAGGCGGGCCAGGGCTCATGCACGTCCAGAATTTGTTTCAGGGTAATGCCGTCTGGTGGTGTGACGCCGGTTTCCACGACAAGGCCGGTCAGGGTTTGCCTGCCAAAGGGTACTTTTACGCGTTGCCCGGGTGAGACCGTGATGGTCTCCGGGATTCGGTAATCAAAGAGTCGCCGGAGCGGGCGATTCAGGGCGATGCGGGCGATTGAGGGCCGTGTCACGGTAACTGCGTATCCTGAAAGCGGGCAAAAGTAGGCTGGTTGCATGGTATCCGGACGGTTCCGGAGGGCCAAGATACTTGCCTGTGGTCGGGTTTGTCAGTAAGATTCGCGGTCTGTTTCTGGCCGGGCTTGATTGTGCACGGTCTTTTCAATTGATTCAAACATGCGGTGCCTGGCACCTGGGCAGCTAAGATGCCCCGTGATCAGGTAGCGGCATGACCTAACGAGGTTCGCCATGAAAGAAGGTATTCACCCGAAGTACGAAGACATCACCGCTACCTGTTCCTGCGGTAATGTGATCAAGACCCGTTCTACCATCGGTCACGATCTGCAGCTGGACGTATGCTCCCAGTGCCACCCGTTCTACACTGGCAAGCAGAAGGTTATGGACACCGGTGGTCGTATCGATCGCTTCCAGAAGCGTTTCGGCAGCCGTATCGGTGGCAAGAAAGACTGATCCGCGTCGGGATGTTGAAAAAGCGCCTTTTGGCGCTTTTTTTGTGCGCCATTGAAAAATAAAGTTTGCTATATATACGCAAAATGCACTATTGACTGTTCACAAAATATTCGATTTCGGCTTGTCGTTTTGGGTCGGGCGCGCCATAATGGCGCGCTCCGTTGGGCGAGCTCCAGCGGGATTTACCTTTAAACGTGACAAACGGAACAGTGGCAATGTCTCAAGATCTGAAAGAAGCAGCCCTTGAATATCACGCCAAACCGCGGCCGGGTAAGCTGAGTGTTGAAATCACGAAGCCGACCCAGACTTCCCGCGACCTCTCCCTGGCGTACAGCCCCGGGGTTGCCGAACCGGTCCGCGAGATCGCGAAGGACCCCGAGAACGCTTACAAATACACAGCCAAGGGTAACCTGGTTGCCGTGATTTCTGACGGTACCGCTATCCTGGGTCTGGGTAATCTCGGCCCTCTGGCGAGCAAGCCGGTTATGGAAGGCAAGGGCGTACTGTTCAAGCGCTTTGCCGGAATTGACGTCTTCGACATCGAGGTTAATTCCGAAAGCCCGCAAGCGTTTATTGAAACTGTTGAGCGCATCGCCGATACCTTCGGTGGTATCAACCTCGAGGACATCAAAGCACCGGAGTGCTTCGAGATTGAGCGTGCGCTGATTGAAAAGTGTAACGTGCCCATCTTCCACGATGACCAGCACGGTACCGCTATCGTAACTGCGGCCGGCATGATCAATGCTCTTGAGCTGCAGGGCAAGAAAATTGAAGAGGCAAAGGTGGTATGTCTGGGCGCCGGTGCGGCCGCCATTGCCTGCATGAAGTTGCTGATCAGCTGCGGTATGCGCTCTGAGAACATCTTCATGCTCGACCGTAAGGGTGTGATCCACTCTGGTCGTGATGATCTGAACCAGTACAAGGCGATGTTCGCCAACGATACCGACAGGCGCACTCTGGACGATGCCATCGACGGCGCGGACGTGTTCCTGGGTCTGTCCGGCCCGGATCTTCTGTCTGCCGAGCAGCTGGCTAAAATGGCTCCGAACCCGGTGGTGTTTGCCTGTTCCAACCCGGATCCGGAAATCAGCCCGGAAGTGGCCCTGGCTACCCGTGATGATCTGATCATGGCGACCGGTCGCTCTGACTACCCGAACCAGGTGAACAACGTGCTTGGCTTCCCGTTCATTTTCCGTGGTGCGCTGGATGTACGTGCAACCGCTATCAACGAGGAAATGAAGGTTGCCGCGGTGAACGCGATCCGTGAACTGGCCAAAGAGCCGGTGCCGCAGGAAATCTGTGAAGCCTACGGTGTTGCTGCGTTTGAATTCGGTAAGGAATACATCATTCCGAAGCCGATGGACGTTCGTCTGCTGGAAGTAGTGCCGGCCGCCGTGGCTCGCGCTGCTGTGGATTCCGGTGTTGCGCGCAATCCGTACCCTGCGCATTACCCGCTGAAGTCTATGGACGACATCATCTGATCGGGATGTAGTCTGGCTTCAAAAAAAACCGGCGGAGATCCCGCCGGTTTTTTTGTGCGTCCTGCTTGGGGTGGTGCTGCGACAGATCAGAAGATCTGCCGTGACAGGTCGCCTCCGTTACCGTTGTCGCCGTTCCCTCCGATACTCTCGGCTGGCAGAGGCGAGGGTGCGTATTCTTCCTTGAATATTTCGAACACGGCTTCTTCGCCGGGTCGGGCTCTTTCTCCGGTTTCCGGATTGATGCGGATATTCACGATGCCGTTGGGCCTGGGCATGGTGGCTGCTGGCTGGTCTGCCAGTGCTACTTTCATATAGTCGACCCATATCGGCAGTGCGGTACTGGCGCCATACTCGCCGCGACCCAGGGGGGAGGGTTGGTCAAATCCGACCCAGACGGTAGTTGCGATCTCGTGGTTGAAGCCTGCGAACCAGGTGTCTTTCTGCTCATTGGTGGTGCCCGTCTTGCCAGCAATGTCGCTGCGATTCAGTGCCAGAGCGCGACGCCCCGTTCCCCGGCGAACCACGTCCTGCATCATGGAGTGCATGGTGTAGATTGATCGTTCGTCGGCCAGGCGTTGCATAATCCGTGGTTCGGTTGTGTTCTCATCGGCAGCGGAGGCTGGCAGTGTCATGCCTTCAATTTCGGGCGGTTGCTCCGAAGTGCTCTGTTCGGCATCGGCGGCCTGCGTAGAGGCTGCGTCGCAGTTCTCGTCGCACAATATGGTCTTCGGGGCTTCATAGACTACGTTGCCGTCCCATTCCTCGATTCGTTCAATCAGGTAGGGCTGTACGTCGTAACCGCCATTGGCTATCACCGCAAAGCCTCTTGCCAGCTCCATGGGGGTCAGCAGGCCGCTGCCCAGAGAGAGTGAGAGGTTGGACGGCATGTTTTCGGTCGGGAGCTTGAGTTGCTCAAGATAGTTGAGGGTGGTGTTGATGCCAAGGTCTCTCAGCAGGCGAATGGAAACCAGATTGCGAGAACGGTAAAGGCCTTCGCGCAAGGTGGTTGGTCCGTAGAACTGACCTGATGAGTTCTGTGGCCGCCATGCGGTCTCAAGTTCGGAATCTTCGAACACAATCGGGGCATCGTTGTAGATGGTGGCGGGTGTTCTTCCGTTCTCCAGCGCGGAAAGGTACAGGAACGGCTTGAACGTAGAGCCTGGTTGACGGTTGGCCTGGGTGGCTCGATTGTATTTGCTCTGGTTGAAGCTGTAGCCGCCCGCCAAGGCTTCAATGGCGCCAGTTTTGGCCTCGAGGGAGATGAGCGCGCCCTCGATTCTGGGTGCCTGCGCCAGGGAAACCCGCAGTTCGGTGACTGTCTGAGTCGATACGCTCTCGCTCTCAGGGTCTGCTTCAGAGTCTGCAATCTGTGGCAGTTGGTCAACTTTGACATAGATAACATCCCCGGGACTGACTACATCCGAAGGGCTTTCTGGCTCGGGACCGGTGATGCTCTCGGTGCGGAATCGGCGTGCCCAGGTCATGGTGTCAAAGGGCATAACGCCCGGCCCCAGGCGCCGGGTGTGCACTCTCACTTCATCCTTTTCGTCATCTATGGATGTCACAACGGCTGGTACCAGTGCTTCAACCCGCGGGTAGTTCTGCATCTTGTCCGTCAGTTCGGCCGGGGTAAGGCCTTCAATGTCGAACTGTCCGATGGGGCCCCGGAAACCGTGTCGGCGGTCATAGGCTTCGAGGCCTGCCCTCAGGGCTTCGGTAGCGGTTTGTTGTTTGTCGCTTTCGACGGTCAGGGTCACGCTGTAGCCATCGGTGTAAGCATTCTCTCCGTAGCGGCGAACCATTTCAGCCCGGGCCATCTCGGCCACATAGTCGGCATCCACTTCGGCGTCGCGAGTGTTATAACTGGCGGTCAGCGGTGCTTTGCTGGCCAGAGACCAGGCGTCTTCGGTGATGTAGCCCAGGTCTTTCATCCTGCCGAGAATCCAGTTACGGCGAATCAGGGCTCGCTCCGGATTTGCCAGGGGGTTGTAGGCAGAGGGGGCTTTTGGGAGGCCGGCCAGCATTGCCATCTGAGCCAGCGACAGTTCTGTCACCGGTTTGTCGTAGTAGACCTGGGCTGCGGCGGCGATTCCATAGGCCCGGTTGCCGAGGTAGATCTTGTTCAGGTAGAGCTCAAGAATCCGGTTTTTATCCAGTTCACGTTCAATCTGAAGAGCCAGCAGTATCTCGTTGAACTTTCGGATGAAGGTCCGGTCGCGTGACAAAAAGTAATTTTTTGCAACCTGCATGGTGATGGTGCTGCCGCCAGACTGGATTTCTCCGGTGGTGATCAGTTCCACTGCAGCCCGCGTCAGGCCTTTAATGTCGACTCCGAAGTGCTCGTGAAAACGCGCGTCTTCCGCCGCCAGGAAGGCTTGTAACTGAATTGTAGGGATCTGTTCTATTGTGATCGGTGCCCTTCTCTTTTCACCGAATTCTGCTATTAATCTGTTGTCTTTGCTATACACCCGTAAAGGCGTCTGCAGCCGGACATCCAGCAATTGCTCGACCGGTGGCAGATTGGGCCGAAGATAAAGATACAGGCTTGAGGAAATAATAATGGCGACACTCAGGCCGGTAAGAAAGAACCAGGCAAAAACGCGAGATGTACGCAACAAATGAGACATTTTTTTCTGACAACTGTTGGATATAGGTCTATTATTTGAGAAATTGCTTTAGGAAGGTTCGGTCGCCTCGCCGTCTGCAATGTCTCCCGAAATTCGAGAGCTTGCATTGTAGACGGAATAAATAAGAAATTCTCTTACATAAAAAACACATAGAACGCCTCTGAAATGATCGCCTTTACAGGGAGTGGTTCAGGGGTTCCAACGCCGGGTGCATTTAACCAGGTATAGGGTGAGCGCGTGTTCGGATTACCAGGAAAAAAATCCAGTGCCGTTCTTGGAGTGGATGTAAGCTCCAGTTCGGTCAAGCTGCTAGAGCTGTCAAAACATGGCGATCGATATAAGGTCGAGAGCTATGCGGTGGAGCCGTTGCCGGCCAATGCAGTTGTTGAAAAAAACATCACAGACGTTGAAGCGGTTGGGGAAGTGCTCAAACGTGTCGCGTCCAAATCACGTACCAGTGTGAAACAGGTAGCCGTTGCTGTTTCCGGCTCGGCGGTGATCACCAAGGTTATCCAGATGGACGGTGGTCTCAACGAGTTTGAAATGGAAGACCAGATCGCACTGGAAGCGGATCAGTACATTCCTTACCCCCTCGATGAAGTGGCGATCGATTTTGAAGTCCAGGGCCCGTCCGAATCCAACCCGGATCAGGTGGATGTGCTGCTGGCAGCCTGCCGTAAGGAAAACGTCGATATCCGAGAAGATGCCCTGGAAATTGCAGGGCTGACAACCAGGATTGTCGATGTGGAAGCCTACGCTCTGGAGCGCGCTTACAGTCTGATTGAGCCCCAGCTTGATTCTCAGGGCGAAGAGTTGGTGGTTGCCATCGTCGATATCGGTGCAACCATGACAACCCTGAGTGTGCTGGCAGAGGGCAAAACGGTCTATACCCGCGAGCAGATCTTTGGCGGAAAACAGCTGACGGAAGAGATTCAACGTCGCTACGGCCTGTCGCTCGAAGAGGCGGGGCTGGCCAAGAAGCAGGGCGGTTTGCCGGACGACTATAACGAGGAAGTTCTGACCCCGTTCCGGGAAGCGGTGGTTCAGCAAGTGGCGCGAGCCCTGCAGTTTTTCTTCGGCGCCAGTCAGTACAATGCGGTGGATTATGTGGTGCTCGCCGGTGGAACAGCGTCGATTCAGGGGCTCACGGAAATGGTGGAAGAGAAAACCGGAACGCCAACCCTGGTGGCCAATCCGTTTGCCAACATGGCGGTGGGTTCCCGGGTCAACGCCTCTGCGCTAAGCAATGATGCCCCCTCGTTGATGATTGCCTGCGGTCTGGCAATGAGGAGTTTCGACTGATGGCAAAGATTAACCTCAGACCCTGGCGGGAAGAGCTTCGCGCCGAAAAGCAGAAACAGTTTGTCGTGATGATGCTGGGCGCCGTGATTATCGCGGGTGGCCTGGTTTTCCTCTGGAAGTCGGATATGGACAGCCGGATTGCCTATCAGCAATCCCGTAATGCCTATATTGAGACGGCAACCAAAGAGCTGGACAAGCAGATCAAGGAGATTGAAAACCTCAAGCGTCAGCGCGATGAATTGCTGGCACGCATGCAGGTGATTCAGGATCTTCAGGGTAAGCGACCGGTGATTGTGCGGGTGTTCGATGAATTGGTGAGGACTCTCCCGGACGGACTTTACTACACCGATCTCAAGAAAACCGGTGAGCGACTCGATATCGTGGGTATGGCCGAGTCCAACAGCCGAATTTCGAACCTGATGCGTCAATTCGAAGATTCCGAATGGTTTGCCAATCCCAATCTGACCAATGTGGCCGCAGCAGACAGCCGTCGTGCCGGCTACAGTCAGTTCAATCTCTCTGTCCAGCAACGGACACCAGAGCCCGAAGGGGAGGATAACTGATGAGCCTCGCGGACTCTCTGAAAAGTCTTAACGAATTCGATATCAATGATCTTGATATCAATAATGCCGGCATCTGGCCGGCTCCGGTCAAGGCCATTGTGGTGCTAATTGTCTTCGGTCTGATACTGGGTGGTGGATACTGGTTCTTCATCAAGGAGCAGTATGCTCAGCTAGATCGGGTGGAACGGCAAGAGCAGGAACTCAAGCAGCGCTACGAGCAGAAGGCCTATCAGGTGGCAAACCTGGATGTATTCAAGGCGCAGATGGAAGAAATGGAAGAGACCTTTGGAGCGCTGGTGCGTCAGTTGCCCAGTGAAACCGAGGTGCCTGGCCTGTTGGAAGATATTACCAATACGGCGTTGGGGAGCGGTTTGGCGTTGCAGGAAGTCAAGCTTCAGCCAGAGCAGCAGCGTGACTTCTATTCGGAGCTACCCATCAATATCCGGGTGTCAGGTTCTTATCATGAGCTGGCTTCCTTCGTGAGCAGCGTGGCGAGCCTGCCGCGTATCGTGACGCTGCACGATTTAACCATCAAACCAATTGGCGGAGACGGAGACCAGCTTGATATGCAGGTGGTTGCACGTACTTACCGCTACCGGGCTGGAGAATGAGCATGACAGGAAAGCATGCGGGAAAAGCCTGGCTGGGTGTGTGTCTGGCGTCTTTGCTGACGGCTTGTTCCCAGGGAAATGGTTTCTCGGATCTCGACAAGTTTATGGCAGATACCCGGGCCAAGCCTCGGGGGCACGTGGAACCCTTGCCAGAATTCAAGGCCTACGAGGCCTTCAGTTATTCGGCAGCAGACCGGCGCGCACCTTTTGAGCCGCCGGTCGATGTCCAGTTGACCATGGTCGATGAGGAGCCGATTAGTGACGTCGAGCCAGATCTGGACCGGCCCCGGGAAGTACTAGAAAACTTTGACCTTAAGTCTCTGGCCATGGTGGGCACGCTTCAAGGGGTTGAGGGCAATCTGTTTGCCCTGATAAGAGACAGTTCGGGTGGTATTCACCGAGTACGCACCGGCAATTATATGGGCCAGAACTATGGCCGTATTGTGGGTGTCAGTGAAACCCGCATTGAGCTAATTGAAATCGTTCCGAATGGCCGGGGTGGATGGGTGGAACGCCCGCGCTCCCTGTCTTTGGATGAAGGCTGAGGAGCGGTAACGGTATGAATTCAAGAAACATGCACGAACAAACAGGTTTAGGGTCGAGGCTAGCGATGTTCAAAAAACTCAATGTCTGCGTAGGCGTGATTGCCATCGGGTTATGGAGCGGTCTGGCCAGCGCGGTCACGCTGCAGGACTTGTCGTTTTCTTCGCTGCCAGGGGAGCGGCTGGAAGTCACCATGCAGTTCGATGGTACGCCGCCGGAACCGTCGGGCTATACCATAGAGCGGCCGGCCCGGATAGCGGTAGATCTGAAGGACACCACCAGTGCCCTGAATCAGCGCAGCATTCCGCTGGGTACAGGTAATGCCCAGAGCGTCACCGTGGTGGAAACCAAAGATCGCACCCGCTTGATCTTTAATCTGGTCGAGTTGGTGCCGCACGATACCGTGCGCACCAATAACTCACTGGTAATGACGATTGGTGGTGAGTCTGATGCCGTTGCAGCCACGTCGGAACCGGCCCAGCGAACGGCAACGACCTCCTCAGCGTCGTCGAATTCGTTGGCCGGTGTCGATTTCCGTCGTGGTAAAGAGGGTGAAGGTCGGGTGATCGTTGACCTCGGAAGTAGCACGGCGGCCGTTAATCTGAATGAGTTGGGCGGCCGGATCCGGTTGACTATGCCCGATCTTCAGGTTCCTGCTGATCTGAGACGTCGGCTGGATGTGACCGATTTTGCCACACCGGTTACTCGCATCGATACCTTTGTGGAAGATGGAAGTGCAGTAGTTGAGATTCGACCACAGGGCGATTATGACTATATCGCCTACCAGTCTGGTCGTGAGTTTACCGTGAGTGTTGAAGCGCTGACTCAGGAGGAAGCCGAAGCTCGCCGAGAGGAGAAGTTCCCGTACACCGGTGAGAAGCTCTCCCTGAACTTCCAGGATATTGAAGTTCGTTCTGTACTTCAGCTAATTGCTGATTTCACCGGCCTGAACCTGGTTGCCAGTGACACAGTGGGCGGCAGCATCACTCTGCGCCTGCAGAATGTGCCCTGGGACCAGGCGCTGGATCTGATCCTCAAGACCAAAGGTTTGGACAAACGCCAGATTGGCAACGTCCTGCTGGTTGCGCCTGCTGAAGAAATTGCGGCTCGTGAGAAGCGGGAGCTCGAGACAAATAAGCAGATCGCTGAGCTGGCGCCGGTGCGGCTGGATATTATTCAGGTGAACTATGCCAAGGCCGCAGATGTAGTGTCGCTGATCCAGGCGGATGAAGAACTGATCTCTTCCCGCGGCTTTGTGTCTTCTGATGCAAGAACCAATACCATCAGTGTTCGCGAGACCGCCGAGAAACTCGAGGAAATTCGTCGCCTGGTATCTACTTGGGACGTGCCAGTCCGTCAGGTTTCTATTGAAGCCCGCATTGTGCGAGCTCAAACCAACGTTGCTGAGGATCTGGGCGTCCGCTGGGGCGGCGGCGGATTTGACATCCGTGGGGACAATATCGTCAAGGTGGGTGGCTCCCTGGATACTCTGAGTGAGGCTACTGACATTGCAAATGGCGACGGAGACAGCTTCTCATTCCCCGGGGGACTGGTTGCAGATCTCGGGGTTACCGGTGAAGGTGCTTCATCCATTGCGATCGGCTGGGGTAGTGATGACTTTCTTGTAGATTTGGAGTTGTCGGCGCTCGAGAGCGACGGCCGGGCAGAGGTAGTATCTCAACCTCGGGTTGTGACGGCTGATCGCCAGACCGCGTCTATCAAATCGGGTGAGGAAATTCCTTATCAAGAAGCATCATCCAGTGGTGCCACGTCGGTATCGTTCAAAGAAGCCGTGCTGTCATTGGAAGTTACTCCTCAGATCACTCCGGACGACAACATTATTATGGACCTCGTTGTGAATCAGGATTCCCGCGGTGAAGTAACTGCTGGTATTCCCTCCATCAATACCAACGAAGTCACGACTCAGGTCCTGGTGGCCAATGGAGAGACAGTTGTGTTGGGCGGTATCTTTCAGTCAGAAGTTGCTACTCAGACAACCAAAACGCCTTTCCTTGGTGACATTCCATACCTTGGTCGCTTGTTCAAGCGTACGGAGCATATTGATGAGCGCAGTGAGTTGTTGATCTTTATTACACCGAAGATCATCAAGAACGATCTGATTCAGTAACCGTTCGCCAATCGTTCAAAACCGCCGGTAACCCCGGCGGTTTTTTCGTTCAGGGCTGGTTCACCGGTTCCAAGCCGCTTATGGATTGCCGGTCCTTATGCTATTCTCACCCGCCTGAAACCTGTTGAGCGGAAATTATGTCTTTGCCCAAACGTGTTGTTCTGGTTGGGCCCATGGGGGCTGGAAAAAGCACCATTGGCCGGTTGCTGGCCAGGGAGCTCGGTTATCGATTCCTGGACTCGGACCGGATTATCGAAGAGCGATGTGGTGCTAATATTCCCTGGATCTTCGATGTTGAAGGTGAGGACGGTTTTCGTCAGCGTGAAACCGCAATGCTTGATGAGCTGTCCGGCGAGACGGGCACGGTACTGGCAACCGGGGGCGGTGCCGTCATGCGTGCTGAAAACCACGGATTGCTGAAAAAGAACGCTGTGGTGGTTTACCTTAAAACGTCCATAGACCAACAGGTTGAGCGCACACGCAAGGACAGGAACCGACCGTTGTTGCAGAACGACGATCCGGAAGGCGTGTTGCGCAGGCTGTTTGCGATTCGGGACCCGCTCTATACCGAGTTGGCGGATATCGTTATGTTTACCGATCGTAAAAGCCCCCGTCTTGTGGTTCGGCAACTGGTGAACCGAATCAATCCTAAAACGCCCCGCCACAGAAGACAGCGGCGGAAAGAGGGCAGGCATAATGCACAAGGTACTTCGAGAGCTGAAGGTTGAGCTTGGGGAGCGCAGCTATCCGATCATTATCGGGCAGGGGTTGCTGGGTTCGTTTGACCTGACACCCTGGGTAGCAGGCCAGCAGGTTATGATCGTAACTAACGATACCGTTGGCCCCCTGTATCTTGAGAAGGTGAAAGGCTGTTTTCCCGGCAAGGCCATTGACGTAGTGGCCTTGCCCGATGGCGAACAGTTCAAGGATTGGCAGACGCTCAACCTCATTTTCGACGCGCTTCTGGAAAACCGACATACCCGCAAAACCACACTCGTTGCCCTGGGCGGCGGCGTTGTGGGGGATATGGCGGGTTTCGCGGCGGCCTGTTACCAGCGTGGTGTTCCCTTCATTCAGGTTCCGACCACTCTGCTTTCCCAGGTGGACTCTTCTGTAGGTGGCAAGACCGGGATAAATCACCCGCTTGGCAAGAACATGATCGGTGCTTTCCATCAGCCGCAGGCGGTGCTGATCGATACCAACAGCTTGCAAACACTGCCGGAGAGGGAGGTGTCTGCCGGACTCGCTGAGGTGATCAAGTATGGCCTGATTCGGGACGAGTCTTTCCTGGCCTGGCTTGAGGATTCGATGGAGAGCCTGCTACGACTTGATGCTGAGGCATTAGGTGAGGCGATCTATCGATCCTGTGTCTGTAAGGCGGAAGTTGTTGCGCTTGACGAACGAGAGGGTGGGTTGCGTGCAATCCTCAATCTTGGTCATACCTTTGGTCATGCCATGGAAACCTTTGCAGGCTACGGCAACTGGTTGCACGGTGAAGCGGTGGGTACGGGTATGATGATGGCAGCCGATCTCTCGGTGAGAGAGGGGCTGATCTCGGCGGATGACCGGGCTCGGGCGGTTGCTCTGATTCGGCGCGCTCGTTTGCCGGAGTGGGCACCGAGCGGCATGACATCAGAGGACTTCATGAATCTGATGTCCGTGGACAAGAAGAATGTTGATGGTCGGCTACGGTTGGTTCTCCTGAAAGCAATAGGTGATGCCTTTATCACCGAGAATGCCTCCGCTGACAACATCCGTGATACCTTGAGGGCATTCCTGCCGCAGGCAGGCTGATGGGCTCTGAGTTTCAGAAACAGGGACGACGTGTGGCTCAAGAATCCTTGAACAGTACCGATGGCGGGGGACTTTTCCCCCGGCTACAGCAACGATACAGCCTGCGCGACAATCCGCTTGAGATGGAAACGCCATTATTTCCGGATGCCATGCGTCAGCACGCTCTGGAAACGTTGCGCCATCTTTGTGGGTTCGGGGATATGGTGCTGGTTCTGACCGGTGCGCCGGGGTCCGGTAAGACCCGGGTATTGGCAGAGTTGGTTCGCAGCGAGTCCTCAAGGCTTGATTTTCATCGAATTCCCGCATCGGCGCTTACCAGCCGCCAGGCCCTCGCGCGTTACCTGAAACAGCTGGCGAAATCCGGGATACCGGCAGACTCTGAGCCCAGAGAGGCGGTTTATCGTTATTTTCGCTGGTCTGAATCCGGCATCCGCCGAGGTCATCGGCAAGTACTGCTGATCGACGATGCAGACCGGGTTGAGTCGGACGTTCTGAATCTTCTGGTAGCAGGCTTTGTGGCCTCGGAACGGTCTGTTTCTGCCGTTCCGATTATGGCCGGCACCGAGCAGGTCTGGAGCCAGTTGGAAGATCGTCCGGATTCCGCCTATGCGCATCACCTGAACCTGCCTCCGTTAAGCCGCGACGACATCAAGGCTTATCTCGAACCCAGGGTTCACAGAGCGGGCGGCTCTCAGTCTGAGCTGCTGTCGGCCTCTCGGCTGAAAAAGCTTGAGGTGTTGAGTCAGGGTAGCTTTGGTCGGCTAAAGCGTGTTGCGCCGGGTGTTTGGCTGGACATGGTGCCGTCTTCGGCAACGTCCTCCTCAAAAGCTGGCTTTACGGTTGCGCATTTGCGGTGGCCTGCGCTGGGGCTGGTGTTGCTGGCGGCATCCTGGTGGTTTGTTTCCCAGCAATACGAGAGCACGGTTCAGCGACAAGCCGGCGCCGAAGTTGAGCCAGAACCAGTCCGTAAGAGCATTACCATTGGTCCGGGTGCTGAGGATCCTGAACCGGAAATAGCGCCTTTGATTGCGCCTGCTGGCCAGGATGAGTCTGGCGTTCCGGGCGAGACCAATGCTACTGAAGATTTGACACAGCCTCTGCCTGAAACAGAGATTGTCCCAGAGCCAGAGCCAGAGCCAGAGCCAGAGCCAGAGCCAGAGCCAGAGCCAGAGCCAGAGCCAGAGCT